>Ga0070728_10007095_pt1 | contig 10345 bp, 5 predicted proteins | sample tdDd471_FD_66723 | JGI IMG/M metagenome (GOLD analysis project Ga0070728, IMG submission 66723) | Marine sediment microbial communities from the Atlantic coast under amendment with organic carbon and nitrate - tdDd47.1 | ecosystem: Environmental > Aquatic > Marine > Coastal > Sediment | place...
ATCAAGATCCCGGCTCCCCAGCTCGCCCGGCAACCGGTCACGGTCACGCGTTGAACCAGGGCCTCGGTCCCGATCAGGGCCAGGCCGCCGCCACCGCCGAAGTCGTTATTGCCGCCGGCGGTGCCGCCGGTGAGGGTCAAATCCTGCAGAATCGGAGAACCGCCTTCGACCAGGATTCCGCCGCCGTACCGACCCGGTATCGGACTGCTCAGTTCGAGGCCCACACCACCGTTCACGGTGAAACCGCCGACCAGTGGCGATCCGGTATCAGGGGCCAGCAGGTGGATGGCTGGAGCGGAGGTGGTGCCGTTGACCGGCGAGGTGCCCGTCCTCATGGAGAAATCTTCGTTCCAGCCCCCAAGCAGGGCGAGATCGCGCCCCGGAACCTGGAGACCGCCAGGGACCGAAAAAGAAGCAGCCACAGCAACGGTGTCACCGTCCTGGGCCACAGTCAGGGCCGCATTCACGTCGGGATGATCGAGGGGGACGCGCAGCATGGCCGCCATGGAAATGGTGGCCGAAGAAAACAGGCATAGCAGGATCAGGGCGCGAATCATGATGGTGTCCTCGACCACGATGGCGAGTGGTCGAAGACAAGATAATGCCATTGTCGATCATGGCCTCACCTGGCCGTGACCGGATCGAGAAAGGGCCCGGCATGGCGCCGGGCCCTCACCCTGGATCGGTCGATCACGTTTTCCTATTCGAAGAGCTTCTTCAGGTCGGTCAAGGACCGGCTCTCCGCACCTGTGCTCTCGTGGCAGTCACTGCACTGGTAACCCATCTGGTCTTCCAGAGGGGCATGCAGCACGAGCAGGTCATCCACGAGGTGGCATGCCGAGCAAGCGCTCGATGGGATGGGCTCAACTTCATGACATGACGCACAGCTGATACCCGCATCGATATGGAAAGTGTGTGTGTCTCCTGGGAAGTCCGTATGGCACTGGTCGCAGTTGTTTTCACCAGAGAAGAGGTAGTAGGCGCCAGCCTGGATTGACCAGAAGAGACCGATCGCAACAACCAGCAGAACAGAGACGAGTATTCGCGATTTTCGCATTCCTTGTTCTCCTTTGTGACGAAGCTGAGTTTGTTGCAAACCATAGGGCAAGATTCTCGCCCTAGGTGGCACCCTACACCCCACCATCGTCGTATGTCAATGTAATTATTACACTTATGAGATTTTGGTGATTTTCATTCTCATGTTCAAACCCTCCAGAGGTCCACCATGAGAAAAGGGACCAACCCGAGGCTGGTCCCAATCCCCATAAGTCCATGATCAACAGATGCTAAGGCGCCTGCCAATCCAGTCGCACGGAAGTCTCATCCTGGCTCACATCGAACCCCTCGGCCCCGGTCACCACCAGGTTGCTGCTGCCCCCGAACTTCGAGAGCACGAGGAACGAGTCGCCAGATTCAGGCTCGAAGGTCCGGTTGACCACGAGGTCGCCACTCATGTCGGGCGAACCCTGGAACGACAGCCGCTCGTATTTGGTGCCGTCCCCGCCAGGCATGTCGATGAGGACAGACGCGCTCTCGGAGAATGTGGGCGAGCCATGGATGTCCAACCAGGACGGAGCACCCTCGAAGTCCAGGTCGACGGTGCCGTCGATGATGGCCGACGTCGCATCGATGACCCGCAGGCGAACATTGTTGCCACTGATGGCATCGGGACCGCCGCCCCGGAAGACGCCGTCCTCCATGAGCCAGAAATCATGGGTGAAGCGTGTGACGCCGTAGTAGAGCTCCAGCAGGCCGGAGCAATGGAAATTGGCCTCGATGTTGGTCGCCGTCCCGTCCAGCTTGGTGAACGTGCCGGCCACCTCGAACAGGGCATCGCTCAGGTATCCCGCCTGGATCGTGCCACCGCGATCCTGCTCCCAGACACCTCCGCTCTCGACCAGGACGACGGCGTCGTCATCGAGCCGGAGGTCGAGGGACCCCCCGGTCTCCACCTTGCCGGCCACGCGCAGCAGGTTGCCCGCATAGTATTTCCGGTTGTTGTTGCTGGCGATCCTCATCACGGCATCGGGGCCGATCTGGAGTTCGCCGTCGTTGGAGATATATCCCCTGTGCCATACCAGGCTGTCGCTCACGGCGATGTCGCCGGGACCGAACAACGTGGGGGAGTACTCATCGATCAGGAGATGGCGGAAGCTTACGACATCGCCGGAGTCGGCGCCGATCCTGTGCGAGCTCAGCGCGAAATGCACCGTTCCCTCGCCACCGAAGGAGACGCCGCCGGCGATCTCCGAGCTGCCGGAGAACTCCAGGGTGGCGCCCGCGGCGATCTCGGCGTCACTGGCCCAGGCGCCGTTGCTGGTGAAGGTACCGGTGAGGACCTCCACCGGACCCTGGGTGGTGAAGGTGCCGATGGTGGAGCTCAGCCTCGCATTGCCGTCCCCCCCGCTCTTGCGAATGGTGCCGTCGTTGTTGAACGAGCTGAGGTAGTTCATGTCGACATAGCTGTCGCTGCGGAACTCGAAGAGGCCGCCGACCGGGTTCTCGAAGTGGCAATCCACGATGGCGAACACCCCGCCGCCAGCCATGGCCACCACGCCGTCGTTCCGCAGGTCGCACTCCAGGCTGGGAATGGATTCGTCGCCGTAGGCGACGAGTTCGCCGGCGGAGTTGACGGTGACCAGGCCGTCGCCCGTGATGGCGCCGCCATACCACATGACCGAACCGATGATCGTCACCGCGAGATCGTTCTGGATCACGCCGCCGGCGTTCAGCTCGGCGGCCGCCAGGGTCAGGGTGTGGGCGCCGGTGGCCAGGGTCTGCGTGCCGGTGTCGTGACCGATGGTGAGCATGGCCACGTTCACGTTGACGTCCATGGTCACGGTATAGTCGCCGGGCAAGCCGATGACCACGGAGTCCGCCGAGGTGGGCACCACGCCGCCGCTCCAGTTCTCGGCCACGTTCCAGTCGCCGCTGGTGGCGGCCTTCCAGCTGACGGCGGTCTCGGGGTGTTCGATGTCCACGGTGACCAGGGAGGTGTCGGCCACACCCTCGGCCAGGGCGATGACCTCGACCTCGCCGTCGTGCTGGGCGGTCACCAGGCCGTAGCTGGAGACCGTGGCCACGTTCTCGTCGGTGGTGGACCAGACGAAGGCCGCGTAGACGATCTCGCCGTCCGCGTCCCGGGCCACCGCGGAGAACTGAGCGGTCTCGCCCCGTGCGGTCAGGGCGGCCGAGTCGGGCGTCACCGTGACGGTGGCGACGGTGTCCTCGGGCGGCGGGGGAGACGTGGGATCGTCGTCGTCGCTGCAGCCCAGCACCACGAACAGGGAGAGCAGGGCGAGTGACAGGGCAAGCATCCGGAGTAACTTCAGCATCGTCAACCTACCAGGTTTGGGCACGAGAGCCGAGATGGCGAACCGGACGTTCACCGTCCCCGGCCCTGGCTATCATTAGTTCAACAACTTATCGAGAATTCCATTGAAGGTGTCGCTGGGGCGCATGGCACGGGCGCACAGCCGGGGGTCCGGGTGGAAGTAGCCACCGAGGTCCACCGCCTGGCCCTGGGCCGCCAGCAGCTCCCGGGCGATCACGCCCTCGTCGGCCGACAGCGCCTCGGCCACCGGCGCGAACCGGGCCTTCAGCTCGGCATCGTCACCCTGGTCGGCCAGCGCCTGGGCCCAGGCCTGGGCCAGATAGAAGGTGGAGCCGCGGTTGTCGATCTCGTTGACCTTCCGCGACGGATAGCGCGCGCCTTCCAGGTACTGACCGATGGCCTCGTCCAGGGTCCGGGCCATCAGGGCCGCCCGTTCATTCCCCGCGACCTGGGCCACCTGCTCCAGGGACGGCACGAGGGCGCAGTACTCACCCAGCGAATCCCAGCGCAGATGCCCCTCGCTCAGGAACTGTTGCACATGCTTGGGCGCAGAACCGCCGGCGCCGGTCTCGAACAGCCCGCCGCCATTGAGCAGGGGCACGATGGAGAGCATGCGGGCGCTGGTACCCAGCTCGAGGATGGGAAAGAGATCGGTGAGGTAGTCGCGCAGGACATTGCCGGTGACGGCGATGGTGTCCTCGCCGCGACGCACGCGCTCGAGGCTGAACTGCATGGCCTCCACCGGCGCCATGATCTGGATGTCCAGACCGGCGGTGTCGTGGTCGACGAGATAGGTCTCCACCTTGTCGATGAGTTCGTCGTCATGGGCACGCTGGGCGTCGAGCCAGAAGATGGCCGGCGAGCCGGTGGCCCGGGCGCGGGTCACCCCCAGCTTCACCCAGTCGCGAATGGCCTCGTCCTTTGTCTGGCACATACGGAAGATGTCGCCCGTCTCCACGGCCTGCTCGAGCAGCACCTTGCCGCCGGTATCGACCACGCGGATGACACCCTCGCCGGGCGCCATGAAGGTCTTGTCGTGGGAGCCGTATTCCTCGGCCTTCTTGGCCATCAGGCCCACGTTCGCGACGCTGCCCATGGTGGCGGGATCGAACTGGCCGTGCTGCTGGCAATCGGCGATCACGGCCTGGTACATGGTGCCGTAGCTGCGGTCGGGGACCATGGCCACGGTGTCCTGCAGCGCGTCGTCGTTGTTCCACATGCAGCCGCCGTCGCGGACGACCACGGGAATGGAGGCGTCCACGATCACGTTGTTGGGCACGTGCAGGTTGGTGATGCCCTTGCGCGAGTCGACCATGGCCAGGGCGGGACCGGACTCGTAGCAGGCGGCGATGTCGGCCTCGATCTCGGCCTTCTTGTCGGCGGGCAGACGGTCCAGCTTGTCCAGGACGTCGGCCAGGCCGTTGTTCACATTGGCGCCGATCTCGGCCAGGGCGGCGGCGTGCTTATCGAGGGCGGAGGCGAAGTACACCGACACGCAATGACCGAACATGACGGGGTCAGACACCTTCATCATGGTGGCCTTGAGATGGAGAGAAAGGAGTGTCCCGTCCGCCTTGGCCTTGGCCATCTGGGCGGCGTAGAAGGCGCGCAGGGCCTTGACGTTCATGACGGCCGTATCGATGACCTCGCCGGCCAGCAGGGAGACCTTCTCCTTGAGCACGGTCACGTCGGCGCCGGCTGCGAACTCGATGCGGACGTCGGTGGGCGCCGCCATGGTTGCGGACGTCTCGCTGCCGAAGAAGTCCTTCTCGGTCATGTGGGCCACCACGGTCTTGGAGCCCGACTCCGGCCAGGGCTTCATCATCTTGTGGGGGTTCTTCTGGGCGAACTTCTTCACCGAGACCGCCGCGCGGCGATCAGCGTTGCCTTCGCGCAGCACGGGGTTGACGGCCGAGCCGAGAACCACGGCGAAACGGGCCTGCAGGGCCTTCTCCTCGTCGGTGGACGGTTCCTCGGGATAGTCGGGAATGGCGTAACCCTGGGCCTGCAATTCCTTGATGGCGTCCTGCAGTTGCGGGATCGAGGCGCTGATGTTGGGGAGCTTGACGATGTTGGCTTCGGGCGTTCCGGCCAGGGTCCCCAGGCGGGTCAATTCGTCGGGGATCTTCTGGTCATCGCGCAGGTTGTCCGGGAAGTTGGCGATGATGCGGCCCGCGAGGGAGATGTCCGCCGTCTCGATCTCGACACCGGTTCCCGCGAGGAAGGCCTGCACGATGGGCAGCAGGGCATGGGTGGCCAGAGCGGGGGCCTCGTCGATCTTGGTCCAGGTGATCTTGGCGGACATACGATTACCTCATGATTTGGCGAGCAGTGACAGACGGATGGGTTCGACTGGAAAGAGTACATCAGAAATCAAGTTTCACCAGTGATCATGGGTTAAACCGCTTAAATAGGGGGGCCCAAGCTGAAGCTCGGGCCCGGGGCACGATCTTGTGGGCATAACATCAGCGAACCAAGGAGAGCTTCTGATGCTGAACACCATCCAGCGTAGACAACCGGGCGATGTACATGCCCGAAGGCAGACCCCGACCACCATCATCCAGGCCATTCCAGATGTACGTGTGGAGTCCGGCTGGCACGGTCTCGTCGACAAGGGTGCGGACAAGATGTCCGCGAGCATCGTGGATGCCGATGGTGACGGACATTGTGACCCGCAACTCACATTTCAGCGTGACGGCCGGATTGAAGGGGTTGGGACCAGGGGGCAGGAGTCGCGTGGCGGCCGGAGGAATCAGGTCGACGACCTGGGCGGCAGCCTGAGTCCAAGCACCCTCAGAATCGCTGATCCACAACTCGTAGCGGGTGCGCCCCCAGTCAGGATCCTCGTCACGGCCTGACCAGTTCCCCTCGCTCTCCCCGACCTCGATCCGCCGTTCGACGTTCCCCTGGCAGGCTTGAAGCCTGAAATGGGAGATGTCCACCGGACCTGACATGACTTTCCAGGAAATGTCGACTCCCTGGCCAGCAGCCTGCACCTGGTAATCCTGGATCTGCACCGCCACCTCGGTACCGATATCGACGGGCAGGGTGAACAGGTCCGATCCTGCCAGAAGAAGCTTTCCATCCTCGATGCGGACATCATCAACGGCATCGGTACCGAGACCGCCGGTCAGCATGGGTGCATCGAGATCGGAGACGTCCACGATGAGCATTCCGGCTGGGCCGCAGGCCAGGTAGAGTTTCCCCGCCACACGCCAGGCCTTGATGGGCTCACCGGGGAGCGGGCATTCCCCCCTCAACCGAGGGTTGGCGGGATCATGGGCATCGAGGATTTGCAGAGTGTACCCGGGCCAGTCATCTACCCCGAGCTTGAGGCCGGCCAGCAGTCCGTCTGCCGTTCCTTCGACATCGACCAGTCCATCGAATTCCGTTGCGAAAAAACTGAGAAGCTCCGGTTGAGAGGGATCGGCAAGCGAATAGATGGTCATGAAGCCACTGGACCACAGGCCGGCCACCACTGTCTCGGCGTCATCCTGATGGACCACAGTGACCTCTTCTACCGGTTGGGTATCAGGCCGGACCAGCACCGTGGCCGAGTCGGGATTTGAGATGTCAATGATGAACAGGCCGTCCTCATTGGCCAGAGCGGCGATCTCTGAAGAGATGAAACACAGATCTCGGGCATTCCAGCCATACCCGAAGCTACCCGAAACACCCATGCGTTTGACACTCAGGCGGGGTCGAAAGAAGGCGTGGTGAGTTTCCGAGACCAGGCAGCGTTCGCTATCAAGGGAGAAATCGTCAGTGATGAGAACTGGAGACTCAGGAGTCGAGGCATCATAGAGTTTGAAACGCGTCAGCCACTCGTCAGAGCCTTCATACCAGCGAGATCCCGTGATGAAATGGCCTCCACCCAGGGCGGCACAAGTATGCTTGTCATCGATTGCAGTAGGCAGCGTGGGACCATCGGGACGCCGGTCCTGGATGACATGGACCGTGCCAGCAGATGTCGAGGCAATAAGGTATTCACCGGCGTCGGCAAGACCTCGAATGCGCTGATCGGCGCCGAGGCCCACCTTGATCGCGGCCGAGGCCTGGCCTACATCCAGATTCGTGGTGATGATCCGTGACCTGATGGCGTTGACCAGTTCATCGCCACGAACGAGAAACACCGGGGCCAGAGTCCCCAGATTTTCAGCCGCCGGGCGCATGCGTTCCAGATGGATCGGGTTGTTCAGATCGGTGAAGTCCCAGGGTGAGATATAGTTGGCGTAGTCGGTCTCGACATAGGGGGAACAAGTCGACCGATAGTATTCCATCGTATGCACGGAGCCATTGCTGAATGCACGAAAAGTACCCGTCTCGGTAATCTCGGACCGAAGCACCATCTCCATCATATCGATGCTCCAGCCGAAATACCTGACAAAGGTGGGAGCATCGGGATTCGAGATATCGACGATGGTTGCCCCAGAATTGAATGCCCCACGTGACAGCAGCAACAGATTATCGTGCCGCGCCACATACTCGGCCTCCCTGAACTCCAGCGACTCCGTCATCGTCCCGAGCGACGGCAGAACAGCAGGCTGGGTCCCATCTGCGGTGACCAGCAATGACCCATCGTCCACCAGCAGGGCTGCAATATCCCCGTCAATGAGCATGTGCCGAACACTGGGATAATCGAGCAGAGCCACCCTGGACAGCGTGGCAGCATCAAGGACCTCGAGGCGCTCCGTCCCGGCCAGGTAGACATGACCGGCAAACGGTCCGAAGAGGTGGTTGATGGGTTCGTCGGTCGTCAGCGGCGGCAACTCCACGGGATCATGGACATCGGAGATGTCGACCCGCAGAACCACGCCCTCTTCGGAGAGCACCAGGACCTGGTCGCCGGCGACCACGGGATCGATGAGTTTGCCTTCGGTGAGCACGATGCCGCTCAGCCAGCGTGAAGCGGCGCTGTAGTCAGCCTGTTCCTGAGCTCCGAGAGAACAAGCAAGCAGAATGATAGCGGCGATGCCGACGAGATATTTCAACGCTCCCCCGATCGTTGTTTCGGCGTGGCTTGTGGACCAGCCATTGGTCAGGGAGAGATTCTACCCGATCGCCGGGCCAATTGGTAGCTTGCTATCAAAAATGCCGCTCACCCGGCTGCCAGACACGGAGCTTGGGTGTCAACAGGAACAAGATATGCAGTTTCTTTTTGCGATCCGATTCCTGGTGTCGGCCACAATCTATTGCAAAAATGGGAGTTACTATCATGCGACTCACCTGCAACATGCTTGACAACGGAGCGTGGCCGACCCTTTCGTGAGACGCCAATGTCCATTTCTTGATCCGAGGAGGGAGACATGAAAAACATTGCCATCGTCCTGTCCTGCCTGCTACTCGCCACCACCTGCGCCCTGGCCCAGATCGACCCCGACCCAGACGGCATCGGCATCTACGCCGACCTCGAAGGAACCGAGGTCTCCATCCAGGCCGAGATCGGCGAGATCTTCCCGGTCTACCTGCTGATGACCAGACCATCCACCGAGCTGGGGATCGCCGCCTGGACGGCCATGATCGTGGCACCCCTCAATTGTCAGATCCTGGCCTGGAATGTCCAGGGCGGGCCCTACCTGAGCTACGCGTCACCACCCGAGTTCATCGTGTGCTTCTCCGAGTATCCGAGCCCGCAACCGATCATGCACCTGTTGACCTTCTATTGCCAGATGACCAACGAGTACCCGGGATACTTCCGCGTGGTCGGGGCACCCATCAACGGGGATCCCTTCGACGAAGCTCCTTGCTACCTCGTCGAGGATGATGTCGAGACACCGCACTTCATGCACGGCTACCCCAACGGAATCAATGAGCCCATGTTCGCGGTCAACGACGACTTGACACCCGTGAACGCCATGAGCCTGACCAGCGTCAAGAGCCTGTTCCAGTAGGCTCGATCTTCACACGGCAACACGGCCCGGGCCTGCACCCGGGCCGTGTTCCATTTTCCAATCCTCGATCTCACCGCACCAGCGTCATCTTCCGCTGGTGCACTCCAGCAGAAGTCTCCAGACGATAGAAGTAGACCCCCGAAGCCACCGCCCGCCCGGCCGAATCATCACCGCGCCAGGTCCGGGTGTGGTCTCCAGCCGGCAGCGCACCAGCGTGGAGTTCCCGCACTAATCGCCCCTGCAGATCATGCACCGACAGGCGCACCATTCCCGACATGGCGGTCGAAAAACTGATGTCCGTCACGGGATTGAACGGGTTCGGCATGTTCTGGCGAAGCTTCTGACCATACGCGACAGGCACATCGGTCGTCGTCCCAACGTTGGCGCTGAAGATGCCGCGGCCATGAGTCGCCGCCACGATCTTGCGATCAGACAGCCTCACAGCCAGGCCGTCCACCACCACGTTGCCCACCAGGTCCGGCGCTTCCATGATCCACTCCGGCTGGTCATCAGGCCCTTGCACGGGATCGACCCGTAGTGAGTACATGCCCGTGCTCGTCCCGCACATCCACAGGTCGGTCCCGTCCTCGGGGAAGACAGCCACGCAACGAATCGAAGGCCCTGCATCACCGGCGAGATTGCCCTCAATGTTGGACCACGTCGAACCGCCATCGTCGCTGTACCACAGACTCTCCACCCGATAGTTTCCGAAGCAAACGACCAGTCGATCATCATCGTCGGGGTGCACCGCGATACCGCTCAGGTAACCACCCTCAGGAAAACCCGATCCCTCATGCAGGGCGATCGGGACCGTCGGCGCCATGATGGCACGACCGTTGGGCACGGCGTAGAGTCCTCCCACTTCGGTACCGTAGTAGAGGGTCGAGCCCGGCTCATCGTTGATGGCCAGGGCCGTCACCAGCTCGCCCGCCGGCTGGGTGGTCAGCTGGGCCCATCCCTCGGACGCCGGACTCCACCGTCCCCAGGGGATGAGGGTGATGTCACTGTTGCGCCAGACGCCGTAGCTGGTGGCGATGTACATGATGTGCTCGTCCACCGGATCGATGATGAAGGGGTTGATGAACTGGTAGCCCTGGGCGCCGGTGGGGTCGACCCGGGT
>Ga0070728_10007097_pt1 | contig 10345 bp, 8 predicted proteins | sample tdDd471_FD_66723 | JGI IMG/M metagenome (GOLD analysis project Ga0070728, IMG submission 66723) | Marine sediment microbial communities from the Atlantic coast under amendment with organic carbon and nitrate - tdDd47.1 | ecosystem: Environmental > Aquatic > Marine > Coastal > Sediment | place...
GGCGAGCGACACCTGGTTCAGTCCGATCCCGAACAGGCTCATCCCGAGGAGCGCGATCGCGATGACCACGGGGATGAGCGACGCGACCACCACGCCGCTGCGCGCGCCGAGGAACAGCATCATCACCACGAGCACGATGCCGACCGCCTGCAGCACGTTGCTGACGAAGTCGTTGACCTGGTCGTCGACCGCCTGGGGCTCGAAGAAGATCGGCGTCAGGTCGAGCCCGTGCGGGAAGCGCGGCTGGATCTGCGTCAGCTTCGCTTGCACGAGCTCGCCCATTGTGACGAGGTTGCCGCCCTCGCGCATCGACACGCTGAGCAGCACGGTCGGCTCACCCCGGTAGGTGACGAGCGTCTGCGGCGGGTCGCGGTAGCCGCGGCGGACCTCGGTCAGATCCCCGAGGCGGATCACTGATCCGTCCGGCAGCCCGACCACGGCGTCGGCGATGTCGTCGACGCTCTGGAAGTTGCCGCTCGGCTCGACGACGAGCGTCTCGTCCTCGAACCGCAGCTCGCCGCCGGGGTTGATGATGTTCTGCGCGGCGAGCATGTCGCGCAGCTGCGTCGGCCCGAGCCCCGCGCGGTTGAGCCGCGCGATCTCGTACTCGACGAAGACCCGCTCCTCCTGCACGCCGAGCAGCTCGACCTTCGCCACGTCCCGCACGTGCAGCAGCTCGTCGCGGATCTCTTCGGCGAACTCGCGGGTCTCGGCCGGGCTGAAGCCGTCGCTGCGGACCGCGACCATGACGCCGAAGACGTCGCCGAACTCGTCGTCCACCGTCGGCGCCGCCGCGCCCTCGGGCAGGTCGGGCTCGATGCGCTGGATCTTGCGGCGCAGGTTGTCCCAGATCGGGCGCATGTCCGTGAACTCCTCACGGACCTGCACGGTCACGATGCTGATCCCGGTGCGCGAGGTGCTCGTCACCGTGTCGAGCTCGGGGATCTCCTGGACCACCTGCTCCACGCGGTCGGTGATCAGCTGCTCGACGCGATCCGGGCTCGCGCCGGGCATGCGCGTGACGACCTGCGCGACCCGGATCGTGAAGCCGGGATCCATCGAGCGCGGCAGATCGAAGTACGCCTGCACGCCGGCGAAGATCAGCGCGGTGAGCGCGACCAGCGTGACGCGGTTGCGGAGGATGGCGTAGCGCGTGAGCACGCGTCAGCCCTCTTCGCCGCTCGCGGGGGGATCGGCCGGCGGCACGCGCACCCGCAGGCCGTCGGCGATCCGCGACACGCCCGCGGTGACGACGAGCTCGCCGCTCTCGAGGCCGTCCTCGATCACGACGCCCCGGTCGGTCAGCTCGCCCACCTCGACCGCGCGCCGGTGCACGGTGCCGAAGCCGTCGTCGGCCGCGTCGAGGACGTAGACGAAGCTGCCCTCGGTGTCGGCGGCGACCGCGACCCCGGGGACGATGATCAGCGCGTCGCCCTCGGCCGGCGCGCCGGACAGGTCGAAGCGGACGTTGGCGGCCATGCCCGGCCGCAGCCCGTCGGGCTCCCCTTCGAGGCGCACGACCACCGGGTAGGTCGAGCTCTGCGCCGAGACGCCGACCTCGAACACGGTGCCGGCCGCCTCGCCGCCTTGCAGCGCGGGGAAGGCCACCGTCACCTCCGAGCCCCGCTCGATCCGCGCGATCGCGTTCTCGGGGACCGCGACGGTGACCTCCTGGCGCGCGCCCGACTCGAGCACGATCACGGTCTGCCCGGCCGCGACGTTCTCGCCCGCCTCGAGCGACACCATCGAGATGCGCCCGTCGGTCGGCGCGGTGAGCCGGGCGTACTGGGTCTGGTTGCGGGCCATCGCGGCGCGCGACGTCGCGGCGCGCAGCGCGGTCTGCGCCGTCTGCGCTTGCGCGCGCGCCGCGTCGAGCTCGCTGCGCGACGCGCCCTGCGCCTCGTACAGCGCGCGGACCCGCCGATACTCCGCCTCCGCCTGGTTCGCCTGCGCGCGCGCCTGCGCGACCGACGATCCCGCCTCGGCCGCCTGCAGGCCCAGGTCGCTCGAGTCGAGCTCCGCGAGCAGCGCGCCCTCCTCCACGGTGTCGCCCACCGAGGCGCGGACCGCGCTCACGCGGCCAGCGACGCGGAAGCTCAGCCGCGACTGCTCCGACGAGCGGGACACGCCGGAGTACGTCGCGCCCTGCCCTCCCGAGTCCTGGCCGACCTCCGTGTAGCGGACCGCCCGGACGGGCGGCTCCGCGGCGGGCTCGTCGTCCCCGCAGCCGGCGACGACGAGGAACGCGACGAGCCAGACGTGTTCTGCGCGGATCATTCGACCTCCTGGGCGGCCGGGGTGCGGGTGGGCTGGCTGAGGCGGTGGCGGCCCTCGAACTCGTGCAGCCGATCGAGGAACTCGACCCGGTCCTCGGGACCGGTGAAGTAGTTGAAGCGGCCCGAGCGCCGCTCGGCCTGCAGGATCGTGATCATCAGGTCGTAGATCGCGTTGGCCGCGGACAGCCGCGCGGTCAGCGCCTGGGTCTGCGCGTCGAGCACCCGCAGGATGTCGACCGAGCCCGCGAGGTACGCGGCGTTGACGAGCTCGAGGTTGCGCTCGGCCGCGTCGGCGGCGCGGCGACTCAGCTCGATGTTCGCGTAGGCGGGCGCGATCTGCGCCATCGTCGAGCGCACCCCCTGCTCCACGCGCAGCTCCACCGAGCGGCGCTGATGCGCGAGGCGACGGATCTCGGCCCGCGACTGGCGCAGGTCCGCGTAGCGCTCGCCGCCGCTGTAGATCGGCAAGGTGATCTGCAGTCCGATCTGGAAGTCGAAGTCGTCGATCGGCGCGAACCCCATGATCCCGGGGGGCACCTCCCGGGGGTTGGCGCCGCCGACGTCGAGGAAGTTGTGGGTGAACGTCGCCGACAGGGAGATGTCCGGCGCGAAGAGCACCTGCTCGGACATGTCGAGCCGCCGCCGCTGCGCGCGGATCGCCGCGTCGACCTGCTCGAGCTCGGGCGCGTTGCGGATGCCCTCCTCGGCGAGGAAGTCGGTGAGGATGCGGAGCTGCCACGGATCGGTGAGGTAGTGCTCGAGGTTGCGGCCGCCCTGACGGCGGCGCGTCCCGAGCAGCTCCTCGGCCGGCTGCTCGGCCTCCATGAGGCGCACCGGGTCGCCGAGCGGCCGGTTGAGCACGCGGTTGAGCTCGATCTCGGCCTGGCGGAGCTGCGCGAACGCCTGCAGGACGTCGCGCTGCGAGCCGGCGAGGCTCGACTCCCAGCGGATCACCTCCGCCTCGGAGCTGCAGCCGATGCGCACCCGCATCCGCGCTCGCTGCAGGTTGGCCCGCGTGAGCGACAGGTTCTCGCGGCGGATCCGCATCGCGGCCGCCGCCCGGAGCACGTTCACGTACGCCTCGCCGGCCTCGAGGACCACGTCGAGCCGGGTCGCGTCGCGGCCCGCCACGGTCGCGTCGCGGGAGTGCTGCTGGATCTCGAACCCGCCCCAGGCCCGCGGCGAGTACGCCACCTGCGTGAGCGTCGCGGCCCAGTTCGTCGACAGCTGGCCCGGCGAGCCGAGCCCCGCCGACCGGTCCTCGTCGATCAGCGCGCCCGTCGCGCTCACCGACGCCTGCGGGAGCAGCGGCGCGCGGGCGCGGTCGACGTCCTGCTGCGCCGAGTCCACCGACGCGTCGGCCGCCGCGAGATCCACGTTGCGGTCGACGGCCTCGGACAAGGCCTGCGGCAGCGTGAGCGTCCGGCTCGCGACGGGCCGCGTGTCGCCGACGAGCTCGGCCTCGGTGAGCAGGATCCACGACGGGCGCGCCCCGGTCGCGGTGGCCGCGCGCAGGTTGAGGTAGAGCACCTCGGTCGGCGCGAACGACACGTCGAACCGCTCGAGCGCCTCGCCGTCGAGCCACCGCTCGACGAACGTCGCGGTGCGCCGCGCGCGCCGGATCAGGTCGTCCTCGCTCGTGATCGAGCCGAGCGCCCCGAGCTCGCACACGTGCCGCCCGCCGAACGCGAACACGGGGATGGCGCGCTCGTTGGTGAGCCGCAGCAGCTGGCGGACCTGCCCGTCCTCGAGCCGCACGAGCGGCGACAGAAACAGCGCGGTCACGTCGTCGGGCAGCCCCTGGACGATGTCGCTCGCCATCGAGCTGGTGGTGAACGCGACCTCGACGGTGCCGCCGGCCGACTCGCTCAACGACCGGACGTGATCGGCGAGCCCGGGCGCCGCCGTCTCGGTCGCCTCGGACATCAGCACGTGCACGCGGTCGTAGGGGTGCACGTCGTGGAAGCGCGACAGCGCGTTGCGCACGTCGATGCCGTCGGAGATGTACGCCAGGTTCGTCCGCCCGCTGTGGGCATCCTCGAGCGGGAGGCCCGCGAGCTGCGGCTCGAGCGTGTAGGGCACGATGACCGGGATGGGCAGCTCCTCGCGGCCGCCCACCGCGATCCCGCCGAGCGCCCCGAGCACGATCAACATGTCGGAGTCGCCGGCGGCGAGCGCCTCGTCGAGCTGCGCGCGCGCCGTCGCGAGCGTGTAGTCGCCGACGCGGTCGCGCTCGGGATCGAAGTCGAGCTCGCGCCGGTCCCCGACGAGCGACTCGATCGCCTGCACGATCTGGGTCCTGAACCCGATCATCGCGGAGTACTCGCCGTCGACGAGGAACGTGATCCGCACCGGCCCGTCCGTCGCGCGCCGGCGGCGCTGCGCCTGGCTCGGGCTCGGGAGCGCCAGCCCCGCGAGACAGCTCAGCACCACGGCGCAGCGGAGCAGTTGGCGGCTCATGCGGGCGACCATAGCGCGCGAACCCCCGACCGGAACCGCCGTCGCGCCCTTCACGCGCGCGACGCGTCAGAGCACGTCACCATCCGGGGTGTAGACTGCCCCCGTGCGCGGCGAACCCACCGAGATCCCCGTCCGCCGGATGTCGATCGACTTCCCGGAGTCGATGGGCCCGCGGTTCTTCGATGACAACGCCCTGATGTCGTCGCTGCTCGCCGCGCTGTCGGTCGCGTTCCCGCCGGGCGAGCGCTTCTTCATCGAGAGCGTGCGCCACTACCTCGACGGCATCGAGGACCCGACGCTGCGCGCGCAGATCCGCGGGTTCATCGGCCAGGAGGCGAACCACACCAAGGAGCACCTGGCGTTCAACGCGTTCCTCGAGCGGGTCGGCTACCCCGCGATGGCGATGCAGCGCTGGGTCGAGAAGCGGTTGAAGCGCGTGGCGGAGGTGGGACCGCCCGAGGCCAACCTCGCGCGCACCGCGGCGCTCGAGCACTTCACCGCCATCCTCGCCACCGCGATGCTCGAGCGCCCCGAGCTGCTCGACACCCTGCACCCGCAGGCCGCGAAGCTGTGGGCGTGGCACGCGATCGAAGAGATCGAGCACCGGTCCGTCGCGTTCGACGTCTACCGCGCGTGCGTCGACGACGAGGCGCTGCGCCTGCGCACCATGCGCCTCGTCACCGTCATGTTCGTCACCATCGTGTCGGCGCGCACCCTCCTGATGATGGGCTCCATGGGCAGCCTGACCGACCTGCGCGACAACCTCCGCGGCCTGCGCCTCCTGCTCGGCGAGGACGGCCTGCTCCGACGCGTCGCGCCCCGCTACCTCGCGTACTACCGCCCCGACTTCCACCCGTCGGAGCTCGAGACCGGCGAGTGGGTCGAGCGCGCGAAGCGCGAGTACCTCTGATTCTTCAGGGGCCCTCGCGCAGCACGAGGAGCGCTTCATCGCGTCCCGCAGCTCTCGCTAGCGCCGCCCCCAACCATTCGCCCAGGTCGCGATCCGACGCCGGCCGTTCGTCTTGTCGCGCGCGCACAATCAGCCAATCGCCTCGGCACTCGTCGCCGTCTGGGCAGACCCAGACCGTCACGCGACGTGTCTCCCGCGCCGCGATGGAGAGCCCGGGCCAGTAGGCCTCGCTCTGGCCGTCCACCACCACGCTGAACCCATCGAGCCGGGCGGCGCGCGCCAGCTCGCGCAGGCGCCCCACCGGCAGGTCGCGGTCGGCATGGACCCGCGCCCCGTTCGGACGTCGTCCACGGAGCGTCGGCACGAGCGCGCGCAAGCGCGCACGACCGGCCGCGGTGGCGAGCTCTTCCCAGGAGACCTCTCCCGGCGCCGCACGAACCCCAGCGGAGTCCACCGCGAGGGCGGGCCACGCGTAGTCACCGCCCCAATGCATGAGTCCCGACGGCACGGCCACGGATGGAAGCGCTGCGCGAGCCTCGCGCGAGACCTCGTCGGGGTCGGCCGTCTGCGCGAGATGCGCCCGGTCGTCCCAGGCGGTAAACAGCACGCACGGCGCGAGGATCACCTCGAAGAGCACGAGCGCCATCACGCCGCGGCTCGACGGTCTCGGCGCCGCGCGATTCGGTGGCGTGAGCCACGCTCCCAGCGCGAGCACCGGCGCGCTGGCCACCGCACCAACGAGCATCGTCGCTCGATGCGACGCCGACGCCGACGCGACCAGCGAAGCGGGACCGGGCGGCCGCGTGAAGCAGAAGAAGCCTGCGAGCTCGTTGAGGAGCGCCTCGGGATAGGCGGCCGTGACCACCGCAGCCGCGCACATCGAGGTCGCCACGACCATCCGACGCCGGTCTCGAGCGCGTCCGAGAACCAAGAGCGCCGCCGCGACGACCGCCGCCCATACAGGCGGGCGGAAGGTCGTCCGGATCCCCGAGAGACGACCCGAGCGTGCCCAATGCTCCGCAAGGCGAATCGGGTGACGCACGACGTCGAGCATGTCGCCGCCATCCGCCGGCAGCAGAAGCACGGCCCAGGACCCGACCGCCGCGACCGCGAACGCGACGCGCCACGGAGCACCGCGCCGCGGCTTCCAGTCGAGCAAGAGCGCCGCTCCGGCCAGGAGCGCCACCACCGTGCCCACCGCGGCGACAGCCCCTGCGCGATGCCACACGCCCGCCACCTCGGCCGCCGCGTGGTGGTCGAGGACGAAGCTGGGTGCCGCACCGAACCCCACCCCGGCGCGCACCGCAATCAGCGCGACCGCGAGGACCAGCACCGGCAACGACGCCACCAAAAGCAAGCCCTCGGTGCTGGAAGGCGGGCCGTAGCGGATGCGAACCAGGCACGCGCCGAGGACGACGACGGATGCCCCGATGAGGACCAAGACCCCCAACGTCGACGAGCCCTCGATCGATCGGGCCGCGAAGACCATCCAGCGCCCCGGCGCAACGCTCGATGCGATCAGCAGCGCGACGGCCGCCGCTACGAGTCCCGCACGCAGCTTACGAGCCCACATGCGCGTGGGACCACGGGCTCACGGTGAAGTTCCCAGGAGCGACTCTCCCTCCGCGTCGATGTCGCACGCGGCCAGCCGCTCGGGCAGCGCCGCCTCGGGGAACGGTCGGGAGGCGAGGCGCTGCAAGTGGGCCCTGCGGACCTGTCGTGGGAGTCGGACGGTCGCCGCGAATCGGATCGCCGCCTCGGCACTTCGCGCCAGCTGCGCGTAGTAGCCGCGGAGCAGGGAATCGAGGGTCCGCCCCCGCGCCGACCCCGGATGGACCCAGCGTTCGATCGACAGGGCCGCGCGTAGCCGGGCGAGCTGGCATCGGGCCGCGACGTCGCCGCGGTCGGCGCGCTCCCGCAACACCTCCCAGATCCGAAGCTGGACCGAGAAGGCAGGAATCCAACCGAGGTCGACGGACGGGTCGTCTCCGACCCTCTCAATCAACACCGCGACACGCGGCCAGAGGCGGCGCGCTCGTTCGTGCAGCACTTCGACGCGCGCGATCTCCGCGTCATCGCACTCGAGCGGCTCCGGAGAGATGAAGCCGCTCCAAGCGAACGTCTGGGCTGCGCACCATCGAAATCGAAACGGCGCGAGTTCGAAGTACAGGTCGGCGAGCTCCGCGTAAGGGTCGCCCGGAGCGTCGGCGAGCGGCTCGGCGGCGTGGGCACACGCCCCGAGCAGCACCGCCCCTGCGACGACCATGACGTTCGCTGACACACGGGTGAGCCTACCGGTCCCATCAGGAGTCATAGTCACAACGACACAAATGACCGATGAGAACCGCATTAGGAGCCGTATCGGTGCAAGAATAGCCATTATGATCGGATAAGATTACATTTGAGAGATGCGTTCCTGTGCGATCGAGGTGTTCCATGGCGGCGTCTGGCACCGGGCCGGGCTCCTCGAGCGGGCCTCCGACGGAGAGGGGCGGCACGACCCGACCTGGCTCGAGTACGACGTCGACTACGCCGCGGACCGGCTCGGTGCGCGCGACGCCCGCGCCCTGTCCGTTCGGCTGCCGGTCGACTTCAGCCTGACGAAGGTCGAGTCCTTCCCAGCCTTCGCGATCGACCTCCTCCCGCAGGGTGAAGCGCGGCGAGTGCTGCAAGCCAGGTTGCGCGACGAGGGAGTCCGAGCGAGCGAGTGGGCGCTGCTCACCCACGGCGCCGGCAACCCCGTCGGCAACCTGCGCATCGCGGAGGCAGTGAAAGAGGCTCCTCCGGCGGGCCCTGGGGTCACCCGCGAAGACGTGGCGGCGCGCGGGGAGTCGTTCCACCGCTGGGCGCTCGACGAGGGGATCCCGATGACCGGATCCACCGACACCTCGGGCGCGTCGCCAAAGCTGCTGCTCACCGAAGATGAGCAAGGCAAGCTGCACGCGGACGGTGTGCTGCCCGACGCCCGGGCCCAGCGACACTTCATCGTGAAGTTCCCCCGCGGGCGAACGACGCAGGATCGCCGGGTGCTCGACAACGAGGCGCCCTACCTCGAAGTGCTCCGTGGGCTCGGACTGAGATGCCACGCGGCGCTCGAGCTCGTCGGCGAGGCGCTGTTCGTGCCGCGGTTCGATCGCGTTCGTCTCACCCGCGGCCTGGAGCGTCGCGGCCTCGAGAGCGCCTACTCGATCCTCGGGGTCGTCGACGCCGGGGCGAGGCTCGCGTACGAGGACGTGGCGCGCGCGGTCGCCGCCGAGGTCGACCAACCCGAGCGAGACGTCATCGAGCTCGTCCTGAGGGACGCCGCCGCGCTCGCGCTCGGCAACACGGACAACCACGGCCGCAACACGTCGCTCTGCAAGCGCGAGGACGGAACGGTCGAGCTCTCGCCGGTCTACGACTTCGCGCCGATGATCCTCGACCCGGAGATGATCCGGCGACGCACGTGCTGGCGCTCCGAGCCGCCGAGCGGTGGCATCCCGGACTGGTCGGACGTGTGCGCCTCGCTCGACGACGTCGTGGCGCGCGAGGTGCTCGCTCCCGCGCTCCGCGCGATGGGCGAAGCGCTCGAGGAGGTGGAGCCACGCATGCGCGAAGCGGGCGTCGACGAGGAGCTCATCATCGCGCGACGCCCTGGCATACGGGCGGTGGCCGATGGGCTGCGCGGCGCGGAGCTCTGATGGGCCGCATGCGTCAGCTCAGCCCCGAGGAGCGCCGCGAGGCCCGCGTGCGGTTCTTCGAGGCGATCGACTCCGGCGGCGTCCCGCTCGCGGAGGCCGTCCGACAGATGCGCGTGATCACCGGCATGACCCAGGCCCAGTTCGCCGAGCGCGTGGCCGGCATCTCGCGGCAGGCGCTCGCCCGGATCGAGCAAGGGCGCGGCAGCCCGTCCGTCGCGACGCTCGACCGCATCGGGGAGGCCTTCGGGCTGCAGGTCGGCTTCGTTCGACGGCCTCGCTGAGGCCGCGCCGTCAGCGCCTGGAGAGTCGGTCGAGCAGCGTCTGGCGGTCGGGCTCGGCGAGCTTGTCCTCCGCGTCGGCGTAGAGGCCGGTCTCCTCGCGCTCCTTGTGCGCCCGGAGCTGCGCGAGGAAGGCGTCGACCTGCTCCTCGCGGACGGCGTGCAGCTCGACCTGCAGGCCGAGCTGGTCGAGGGACTCGCGGATCGCGGCGTGATCGGCCTCGACGGTGGCGCGGGCGGTGACGTCCTCGACGAGCGGGAGGATGTGCGTCTCCTCCGCGTCGAGGTGGGCGCGCAGGCCCGACTCGAACGACTGCCACACGCGGATCAGCTCGTCTTCTTGGGCGCCCTCGGCGGCGTTCTCGAGGGCCTCGAGCGCCCGCTCGAGGCGGGCGTGGTCGGCGAGGAGGCGATCGCGGACGGTGGTCGGCATCGCCGCTCACGTACACCCAAGGGCCCGCGCGCGCCAGCGGTCAGCTCGGCTTGCGGGCGACGACGAACGAGACGAGCTCCTTGGCGCCGACGTCGGTCGGGGTGACGTCGACGAAGCCCACGTCGCGCATCGCGCGCAGCAGGGTGGCCTCGTCCAGGATGGTCACCGGCGGCGCTTTACCCAGCCAGCGCATCACGGTGAGGAGCGGGCGATACGGGACCCATGTCTCGCCGAGCACCACGGTCGACGAGATGAAGAAGCCCCCGGGCTCGAGCAGCTCGAACATCGTCCGCAGGGTGCCCTCGAGG
>Ga0070728_10007099_pt1 | contig 10344 bp, 7 predicted proteins | sample tdDd471_FD_66723 | JGI IMG/M metagenome (GOLD analysis project Ga0070728, IMG submission 66723) | Marine sediment microbial communities from the Atlantic coast under amendment with organic carbon and nitrate - tdDd47.1 | ecosystem: Environmental > Aquatic > Marine > Coastal > Sediment | place...
GCCACGGCGACGTCGTCGATCTCCAGCTTGCGCTGGTTGTAGACCACGGTCATGAAGTCGTTGAGCAGCTTGTCGCTCATGGGGAAGGGGATCTCGATGCCGCGGCGTTTGAACTTGTACCAGACGCGGCGGTTGACCTGACCCTCGATCCACAGGCGGCGGTGGAACTGCTTGCTCCAGAACCGCAGCTGGTAGTTGATGCCGTAGTCCTCGAAGGTGGTGACGATGGCCTCGGGGGCGGGGCGGTCGAGCACCTCTTCCACCTCGCGGGCCGCTTCTTCCAGGGCGGCGATGACCTCGTCGGGGGCGTCGCTGTAGCTGGCGCCGATGTTGATGCGGTGGCGGCGCGTGGGGTTGGGGTGATTGATATTATGCACCACCGAGCTGGACACCTGGCTGTTGGGCACCACCATCTCGTGGCCGTCCACGGTGCGGATGCGGGTCTCGCGCCAGTTGGTGCGCTTGATGCGGCCCTCGACGCCGGCCACGGCGATCCAGTCGCCTTGCTTGACGGTGCGGGTCAGGTGCAGGCTCATGCCCGCCAGCAGGTTGCCCAGCACGCCCTGCAGCGCAAAGCCCAGCACGGCGGTCAAGAGGGCCGTGGAGGCCAGCAGGGGGCCGATGTCCCAGCCCAGCTCCAGCTTGAGCACCACGAAGGCCAGGGCCAGGACGAGCAGGGCGCGCAGGATGTCCTCGAGCAGGTCGGGCACCGGCCACTCGCGGTTGCGGTAGGCCACGATCTGGTGGGCCATGGCCTCGATGAACGCCAGCACCAGCACGCCGGCCCAGAACACTTCCCAGGCCCGCAGGTGGTTCATGTGTTCGCCGATGTACAGGCCGGCCGAGGGCCACGTGCGCAGGGCCAGGGACAGCAGCGGCGTGAGCACCACCACCAGGGTCGGCAGCGTGAGATAGTGGGCCAGGCCGCGGAGGCCCTTCTGATCGGGCTGGGTGCGGCGGCGGATGGGGGTGGCGATGGCGGCGGCCAGACCCAGCACCGCCAGCAGCACCAGGACCTCGATGATCACCGGCAGATAGCTGCTCACTGAGAATCCTCTCCAGGTAGCTCGACGACCTGCCCCTGCCGCGCCAGGGCGGCCTCGGGCATCAAGGCCTGCAGGCGTGCCTCGCGGCCGCGGAGGGTGGTGTCGTCGTGGTCGGGGTCGTGGTGGGTGATGGCCAAGCGTCGGCAACCGACGTCGCGGGCGAGATCGGCGGCCACCGACCAGGACGTGTGGCCCCAGCCGCGGTGACGATGCATGACCTCGGGGTCGTACTGGCCGTCGGCGACCAGGAGGTCGCAGCCCCGGGCCAGGTCCACGAAGCGGCGGCGTTGGTCGTCGGGGGCGCCGTCCCACTCGGCGTCGGTGGCGAACACCATGCTGGCACCCGTGGCGGGCTCGTCGATGCGGTAGGCCGTGCAGCCGCCCGGGTGGGGGAGGTCGGTCCAGCGTACCTCCAGGCCGCCGAGGACCAGGGGATGATCGATGTTGCTCTGGTCCAGGTCGCTGAGCTGGATGTCGGCCGGCATCTGGTCCAGGGCCACGGGCCAGTACGGCGAATCCAGCAGACTGCCCACGGCATCGGCGATATCCGAGCCGTCGGTGCGGGGAGCGGCGAACAGCAGGGTGCGGCCGGGCGTATAGAGAGCGTCCCAGGCCGGCAGGCCCATGAGGTGATCCAGGTGGAAGTGGGTCAGCAGTACGTGCAGCGACTGGTCCGCGTCGATATGCGGGATGGCCGTGCGCAGGCCCGTGCCCACGTCCAGCAGGATCTGCTCGCCGCCGGCGCCGCGCACCAGCAGGCAGGTGGTATGGCCCCCGAATTCGGAATGATCGGGAGAACTGGTGGGCATGGAACCCCGGGTTCCGGCGTAGTAGATCTTCATGGGTTCATTGTGCCCTGTGCGTGCTAGACTGGCCACCTCGAATTGATAGTCGTCGAAGGGAGACACCATGTCCGAGTTCATCTTCATCCAGGCCTACTCCACTCGCTTCGCGGCCGAGCAGGCCCAGCAGTTGCTGGCCGGTCAGGGCATCCAGTCCATGGTCATGGCCGACGACGCCGGTGGCATGATGGGCGGCATCAGCCTGGGGCGCAAGGGCGTGCGCTTGCTGGTGAATCCCGAGGACGAGGAGACGGCCGTCCAGGTGCTGAGCCCCGGCGTGGTGGTGGACCCCATGGTGGCGACCTCGCTGGGCGCCGGACCCGAGTCCGTGCCGGCACCGCTGGTGGCGGCCGAGGCGGCGGCCCGGCACTTCGACGGCGGCTACAATTGCGCCGAGGCCGTGCTCAAGGCGCTGGCCGACGATCTGGGGCGCGATGACTGCGTGCGTCTGGCCACGGGCTTCGGTGGCGGCATGGGCGCCGACGGCGACCAGTGCGGTGCGTTGAGTGGCGGCATCATGGCGCTGGGCATGTTGCTGGGCCGCGATCTGCCGGGGGACGACGAGCACAAGACTCGTTGCTATGGCGTGGTGCGGGAACTGCGCCGGCGCTTCCGGTCGGTGTGCGGGCATACGGACTGCCGCGATCTCGTCGGGGTCGACCTCGATACCGACGAGGGGCTGGCGCAGTATGAAGAACAGGGGCTCAAGAGTTCGGTGTGTCGGCAGGCGGTCAGAGAGGCGGCGGGGCTGACTGCAGAGTTGTTGGCCAAGGAGATGGGATAGCCGGCGATGACGCGATACGCCACCGCCGGCTGATTCCGATTCGAGCCTAGGCGTCGTCGTCTTCCTCGTCTCCCTCGACGTCGTCGACCTCGGGCTCATCCACCTCGATCACCTCACCGAATTCGTTCACGGTGGCGATCTGTGGTCCCTTGCTGCCCTCTTCCTTGCGCTCGGCGCGGCGGGCCATCTTCTCTTCCTTCTTCTTCTTCTTGGCCAGTTCCTTCTGGCGCTTGTGGAAACTGAATTGACTGCGAGCCATGGGTCGCTCCTTCCTTGTATCGTCCGCTGGTCTCAAATGCATCTATGGTCGTTCGGAACCGCTGGGTGTCGACCACTCTCCTAGCGCCGGCAGCCCAGCCCACGTCGGCCGCTGGGGCGCTTCTTGCGCAGGCCGAGGAGGAGCTGCGGTTCAAAATCGCCGTACTCGAATCCCGTCACCGTCCGCTGATCCAGCGGCGTGCCGTGCTGGGCCTGAATCTCACCCACCACGGGCGTGTCGGCCGGCGTGACCAGGTTGACGGCCTCGCCGGTGCTCAGGGCCCGACCCGTTCGACCCACGCGATGAGTATAGGCCTCGAGGTTTTCCGGCATGTCGTAATTGATCACCGTGTCGATGCCGGTGACGTCGATGCCGCGGGCCGCCACGTCGGTGGCCACGAGGACATCGTACTGCCCCTTGCGGAAACCGTCGATGGCTGCTTGTCGCTTGTTCTGGGGCATGTCGCCCTGGAGCATGGTGACGTTGTAGCCCTCGCGGTGCAGGACCACCGAGAGATTGCGTGTCCGGTACCGAGTGCGGGTGAACACCAAGGTGCGCTTTCTCCGGATCTCTTTCAAGATGGTGGTGAGCAGCGGTCCCTTGAGAGCCTCGGTGATGGGGTAGAAGATCTGGGTCACCGTGGCCACGGGCACCGTGTTGCCGATGGTGATCTCGGCCGGCGCCACCAGGATACCATCGGCCAACTGCCGGATTTCGCGGGGCATGGTGGCCGAGAAGAAGAGGTTCTGACGTCGGGCGGGCAGTTCGGCCAGGATGCGTCGGATGTCTGGCAGGAACCCCATGTCGCACATGCGATCGGCCTCGTCCATGACCAGGGTCTCGACCTTGCTGAGGTCGACGACGCCGTCACCGTGCAGGTCCAGGAGGCGGCCGGGGCAGGCCACCACCACGTCGACGCCGCGCCGCAGCTTCTCAGCCTGGCCACGCTTGCTCACGCCGCCGTAGACCGTGGCGCACTTGAGGTTCGTCTTCTGGGCGAACTCGCGGGTGGCCTGGTAGATCTGCTCGGCCAGCTCCCTCGTGGGCGCCAATACCAGGGCACGCACCGTGCGGGGCGGTCCGTCCAGGAGATTGCTCAGGATGGGGAGCATGAACGCGGCGGTCTTGCCGGTGCCGGTCTGGGCGACGCCCATGACATCGCGGCGTTGCAGCACTTCGCCCATGGCGCCTTGCTGGATGGGTGTGGGCTCTTTATAGCCCACGGCGTCGATCCCGGCCAGGATGCGGGGATCGAACGCGAAGTCGTGGAAGGTCAAGCGGTGGGCTCCTCTGGCTCCAATGAGCCAAGACACCCTCAGCTCGTCAGGTCGTACAGATGGTTCTGCATGGCCGGTCCCGACGGATTGGTCAGGACCGGTATGCTTCCATGATAGGCTCTGGAGGGCGCTGCGGCCAGAAAAGCCCGCACTGGCTACTTGGAGTCGAGGCGCCAGAGGCCCCGGAAATCGTCCTCATCACGGATCCTGGCGGCCAGGCTGGCCAGGGCCGGGTCGTCGTCGGTGGCCTCGGGTGATGTGGCCAGGCGGTAGGCATCCATGCCCTGTCCCGCTCGTACCAGCTCCAGCGCCTCGCGGAAGACCATCCATGATCCGGGCAGCTCGCTGCCGGGCGAAACGTCCAGTTCGTACACGCTGACCGGCTCTTCGCGACCCACCACCTGCACACGGCCCAGTTCGCGATGAGGCAGGGCGCGGGCGCCGGCGTCGAGCACCGCCTCGGAGATCATGATCCCCGTACCGAAGGCCTTGTTGGCGCCCTCGAGGCGCGAGGCCAGGTTGGCGGCGTCGCCCAGCACGGTGTAGTCGAAGCGCTGGCGGCTGCCCAGATTGCCCACCACCACCGGGCCGGTGTGTACGCCGATGCGCATGCTCAGGTCGCGGCCGGCGATGTGGCGCCACTCGGCCGTGCGGGCGGTGAGCTCCTGCTGGCAACGAACGGCGGCGCGGGCGGCGCGCAGGGCGTGGTCGGGTTGGTCGAGGGGGGCGTTCCAGAAGGCGATGATGGCGTCGCCCTCGTACTTGTCCAGGGTGCCGCCCTCGTCGAGGATGATGTCGGTCATGGCCGACAGGTAGGTGTTGAGCAGCTCGGTGAGGGTCTCGGGATCGAGGCTCTCGCCCAGACCGGTGAAGCCGGCCAGGTCGCTGAAGAAGATGCTCAACTCACGCCGTTCGCCGCCCAGTTGCAGGCGGCTGGGGTCGTCCACCAGACGCTCGATGACGTGGGGGCTGAGGTAGTGGCGGAAGGCGTTCTTGAGGAAGCGACGTTGCCGCCCCTCGGTGGCCCAGTTCAGTCCCAGTCCGCCCACCAGGGCCAGCAACAGGGCCAGGGTCATGGGCACCACGGGCCACCACTGGCCGGTGGTGTAGAGGCCGAGGCCCAGCAGGGCGGGCAGGGGGAGGGCCACGGCGAAGAGCACCACCTGCAGCGCCAGGCGCGAGGTGCGCAGGGCCAGAACGGCCGCCAGCATGGCCAGGACCACCGTCACCAGGGCCACGATGCTCCGGGGTGACGCCGTAACGAAACCGTCGGTCATCAGGTTGTCGAATGCCGTGGCGTGCACCACCACCCCGGGGCTCACCCGCGACAGGGGCGTGGCCCGCAGATCGAGCAGGCCGGGGGCGCTGAAGCCCACGAACACATGCCGCCCGCGCAGGCTCTGAGGATCGAGGTTGGGCTGACCGCCGTCCATGAGCTGGATCTCGGACTGGATCACCGCCGCCGCGCTGTAGGCCGGGTAGGTGCCGGCCGGGGCGTAGCGCAGGATCCTGGTGCGCTCGGGCTGGCCGACCAGGGCCGATTCGGCCAGCTCGTAGGTGGCCAGGCTGAGACTCGCGAGCACGGTGTCGTCCACGGCGAAGGCCAGGGGCGCGCGGCGCACCACACCGTCAGCGTCGGGATGCCCGGACACGTTGCCCAGGCGAGCGGCGCCCTGGCGCACCTCGGGCACGGGCCAGGTGAGCTGGCTGTTACCGTCGACGAAGCAGGCGCCCACCACATCGGGGGCGGCGGCCATGGCGTCGCCCAGGGCCTGATCGTCCCAGACGCCGAAGAAAGAGGGCTCGGTGAAGAGAACGTCGAAGGTCACGGTGCGGGCGCCGGCTCGACGGCAGAATCCGATGAGGGCGGCGTAGGCCTCGCGGGGCCAGGGCCAGGGCCAGGCGTTGACCTTGGCGCCCCAGTCGAGGCTGGCCTGGTCGAGGAGGATGAGGGCGATGCTGTCCGAGGCGGCCGACGGCGTGGCGACCTGACGAACGCGCAGATCCCAGGTGACATTCTCGACCCGGTCGAGGGCGCCGCCCAGCCACAGGGCCAGGCTCAGCGCCGCGGCCACCAGGCCCAGAGCGGCGGCCCCAAGGGACCGCCGCCGGGTCTGCTTGTCGACGCTCACAGCAGGTGGCCCAGTGCCGTTTCGAACCGCTGCTGCCGCACGGCCGGGGGGGCCAATGGCGGCAGGGGCGTCAGCTGGGGACGGACATCGGACAGACGGTCGCCGGGCGACGGATGCGTGCGCATGAAGCCCAGGCCCGTGGGCGACCAGCGGTGCTGCATCTCCTCGAGCATGTCGGCCAGGCCACGAGCGTTGTAGCCCACCTCGTTCATGATGACCACGGCCGCGGTGTCGGCCTCGCGCTCGAGCCCGCGACTGTAGCCGCTGTTCACCAGCGACTGGGTGATGTCGTCGATGCTGCCCTCGAGGTCGTCCACGAGTTCGCCGACGCTCTCGCTGCCGAAGCTGCGGGCGCCCTCGGCGGCCAGGATGGTGAGGGCGTTGGTGAGGCGACTCTTCTTGATGCTGCGCAGGCCGTGCTTGCCGGCCACGTGGCCGATCTCGTGGGCCAGCACCGAGGCCAGCTCGTCCTCGCCGCGGCAGCAGGCCAGCAGACCACGGCTCACCAGCACCAGGCCGCCGGGGCAGGCGAAGGCGTTGATCTCGTCGCTGTCCAGCAGCAGGAAGTGATAGCCGCCGAAGGTCTCGGGCCGCTCGCTGGCGTAGGCCAGGCTCTGGCCGAGCTGGTTCAGGTAACGATTGGCGGCCGCGTCGTCGAGGGGTTCGTAGGTGCTCAGAAGCGAGGCCGCCACCGCCCGGCCGATGTAATGCTCCTGCTCCGGCGTGATGTCGGTCCAGGCCTTCTCGGCGGCCTTCACCGTGCGATTGATGGATGTGGCCTGATCCTCGGTGATGGCCCCCTGGTCCACGGCGATCTGGGTGGCCATCTGGGAGACGGCGCTGCAGCCGGCCAGGACGAGCACGACCACGAGGCTGGTGTAGATGAGGCGGCGCTTCATCGCTGGCCTCCCTTCACGTCACCGGCGGCCAGGAAGCGGACAGCCTCCTCGGGAGACACCTTCCAGGCGGCCATGCGATCGACCCAGGCGTAGTCGATGTCGCCGTGGTCCTTCTTGAAGGCGTTCTCCACCTCTTCATTGAATCCCTTGCCGGCCAGCGCCAGCTCGTCGCTGTCGGCCGAAGTGTCCACGTTCTCGCCGGCGGCCAGCTTGAGCTTCTTCTCGGTGAGAGCCGATTCGTGCAACCACCCCTCGCTGCCGTCGGGGGCGCGGAGCCTGCGCCAGGGGCCGCGGGATTCCAGAAGGGTGAGGCGGGTGCCATAAGCCACCTCGGTGGTGGCGGGGCCGAGGTAGGACGGTCGACCACGCAGGCGGGCCTGCCGCACCTGCACGCTGAGCTGATCAGCAGCCAGGGCGGTGAGGGCCACCAGCACGAACACGACGACGACGAGGCGTTTCATCGGGAATCCTCCGGTTTTGGGGTTGCGTTCCGGAGTCTAGTCGGCGAGAAGGGCGAGGTCCAGTGCCGGTCGCGATGGCCGTTCGCGCCTCTTGCGACCAGCTCTTGGAATTTCTGGGCAGTTGACGATATACTCTCAATTCCACTGCAACAGTGTTGTGTTAATTCAGACAGTTAAGGTCCGCGGCACACGACCCTGACGAGAAGGACGGCCCCGGCCGAACAATCATGGCATCGGACGCATCAGGACCCACCAGCTTCCCCGCAGGCGACACGCAACTCAGGCCACAGCTAGCCGAACTCTGCCGCCGCATCGAGAATCAACTCGACATCATGTCGCCCCGAGCGGGGGTGATCGTCGAGGCCTGCGCGGCCCTGGATGAGGCCCTGGTCGACGAGGACGAAACCGGTGCCGTGACCCTGCGCCTGGCCGGGACGGTCGGCGTCGGGCGCGGCGAGGCCATCGTGGTGCTCTACGACTGGCTCGAGAACCGTTTCCATCACAGCGCCCGCCCGGAGGCGCTGGCGGTGGCTCTCCTCGGAGCTCGCGAAGTCGATCTGCAGAAGCGGGCCGTCTCGAGCACGGTGGGCTGGTGGGAGGCTCGCGAGCAGCCCCTGCCGCCCAAGGTGGCCGAGGCCCTGGCGGCCACCTCGTCGGCCCTCTTCAAGGGCGACGACCTCGCGGCCGATGATCGCGCCCTGTTGAACGAGACCGCCACCCTGCTGGGGAGCGGGATCGAGGATGTCGACCGGTTCGCCGACGCGCGCGAAGCCCTGCTGTGCCGTGGTGCCAACCTCGCCCTGCGACGACTGGCGGCTCAGTCCCTGGACACGGCGGGCTTGCCTGTGCCCGAGGCCCGACTGGTGCGGGTGCTGGGCGCCACGGCCGCCGACCGCCTGGGCGCGTTGCTGCAGTATACCCGGGCCAGCCATCGCGATCTGGTGGACCTCACGCCCACCGGCCCCCTTTCCGACCGCCTGGTCGATCAACTCGTCGCCGCCAACCGCGCTGTGGGGCCCACCGCCCTGGGCGCCGTCATCGGCCAGCTCGGCTGGCGCGCCATGTCGCGCAGCATCACCGTGGAACGCCGGCTAGGCGTGAGCGTCGACGGCAGTTTCCCGTTCCTGGTTTCGCCGGGCGAGGCCGAGCTGCTCGAGACCTGCGGCACCACCCGCCTGCTCTGGGACCGCCATCTGGTCGTCGCTCACGGCGGCGTGGCCGGGGCCAAGGCCGACGATGGGGACGACACCGACGAGGTGGGCCGTTTCCGCCGCTACAACCTGCTCCACGCCGAGTTGCTGGGGGAGATCATGGAGATCGCCCCGGTCACTCCGGCCAAGGTGCACCGCATCGTCAAGAACCTCGACGAGGTGGTGGGGCATTACTCCGAGCTGTTCGCCGACCACCTCGAAGACCCCGATGAGGTGCGGCGCCAGTACGAGGCGCTGAAGACGCCGCTGCTGGCGCGCATCGATGATCAGCCGGACGACCAGCCTCTCGACGCCGAGGTCACGCGGCTGGTGCAGATGTTCGAGGATCCTCGCAGCGTGGACAAGGTCACCACCCTGCACGGCCTCAAGCGCTTCCTGCACCAGCATGGTCTGCGCCTGGCGTTCAAGCGCTTCCGTTCGGGCAGCGCCGCCAACCGCACGGTCGATCTGGCCGTGGTGTCCGGCGACCGCGTGGTGCAGACCCTGCGCAAGATCCGTTACATCGACTTCGAGCCGGGCGAGATGGATGGCAGTCTGCCCTTCGTGGTGTCCCTGGCCGCCGAGGCCCTGGGCCGCCGCCTGCTGCATCTGCACGACGACGCCCCCGATCTCGAGCTGCTCATCTACGGCAACGAGGTGCAGACCTACGTTCGTTTCCGCAATCATCCCGCTTTCCTGCGCATCGACGCCTCGCCGCCCTTGCGCGGCGGCATGATCGACCTGGAGTACTTCGGCGTCAGCCAGTACGAACTCGACCACCACCCCGATCTGCGCCTGCCCTGGATCCAGCGCATCTTCCGCCGCCTCGATTTCGACGCCCAGGCCGACGGTTTGCGCCTGCACATTCGCTACGACAAGGAACGGGCCTTCGACTTCTCCGATCTCGTGGAGCGTGTGCGACTGCTCTGCTCGTTGCTGCCGCACCTCATGGATCTGGACTGGTTCCTGGGCGGCATGCGCTATCCGGAGCCGGTGAAGGCGGCGGTGGCCGACCACTGTGCCGACTGGATCGTGCAGTGGGGGCTGCTGCCCATCGGCGACATGCTGACCAACGACCGTCGGGCCCTGCTGCAAGAGGTCCGCACCGATGCATCCGGCACCACGGTGGTGCCCTGGGACGGTCGCGGTGCGGTGCGTCATCACCTGCTGGGCGGCCCCGGACCGTCGTTCTGGCCCCGACTCCACGATGCGCTGAGCGATCTCAAGCAGCAGCCCGCGGTGTGCTGGGCCGCCGCCAACGAGGCCGTGCCGGCCCAGCAGCCGCTGCAGAATTTCGTCCTCGATCCGCTGCGCGAGATGCAGGCCCTGTGTGGTCCGGACCCGCGGGAGACGGATGACGCGCCGGTGCGATTCGCCGCCTTGCTGGAGCGCGGCGGCGAGGAACTGGTCCAGGCCGCCTGCACCGCCGCCGTGGTCACCACCGTGGAACGGCA
>Ga0070728_10007102_pt1 | contig 10342 bp, 7 predicted proteins | sample tdDd471_FD_66723 | JGI IMG/M metagenome (GOLD analysis project Ga0070728, IMG submission 66723) | Marine sediment microbial communities from the Atlantic coast under amendment with organic carbon and nitrate - tdDd47.1 | ecosystem: Environmental > Aquatic > Marine > Coastal > Sediment | place...
TTACTCCCATTCTCACCGGAATTAAGGCACAGAACACATTTTCCATTCGGGCACTTATCCTTGCCCTGCGCCCAATTCCAATCATAGCGATAAGTCAGGTAATGCCCTCGCAGCAAATCTCTGGGATCATAGCCGGTAACAGGCACGCGCCATAATGTCCCTGTCTCTTTATTGTGCATATGGCTCGCAATCATTAACCCCATAGCAAGCACAGGAAAAACCAATGTAAGTATTTTGAGTATTTTCTTAGTCATGAGAACCTCCTGCGATTTTCGTTGTGCGGATCGATTTGCTTAACTTGCGCACGCCCAGCGTCATTCCCATCAGCAAAAGACCGCTGATAATCAGACCTACGCCCGTTTGCAATAGCGAGCCAAAGACTTCCAGATAGACGATATAGATACGCCCAGCTGTCATCACCAGAGCAAGCGAAACCAGGCCGTGCAAGTTCATTCGGTTAAAGATAAGACCTAAATACAGCCAATACAGGATAAACGTTCCAGCAGCCATAATCTGGGACTCCACGCCCATAAACATGACCGAGAAAATGCCAATAGCAAAACTACCGACCAAAAGCATTTTTACATTCTGCCTCAAATCATGCAGCTTGATATTGCCCTGCACTTGAACAAAATTAGCGCCTATCATTGCCAAACCGAGAATAACGAGCGTTAAGAAATGATAACGAGTATCATTAAACGCTTCATCAGCATACCAAATCTGGCAAGCCAAACTTGCGCCAAAAACAATGACCGTAACGCCTGTAAAGGTCAGAATTTTTTGCAACAAAGGACGCTCTAGCTTATCAGAAAAACGTGCGAACAAAATGAACATCATCGGCAAGAAAGAATATACTCCGATAATCGTCGTGGTAATCTGATCTGAATCGAAATTAGGGAAAACAAACTCATATAATGCTGCACCTATTCCTGCCAAAAAGCTAACCAGCCATGGCAAAAGAGATACCCGCATCTTCCCGTAAACAGCAATAACCGGAGTTACTAAAACAGACCATAAGAACAATGCCGACGCCATGCCTCCATTAAGGTGAAATACTTGCCCCACCAGTCCAATCAGCGTCAAGGTTAGCCCCCATAAGCCGACAAGGCAAAATTCCCTTGTTAAATGACGTCCCCGTCGATCAGAAATATAAACTCCCGCGGCAAGCCCAGCGTTTATTAACAAATGAACAATCACCTTCACATTAGGCGGTATAGCCTGCCAATTAGCCGCGATAATAGACAAAACGCCTATAATGATTGTAAAGCTTCCGACCCAGAGCAAGCCATTAAACAGCCGCCTGCCTCCGCGCTCTCTTTCAAAAGAAACAATCTCTTCAACTTGCTGCTGCGAAAGAAGCTCAGCCCCCTTCCAGCGCTCTAGTTTTCTATTAATGCCCATAGCTCCCTCCATTAATTGAACGGTGTTCAATTTCTATAATGCCACATCCTCCTCCGCATTACAAGAAAATATTGAACATCGTTCAGAAAAACTTTTCCTCTTCCCTATAGGAACGCCCGGCAAAAAGAACTATCATGCCTGCCATGCGGATTGTAATTGCCTACAGAGCTATTGATAACATTGCCGGTGGTGTGGAACGTATGTCCACAGCGTTAATGAATGCCATGAGCAAGCGTGGTCACGAAGTACACTTCATCACACTCGATAGAAAAGAAGCTGTAAGCTTCTACCCTATGGATGAGCGTATCTTCTGGCACAAAATGGATATGGGCGATTACCGACAAAAAGCCACATGGGGCCTACGATTTAAACGCGCAAAAGTGACACGCACCCTTCTTAAAAAAATCAAACCCGATATCATTGTCGGCTTCCAAGATGGCCCCTTTCTTTCCATGCGCACATATAGCGCAAGTCTGGGCATTCCAGCAATACTGGCCGAGCGCATAGCCCCCACGCATTTTGATTTCACAAAATCAGGACGCTATCGAAACATTACTTACCAGCTTTACCGTTCAGCCCATCTCATCACAGTGCAATGTGAAAGCTATATCCAAGAATATCCACACTACTTACAACCAAAAATTAAAACCATCCCTAATCCGGTCTTTCCAAGAAAAGGAACGGCTGAGCCTGCCGGAAAAGAAGAAAAAACAAAGAACCTTCTGTGTGTTGGTCGCATCGGATACCAAAAAAACCAACTCTGCCTGATTAAAAGCTTTGCCCGTCTGCATAAAAAACACCCAAACTGGCGGCTTGTTCTAGCCGGAGCAACTGATAATGACGAGGCAAAAGAACTTATTTTATCCCTTGGCATACAAGACAGAGTAAACATGCTGGGCGCTGTTAAAGATGTCGATAGCTTATATAAGAGCGCCCATCTGTTTTGCCTGCCCTCACGATGGGAAGGCTTCCCAAATGCGCTGGCCGAGGCCATGACATTGGGGTTACCCGCCGTTGGCTTCAAAGAATGCGGCGGCGTCAGAGACTTAATTCAGCATGAAAAAAGCGGCTTACTGGCTGATGGGAACGAAAACACCGATACTCTCACCAAAGCGCTTAATACACTAATGAGCGATGATAAAAAACGCGCACAGATGGGACAAGAAGGCGCAACATGGATCAAACAGTTTGAGCCCAATAAGATCTACGATCTATGGGAAGAAACGTTTTTGCAAATAATAGCCAAGAAAAGCCAAAAAGCCCTCTTTCCTGATTAAGTTAGTTTTTGATTTGGAATCATGCCCCTTCAAATATCTACATGCATTTTTATCTGATTAAGCGTAATATCCGCGCATGACTAATCAAAAGAATCACTTTCACGTTTTAGATTCATGGCGCGGAATTTGTGCTTGCATGGTGGCTCTATTCCACTTTCAAGCCAACAATCATCTACATGAAATACCTTTATTTACCAATGCCGGCCTCTTTGTTAATTTCTTCTTTGTTTTAAGTGGCTTTGTTATTTTTGCCAACTACGAAACTAAAATTAAAGAAGGGTTCGGGCTAGGACGGTTCATGTTCTTGAGATTTGGGCGTCTCTACCCGCTTCATTTAGCTACTCTTCTCGCTTTTATTTCTGTTGATCTTCTTCAAATGCTGGTACCAGCTTTGAATAATCTGACAGCAAATGAACCTTTTGCAGGGCCAGGACAAACCCCGGATTATATTGTGCAAAATATTCTTCTTGTTCATTCTTTTGACTTCGGAAAGCATCTATCATTTAACTGGCCCAGCTGGAGCATTAGTGCAGAATTCTATACCTATCTTGTTTTTGCGGTCGCCATATTAAGCTTTAAGAACAAAGTAGCATGGTTCAACATTACAGCATCACTCTTAGCGCTTGTCTTTTTAATCTTGTTTAACGAAAACAGCATTCATGCAACAACCAATTTTGGGATCATTCGCTGCATATATGGTTTTGCAGCAGGAGCTATATGCTGGCACATTTGGAGCCATCAAAACTCAGAGCTAATGCATAAAATATCTAAAAATACATGGAGTGTTATAGAAGCTATTGTCTTTTTGTCGGTTATTCTTTTTGTGGCTCTACATGGGAAAACAGCCTTTAATTTATTTGCACCTGTTGTCTTTATGCTGGCTGTTTTCGTGTTTTCTTTCGAAAGCGGCATAATTTCAAATGTTTTGAACAAGCCCTTATTCAGGGGACTTGGGAAGCTTTCTTACTCAATATATATGAACCATGCTTTCATAGCAGGCACATTGTTTTTTGGTATTACCAAAGTAGTTGAAAACAAAATGGGAGTGCATTTGTTTTCTGCACTTCAAGGAAAAGAAAAAATGGGAATATCCCTGATTCAAGGAGATGTTTTAACATTTTTCTATATAATCATTGTTATCACTTTGATGTGGCTACACTATTCCGGACAGAAAATGTCAAAAAAGATAGTTTCAAAAAGGAACAATATATCCCGCGCCACCAGTAACAAAAACATATTTTGAATCGGGCATTTTTCTTCTTACTTGTCTTTATGATGTCTACAAAAAACTTTTTGATATATAAGAGATTTTAACTCTGCCATTGAAGGCCAGAACATAAAATGCCCTAACAACAACTGGAAATAGCGATTTAATAAAATAAGCCATTTATAATGAGCATTATAATTTTTCTTAAAAACAATACGCTCCAGAGGGGTAGATTGTTGTATATTTTGAAAAAGCGATAACCATTGCCGAACTACCTTTTCCCAACAATATTTTTCTTTTACAAAATTAACACCGTTCTTTCCCAAAGAATAAGCCTCTTGCGGATTTTCTAGTAAATTACAAATATTGTTTTCCAAATCCTGTTCAGTTTTTCCCAATAACCCCGTCACTTTATCATTCACAGTATCAAGTATCCCCCAATAAGCGCCCGACACAACCGCTGTTCCGCATGCTTGAAATTCCAAAGCGCTCCCCGGACAATTTTCGGTAACTCCCGTGGGGTTAGGCACACCGATCAATGCTCTATGAAGAATCTCTTTCTTTTCAACACCTAGCTTTCCTGCGAACGTAACAGAAGAATGCACCCCTCCTTGACCATCATTTAAAAAAGGTATGATGCATTTTTCTTCATAAGATTCCTCTGCCACCCCCCAAGATCCAAGCTTTGCATCCCGCTTATAAAGTGCTCCAGTACCAATAACAGTTAGCTTCGCATCAGGCACTCGCTTTATAATGCGCGGCCAAACCTTGGCCAGCATATGAAACCCCTTATTAGGAACCAGAGCTCCCAAATATACGACAAGTCGGTTATCTTTCTCTGAAGAATGCCCCAAACGAAACTGATCTACATCAAAACCATTTACAATAAAAGTTGTCTTTTTTGCTGCACTCAGCAAAGTATCCTGAATCTGGTCGTATTGTTCATGCTCAACACAGACGAGAGCTTTTAGAAATTTTGTTTTGGCCATTTCTCTCAGATATTGATGCTTGGGTGTAATATGAGCCCAGGCAATCGTAGGCATTTCTAATTCATCAATGAGTTCTAATATATTATCTTCTTTATCACGACGAGGACGGTAAACAAAAAAATCAGCCCCCAACTCTTTTGCCTTATGCAGCGCATCGTAAACATCTTGCACCTGATGAGATTCAATTTGAGAAGGAAGATGAGAAGTGTCATCGGCTAATAAAATAGGCTTGCAGATCTCCGAAGCACATTTCTGCAAGTAATAAGGAGTTGCAGCAAAAAGATACTCTGTCCCACCACAACCGGGATTTCCAAGAACAGGATTACTTAAATCAACGTTGGAAATGCGCTTATTCTCAAGATAAAAAGCGGGCTTTAAAATTTTATTGTTCTGCATTTATAGACTCTACAATTAGTGCCATAACTAAAATTTCTCTAACATAACTTTATATTCAGGCAAACAAGCTATGTAGTTCGGACCACTTTTGAAATCATTATCTGTATATTCAAAATTCTTAAAAACGACTCCGCGCGGGCTTAATCGCCCTACTATATATCCATGTTCTTCGAAGAATTGAAAAAAGTCGCGCATCAGGGTTTTAGCGTCCGCGTGCGTATAACCATATTCAAACTGCACTATATCAATACTTTTAGCATCAAAGCGCTTTTCAAACCCCAAAAGCACCGAATAGTCAGCGCCTTCTGTATCAACTTTTAAATAATTAATTCTGTGAATATGTTTTTCATTACAATATTCATCGCCCTTAATGATACTTGCATGGCATGTCTCATAAGGTTTTTTATGATAGTCCGCATCCATAATAATGGTATTGCTGCCATTATCCCTGCCATAGTTCTTATAACTAATGTTCGCGTTTTTATCCGAGAGGCCAATATTATTCAAAGTCAAATTATTGGAACCAGCCAACCTGTCTTTTAAAGTCTCATAAGTTTCAGACGACAACTCAAATAAATGCCCTTCCATATCCTGCTTAAACTGCGAAAGACAAAAAGAACTCCACTCACCAATATTCGCCCCCACATCAAAAAAGACGAATGGCGTCTCTGAATTATGCTTCGCGATTGTTTTTATAATAGCCTGTTCACCATTAACAGCCGGGTCATAGGAAAAATGACGATATTCATCGATATAGTTTAACGAAGCCGTATAAACAATGCGGTTTAGTGCGGGTACAGAACGGATGGCTCTTAAGCCAGCTAACATTACTTTTTCTTTTACAGAAGAGTTAGACATCTCTAGAAATCCTAATAGCAGATAAAATTGTTTTGATTTTTCTTTTAATTCTCTTAATGACTAGACTGAGCCGAGGACGTACATGCCACATAGCTTTTAAAATTAAAAGCCTCATTTTTCCGGTCATTTTGTTAAAGCATGATTCTTCTATTGTTTCCAGAAGCTTTACATCAATTTTATCTTTTAACTCATTCCGTTTTTTCTTCATATCACTGATTAAGGACGGCGCACAAAATTTAACATCCATATACCAAAAGTGAAATCTAGGATTGCCAATAATCTCAGATACCGGCTGAGAGTAATAATGAGCAATATCATTATGACACCCGATCCCTTTTGGCCGAGAAGGCAAAGCCTCAGGAGAGCCATGATACAAAAAATCAATATCATTACATTCCCGTAGCCCCAGAGCAGATAAAACCGTACTACCATCGAGACAAATATGTTCGGGATTTATATTATTATCAACCGCCCACTTCTTATAAGCATCGAGCTTATTATGAAACCCCGGTAAAGGTTTCCCTGTTCCTTGAACCATCATATTAAAGCTATTCGCGTTAAATAATGCCCGTGCAATCCGCAATGTTTCTTCAGTACTATCGGTAATATGGATACTGTGTTTACCAAGTCCGCACAACGCTCTAATTTCTTCCTTTGCTGGTCTAAGATCCTGAGAAGAAAAACGGTCCAAAACGATAACCCGCATCTTTCCAGAAAAAGGAAAACAAGATCGCACTTTGTGGTCAAAGCCAGTACTTTTACCAGACTGATCAAGCCATGGCTGCCCGGAATAAGCCTGCCGAAACAATACCCCTCCTGCTTTAGGTGTCATAAAGGCATCTTTTTGATGAACAATGTCAGCAATTCCCTCGAGAATTTTCACAGCTTCAGATGATTGTGGAACACACGGAAAAATTAGCGCAATTGCAGCTGAATCTTTGATACGACAATACTCGATCACACCTTCTTCTAAAATCTCCTGCGGACAAGGGCTATGACCATGATCATACCCAGCGTAATATTCCACCGTTGAAGGCATAAAAAAATCTTCATCAAACTGAATTGCTCTAACAGGTTGTTCTCTTACTATAGATGATGCAACCCGGTGTGCACCATCCAGAGAGATGTTGTTCCTATCAATTGGGAAATAAGGGATCTTACTTGTATCTTTGACTTGGAGTAAAGAATGAAAGCCATTGAGAAAAGAAGCCAATCCTTGCTTTCCTGACCCGTCATATTCCACTAAGTCCTTATTAGGGCCAGTAATACGCAATGCCTGCTCATAATAAGCGTATTCCCTCCAACTATCAGCCATATTATTAGATTTTAATCTGGCATAATGCGCTTTAATTGCTATATCAAACCGGTTAGCGTTCAAAAGTTCATAAGCAGGTACCGTTACAAATTGCCCAGAATTCTCCAAGACAAACGGACTCTTTTTCCACTTACTTCCTTCTAAAGCCTGTGAAACTTCAGAAGATCCAGCAGATAGAATATCTGAATCGTATTGAGTGTTCTCTTCCATAAGGAAGAAATAAACAAAAGCCCCATCTTCCACGTACATACGATAACCAGCTGCTTCCATTACTGGGAAAATATACTTTTTTTCTGCTGTCTCTGAAAAATACAAAACAACTACGGAAGGAACACCCTCAAATATCTCATCCTTATAATTCAACGCATTACCGTCAATCGTGATCAAAAACACATCGGCTCTAGCCCTGTTTTCTTTTACGTCTATTTTCGAACTCTTAAGATTTCTTTCTTCCAGATAAAGTATCAAATCTTCAAAAACGTCTTTTTTCTCCGGACAGAAAAAAAATTGGCTTTTAAAGCCATAACGCTCCATCAGCTTCTTTAAAATATTTTGACTTTTCATGAGTTAAAAATTCCAAAACTTTACAGTTTGATGTTATCAGCAACCTTTATGACTTGACCTTTTTCAATCTGAATAACAATGTCACAGTCTTTTATAGTTGATAAACGATGCGTAACAATCAAAATCGTATGAGTACCTTTAAGACGTTGTACAGCCTCCATAACATCAGATTCTGTTTGAGGATCAAGTGACGCTGTTGCTTCATCGAGTAAGAGTACTGATGGGTTTCTATACAAAGCTCGCGCCAATGCAATACGCTGTTTTTCACCACCAGATAGCTGGCTACCATCTTCCCCGATGATAGTAGAGGTTCCCTCAGGCAAGTTATCTACTAAACGTTCCAGCTGCGCTTGCTTGATTGCATAACTCAAACTTTTTTCATCGATATCATCTTCTTCCTGAGCAAAAGCAATATTATTGCGGAGAGTATCATCCAAGAGATATATAGATTGAGGAACATAACCAATCTGTTCCTGCCAACTTTTCAGACCACCATTAATATCCCTACCATTAACCTCTATCACACCACTTGCCGGTGCTATAAGCCCCAGGACAAGGTCTATAAGCGTACTTTTCCCAGCGCCACTGGTTCCAATAATCCCAACCGAAGCGCCTTTTGAAATATGTATATTTACATCTTCAAGGACAGGATCTTTCTTTTCTGGATAAACAAAGTTTACATGACGCAAATCTATCGCAGAACCAGCAATTTCAGTAAAAATGTCCGCTCCATGCTGTTCTTGAATCTGTATATCCGAATTTTGGGAACAAAGCTCATCATGTATAGTTTCTATAGTAGGCTCAATATACCTTATGGAATGAATATTTGTTAAAATGGAATTCACAGATGGCATAAGTTTAATAAATACCGCAGCAAAAAGCGCAATAATAGGTGCTATATTTTCCAGATCTTTTCCAGACATAGCCATATAAATAATAGCAACAGATAACCCGGCAACAGCCAACAATTCAAAAAAATAACGGGGAAACTTCCGTAATGTACTTTGCCACCGCCCCGCATAAATTAGGTTTAAACTATGCTCATGAAATTTATCGACAAAAAATTTTTCACAATGACGAAGCTTAATTTCCTTAGCGCTATTTAATCCTTGCTGCAAACGTTGAAGCCGTAAAGTTTCATGCTCTTTTCTAATTCTTCCCCATTTTAATATGCGCAAACGGCTTAAATGCTGGAACCCAAAAAAGGCAATGAAAATTGAAACTGCAATAATCAATGTACCAATCGGCTCAATTGCAAAAAGCAAAATAGTCACACCAATAAGTAAGAAAACATTAGTAATAAGCTCTAACGCAGCACCGACCCCCTGCTGTACAAGAATCTGGACTTCATTATTTACATTCTGAACATAAGAAGAAGAGTTGTCTTTTTGATACAAAAGCCAAGGGCGCTTTAGATAAGAGCTAAATAATAATTTAGAGAGGCTAGCCTGTATATTCAAATTAAACCCAGCTTGTACCCATGCCAAATACATAAGAAACACTGTCTTAAGCAAATAAATACAAACCATAGACCCCAGAAGAACAAAAACAATACTTTCCTGAGAAAGCCCTGCAAAAACAATTTTGAGCGGAGCAAAAAATTTAATGCCTTCAACAAAATCTGGTTTCGTCATGGCCCCTACCAAGGGAACAACAAGCCCCACTCCTATCATCTCCATAATCGTGCCTAACAAAATCAACACAAATAGAAAAAAAACGGTCTTTTTTTGCGGCATGGTTAAAAGTTGCCACAATTTTTGAAATTGGTTCAAGAAGCCTCCTCTTTATCCTTAATATTTTCATTTCCCTTTAAATAACTAGGTCTTTTTATCATGGTATTTTTAGTATATAAACCAATTTGATTTTTAACTTTGATGGAAAGTTGAGTAGCTACTAATGCCCCAAAAACCTAAATACTCAATTTGCATGTGCAATTACAACATGGCAGATACATTAGAGCAATCTTTAACCAGTATCCTAGATCAACTAGACGACAGATTTGAAGTACTTCTGGTAGATGACGGCTCTTCCGATAACAGTATTAAAGTTATTGAAGACCTACAAACCAAGTATAAAAACCTTCGTTTACACCCGATGCCCCGTGATAGAAAACGCAAACTTGGTTTTACACGTAACGTCAGCATCCAAGAAGCAAGAGGAGATTACGTTCTATTACATTTGGATTGTGATGACACTTACGGGCCATTTATTACAGACTTTACAGCTGTATTCCACCAAATTGAAAAATGTTTAGGGCATGACTTTTTATTAAGTGGTCAGCATATTAACATGGCTCGTCGTAATTTTTTACTTCAGCACGGACCTTACAGAAACT
>Ga0070728_10007107_pt1 | contig 10338 bp, 7 predicted proteins | sample tdDd471_FD_66723 | JGI IMG/M metagenome (GOLD analysis project Ga0070728, IMG submission 66723) | Marine sediment microbial communities from the Atlantic coast under amendment with organic carbon and nitrate - tdDd47.1 | ecosystem: Environmental > Aquatic > Marine > Coastal > Sediment | place...
TTCGTGCACGGATGGCCACCAAGGGCGGGCGACTGGTTCTTAAACGTCGGCGCCGGAAACAACGCGCCCGACTAAGTCACTAAAGGTCCCTGTTGGGGGATGAAGCGACGGCTACGCAATCATTCAATTTCAGCCGTCTTTACAGACTTAGCTCACCGACAGAATTCCGTCGGGTTTTTCAGCAGGCTAAACGGTCCGGAGATCGCTTTTTCACCGTATTATGGCGGTCGAACGATCTTGCTTCGGCGCGGATTGGATTCGCGATCGCTAAAAAGCGTATATCACTCGCGGTTGGCCGAAACCGAATTCGCCGAATCGCCAGAGAAAGTTTCAGGCAGCAACGTGGCACACTTGCAGGTGTCGATATTGTTCTGCTTGCGCAAAGTGCTGCTGATAAAGCCAGCAACAAACAGTTGCTGAAAAGTCTGGAAAGACACTGGGAAAATATACGCGTGGCCACGGTGGACAACCAAAATAAGAGCGGTCGGAAGACTTACCGGTCCAGGGATAAACAATCGCAATGACAAACCAACGTACTATCCTATGGGCACTATTTGCCGCCATGGTTTTTCTTACGTGGTCGAAATGGCAGGCAGATCACGCTCCCGTAATTGATAGCACCCAAGTGGCAGCGGATACAACGAGTGAAGGATCAAGCTCGTCGCCGGTAGAATCGACTTCGCGGGTCGACGAATTACCAGTCATTGGCGATTCATCGCCCGCTGAAGCACCGCCAGCAATAGCAGCGATCCAACCCGTCCAGGCAGATCAGTTTGTATCCATAAAGACTGATGTACTTGATCTTCAGGTCAGCAAAACGGGAGGGACGCTGGTAAGTGCAGCGCTCCGGAAATATCCCAAACATAAAGATGAACCGGATGTGCCCGTCCAGTTTTTACGCAATGAAAAAGATGCGCCCTACCTCCTTATTAGCGGGCTGGTAGATTCCTCACGTGGCGGCCCAACTCATCTGACACCGCTTACCAGTGAGTCTGATAGTTACGAATTGGGCGGAAACTCCGATGTACTGGAAGTGCCGTTGAGCTGGAGTAGTAACGGGATAACGGTAGAGAAGATATACCGTTTGAAGCGCGGTAGTTATGACATTGGCGTGGAATATAAAGTACGCAACGAAAGTCAGGCTGACTGGCGTGCCTTGAGCTACTTGCAGATACGCAAGTTACACAAACCACCCGAACGTTCGATGTTTAACGTGGATACCTATTCATTCGATGGGCCGGTTATTTACGACGGCGAAAAATATGAAAAGCTCGAGCCGGATGATTTTGCTGAAACCCCTGTTGACCAGAAACTTGCGGGCGGCTGGATCGCGTCTATAGAACATCACTTTCTTTCTGCAGCTGTCCCACCAGCTGAAGAAATCTACAGTTACGACTCGAATTATGAGGGTGGGATCGTGACACTCCGCGCGAACGGCCCCACACGCGTTGTTGCGCCGGGCGCAGAGGAAATATTTTCCGCAGACTTTTTTGTTGGACCTAAATTGCAGGATCAACTGGAAGCAACAGCACCCGGCCTTTCATTGACGGTCGATTACGGAATACTGGCGATTCTGGCTCAGCCGTTATTCTGGTTGCTGCAAAAAGTTTATGGTTTGATCGGTAACTGGGGCTGGACCATTATTTTTGTAACTTTCCTGATCAAGCTCGCTTTCTACAAACTGACGGAAGCCAGTGGCCGTTCGATGGCGAAAATGCGGAAATTACAGCCGCGCCTTAAAGCGATACAGGAACGGTATAAAGATGATCGGCAGGCACTTAGCCAGCACATGATGGAGTTGTATAAGCGCGAGAAAGTGAATCCCGCTGCCGGCTGTCTGCCCATGGTGATTCAGATACCCTTCTTTATCGCTTTTTACTGGGTGTTGCTTGAAAGTGTAGAAATGCGTCAGGCACCCTTCGCACTATGGATTACGGATCTATCTTCGCGTGATCCTTATTTTGTTTTGCCTTTGCTCATGGGCATCGCGATGTTCGTACAACAAAAACTGAATCCGGCACCACCGGATCCGGTACAGGCAAAAGTGATGATGGTTCTGCCTATCATGTTCACTGGCTTTTTTGCATTTTTCCCGTCCGGCCTGGTTCTTTACTGGTTGACCAACTCGGTTTTATCCGTGATCCAGCAGTGGAATATCAATCGTAAAATGGCGGTAGATTAGTAATGTCTGCCGGCTGGTAGCCATTTGGATTTGTGGTCCGACGACAGGGTAATTACAACATTTGGCTCAATGAGTCCTCTGCCGGTATGTTCGCGCAATGGCAAATTTCAGCATAGACGATACTATCGTGGCCCGCGGCACCCCAGCGGGCCGCGGCGGAATAGCTGTAATACGTGTATCGGGTCCGACCGTCCGTGAAATTGCCTGTCAGCTAATCGGTGCTGTTCCGCAAGCGCGCTTTGCAACCCTGGTTGATATAGGTGGTGCGGAAATCATTGATCATGGCATCGCACTGTTTTTCCCTGGCCCGCAGTCCTTTACCGGTGAAGACGTACTTGAGTTGCAGGTCCACGGTAGTCCAATCGTTACAGAAATGCTGATAGATAAAATTTGTGCTTCGGGTGCCCGACTAGCACAAGCAGGCGAATTTTCGCGACGCGCGTTCATAAATGACAAAATTGATCTGCTACAGGCGGAAGCAATATCCGATCTTATTGACAGCGCTTCCCGCACAGCGGCGCGTGCCGCCCAGCGTTCATTGCAGGGCAAGTTTTCGGACATGGTGCTCAACTTGAACGAGCAGGTCACCGCGTTGCGGGTCTACATTGAAGCTGCACTGGATTTCCCGGAGGAAGAAATTGATTTTCTTTCCGATGAATCACTGTCAAAACGTGTTGAGGAACTGCGGCAAAATTTCGCCATAGTCGAACAGACGGTTCGCCAGGGTTGCCTCTTGCGTGACGGTGTGACCGTTGTGCTGGCAGGGCGACCAAATGCTGGCAAATCCAGTTTGCTAAATGCACTGGCCGGATACGATGCTGCAATCGTTACCGCTGTTGAGGGAACCACCAGAGATCTCGTCAAAGAACAGATAGAAATCCATGGCCTCCCGGTCAATATAGTGGATACAGCCGGGTTGCGGGAATCCGGGGATGAGGTAGAGGTAGAGGGCGTACGTCGTGCGCAACGCGAACTGACTACAGCCGATCACGCATTGATCATTGTGGACGCCTGTACCGTTAACAACGAGGAACTTATAGCCTTGCTTGCGGAGATTCCGGCCGAGACAGCGTATACGGTTGTGCGAAACAAGATTGATCTTAACAAGGAAACTGCCGGGGTTTCCGCGGCAGACCGGAACACTTTATGCGTGAGTGCGCTGACGGGTGCCGGCATTGATGAACTGCGTCGACATTTGGAGGTGTGTCTGGGTTATCAGCCTGCCGCCGAGGGTACGGTCATCGCGCGGCAAAGACATCTCGAGAGTTTAAGGAAGGCTCAGGCACATTTTGCAGCCGCATGTGATGTACTGACGGAAACAGCTGCCGGTGAACTGGTCGCAGATGAATTATTACAGGTCCAGAATGCGCTGGCAGAAATTACCGGGCAATTTTCCAGTGATGACCTATTAGGTCGGATATTCGAAAGTTTTTGCATAGGTAAATAGTTGCTTCGGAGTTCCACCATTACCTTCTGCGGCTATTTCCGTTAGGCTCTATATGACTCGAATCATGGAGAATTCGTCCTATGAAGGCATCATTGATATTGAATTGCAGACGCCTGATTGTCAGCCTGCTGCTACTGGCGTTACCGGGTACTATTTTTGCGCAGGTGATCGATCAGTATTCCGGTGAGGAAACCTATATGCGTTATTGCGCTGCTTGTCACGGTGAATCCGGTCAGGGCGATGGACCGGTCGCAAGCGGGTTGCCCATAAACGTTCCGGATCTCACCCGCTTGCAGGAAAGGAAAGGCAATGAATTTCCCGAAGATGTTCTACGGAAAATCATTGACGGAAGAGAAGTTGTTATCGTGCATGGTACCCGTTTTATGCCGGTCTGGGGTTATGAATTCTGGGTAGAAGAGGGCGCTGATGACGCTGCCCAGGAGCGCGTTAACATCATCGTTGAAAATTTGATCGAGTATTTGCGATCCATTCAGCAATAGGCTAACGCAAGAGTCAGCGATAGGGTTGCGGCTAGATAGTCACACTTATTTAAGAATGCGCAATTTTGGGATGGTTGCAGCGCACTCTTCGATAACTTTTTCACTGCATCGCACGAGGTTGCGACCATCGCGCTTGGCTTGATACAGTGCCTGGTCGGCGCGGGTTAGCAGTTCGGGTACCGATTCGCCGGGTTTGTACTCGGCCACGCCTGCGGAGACGGTTACCTTGTGATCACCTGGGTAAGACTGCTCCTCGGTCATTTGTCTGATCCGCTCCGCACAGCGATAAGCACCCAGCAAATCTGTTTCAGGTAACACGGCAATAAATTCCTCGCCTCCATAGCGCCCGAAAGAACGTTTGTGATCGGTCGCATTTACAGTATCCATGCCGCGTAGTTCCGCTTTAACTTTGCGTGCAAAGTCAGCAAGAATTTCATCGCCAACCAGATGACCGGAGCGATCGTTAATGCGCTTAAAGTGATCAAGGTCGAACAGTAATGTAGCAAAAGATTTGCCCGTCCGGTCTGCCAAAGAGCGTTCACGCGCCAGCGCATCCATGATGTAACGGCGATTATAGGATTTGGTAAGGTGATCACGTTCGGCTATACGAGTAACACGTTCTACGACATTCTCCAGATTATCGTTACGAAACTGTAATTCGTTACGCAAATTGCGCAATTGTCGCGCGAAGATATATATCCAGCCAACTATAGCGACCAAAATCAGAAAGCGAATACTGTCCCCCAGTAGATAGGCTGAGGCAGGAGAGACCAAAATAATTTTTAGTGGCAGCACCATTAGATAACTGGCGATTGCTGCGCCACAAAGCCTGAATAGAATTTTTGTATCCAGATAAAAAACAGCGACCATTAAAACGCTAACGTACATACCCAGAACCAAATCGCCGGCACCGCTACTAAAATAAAAGTAGGCGCTTATCCAGCCTATTGCTATCATTGTTTGATAAACGGCAAGCCAGCGTGAAAACGCAGAGCTTTTGGTTTTTGAACGTGAAAGAGTAAGAAAGAAAAAAGTGGTGCAGCTAATCCCACTTAATAAGAATAATGCACTACCGATGCTGATCTGGGAATGTTCAATAGTTGCACTGACGATGGCCAGGCCAATCCATACTCCATAGAACCAGATTAACCCGTGTACGGGCGTTTCAGGCAATGGACGATTGGAGAGTTCATGCTCGAGCATAGTTATATTTTTATAGTTGTTATTGCTCTTATTGTTACGCTGTCTAACTTTATGCAGCAGCGCACTAAACGTATTGTTGCAGAAGCGTGCTGTAAAAACTGTGATGCACTACCGCTGTTATGACAAGGTAACGATGCTTATGTAGTGTGGGTGAAATTAACTAGTAGGGTGCTACAATCGCGCGCTGCGATGCTGTTGCCAACAAGGCAATCCAAAGGGTTTTTGATGCAGCTGGTTATGACATTGCTGGTAAGAGATGAAGAAGATGTTCTGGCGGCGAACATTGATTTTCATCATGCTCAAGGTGTCGATTTTTTTCTGGTTACCGATAATAAATCCGAGGACGCAACCCCGGAAATAATTCGCGGCTACGAAAAACAGGGCATAGCCAGATATATCTATGAAGCTGACGATGATTACAATCAGTCGGCATGGGTGACGCGGATGGCGCGGATGGCAGCTAAAGAATATGCAGCCGACTGGGTAATTAACAATGATGCTGATGAATTCTGGTGGCCTCGCGCGGGGGACTTAAAAGACACGTTTTGCGCTATTCCCGCAGAGCAGAGCATCCTGGTGGCTCAGCGACATGATTTTGTGGCACTGAACCAGGAAACAGATGTATTTTTGCGCAATATGGTTTACCGAAAGAAACTATCACTTAACGCCATAGGCAAACCAATGCCCCCTAAAGTTGCGCACCGGGCGCATCCGGAGGTGGAAGTATCTCAGGGAAATCATTGGGCGCAGTTACCGGGTGAGCCGGGTGTTGTTGAGCACCTCGTCGATATCTTCCATTTCCCGTTGCGCAGCTATTCCCAGTTCACCAACAAGATCATCAAGGGTGGTCAGGCCTATGAGCGCAACACTACCCATAATGCTCAGGCGGGCAGTACCTGGCGAAAATTGTACAGGGAGTATCAACGCAACGGCCTTGTCGATTTCTACCGGAAGCAAAGTTTCTCGCCAGAGCAGGTTGCGCAAGGGTTACGCGATGGCTCACTGATTTCGGATCGTCGTTTGCCGGACTATTTTGACTGGATGGGGCTGGAAACCGCTGGCAGGTAAAGACAGATAGTAAGGGCGAGGGACAAGGCCACGGGGTCATTGAGGGATTCCTTCCCAGACAGGACCAAATTGGCCAGCCTTTCTATTGCGTTGCGGCCAAGGATATAGCCACAGGGAGCTTAACCGGCGTTAGAATACGCGTCCCGCGCCGGAGGGATGCGGAAAGCCCGGAAACTTGTGAGCAACATGCCAGTGAACCACGAACATACATTCGACGTCATCGTCGTAGGCGGCGGCCACGCCGGTACTGAGGCAGCTGCGGCTGCCGCGCGCATGGGTGCACGCACCCTGTTGTTGACCCAGAACCTCGAAACGCTTGGTCAGATGAGCTGCAATCCTGCCATAGGCGGTATTGGCAAAGGTCATTTAGCCCGCGAGATTGACGCGCTGGATGGCGTGATGGCGCGCGCTGCGGATCGTGCCGGAATTCATTTCCGCACACTGAATGCGCGTAAGGGTCCAGCCGTTCGGGCGACGCGTGCACAGGCCGATCGGGTGCTATACCGTCAGGCCGTTCGCCAGATGCTGGAAAATCAGCCGAACCTGGCGTTGTTTCAACAAGGGGTAGAAGACCTCATCGTTGAACACGGTGAAGTACGTGGTGTGGTGACCTCAATGGGCCTGAGCTACTACGCAAAAGCAGTAGTTCTCACTGTCGGCACCTTTCTGGATGGCCGTATGCACGTCGGCCTGCAACAGTCGACCGGCGGCAGGGCGGGTGATCCGGCCTCCATCGGGCTGGCACATCGCCTGCGTGAGCTGGATCTGCGTGTCGGTCGCCTGAAGACCGGCACACCGCCGCGCATCGACGGATCAACCGTCGACTATAGCGTCCTGCAGGAACAACCGGGCGATGACCCCCGGCCTGTGTTTTCTTTCCTGGGAATTCGTTCTGAACATCCGCGGCAGACGGTTTGCCATATCACGCACACCAACGCTCAGACGCACGACATTATTCGTGCCGGCCTGGATCGTTCACCGATGTATACCGGGGTAATTGATGGGGTGGGCCCGCGTTATTGTCCTTCGATTGAAGACAAGATCGTGCGTTTTGCTGAACGGGATAGCCACCAGATTTTTCTGGAGCCCGAAGGGCTCCATACCAATGAGCTTTATCCCAACGGCATTTCAACCAGTCTGCCCTTTGATGTGCAGCAGGCATTCGTGCATTCCATGCGCGGGTTGGAAAATGCCCGTATTACACGTCCCGGTTACGCCATCGAATACGATTATTTTGATCCGCGCGATCTGCGTAATACGCTGGAGACCAAAGCGATAAAGGGTCTCTGGTTTGCCGGACAGATAAACGGTACGACGGGTTACGAGGAAGCTGGCGCGCAGGGCATCCTGGCGGGCATTAACGCGGGGCGCCGGGCTTTTGCTAAAGAGGGTTGGTGTCCTGCTCGCGATGAAGCCTACATTGGTGTACTAGTCGATGACTTGGTAACGCGTGGCACCGTTGAGCCCTATCGAATGTTTACGAGCCGTGCCGAGTACCGTTTGTTGCTCAGGGAAGACAATGCCGATGAACGTCTAACCTCTGTCGGTCACGAACTGGGTGTTGTTGGTGATGAACGGTGGCAGATATTTTCTGCCAAACGGGAACGCATAGTGCTGGAGCAACAGCGACTTGCGTCTATTACCGTGCATCCTAAACATCTATCCGTCGAGCAGATCGAGATACTGGGCGGCGAATTGTCGCGTGAGCAAAAAGCGCTGGAACTACTGCGTCGTCCTGAAGTCAGCCATGCTTTACTTGAAAGTATCGAGACCGTCGGCATGCGCCGGCGACCGTCGGACGAAACAGTCGAACAAGGCGAACAGATTGATTCGCAAATTGAAATTCAGGCACGCTACGAGGGTTACCTGAAACGGCAGGAACAGGAAATTGAGCGCAGCCGTAAACAAACTGCGGCGACACTGCCCGACGAACTGAATTACGACCAGGTGTTGGGGCTATCGAATGAAGTCCGACAGAAGCTTAGCGAAATTCGGCCGGCGACCGTCGGGCAGGCATCCCGAATACCTGGCATGACCCCGGCGGCCATTTCACTACTGCTCGTGCATCTTAAAAAGAGCAGACTCAAAAGCGCTTAGCACGGCTATAGTGAGTGGTTTATTCCGTAAACGGGTCTATTTATTGAGCATGACCGGCCACATTTCCATTATTCATTCATTCATCTTCCGGCGTGTTGCCCTCGGCCTGGTTACCGGGTTTTTGCTTGCCGGTTGTGGTAACGATAGTGAAAGCACCGGACCAGCTCGCGAATACGGCCAGATTGGCGGTGCGTCCGGGACTGAATTAGCAGCGATGCAGGTCCTGCATAAAGGCAACGGATCTGAACCGCAGACGCTGGATCCTCATCGCGCGCAAGGAGTGCCTGAGGGAAACATATTGCGCGATCTCTACGAGCCTTTGGTAATGGAAGCCCCGGATGGCGAGTTGATATCCGGGGCGGCTGAATCCTGGGTGCTAAGCGAGGATGGCAGGATTTATACATTCCGGCTTCGTCCGGATGGTCGATGGAGTAACGGCGATCCGGTGACGGCTGCCGATTGGGTCTTCAGTCTGCGTCGCGGGCTCGACCCCGCTACCCTGTCGGTATACAGCGGTATTTTGTATCCGTTAAAAAATGCGGTCGCGGTTAATCGCGGTGAACTTCCGCCGGAACAGCTGGGTGTGCGGGCGATTGACGACCTGACGCTGGAAATCACGCTGGAAAACCCAACGCCGTTTTTTCTGGGCCTGTTGAATCACAGTATGGCCTATCCGGTGCACCCGCCTAGTGTGGCGCAAAAAGGCGATCGCTTTGCTCGTCCGGGTAACCTCGTTAGCAACGGTGCCTATGTGCTCGAAGACTGGGTGGTGCAGTCGCATATTGAACTTGTGCGCAACGAACGTTACCGGGAGAACGCAGCAACCACTATCGACCAGGTTTTCTATTACCCGATAGAAAATGCCGATGCCGTATTTTCGCGTTATCGTGCCGATGAACTTGATTTCACGACAACCATCCCGATACGCCAGCTGAATTTCATCAAGGAGCGCATGCCTGATGATTACATACAATCACCATACCTCGGCGTCTATTACTACGGATTGAACACCACCCGGCCGCCGTTTCTGGGCAAGCCTGGTTTGCGTAAAGCACTTTCGATGGCCATTGATCGCGAGATTATCACCGAAAAATTGTCCGGCGCAGGTGAATTACCTGCTTACGGTTGGGTGCCCGCGGTGCAGGGGTATGCGCAACAGCAGCCAGAGTGGGCCACGTGGACGCGCGCAGAACGTCATGCACAGGCCAGACAGTTATACGAGGAAGCCGGGTACGGTCCCGACAACCCGCTGGTATTAGAAATTCTCTACAACACTTCGCAGGATCATAAGCGGCTGGCAATCGCGATTAGTTCTATGTGGAAGCAGGTGCTGGGCGTGGAGACACAGCTGCTAAATCAGGAGTGGAAGGTTTACCTGCAAACCCGCACATTAAAGAATACCCAGGTGTTTCGTTCCGGCTGGATCGGCGATTACAACGATGCGCATACTTTCGCTGAATTACTGCACTCACAAAATGCCCAGAACGACCCAGGCTGGGTAAACCAGCAATACGATGAATTACTCGAACGGGCAGCGAATGAAATCGATCTGCAGAAACGCGCAAAGATTCTGGAAGAAGCTGAGCGGGTAATGCTCGACGAAGCCCCGATCATCCCCATCTACTTCTATATTTCCAAGCACCTTATTAAACCCTGGGTAGGGGGATTTGTGCCGAATATTATGGATCATACCTACACTAAGGATTTATATATTTTGGAACATTGAAATAAATAGGGTCAGACCCTAATGCTCTACCTTCGGCAAAATATTTAAATCGGCTCAGTGAATTAGGGTCTGACCCTATTTATCCCTTCAATGCTTGATGCAGAGCTCGTGTAGC
>Ga0070728_10007108_pt1 | contig 10335 bp, 8 predicted proteins | sample tdDd471_FD_66723 | JGI IMG/M metagenome (GOLD analysis project Ga0070728, IMG submission 66723) | Marine sediment microbial communities from the Atlantic coast under amendment with organic carbon and nitrate - tdDd47.1 | ecosystem: Environmental > Aquatic > Marine > Coastal > Sediment | place...
CAGCAGCGGTAATTGGTCGGCTGGTGTTGCAGAGCTCGTCGCGATAATTCGGGAACCGCCGGCAAGTACGGTTAGTTCCCGAGCACCCGCATCTACGCGCAACCGCGGCAGATACTCAAACATTTCTGTGTCCGGCACACTGTACAGCGAGTCAGCCACAGATCGAGTACGGTCCAGGTTGTCACGCATACGCATATCCAGAGAGGCGCGACTAAGTTCAAGAGCATCCCCAAGACCCTGCTCGACTTCAACGTCGAACCACGAATCAATGCCTTCACTCAGAAACTGAACAGAGAAAAGATAAACTACCGCCAGTGGGCCAACCAGCAGCATCACGAAAGCTGTTACCAGGCGAGACTTTAGCCGCGCGCCGGGAACATTACGCCGATGGTCCCTGAATAACCGCAGTAAATTGGCGCCGATCAACAACAGCAATACGATCGAGCCAACCCCATTAATAAGCAGTATATAGGGGTAAATCTGGCCAAAATTTTCAGAATTACTGGTGATTTCACCGAGTAAAGCCAACCCGATAAGCGCAAGTAACAGTGCCGCTATCAGCAGCACCGTAGCAAGCTTTCGGCGGATTATTTTAGTGTCCACCTAAACCACTCACTTTCAAGGCTGAAATCACCCCGCCAGAACACCAGAACTTGCATGGGCCCTGGCAATTTTTGCCGATTGAGTACAACCCGCATCAAAAAATTGTACCGATCGTCCGGGTCAATTCTTGCTTCCGGCAGAATCGGGAAGTCACGAATGCGGCCGATCTGACGAAGTGCTGAAAACAAGGTTGCGTAGCTAGCCTGCGCACCGGTATTAAGGTTGCGCACTACGTAGCGGCGACTTAGAGAGAGATACTGCAATTCTATATTGCGCTTGTGCTCCACAATCAGCTTATCGGGCCACAAAGTACGCGAGCGAGTAACTGTAAACTGGTACTGGATCGTTAGTGCAACCCCGTTTTGCAGCGCCCGCAACGCCTCGTCGCTAAGTTCCAGATCAGCACGGGCATCGGCAACCCAATTTCCGTCCTCGGTACGAAAATCGGCGTTTACTATTTCAAAGCGTCCGGAACCATCTGCGAAAGCGGGCAGCGCGAACAGCAGGCACAACGATGCGGTCACAAAACCAAACAACAAGTTTCGGTTTTGAGCAGGCCGCGAACGATACAACTCGTTCAGGTGGTGGCGAATATAAATTGAGGACTTGTAGCACATAGACTCTAAAACCCTGCTCCATGAATTTGCTCAGGGAGAGTTTGTACGACCCATTAAAGCATAATAGAACCCGTCATTATCAGCGCAGCCAGGTAACATTTGCAGTCCATGGGACATGCGCGTGACCATGCCCGGCATATCAAGTTCCAGGGCTAGCATTCTTGCGTCCGTGTTTGCTTTTATAAATCGTTCTATCACCTGATCATTCTCGGCCAGCAGTATCGAGCAGGTAGAATAAAGCAATGATCCGCCCGGTTTCAGCAGTGGCCACAATGCCTGCAGCATTTCGAACTGCTGTTCCGCCAGGCGCTCTATGTCGGATTGTTTACGCAAAAACCGGATATCGGGATGGCGGCGAATAACACCTGTTGCGGAACAGGGTGCATCCAGCAAAATGCGGTCAAATGGCTCACCATCCCACCACAATGCGGGCTGGCGAGCATCACCCTGCAAAATGGTGGCATCCAAAGATAACCTGCTAAAGTTTTCTGCGACACGTTCCAGGCGTGCAGACGATTCATCCAGCGCAACCAATTCCCTGGTGTCCGGACAGTGTTCCAGAATATGTGTGGCCTTCCCGCCTGGAGCGGCGCACGCATCGAGAACGCGCATCCCGGCCTGCGGCTTCAGCAAAACGGCGGCAGCCTGTGACGCGATATCCTGCACACTGCAATCACCATCCCGAAATCCAGGCAGATCGTCGACCGACAACGGTTCACTAAGCATTACCGCGGCAGGAAATTGCTGCGGCAAAGTGGCTGTGTCCCTGCCCAGCCGGGCCAGCCAGTCGTCTCTGACAGTGCGGGCGAGATTGATGCGCAACCACATCGGCGCCTGTCGATTACCCGCTTCCAGTATTTCCTGCCAATCGTCCGGCCAATCCTGACGAAACCGATTCACAAGCCACTGCGGGTGTAACCAGCGTGCCTCTTCATTAGTGTTCGCGGTTGCAAGCAGCTCATCGCGTTCACGCAAATAACGCCTTAACAATGCATTAACCACGCCCTTCAATTGCGGTCGGCCCAGCTCAGCTGCAGCAGCAACCGTTGCCGATACAATTGCATAATCCGGCCGCCGTGATTCGGTCAGCGCAAACATGCCCACCGAGATCAGCGAATTAATAACGCTGTCTCTGCGCCTGAAAGGCCGGGCCACCAGCTGCTCGATAATGCGCTGGTTCCGCAAATGATTGCGCACGGCACCATAGGCGAGTGCACTTGCCAACGGACGATCACGTTCGCCCAATGAATCCAGGCCGGCTACCGCCAACGCACTATCCAGGTTGCGTCCCTGGTTGAGCACTGTGTCGAGCGCACGGGCCGCTACTGCACGTGCGGCTGCACCGCTGGCAGATTTGGTCATTGGCCGAGGATAACGTCGTCTAGCGGATGCGAATGCGCAAAATCTCTTGCCGCTATACGTTTACGTCCCGGCGCCTGAACCTCGGTAAGCACCAGCACACCACAGCCGGTCTGTACTTCAATACCGGCATCATTCGTGCCCAGCACGGCACCAGGAGTCAATCCGGTTTGCGGGGTTTCGGTCGCATTCCGGTCCGCAACACAGGAAGACCAGCACCGCAATTGCTCGCCCCTGAGGCTCGTTTGGGCAACCGGCCAGGGGTTGTATGCGTGAATACTGCGATCAATATTAACCGCGCTGTCGGTCCAGTTAATTTGGCCATCCGCCTTTTTTATACGTCCGGCATACGTGACGCCTTCAGTAAATTGAGCGACCGGGCGAAGCTTCCCCTCGAGGATGGGATCAAGGGTGCGGACGAGCAACTGCCCACCCAGCTTGGCGAGACGCTCATGCAATTCGCCAGCCGACTCCTGGGTGGTTATAGCCAGTTTTTCCATGCAATAAACGGGGCCGGTATCCAGCCCGACATCCATTTGCATGATACTGATACCCGTTTCTGCATCGCCAGCGAGTATGGCCGACTGGATGGGTGACGCGCCGCGCCAGCGTGGCAGCAGGGACGCATGTACATTAATACAAGCGATTACCGGAATGGCCAGTACGGTTTCCGGTAACAGCATGCCGTAAGCGACCACCACCATAAGGTCGGGCGCGAGTTCGCGCAGTTTTTCCTGAATGACGGGATCTTTCATGCCGGCAGGTTGCAGTACTGGCACGCCAGCAGCGAGCGCCGCTTTTTTAACCGGTCCCGGCTGCAGGCTGCGACCCCGCCCGGACGGACGATCAGGCTGTGTTAATACCGCGACAACCTCATGCCGTGATGCCAACAGTGCGTTCAGCGTCGGTACGGCAAACTCCGGAGAGCCCGCAAAAATGATCCGTGCCTTTTTTTGCATGGCTAAATATAAGTATCGCTGTTTACGTCTGGTGCTGTTAAAAAGCAGTTGAGCCAGACGGCATAGCGTGCTCCGATGCTTCCCGCTTTTTGGCTTTAGACAATTTCTTCTTCAACCGCTGACGCTTAAGCGGCGAGATGTAGTCAACAAACAATTTGCCGTCCAGATGATCTATTTCATGCTGTATACAAACGGCCAGCAATTCATCCGCTTCCAGCTCAAATTCTTTACCGTTACGATCCAGCGCCTTCACCCGGATACGCTCAGCGCGTTCGACACTTTCATAGACATCCGGCACAGATAAACAGCCCTCGTCACGGCTTACTGTGCCTGTGGCCTCTATAATTTCCGGATTAATGAAACACAGCGGCTCTGATTTATCCTCAGAAATATCAATCACCAGCACACGGTGATGAAAATCGACCTGTGATGCCGCAAGACCAATGCCAGGCGCCATATACATGGTTTCAAACATGTCATCTATCAGCTGGCGAATCTCATCATTAACCTCGGCCACCGGCAGAGCCACGGTGCGCAGCCGTGTATCCGGGTATTCAAGAATTTGCAGTAGTGCCATGCGAATTTCCGCGCAAACTAATCAAACAAGCGTAAATCAAGCCTATGAAAAAACAATGATTTTATGTTAAATAAGCCCCCTGAATCACGATTTGGGACTAATGCGCTAGGCCGGAACAGGGTCACAGTATCCAAGCGCACGGTTGTGCAGAATTATAGCAGTGTCGGCGAACTGGCCGGCACGCTGTTTACTACGGATGGAGCACCGATGAATACCTGCCTGAGCCCCGCTGGAAAATGGCAAACGTTACGAAACGTGATTATTACCGCGTTGCTGGTGATGTCTGCCGGTTATGTCACCGCACAAGGCGACCTAGAACTTAACCCAGCACACCCGGATACGTATGTCGTCGAACAGGGCGATACCCTTTGGGACATATCCAACATGTTTCTCAAGGACCCGTGGTTCTGGCCAGAGATCTGGTATGTGAACCCGCAGGTTGAGAATCCCCACCTGATTTTCCCCGGGGACACACTGAACCTCGTTTACATCGATGGCCAACCTCGCGTGCAGGTTACCCGCGGCCCCGCCAGTATCAGGGGTTCAACCGGCACGGACAGACTGTCTCCATCGGTGCGGGTCGAAGACCTGGATCAGGCGATCACGTCTATCCCCTTTGCCGATATCCAGCCATTTCTCGCTGGCGGCATGATTTTGGACAAGAAGGAAGCCGAAAAGCTGCCGCATGTCGTCGCCTTGCGTGATCACATGATCGCAGGTGCAGGACACGAAATTTACGTCAGCGGTCTTTCTGATGAAGCCGTGGAAGGCGATAATTTTTTCGTATTGCGTATCGACGAAAAACTTAAAGATCCGGAAACCGGCAAAGTACTGGGCTACGAAGTGCTGTTTATCGGCAATGCAGAACTGCGCGCGCGTGGCGAACCCGATACGATGTTCCTGACAAATACGGACAGGGAAACACGTCGCGGCGACCGCATTCGCAATGCCGACCTGAAACTGCCGATGAACTATTTCCCCAGCGCTCCCGAAAAGGAAGTAAACGGGCAAATTATCTCGGTAGTCGACGGTGTCTCGCGCATCGGTCAATACCAGATGGTTATCCTCAATCGCGGCACGAAGCACGGCCTGACAGAAGGCAGCGTATTGGCTGTCTGGCAGCAGGGCCGCAGGGTAAATGATAACGTCGGTAAAATTGGCAACACCAATAATTACGGTTCCAGCAGCGGATATAGCGTGACTGGCAAGAAAGTAGACTTGCCCGATACCTTCGCAGGTAATGTAATGGTCATTAAGGCCTATGAAGACATCAGCTACGCTCTTGTGATGGAGGCCGTATCAGAAATGCGCGTTATGGATCCCGTGGTTAATCCCTGACAGGAAACCACATCAGGATGCCAAAACGGCGCGCAGGTTTTAACCGGCGCGCCGTTTTCTTTTGCCCTGCGGGCGCACGTTGATTTGAACTTCGGGGCATGGGAATGACATGTCCAACGAGTCCTGGCTCGCGCTAACTCTGGCAACCGGAATTGGCCCAACTGCTGTTCAGCAACTACTGGACCTGTTCGGTAATGCCGAAAACGTCGTCGCGGCACAGCGCTCAGAATTGATGCGGGCAGGTCTCACTGCTGATGCGGTAGCGGCTTTAAAATCGCCCGAGGATTCCAGGTTAGGCCCCGCCCAGGACTGGCTCGCGCTGGAATCTCATCATCTGCTGCACTGGTTAGACGAACGCTATCCGCCTCTATTAAAAGAAACCGGGCAAAGCCCGCCAGTGCTGTTCGTGGATGGGAACCCTGAACTGTTAGGAATGCCACAAATAGCCATCGTTGGAAGCCGCACAGCAACGGCGGGCGGCCGCGAAACAGCTCAGGAGTTTGCCGCACACCTGGGCAAAGCCGGCCTGATCATCACCAGCGGGCTCGCGGCCGGTATAGATGCAGCGGCCCACGAAGGCGCGATCCGCGGAGGCGGCCAGACCATTGCGGTATTAGGAACCGGTCCTGACATTATCTATCCGCGCCAAAACCAGCGGCTCGCGGACCAGATTCGCCATAACGGCGCCCTGGTATCCGAGTTCCTACCGGGTATGCCGGCACGCCGGGACCATTTTCCGCGCCGCAACCGGATTATCAGCGGCCTTAGCCTGGGCACCCTCGTCGTCGAGGCCGGGGTGCATAGTGGCTCCCTGATAACCGCCAGATTTTCAGGCGATTACGGGCGCGAGGTATTCGCCATACCCGGGTCGATACATAGCCCGCTCGCCAAAGGGTGCCACCGCCTGATCAAACAGGGCGCAAAACTGATAGAGAACAGCGCCGATATAATAGATGAGCTGACATCCCTCACCGGCACACTTGAGCCACCTCTTGTGGGCACTGCAACAACGCAGGAACCCAAGGCCCACAGCGATCCTGACTATGTAAGATTGCTTAGCAGCATAGGTTTCGAGCCCGTCAGTATCGAGACGCTGGCGAAGCGCAGCGGATTGACGACAGCGGAGCTTTCCTCCATGCTCCTGATCCTAGAACTGGAAGGTCGGGTAGAGTCCTTGCCCGGAGGCCGCTTCCAGCAACTAACCGGGTGGAATAAAGCAGATGAATGAAACCGTACTCGACGTACTTATGTATCTGTTCGAGAACTTTTCTGAGCAGGATTACGAACACTCGCCAAGCCAGGTGGTTTTGCGTGATGAATTGTTACAGGCCGGTTTTGGTGAGCCTGAAGTCGACCGCGCCCTGGACTGGCTCGAGGAACTAGCCGCTACCGAAGCTCAGCCCTTTGCCAACAAGCCGGCAAAACGCTCAATACGGCTTTTCAGTATTCGCGAGCTGGCTCGCCTCGACACACAGTGTCGCGGCTATATCATTTATCTGGAGCAGATCGGCATACTTTCGCCCGTACAGCGCGAACTGGTGCTTGACCGGCTCATGGCGCTGGATTCACCGGATGTCGACGTCGACCAGGTTAAATGGGTGGTATTGATGGTTCTGTTCAGCCAGCCAGGACAGGAATCAGCCTTTGCCCGTATGGAAGACCTTGTTTTCGAAGAAGACGCGGGTATAGTGCACTGATAACCTATTGATTTAACAATTAATTTTTCACTCAGCCGCGGCAATGCCGCGGTTTGTCTGTTATAGACACCTAAAAGATTGCGATGAGCCAATGAGCAGCGTTGTAGTAGTTGAATCGCCGGCAAAAGCGAAGACCATCGAGAAGTATCTTGGCCCGGGCTTCAAGGTGCTCGCGTCCTATGGCCATGTGCGCGACCTGATTCCCAAAGAAGGCGCCGTAGATCCCGAAAACGCGTACGCGATGCGCTATGACGTCATTGAACGCAATGAAAAGCACGTTAAAGCGATCAAAAGTGCGCTGAAAAAAGCCGACACCCTGTATCTCGCAACTGACCCTGACCGCGAAGGGGAAGCCATTTCGTGGCATCTGTACGAATTGCTGAAAGATCAGGGCGCGTTGAAAGGGAAGGACGTGCAGCGCGTCGTTTTCTACGAAATTACCAAACGCTCTATTCAGGAAGCCATGGATTCGCCACGCGAACTGGCGACAAACCTGATCGATGCTCAGCTGGCTCGCCGGGCACTCGACTATCTTTATGGCTTCAATCTTTCACCGTTGCTGTGGAAGAAGATCATGCCGAAGCTCTCAGCCGGCCGTGTCCAGAGCCCGGCGCTGCGCATGATTGCGGAGCGTGAGGATGAAATAGAGGCCTTCATACCGCAAGAGTACTGGACGCTGGAAGGTGACATCAGGAGCGGCGCTGCGGAGATCAACGGACGCCTGGTTGAGTATCAGGGCGCGAGGGTGGAGCAGTTCACCTTTACCAACGAGGAACAGGCGCACGGTGCGCGCGATGCAGTCATTGCTGCCGCTGGCGGCAAAGTACGCATCAGCAAGATCGACAAGAAACAGCGTCGTCGCAATCCAACGGCTCCGTTTACGACTTCTACTCTGCAACAGGAAGCTTCACGCAAGCTCGGTTTCAATACGCAGCGCACGATGCGTACCGCGCAGAAACTCTATGAAGGCATAGAAACGGATGAGGGCACTGTTGGACTCATAACCTACATGCGTACCGACTCGGTTTCGCTGGCTGGCGAAGCGGTCGCAGAAATTCGCGAACTGATTACAAACCGTTACGGCGCAGAAAACGTGCCGGACGAACCGCCGGTGTACAAGACAAAAGCAAAAAATGCACAGGAAGCGCACGAAGGCATTCGTCCTACCAGTGCGCTGCGCACACCTGAAAACCTTAAGGACTGGTTCCTTAAAGACACCAGAGATGGCACCGACAAGTACAAGTTGTACTCGCTTATCTGGAAACGCACGGTTGCAAGCCAAATGGTAGCTGCCGTCTTCGATACTGTTGCGATCGACATGAACCCCGAAAATGCACCTGCGACTGCGCGCTTAAGAGCAAATGGATCGACTCTGGTGAAACCCGGTTTTATCGCGGTATACCAGGAAGGCAGTGACGACGTTAAAGATGAAGAAGCGGATCGCACATTGCCTCCGCTTGAAGAAAATGAATTGCTGGATCTGGCCGAGTTCAAGGCCGACCAGCATTTTACCGATCCGCCGCCACGCTATACAGAAGCCAGCCTCGTTAAAACGCTCGAAGAATATGGAATCGGGCGGCCATCAACATACGCCAGCATCATTTCCACCCTGAAAAATCGCGAATACGTCGAGATGGACGGTAAACGATTCCTGCCAACCGACATCGGGCGGATTGTTGCCAAGTTCCTGACCAATCACTTCACCCAGTATGTCGACTACGACTTCACGGCCAACCTCGAGGATGAGCTCGACGAAATATCCCGTGGCGAACGTGAGTGGGTGCCGTTACTTGATAACTTCTGGCAACCCTTTCACAAGCTGGTCGTGGACAAAGAAGCCACGGTCACGCGTGAAGAGGCAGCGCAAGCTCGCCAGCTGGGAACAGACCCCAAAAGTGGCAAACCGGTATCGGTGCGCGTGGGTCGTTTCGGTGCTTTCGTGCAAATAGGCACCAAGGACGACGAAGACAAGCCTAAGTTTGCCGGCTTACATCCAGGTCAAAAGCTGGCCAGCATTACGTTTGATGAGGCGATGAAGCTGTTCAGCCTGCCGCGTGAACTCGGCAATTCTCCGGAGGGTGACCTGCTGATCGCCAAGATGGGGCCTTGGGGTCCGTACGTTACTTACGGTAAAAAGAGTGACGGCAAGGATCTGAATGTGTCCATTAAGGGCGAGAACCCCTTCGACATCACACTTGAGCAGGCAGCCGAGTACGTCAAACAGAAGAAGATCGATGATGCCAACAAACTCATTCTCGATTTCCCCGATGATGGCATCCAGGTACTAAATGGTCGCTATGGACCCTACATTACCAATAGCGAAAAGAATGCCCGCATTCCCAAGGATCGCGAACCCACTACGCTGACCCTGGAAGAGTGCAAGGATCTGCTTGAGAAGGCACCATTTAAGGGCAGACGCGGCAAAAAGAAAGTCACAAAAAAGGCAGCGGCGAAAAAGAAAACTACCAAGAAAAAAACCAAAAAGAAGGCTAAGAAAAAAGCCCGGAAGAAAACCAAAAAGAAAGCTGCAAAAAAAGCGGTGAATAAGGCAGCAACCGGCGCTGAAAACGCGCAGGTTACCGAAGAATAGGGCGCTCGCCAAAGCTGCGCTGCTACTCGAAGCGGCTCTTAACCAAACGACTCTGTTGATCCGAGCGAATCTCGCGTGACCTGCTCTGGCCGTAATGCGATCGGGGTCTGACTGGCAGCTCGTTGAAGCAGCGCTGCTGCGTGAACTGGCTCTCAATCGAACAAATCTGTCGCTTGAACCGAATCTCGCCTGACCTGCTTGGGCCGAAATACCCTTGGTGTCTGACCCCCGCTTACGCTGGTCGGTGAATTCAGGCTTTGGCAATAGAGGGTCAGACACCCGCGCCGCCTTAATTCAGCTACACGTTCCGTGCTCGGCTCTTCCAATCATGAGGAGGTACCACTTGGGGTTGGCGCGCCTGTGGGCCGGGGGTGTTGTACGCAGCGAATTAAGCGGACCGCAGGGAGCCATCGCGGAGTGCAACACCCCCGGGCCAAATGCGCGTTGCCCAAAGAACTGTGTAGCGGTTATCCCCCACCTACTACCCCGGCCCCAGTTGCGGTAAAGTAGCGCGGTTGTTGCGGGTTGCTGATATTTGTCGCTCAATTGAATAGGGGTCTGCTATGCCTTGGTGGGGTTGGATTGCGCTTGGCAC
>Ga0070728_10007109_pt1 | contig 10335 bp, 7 predicted proteins | sample tdDd471_FD_66723 | JGI IMG/M metagenome (GOLD analysis project Ga0070728, IMG submission 66723) | Marine sediment microbial communities from the Atlantic coast under amendment with organic carbon and nitrate - tdDd47.1 | ecosystem: Environmental > Aquatic > Marine > Coastal > Sediment | place...
TTGATGCTCAGCGCCGAATGCGAGTCGCCGCCGGCCACGATGCCGAGCTTGAAGGGATTGACGCCCCACATCTCCTCGTACTTCAGGCCGTTGATCAATGCCTGGCGAATGAACCCGTAGTCGATCCGACTGGTGACGGCGGGGTTCGTTCCGATCAGCCCCTTGTAGTGCAGTTCGAAGTTCGCGAACTCGTCGTTGGGCGAGAGGGCGGGATGCGTGTCGGACGTGCTCTTGACCTGCGCGATCTCGGAGGCAACCTCGTTCCTGGCGCGCCGTTCCGCGTACAACCGCGTCATCGGGACGAGATCGGAATTCGTGGGCGCGAACATCAGGCCGTTGCTGATGTTGCCGTTGTGGGAAATCGAGAAGCACTCGTGCCCGGCGTTCCGCTGCACTTCCAGATAGGTCCAGAGGTCTTCCGGCCGATTGGAATTGAACGACGAGAAGACCGTGTCGGGCCCCCCGTCGCGGAAGAAGACGTTGCGATGCAGGTTCTGGTTCATCGGCATCGACGTCCACTCGAACGCGACCAGCGTCGTGAACTTGCCGGGCTCGTACGCGTCGTCCATCGCCTTCTTGTGCCGTTCCCAGATGCTGCGGCCGATGTCGGGATCGTCGAACGGCGGGTACGCGACGTTCTTGCCTACCGAGGTCGCGATCATCTTGAAGGTTTGATCGATTCGATCCGGCTGGTTGCTGAGCAGATTCTGGATGTAGACGTCCTTGAACAACGGGGAGGTCTTCTTGGACGCTGCCTGCACGATGCCGAGGTACTCCGCGTGGTCGGTCACGGCGGTCCAGTCGTACGGTGTCCGGCGCTTCAGAGTCTCGCCCGTCAGCCACTTCTTGACCGGCTTGCCCTTGTTGTAGTTGAACGCGTCGTTGATGTCGTTGCGACGATTGCCCATCGTGTAGGCATCGACGGATCCGTTGGTGTGCAGGTGCTGCTCACCAAAGTAGACCTTGCGTTTGGCCGGGTCCGGCGGCGCGTTTTCCTGCGCGAGAACGGGCGCGGTTACAAGTGCGAGGATCAGGAACGGGGTACGCATGGACGGCCTCCTCGGATTCGTTTGTACCGCATTCCGGTGGGGGGCGCATCTGTTCGTTCCTCCTTGGGCGCGACGGCGTGTAAAGTGTTGAACGGAGCATGAAAGAGCCCACCTGTAGGCCGTTGGCTGTCATCGCTATCCTCGCGCTCCTCGGTGGTGCCGGGCAGCCGCTGGAGGCCTGCCGGATCTGCCTCCCGCTTCCGAAAGAGTCGATCGCCGACCTCTTGATCGAGAGCGAGTCGGCTGTCCTCGCACGCGAGGACCCCGAGCGGCCGTTCCACTTCGTCCCGGTGGAAATCCTAAAAGGCAAGCCGCCTAAGGAGCGTATCGGGCTGCTCCTCGATAGCGTGACGCGCCGACTGCTCAAAGCCTATCCGCATCGCTCGGTCCTGCTGGCGAAGGCGGGCACCTGGCAACGCGTTGCCGCCGTGGACAAGACGGTGCGTCCGGTCATCGACGAGATCCTGGAGCGTTCCGCGACATGGACCCACTCCGAGGACGCGCGCTTCGAGTACTTCTCGAAGTTGTTCGCGCACGAGCACCCGGTCCTCCGCACGCTGGCGCATCTGGAGGTGGCGCGCGCACCCTACGGCAGGATCCGGAAGCTCGGCCGCCACCTCGATCGGGCGACGATCCGCGCACCACTGGAGGATGCTCGACTCCTGGAGTGGTGGGCGCTCCACATACTCCTGCTTGCCCAGAGCAACGACCCCAGGGACCGGCGCCAAATTACCGAGACGATTCGATCTCTCGAGACGTTCTCCGACCCACTTCACCTCGGCGCCTGGGCGACGGCCTACATCGAGATCGAGGGCGAGAAGGCGATCCAGTACCTTGAAGCGCGCTACTTTCGGCGCGCACCCCCCGCGAAGCAGCTGCGACGGGTCCTCATGGCCCTGTCGGTCCAGGGGGCGAGCGGTCGCACGGAGCTACGCGATCGAATCGTCGCGAGCTACAAGGTGGCGATCGAACAGCATCCGGGACTCACGTCACCCGTACTGGACGATCTCATCGCGTGGAAGCGGGTCGAGCTGATCCCCTACATGCAGGCGTTCGGCGCAAAGCACGCGCGCACCCTTGCGCCGGATGCGCGCCTGAAGTTGAACCGCTTCACGCGGCTGCGCTAGGGTCTGTCTGAGAACTCATCGGAATTCGAGCGGCAGAGTTCGCGCATGGACTGCGCCGCGCCAACGAAGCAGTATTCTCTGATACAGCCGTCGTGGGCGCGGCTTGCCAAGCACGAACTCGCTCGCTCTCGGTCCGACGATGAGTTCTCAGGCAGACCCTAGTTCTTCGGACTACTTCTTCCGGGGCGTGTACCAGATCGGCGAGGACCAGGCCCGCTCCTGGATTGAGGGCGGCACGACCTTGGGAAGCGGCAACTTGTTGCGAACGGCATCGAACGTGCTCCACCGAGGAGTCGGGATCTCCAGCACCCTCGCGTAGTACGCGGCGGGACGATTGGGATCGAAGTCCGGGTCCGTCCAGACGGCTGCGAGCTTCGCATCGCCGATGTCGTTCGTGTACGTCGCGGTCTTCACATCGACGGTGTTGCCCACCGGCTTCACCGCGCCGTCTTCGCCGACCGTCCGGCCGTCGGAGAGTGCCACGTCGTAGATCTTCTCGGTCGGACTGTCCATGCGCTTGTCGAGCCAGACCTTGATGATCTGAATGCGATCGAGATTGCCGCTCTGCGGATCCTTGAGCGCCCATACCGCGAAGGTCGGCGCCTTGCTGCCGCTCGCTGCCGGGAGGTCCCCGCCCATCGGCACTCCCCCCGCATACGCTTTTTTGACTAGCTCTTTGTCCTCCAAGAGTCCCGAGGTGTAGTTCCAGCCGCCGAAGAAGCGGAGACGGATGAGCGTGCCGGAGGTCCCGTAGCTCTCCTTCCGCTTGACCGCATCGAACAGTGCCGGCCGCGTATTCGCGTCCGCCCAGACGGCGGTTGTGCACGCGCTGCTCGGTATGGGCGGCAGTAGGCCCGTCGCGTTGACGCGCGTATCCAACCGCTTCTGTGGGGTGTCGTCGATGGTGCCGTGGCCACCGGTGAAGTTGAACTCCTCGTTGGGCTGGGTCCCTGTGTGAGCATCCGCTCCGGCGACCACGCCCATCTTGAACGGGTTGTAGCCGGTGGCCTGCTCGATGCGGAACCCCTCGGCCAGCGCCTGGCGGAAGAAGCCGAACTTTACCTGGCTGGGAACCGGCGTGTTGATCAGGTTGGCCCACAACTCGAAGTCGGCGAACTCGTCGTTCGGCGAGAGCAGGGGGTGCGCCTCCGACTGGCCTTTGATCTGGGCCATCTCGAAGACCGGCTCGTTGAGGGCCTGGCGTCGCGCGTAGCGTTCGTCCCGCGGTCCACCGAGAAACTTCCTCGGCGCGAACATCCAGCCGTCCGACACGTTTGCGTTGTGCGGAATTGCGAAACAGTCGATGCCGGCGCTGCGCTGCACCTCGAGATAGGTCCAGAGATCCGCGGGGTAGATGGAATCGAACGCCGAGAAGGGAACGGCCGGCGCCTTGTCCCTGAACCACACGTTGCGGTGCATGTTCCGGCCATCCGGAATCGAGGTCCACTCGAACGCGACGATCGTCGTGAACTTGCCCGGTTGATTGAACCGGTCTGCGGCTGCGACGTACTTCTCCCAGTTCGAAGTGAGCAGTTTCGGGGTCACGTATTGCGGCATCGGCTTGTTTGTCAGCAGCGTCGTGATCAATTGAGCCATGTACTGTTGGCCCTGGGACGGATTCTTGAGACCCGCCGCGTAGCCCTTGGCGAAGTCCGACTTGGAGAGCGGGCTGTTGGGATCGACGAGGTCCTTGAGGACCCCGAAGTACTCGGAGTGGTCGGTGATCGCGACGAAGTCATACGGCGTTCGGCGTTGGATCTTCTGTCCGGTCGTGGGGTGCGTCACGACCTCCCCCATCCCGTAGCGGTAGGCCTGCTCCCAGGTCTGGATGACTCCGAGCGAAAAGGCGTCGAACGAGTTCCGCGTGTGCATATGCTGCTCGCCGAAGAACACCTTGCGCTCGTGAGGCTTGGCGTCCTGGCCGAGAGCTGTGCCGCACAGAGTCGTGACCCAGACGGTTGCGATCAAGAGTGCCATTCGCATGCTCAAGTCCTCCGCGGCTGCCGTGCTGTCGGCGACGATTCGCGACAAGCCCGGACCACCGGCTTCGATCCTATTGTCCTCGGTTCGCGCACGAGTATCCAGACCTTTGGGGAGCGCTCCGCGCCGTCGGCGCCGACGTCGTACCATGGCCGCTATCCAATGATCCGTCTGCAGCGCGTTCGCCTCCTCGTTGGCCTTTTGGTTCTCGTAGCAACGGATAGGGGATTGTATCCGCGCTGAATTCCCGCGCTGCCCGCGGAGCGACGTCGCGAGTGCGTCCCGGACGCGGAGCGACGCACCCGAACCCGCCGTCCCCTTGCCCGCGACATCCGATCGCACCCCCTTTGAGCAGACCGAGGCGCCGGCGGCGCGCGAGGCGGCGCGAACTCGGGTCCTCGGATCGGGGAGCGCGCCGGTCACGCCGCCGGTGGGGCGCGCGGCGCGTGCGGGTCGTGTCCCCCACCCTCTCCGACATGCCGCAGGATCGAATCGACAACCACCGTGTCGGTGATCACCGACACGATCTTCATCTCCACCCGGCACCGGGGGCACAACAGCGGATCGACCTCGAGCACCTTGCGCAGCAGGCGTGCCCAGCTCTGGCGACGCGCGGTTCCGAACTCCGATTCCGGATCCGCTCGCGCATTCGCGTCGAGCTTCGGCCCCCCGCCCCCCCCACCTTCCTCCTCGTCGGCTGGACGAAACAACCGGCGCGCACGATTGGCATAGGCGCCGTAGTAGCGAACCAGGTGCTGGCGCGGATCGGGGATCTGTTGCGCGAGACGGTGGATCAACTCCAGCGGGTCGAGGGCGAGCTGCGTTGCGCCGGTCGCCGGGTCGGGCGCTGTCTGGATCAGGTAGGTGCGCTCATCGCGCAGTTGCACGCGCTGTTGCGCCAGCGGCGGGCGCGTCGCGTAGCGCGCCAGGTGCACGATGCGCCCGGTCTCCTCGGGCAACACCACCTGCGCCCCGTACACACTGAACCCCGAGTGGCGCCACGTGAGCAGGCGGTCACGGAAGCCCTCGGAGAGTCGTTGCGCCTTGACCAGCGCGGCCAGCACCAGCCTTCGGAAGAGCTCATTGAGCGAGGCGAGGTCGGGGGCGGTCAGGGGCAAGAACGCGCCGCCGTGCTCAAGCACGCCCTCGGTCACCAGCGCGTGCACGTGCGGATTGAAGTTGAGTGCGCTCCCAAAGGTCTGGATCGACGCAACCATTCCGGGCACGGCGTCGCGGCGATTGAAGTGCTCCTGATAAAGCAGGCGCACCGCACGAAACGCGCAGCGCGGAAGCAGGCCCAGCAGCTTGCGGTCGCGCTCGAACAGACCGCGCAGCGCCTTCGGGAATGTGAACACGACGTGGCGGTGCGGCACCGGTGCCAGGATCTCGTCCTCCAGCTTGCTGTCCTGCGCCTGCGCGGAACTCATGCTGTTCTTCGCCAGACTTTCGACGCACGCTCAGCTGATCCAGGCCGGGCTTCAGATTCTGCACCGCGCTCTTCTCAGCCGGCGTCGTCCGTGCCGTCATCACGGAGTGAGCCGATACGGGATCGCGGGCTGAAGTGAACAGCCTGCCCGCCGACGGAGGCAACACCTTGCCGGCGGGCAGGACGTCGGTCAGGCGTTCTTGAGGGCTCTCCCGAGCGCCTTGACGTCGGCCTCGTTGAGGTCGGTCTCGACTACCTTTCCGCCAAACGGCTCGACGGCGGAGGTGAAGTCGGCCAGGGTGGCTTGCTCGCCCACGAGGACGAGCGCGGACGTGTCCTTGCCCAGAGACTGGGCGAACTCATCCAGCTTCGGATCGTCGAACGCGGCCTCCTCGCCGACTCCCATCAGGGCTCCCAGTGAGCCGCCCATGGCAGCGCCGGCCAGCGCGCCGCCGGGCCCCAACAACGCCCCAATCACACCGCCAGTCACCGCACCGAGGCCGGCACCCGCGCCGGCGTCGCTGTCGTCCTGCGCCCAGGTGCTATGCACCCGAACGGAGCCATGCTTGCTCTTCGACACCTCGGCGACGTCGTCAATCCACACGTAGGGATCGGCATTGTTTTCCAGAACGTCGAGCGCTTTCGGGGCAGTCTTCTTGCCGTCGAACACAAACGCCTTGAATCCGTACATCCCGCGTCTCCTTTCGTTTGCCACGAACGTGGTCGAGTTCCCGCACGAACACCCATGCGGCGAGCGACCTATCCGTGAATCCAACCTGTCATCGCAAGGGAGTATGTGCCCGTGCTCTCGATTCCGCATCCACCCATGGGGATGAAAAGGGGATGACCCTGCTCGACGGTGGAATCCCGAGAGGAAAGGCGATCGTGATGCCCGCGCCGCAGTCATCCCTTTTCCATCCTTTCAGACGGATGCGGGACCCCGCAGTCAGGACTAGCATCGAGCCCATGTTCGGGCGGGAAGTACCTGTCCAAGCCTCGATTGGATTGCGACGAGCGAGCCGGAGCCTTCCCGCGCTGCGTACAAGGAGCTGTGCGTCGGCGTCGGGTAACGGCTGCTCATCGATTTCCAGCCGTTCTGTGCCTGCAGGTGCACGGCGCAGCGAGGGCAGTTGCGAGTTCGATCGGCCGCTGCGAAGCGCTTGTTTCGCTGAGGGGCAATAGAAAGGGAGTACGGAACATGAGACTCATGAACACGTTGGTCGCACTGGGACTCGTTGTGGCAACGACGACCATGCTGTTGGCAGGATGCTCGGAAAACGAGCGTGAGGAACTCAAGACCGACACGGACGCGGCGTTCGTGCAGTTGGAGTGGGACGAGGGTGTACGTCAGGTCGACAACGGAATCGCGCAGTTGAACAAGTTCGACAAGCGGCTCGCCGAGGCGGAGCCGGAGAGCGCCAAGCGGCACTTGAAGAAGATGTCGGAGGACTTCAGGAAGGCCTTGACTCACTTCGAGAAGGCCAATGTTGGCAGAGAGCGGCGAGGCGCGGTCGACGACATCAACACCGGAGCCGATGAACTCGACAAGGCCTATGCCGACCTCACCGCGGGCAAGGTAGATTCGGCGCAGTCGAACCTCGACAAGGCGAACAAGCACTTCACGCAAGCGGCCCAGAAACTCCAGTAGAATCGGCGCTGGTGCGCGGCGCCGTTCGGACCTCAGCGGTCGCAAAACGGCGGCGGAGGCCGTCCTCGCTGCGGGGCAGAACAACCGCGAACCACTTTTGCGATCGAACCGGTGTGGCCACCGATCGCGCAACCGGTTCGAGCATGAGGATGTGGTACGACTGCCGCGACGAAGGTCCGCGCGCGGCCAAACTAGAACAAGACGGAGTTATCCATGTGGTTTTCAGTCTTCCTGGTGTTCCACGTCCTCGGCTTCGTCTCATCCGTCCACTCGATAATGACCACGCGGACCACGCAAGGTGCCATCGCCTGGGCCATCAGCCTGAATACACTTCCCTACTTGACCGTGCCCGCGTACTGGATTCTCGGGAGGAGCAGGTTCCAGGGGTATGTCACGGCGCGCCAGGGAGCGGACACGGGGATCCGCAGCGTCGGGATCGCGGCGGGGAAGAAGGTGGCCGACTATCGGGTGTCGATCGACGAGGTGAGTCATGCGGGACGCGCCGCGGAAAATCTCGTCAGCATGCCCTACCTCAACGGCAACAGCGTGCAGTTGCTGGTCGACGGCGACGCGACCTTCGACAGCATCCTGGAAGGCATCGATGCAGCGGAGACCTACATCCTCTTTCAGTTCTTCATCGTTCACGACGACGAGATCGGCCGGAAGATCCAGTCGCACCTGATCGCCAAGGCGAAGCAGGGCGTCAAGGTCTACTTCCTGTACGACGAGATCGGCAGCCTCGATCTCACCGCGAACTACAAGAATGAGCTACGGGCAGCGGGGGCCGAGGTGTCTGCGTTCAATACCCGCCAGGGCAAGGGCAATCGATTCCAGATCAATTTCCGCAACCACAGGAAAGTCGTGGTCGTGGATGGGGCGGTGGCGTGGGTCGGCGGGCACAACGTGGGAGACGAGTACCTCAGCAAGGACCCCAAGTTCGGGCACTGGCGGGACACGCACATGCGCATCGTCGGGCCCGCCGCACTCGCGTGCCAGCTGTCTTTCATCGAGGACTGGAACTGGGCGACCGGCAACATCCTGGAGCTCGACTGGACGCCCAAGCCGTCGTCCGACGGCAACGTGCCGGTGCTGATCGCGCCGACGGGCCCGGCCGACGAGTTGGAAACTGCCGGCTTGATGTTCATGCACGCCATCAACTCGGCCACCGAGCGGATCTGGATCGCGACCCCGTACTTTGTGCCCGACGAGGGAATTGTCCACGCTCTTCAGCTCGCGGGCCTGCGCGGCGTCGATGTTCGGATTCTCATTCCCGACAAGGCCGATCAGCTGCTGGTCGGGTTGGCGGCCTACGCCTATCTCGAGGACAGCACGCGCACGGGCGTGCACTTCTACCGCTACCTCGACGGCTTCCTCCACGAGAAAGTCATGCTCCTCGACCACAAGGCGGCGACGATCGGCACGGCCAACTTCGATAACCGCTCGTTCCGGCTCAATTTCGAGATCACGGCCATGATCAAGGATGCCGACTTTGCGGAGCAAGTCGCTCAGATGTTCGAACGTGACTTCGAGAAGTCCCGGGTAATGAAAGAGGATGAGTATGAGACGAAGCCGTTCTGGTTCCGGTTCGGCGTCCGTCTGGCCCGCCTTACTTCGCCGGTGCAGTAGACGGGGTCATGTCCGCCTCGTGTTTGCCCCGAGCCCGCCGCCCGAATAGACTGTGAGCTTGATGCCCGACGCGGGACCGAGGCCCGAAGCGCAGCCGTCCCTGACCTCAGGGCCGCTCTGGTCCGATCTGCTGTGGCGCGGTCAGAGAAAATCGGGCCGCAGCGCCGTGATCCGCCTGCTAATCATCGCCGCCGCGGCTTGGTTGCCGCTCTTTCTGCTGACGCTGTTCGACGGGACGGCGTTCGGCTCGGTCAAGCGGCCCCTGATTGCCGACTTCGTCCCTTACGCGCGCTTCGTGATTGCGATTCCGCTGCTTCTGGCTGCCGAGTGGATGGTCAACGCCCGGACCGGGACTGTCGTGCGCTACTTGGGCAACTCCACTCTGATCGAGACTCGGGACCGCGCGGCGTGGGAAACGGCCTTGAACAAGTTGATGTGCACCGGGGACTCACGAGTAGCCGGGTGGGTGATCGTCGTGCTTGCGTGGGGCGTGAGCGTGGCCGGGATTTCCGAGCACGGTCATCTCAACACGGTTTCGTCCTCGTGGTATCGCAGCAGCCTCGGCAACCTGAGTGTGGCCGGTTGGTACTACGCGCTCGTGAGCCTGCCGTTCTATTTCCTTCTGATCTACCGGTGGTTCTGGCGCGCCACGATTTGGGTCCTGTTCCTGCGGCGGGTCGCGGCCATCCCGTTGCGAATTCAACCGACGCATCCGGACCTCTGTGGCGGGCTCGGCGTCCTCTGGCGAGGTCAAGTGGCGTTTTTCGGCGTTGCCCTGGGACTGGGGACCGCGGTCGCCGGCAACCTCGCGAACGACATCGTCTATCAGGGCAGCACGTTCAGTGCGGAGCAGATCAGCATCGCCGCGTTCATCGCGCTGGCAACGATCCTGATCTTCCTCCCTCTGCTTCTGTTCACGCCGATGATGACGCGCGCCAAGGAACACGCGATTCCCCGCTACGCCGCACTCGGCGACGACCTCTCCGATCAGTTCCGCGAAAAGTGGATCGAGCAGTCCGAGGCGGACGCGCGGCTGATCGACTCTGCGGACGCATCCGCCGTAGCTGACTACGGCGCGGCGTACGATACCGTCTCGCAGATGAACGTCATCCCGATCCGCCGCCAGGGCGTGATCGCCGGGGCGCTGATGCTCTGTATCCCTTTCGTGCCGCTGTTGCTGCTCGAAATGCCGCTTGCGGAGATCTTCAAGAAGTTGATCTCGGTGCTCACGTAGCCGCCCGGCATTGTGATCAGGCCCGAAGAGACACGCGCCCGCGCTCCTTGTCCGGACCTACTTGCCTTGGGAGGCCGTCTTGATGGTCGAGAGGGCATCACCAATGCTGAAGACGGATAGGTGGTTGTATCCGCGCGAACTTCCTGCGAGCACCCCGGATCTCCCGGGGGCCGGTTGTCCCTCCCGAAAACGCATCCGCGTCTCGAAAGTAGCCGTCCAGGGCGAGTTTTTCACCATACCCCGAC
>Ga0070728_10007110_pt1 | contig 10333 bp, 8 predicted proteins | sample tdDd471_FD_66723 | JGI IMG/M metagenome (GOLD analysis project Ga0070728, IMG submission 66723) | Marine sediment microbial communities from the Atlantic coast under amendment with organic carbon and nitrate - tdDd47.1 | ecosystem: Environmental > Aquatic > Marine > Coastal > Sediment | place...
CTCCCAGAGTCCACCGGGGCTGCGGAAGTCGGGGATGCCGGATTCGGTCGAAATCCCGGCGCCGGTCAGCACCACCGCCCGCTTGCAGGCGGCGAGGGCCTGTTTCAAGGCCCGAATGTCGGCGTCCATGGGCGTGCCTCCGCTGCCATCGCCGGCCGCGTCGCGGCCGCGCGCCCAGTCTAGGCCCGCCCGTTCCGCCGGGCAAACGGCCTCCGGCTGCGCGCCGGAGGCCGCGTGGCGCCGCGCTAGATCAGGAGGCCGCCGCCGGCGACCAGGATCTGGCCGCTGACGTAATCGGATTCGGGACAGGTGAACAGGAACACCGCCCCGGCCGCTTCCTCCGGCGTGCCCGGCCGGCCCAGGGGCGCCATCGCCTTGAAGGTGTCGATCAGGCTGGGCTGGACGCCGACATCCAGTTCGCGCCCCTCGACGGTGATCTTGGCGTCCTTGCCGGTCAGCGGCTGGGTCAGCCGGGTCTCGATCATGCCGAAGGCGACGCAGTTGACGTTGACGTTGTAGCGGCCCCATTCCTTGCACATGGTCCGGGTCATGCCGATCAGCGCCGCCTTGGCCGAGGAATAGTTGATCTGGCCGGCATTGCCGAACAGCCCGGCGATGGACGAGATGTTGACCACCTTGCGATAGACCGGATTGTCGGCCTCGCGGCGCGACGCCTCGCGGATATGGGGCTGGGCGGCGCGCATGATCCGGAAGGGCGCCGTCAGATGGCAGTCCAGGATCGCGTACCATTGCTCGTCGGTCATCTTCTGGACGACGCCGTCCCAAGTGTAGCCGGCATTGTTGACGATGATGTGGAAGTCGCCGAACGTATCGAGCGCCGTCTTGATCAGCCGGTCGCCGAAATCGGGGGCGGCGACATTGCCGACGCAGGGCACCGCCTTGCGGCCCAGCGCCGCGATCTTGGCCACCGTCTCGGCGGCCGGTTCCTCGTCCAGATCGTTGACCACCACGTCGGCGCCTTCCTGGGCCATCTTCAGGGCGATCGCCTGGCCGATGCCCCGCCCGGCGCCGGTGACCAGCGCCACCCGGTTATCGAGTTTTCCCATGTCGTTCCCTCCTGTCGCTTCCGTTGGATTGGCCGTCGGTCGGTCTGTCCCCGGCGAATAATAGCCGGCGCCCTTGGTCCCGGCCCACGAAAAAGGCCCCGCTCCGAAGGGAACGGGGCCCGTTTCGCCGGTCCTGAATCGCGCCCGGCTTAATCGCCGCGGCCCAGCACCGTGATGCTGCACACGTTCTGATGCGGGAAGCCGCCCAGATTGTGGGTGACCCCGATCCGAGGGTCGTCCAGCTGGCGCTCGTCGGCGCGTTCCAGAAGCTGGAGGTAGACCTCGTAGATCATCCGCAGGCCCGAGGCGCCGATCGGATGGCCGAAGCATTTCAGCCCGCCGTCGATCTGGCTCGGGATCTTGCCGTCGGCGTCGTAGAAGCCGTCCATGATGTCCTTGACCACGCCGCCCTCGGGGGACAGCTGCAAATCCTCCAGGGTCACCAGCTCGGTGATCGAGAAGCAGTCATGGACCTCGACCATGCCGACTTCCTCGCGCGGGTTGGTGATCCCGGCTTCGTCATAGGCGCGTTGGCTGGCGACGCGGGTGGTCTTGAAGTAGGAGCCGTCCCAGGAATTATGGCCGGCCTCGGAGCCGTCCGAGAGGGCGAGCTGCATCGCCTTGACCGTCACCAGCGGGCTCTTGCCCAGCGACTTGGCGATTTCGGGCGTGGTCACGATGGCGCAGGCGGCGCCGTCCGAGACTCCGCAGCAGTCGAACAGGCCCAGCGGCTCGGCGATCATCGGCGATTTGAGGATCGTCTCCAGGTCGACCGCCTTGCGCAGATGCGCCTTCGGGTTCTTGGTGCCGTTCAGATGGCTGCGGGCCGAAATCATGCCCATGGCGCGCTTCAGCTCGTCCTTGCCGATCTGGAACTTCTGCCGGTAGGCGCTGGCGAGCTGGGCGAAGCTGCCCGGCGCCGACAGGTTGGCCCACCAGAGCGGCGGCATGGTCCCGATATCCAGGCCGGGCAGGCCGCCATAGCCGGTGTCCTTCAGCTTCTCGACCCCGATCGCCAGGGCGATGTCGCAGGCCCCCGACGCGACGCCGTAGACGGCGCCCCGGAAGGCCTCGGACCCGCTGGCGCAGTAGTTCTCGACCCGCGAGATCGGGATTTGCGGCAGGCGCAGGGTCTGGCCCACCGGCATCGCCGACTTGCCGACGCCGATCTCCTCCATGCAGTTGGAGAACCAGGCGGCGTCGATCTGGTCGCGGGCGAGGCCCGCGTCGGCGATGCATTCGTTGAAGGCCTCGACCATCAACTCCTCGGCGCCCACCTCCCAGCGCTCGCCGAAATGGGTGCAGCCCATGCCGACGATGGCGACCTTGTCTCGGATACCTTCTGCCATGACGCGATCTCCTCTCTCTCGGGGGCGGGCTATTCCGGCCGGCCGACGATGGTGACGCTGCAAACGTTCTTGTGGGGCTGGCCGCCCAGATTGTGGGTCAGTGCCAGGCGCGGGTCGTCCAACTGGCGCGCGCCGGCCCGGCCCAGAAGCTGCAGATAGGCCTCGTAGACCATGCGGATGCCCGACGCGCCGATCGGATGGCCGAAGCATTTCAGCCCGCCGTCGATCTGGCAGGGCAGGCCGCCATCGGCATTGTAGAAGCCGTCCATCACGTCCTTGATCGCCTCGCCTTCCTGGGACAGGAACAGGTCCTCCATGGTCAGCAATTCGGTGATCGAGAAGCAGTCATGGACCTCGACCATCGACAGGTCCTCGCGCGGGTCGTCGACCCCGGCCTCGTCATAGGCGCGCTTGGCGGCGGCGCGGGTGGTCTTGAAGTAGGAGCCGTCCCAGGAATTGTGGGCGGCCTCGGTGCCGTCGGTCAGCGCCAGCTGCAACGCCTTGACCACCACCAGGTCGGACTTGCCCAGCGACTTGGCGATCTCGGGCGTGGTCACGATGGCGCAGGCGGCGCCGTCCGAGACCCCGCAGCAATCGAACAGGCCCAGCGGCTCGGCGACGATCGGGGCGTTGAGGATGGTGTCCACGGCCACCGCCTTTTGCAGATGGGCCTTGGGGTTCTTGGCGCCGTTGTCGTGGCTCTTGGCCGAGATTTGGGCCATGGCGCGCTTCAGGTCGTCCTTGCCGACCTGGAACTTCTGGCGGTAGGCGCTGGCGAGCTGGGCGAAGGCGCCGGGGGCGGTGTTGTTGGCCCACCACATCGGCGCCAGCGGCCCGTCCTCGCGCACCGGCAGGCCGCCATAGCCGGTGTCCTTCAGCTTCTCGACCCCCATGGCGAGGGCGAAGTCGCAGGCGCCGCTGGCGACCGCGTAGACGGCGCCGCGGAAGGCCTCGGACCCGCTGGCGCAGAGATTCTCCATCCGGGTCACCGGGATCTGCGGCAGGCGCAGGGTCAGCGCCAGCGCCAGCGCCGACTTGCCGACCCCGACCGCGTCCATGCAGGTGGACATCCAGGCGGCCTGGATCTCCTTGCGGTCGATGCCCGCGTCGGCGATGCATTCCTTGAACGCCTCGACCATCAGGTCCTCGGCGCTCATGTCCCAGCGTTCCCCGAACCGGGAACAGCCCATGCCGAGGATCGCGACCTTGTCCTTGATGCCGGTAGCCATGATCTAGCCCTCCGTGGCCGGCGCCGCCGGCGCCGCCTTCCAGAAATAACGGGTGATGCCCCGCGTCGAATCGTGGCCCTTGACGCGGAAAACCATGCGCATGCGCATGCCGACATCGACGTCGCCCACGTCATAGTCGGTGAAGTCGGCCATGAAGCGGCCGCCGTCGGGGAATTCGACCATGCCGTAATGGCCGGGCGGGTCGATGGTGTAGACCAGCCAGTCGGCGGACCAGGAATTGACCTTGGCGATCCGCTCGGCGAATTCGTAGTCCTCCTGGGTGTCGGTGGCGCCGCAGTCGGGATTGACGCAGATGTCGGCCTTGGGGAACTGGGGCGTCTTGCATTCGGTGCAGATGCCGCCGACCAGCCCTTCCAGCATCTTGCGGTTGCGGTACAGCGTGGTCAGCGCCGTCTGCGGATTCGATTCGGCGCGGATGCCCTTCTCGACCTCGATCAGGCCGTTGAAGGTCAGGAACTTCATGTAGTTGTTCTCTTCCTTGCGCCGGGCGAGGGAGCCCGACACGCCGGAGATGCCGTTCAGCTTCTCGACCGCCTTGGTGGTCTCGAACAGGAGCGCGTCGCAGCCCTGGCCGAACCCGACGACCAGGATCTTCTCGCCCGCCTTCGCGTCTTGCAGGGCATGGACCAGCATGACCAGCGGATGGGCGGTGCCGGTCTCGCCGCAGACGGCGGCCAGGGTGTCGCGCAGCTTTTCCTGGTCGATGCCGACCGCCTTGGCGACCGACCGGGGCACGGCGCCATAGACGCTGGAGATCACGAAATGGTCGATATCGTCGGGGCCGGTGCCGGTGGCCTCGAACAGGCCCTTGACCGCCTTGGGCACGATTTTCTGATAGCCCTCGTCGCGGATCCAGCGCTCCTCCCAGGTGTAGTCGAAGCCATGTTCGGAATCGCGGTAATGGTCGACGAAATCGACGGTCACCGAATGGCTGCCCTTGAACTCGGCGATCACCTTCTTGTTGCCGACGGTGACGGCGGCGGCACCGTCGCCGAACTGCATCTCCTGGACGCTGGCGGCGCGGGTCTTGCGCTTCTCGGCGGCGGCGACCAGCACCTTGTTGGCGGCGCCGCCCTTGACCGCGTTCAGCCCGGCGAGCAGCGCCGTGGTGCCGGCGCGCTGGGACGAGGTCACGTCCATGGTCGAGATGCCGTCGGCCAGGTTCAGCGCCGTGGCGACGACGCCCGAATTCTGGCGGTCGGCGAAGGGCATGGTGGTCGAGGCCATGTACAGCGCGTCGAGCTCGCCCCGGTCGCTGCCGTTCAGGCAGTCGCGGGCGGCCTCGACCGCCATGGTGATGCTGTCCTCGTCCCAATTGCACATGGCGCGCTCGCCCTTGGCCTGCCCGGCGAGGGCCGGCAGGAACCAGGCATTGGCGGCGGCGACGGCCTTGCGGTTGAGGCGGAGGCGTGGAATGTAGCCGCCGCAGGACGTGATCCCGATCATGGACTCTCTCCCGATGTTGGAACCCCGCGCCGGGCCGCGCGTCGTGGCGGCCGGCTTTCGGGGGGACAATTTGCCGAAGATGGTAGCCCGTCGCCCCGGTCCCCGCAATCGGCGATTGGGCGACGATTGGGCGACGATTGGGCGACCGGCGCCGCCGCCGCGGCCGGTTTCCCGGCGGCGGCCGATCCTCTAGCCTGGGGACCCACAGCCCGGAGGCGCCGTCATGTCCAGCTTGTTGTTCTCGCCCCTCGCCCTGCGCGGCCTGACCCTGGCCAACCGGATCGCCGTTTCGCCCATGTGCACCTACAGCGCCGAGGCGGGGCGGGCGACCGACTGGCATCTGATGCATCTGGGCCAGTTCGCCGTCTCCGGCGCCGGGCTGGTGATTGCCGAGGCGACGGCGGTCGAGGCGCGCGGGCGCATCTCGCCCGGCTGCCTGGGCCTCTATGACGACAGCCAAGTTCCGGCCCTGGCGCGGGTCGTCGATTTCTGCAAGGGGGCGGGGGCGGCGGCCTTCGGCCTCCAACTCGCCCATGCCGGGCGCAAGGCGTCGACGGCGGCGCCCTGGCGGGGCGGCGCGCCGCTGGCGGCGGCCGACGGCGGCTGGCCGGTCGTCGGCCCGTCCGCCGTCCCCTACGACGACCGTTCGCCGGTGCCCGAGGCCCTGGACGAGAGCGGTCTGGCGCAAGTGCGCGACGCCTTCGCCGCCGCCGCCCGGCGGGCCGACGCCGCCGGGGTCGACCTGATCGAGATCCACGGGGCGCACGGCTATCTGCTGCATTCCTTCCTGTCGCCGCTGAGCAACCGGCGCGCCGATTCCTATGGCGGCGGCCGCGACAACCGGATGCGCTTTCCCCTGGAGGTGGCCGCCGCGGTGCGCGCCGCCTGGCCGGCGGACAAGCCGCTGGGCATGCGGGTGACGGCGACCGATTGGGTCGCGGACGCGGAGTCCTGGGACATCGAGGACACGGTCGCCTTCGCCAAGGCGCTGGCGGGGATCGGCATCGATTATATCGACGTCTCGACCGGCGGCGCCTCGCCGCGCCAGAAGCTGTCCGTGGCGCCGGGCTTCCAGACCCCCTTCGCCGCCAGGGTGCGGGCCGAGACCGGGCTGCCGACCATGACCGTCGGGCTGATCTTCCCGCCGCGCCAGGCCGAGGCGCTGCTCGAAGACGGCACCGCCGACCTGATCGCGCTGGGCCGGGGGATGCTGTACGACCCCCGCTGGCCCTGGCACGCGGCCCGCGAACTGGGCGAGGACATCGCCTATCCGCCCCAGTACCGCTGGGCGACGCCCAAACGCTGGCTGGATTTGTTCGGCCCGGAGGCCGGGTAGGGACAAAGGAAAACGCCCGGCCCCTGGCGGGACCGGGCGTCGGATCGAGGCCGCGGCGGTCGGCGCGCGCCCTACTTCTTTTCCTCTTCCGCCGGGGCGATGTTCTTGATGCCGTTCATCAGGGTCAGCGGCACCGAGTGGATCAGCTCCGAGACGTCGAACATCCCGTCGCCGTCGGTCTTGTACAGCGCCCGCGCCATCTCCGGCTCGGCATAGGTGTGGATCATGCCTTTCTCGCAATGGAAGGCATGGCCGTTGACGTCCTTGGCCTCGTCGGTGGCCAGATAGCCGACCATCGGCGGAATGTATTCCGGCCCGGGCATGGCCATGATGCTGTCGTAGAACTCCTGGGTGATCATGCCCGCTTCCAGGCGCTTCTTCATGCCCTCGATGACCTTGTCGTTCATGGTCATGCGGGTCGCCGCCAGCGGGCAGATGGCGTTCGACGTGACGCCGAATCGTCCCAGCTCGCGGGCCAGGGACCGGGTCAGGCCCAGGATCCCGGCCTTGGCGGCCGAATAGTTGCACTGGCCGACCGAGCCCTTGAAGGCGTCCGACGAGAAATTGATGATCCGGCCGTGGCGTGCCGCGCGCATCTCCTTCGAGGCGTGGTGGCACATGGCGAAATGGCCCTTCAGATGGACCGTGATGACCGCGTCCCAATCGTCCTCGGTCATGTTCCAGACCATGCGCTCGCGCAGCATGCCGGCGACGTTCACAAGGATGTCGATCTTGCCGTATTCCGACACGCATTGCTGAATGATCTTTTCGGCCTGCTTGAAGTCGGCGACCGAATTGAAGTTCGGCGACGCGGTGCCGCCGGCCTCCTTGATCTCGTTGACGACGCCTTCCGCCGGGTCGCGGTCCTCGCCGGCGCCGCTGCGGTCGCCGCCCGGATCGACGACGACGACGCTGGCGCCTTCCTTGGCCAGAAGCTTCGCGACCTCGGCGCCGATGCCGCGCCCGGCGCCGGTGACGACGGCTGCCTTGCCTTTCAGGTTCATGGGGGTGTCTCCTCTCTTGCGGGGTGTTTGGATGGTGGTTCGGTTCGCTCCCCGGAGCGCGTCGGTACCCGATTCCGTCGAGGCGCTAAACATGACGGGGCGGTCGATCTTCTGTCAATTCTCCAATCCGCCGCCGACGGCGGCGCGGGCAATTCTCCAATCCGCCGCCGGTGGCGGCGCGGGGAGACGGGCTTGCCGGCCGTTGCCGGACCCGGTATGACGCCGGGGGTCCGGGGGGGCGCGTGGCAAGGGACGGGTCTTGGCTTTTCTGTTCGCACTGACGGCGGCGCTGATCGCCTACGGCTCGCTCTATCCCTTCGCCTTCCGAGGGGCGGGGATCGACGCCGCCGCCTGGCAGGCCTTCCTCGCCACCTGGGACGATTCCACCGGTCGCGGCGACCTTCTCGCCAACATCGCCCTGTTCGTGCCCTACGGCTTCCTCGGCATGCTGGCGATGGCGCCGCGCGGGTCCGGCGCCCCGCGCAGGCTGGGCGCGTTCGTCGCGGTGCTTGTCAGCGGCATGTTGTTGGCGGTCGGCCTGCAGGTCGCCCAGCTCTATCTCTCGGCCCGCGACCCGGCCCTGCAGGACGCGGGCTGGAACGGCGTCGGCCTGCTGGCCGGGGCGGTGCCGGGGCTGGTGCCCTGGTTGCATCCGTCGGGGCGCGGCGGCGGCGAGCGTTGGCGCTCGATCCCGGCCTTGCTGATCGCCGCCTGGGTCGCCTACCGGCTGATGCCCTTCGTGCCGTCGCTCGACGTGCAGAACGCCAAGAACAGCCTCAAGCCGCTGCTGCTGTCGCCGATCCGCCTGGGCATTCAGGGGGTGCTGCACGACGTCGCCGCCTGGCTGACGGTCGCCTGCATCTGGTGGCGCGCCGCGCCGCGCCGGCGCTATGGCGAGCATTGGCTGTTCGTCGCGGTGCCCGCGATCTTCTTCCTGGAGGTGCTGATCGTTCACAACGCGGTCAGCGCCTCGAACGTCGTCGGGGCGGCGCTGGCCCTGCTGGTCTGGTTCGCGGTCCTGCGCCATGTGCCGGGACGGACCGGCATCGTCGCCCTTCTGCTGGCCGCCTATGTCGTCCAGGCCGGGCTCTATCCGTTCCAGTTCCTGGACTCGCCGCGCGCCTTCCATTGGGTGCCCTTCCACGGCTTCCTGGGCGGGTCGATGTTCCACAACACCCTCGTCCTGCTGGAGAAGTTCTTCTTCTACGGCAGCCTGATCTGGCTGGTCCGCGAGACCGACATCGGCGCCCGCCTGGCGGCCTTGGCGGTGGCCGGCCTCGTCGCGGCGGTCGAGGTCGCGCAGGTGTGGGGCAGCGGCCATACGCCGGAGATCACCGATCCCTTGCTGGTGATCCTGATCGCCTGGTCCCTGTCGGCCATCGAGACCGGTCGCTCGGAGCCGGTGGCGGCGCCCACGCCCCACGCGCCGCCGGCGACATCCTAGGCGCAAGGTCCCAGGCGCGGCGCCTAGCCCGGCTGGCGCCGGGCGCGATCGTACAGCGCGATCGCCGTCGCGGTGGCGACGTTCAGGCTCTCCATGCCGGGCGAGATCGGAATCCGCGCCAGGCTGTCGCAGGCCTCGCGGGTCAGCCGCCGCAGGCCCCGCTCCTCGGCGCCGAGGACGAGGGCGACCGGGCCGTCCAGGTCGGTGTCGGCGAGGGTCGCCGCCGCCCCGCCATCCAGGCCGATACAGCGGTAGCCGGCGTCCTTCAGCGTCGCCAGCGCCCGGGCGAGATTGACCACCCGGACCAGCGGCACCGTCTCCAACGCCCCCGACGCCGCCTTGGCCAGGGCGCCGGTTGCCTCCGGCGTGCGCCGGTCGGGCACCAGCAGCGCCGCCGCGTCGAAGGCGGCGGCGGCGCGCAGCGCGGCGCCCAGATTGCGCGGATCGGCCACCTGGTCCAGCACCAGGATCGGCCGCGCGCCGTCCGCCGCCGCCAAGAGTCCGGCCAGGTCCGGCCCGACCAGGGGTTCGACCAGAAGCGCCAGCCCCTGATGGACGGCGCCGGCGGGCAGGCGGGCCTCGATTTCGGTCCGGGCCACGGTCTTGCGTTCGGCGGCGGCGGCGGCGAGGGAGGCGGGCAGGGCGGCGGCGGCCTCCTCGGTCGCCAGGAGGCGCAGGCAGCGCCGCGCCGGATTCGCCAGCGCCGCGCGCACGGCATGCTGGCCGTACAGCCAATTTTCGCCTTTTCGCGGCTTCTTCGGTCGGGCGCCCTTGCGGGGGTCGAAACGCTTGCCTTTGGCCATTGTCGGGTCTATCTTTCTAACCGGCTGGTTTTCTTATAGAAGTTCATGCGCGGGCGGGCCGCCGAAGGGCGGCCGGCACCAGCGCCTTTTGACGTGTCGTTGGAGGTTGACTTTAGACGCGAAATCCTCATATTCGCCAGTTCGCTGCGGCGGCTCGCTCGCGCAGTCAAGGAGGGATGGCCGAGCGGTCAAAGGCAGCAGACTGTAAATCTGCCGACGTATGTCTACGTAGGTTCGAATCCTACTCCCTCCACCATCTTCGCGCTTTCCGGCTCGCCGGGATCGTCGGAGTCCGAGGTCAACGACGCAGCGGACGCCTTCCGCAATGGGGATCATGTCGCACGGGTCGCGGGTGTAGCTCAATGGTAGAGCTCCAGCCTTCCAAGCTGGCGACGTGGGTTCGATTCCCATCACCCGCTCCAGCGCGGCGGCCGACGCGAGAAGAAGGTAGGCGAGAAGGTTTGGGAAGGTCGAGCATAGGCTCGGAAACGCGAACGAGGGAACGGCACCGGTTCCGCCAGGATTGGGTACCGCAAGATTTATTGAGGGACGGTAGGTAGAGGCTATGTCGAAAGAGAAGTTCGAGCGCACGAAGCCGCATTGCAACATCGGCACGATTGGCCATGTTGATCAT
>Ga0070728_10007111_pt1 | contig 10333 bp, 13 predicted proteins | sample tdDd471_FD_66723 | JGI IMG/M metagenome (GOLD analysis project Ga0070728, IMG submission 66723) | Marine sediment microbial communities from the Atlantic coast under amendment with organic carbon and nitrate - tdDd47.1 | ecosystem: Environmental > Aquatic > Marine > Coastal > Sediment | place...
GTTATTAAACCTTTTTGTTTCAGTGGGTTGGAGAAAGGCAAAAAAGGCCGAAATACGGCCTTATCACCATTTTTCAGAGTATCACGTCTTTATCTCATGAACAACATGTGTTTTGAAGGCGTGATGGGCAAAAAAACGTGCCCCCGGCAGCAAGGGGATGAGCCCTTGACCCCAGGTTTGCGAATGCTCCCGGTCTTCGTTCCCCAGACCGATCACATTCGATTACGGGATATGCCAGCGGATTGCGCATCCAGTGGGTGAGGTGTGGGTGCCCCAATAAGCGCTGGGGCAGAATTGAGGAGAACCCTTGCCTTGCAGGAGGATTTAAGCTAACCACAGAGTCACAGAGAGCAGGAGTTAAAAGATAATTCAGGCAGGGATGGGGCAGGGAGAGTGTCTTTGCATAGGGATTCCGCCGTTGACTCCCTTTCACTGCTTTACGGGGCCTTGTTCCAGGGAGTTGTTCTGATCATGACTTAAGTGAGTCAAGGGGAATGCCGAACCCATCAACTTCAGTCGTTGGCCTGCTATTTATATTGATTGTATATCCCGAAGGGAGTTGAGCGTGGAAGATCGGAATGCGTTGTGGATGGGGATTTTATGTGCACTGGGGGCCACGGCGCTCTGGGCGGGGAATTACATCATTGCACGAGGGTTTCATCACAGTCTTCCGCCGGTGACCCTGGCTTTCTGGCGTTGGTTTATAGCTACAGTGGCTTTGTTTCCCGTCGCGCTTCCCCATCTTGTGAGGGAGCGGACACGTGTAAGGGCTCACTTTGGGTATCTTTCCGTGACGGCTTTGCTGGGGGTGACCCTGTTCAATACCTTGATTTATGTAGCCGGGCATGCCACCTCTGCACTGAACCTTTCTCTTATCGCCATGGTCTCGCCGCTATTTATCGTGATCCTTGCCTGGCTTTTTCAAGGGGAGGGGATGCATGCCGGAAAGATTGCAGGTACCCTGGCCGCATTTTCCGGCGTGGTGCTGCTTCTCTCCGGTGGATCCCCCCGCGTTCTTCTGAACATGAAATTCAACAACGGTGACTTGCTGATGGTGGTGGCAGCCCTCACCTTTGCCGTCTACTCACTTTTGGTGAAAAGAAAGCCCGAGGGGCTCTCCATGATGAGCTTTCTTTTCGCCACCTTTTTTATAGGGCTGGTTTTTCTTGTTCCCGCATATGTCTGGGAGCGGGGGTTTTCCATAGCCCCTCTGATGCCCCTTCCGTCGGTGGGGGTGGTTCTTTATCTGGGTGTGTGTGCGGCTCTTTTTGCCTATGCTTTGTGGAATCGGGCCATCATGCTCATCGGCCCGGGACGAACCGCCGTCTGTTACTATCTTTTGCCCCTCTTCAGTGGGGTGGAAGCGATGGTTTTTCTGGGGGAGCCCATTGGCTGGATTCATCTGGTGAGTGCCGGGCTGATTATCTCGGGGGTGGCCTTTTCAAGTCGGTCATAAGGCGGCAACAAGCTTTCAAGGTGGCTCACCTTGCCGCCGGAGGCGTCGCTTATTTATCCGGGCCCTAACGGGGCCAGGGCAGGGTTTGGCATCCATGGCAGGTGGGTTTACCATTGAGAGAGAGGGGCTTCCGGGGACGGCGCAGGGTAACGTCGGCGATATATCCATTGCTGAAGGATACACCACGGGGCTTATTGGCAGGATCACGTCCCTTGAGGCAGGGTTCTACCAGGAAAACTGGCAGCTTGGCAGGCGTTTTGAAGCGGTGATCGCCTCAGGACTTTCCGATTTTTTCAATCGGTACGAAACCGGGGTGGACGCTTTTTTCCGCGTGGTGCATCATAGGGACGGTGAACCGTTTTCATGTGGCCCAAACGAAATCATCATGGGCTCCCTGGCAGTGGATCGCTCAGGGCGGAACAGGCGCGGCGAGGCCGCCCTGCGATGGTTTTTTCTCCACCCGTCCCTTCACGGGCGTGGGGTGGGAAAGGCCCTGATGGAACGGGCCATCGCCTTTGCACGAGAGACCTCCGCCCGGGAAATAGTGGTTGAAACCTTTGAAGGCCTTGATGCAGCCTGTGGCATCTATGAATCCTTTGGTTTTGTGCTTGAGGACCGATGGGAGGGGCTCCAATGGGTACGTCCCCTTCCGGAACGACGGTACAGGCTGAAGTTGTGAGGGCTCGGACGAAACATGCCTCCGGCGGCCAGGGGATGATCCCCTGGACCCCAGGTTGCGAATGCTCCCGACCCTCGTTCCTCGGGTCGATCACATTCGCTGACGGGCTATGCCCGTCTCCACGGCAGGGGATGCCCCAAATTGATACGTTTGTATCGCTTCATCGAGTCGCTTGAACAAACAGTCTTGCAGCTGAGTCCTGTTTGTCAAACGTTTCAAAAGTTTGGCCCCCGGCAGGGCCGCCGGAGGCTCTTTTACGAATCAAGATCGAAAAATCAGGAACCTCAGTAATCAACGAGGTTTATATATATAACACCAATCCATACAACAATAAGGAACAACACCATGCTGCTGAATATATCAAAAGAAGAGTACCGCCTTCTGGTGGAGATGGTCCAGGTGGCCGATTACGTGATGCACTCCCATGAACTCGAAGCTTCGGATGCGACGTCGGACTACCGTGAGTTCCGGAAAAAGATTTTCTCCCATTACAAGAAGATGGGTCTTGAGAAGCTTTTTACCTTCAGCGAGAAGCACAACGACTACATCGAGACCGAAGAATCCCTGACGGACAGCCGCCATATGGCGATTCTGGATAATTTTGTGGAGAATGAATTCTGGGCCCAGCTCTCCCAGAGGCTTGCCATGCGCGATCTCTTTGATGAAGAGGAAGATGAAGAGGCGATCAAGGGGATGGGCTCTGAGGCCCTGATGGAGAAGCTTGGGGAGATGAGCGTCAAATACAACGAGGAGTTCGAAGCCCACGGCCTTGAGCGCATCGGTATCAAGGAGTGATGGCGGCCAGGCCGATCTGATGGATTAAAGCTTGCAATAAGCCTCCGGCGGCAAGGTGTGGCACCTTGAAAGCAGGTTGCGGATGCGGTTTGCCCCTCGTTCCTCGGGTCAAACCACATCCGCATTTAGTGCGGGAATGATTTAGGGCGTGCTTTTAAGGCCTGTTTGTTAAACCCACTCTTTCGGGCCGGGCAAGCGCTTCGCCCCGGACAGGGCCGCCGGAGTCCGTTTTTCAACCATTTAAACTTCCGGGCCTCTCTTATGAAACACCGCTTCGTACTAACAGCTCTTTTAATCAGTGTCTTTTGGTTGGCAACAGGGTGTGCGGGGCATGTGGTCCGAACCCATGAGGGCGTCTCCAGGGACACCACCTGGATTCAGTTTACGGAGAAGGGATCCCCTTTTGTCGTTAATCGCCTTGTGGGGGGCGAACACATCTCACGGTACCGGCTTCTGGGGTTTGAGGGCGAGCGTTACCGGATCACAGGGCGGGGGGAGGATCTGTACATGGATATCTTTCCCGGCAACGGGGCCGATACCTATGGTACAGACTCCGACGACACCTTTGAGGTGGAAGTCATCGGTCTGGACGCCCTTATCTCTGTTGAGCTTTCAGCCCATCCGGTGAGCGAATATCAGCTGAGGATCGAAAAAATCAAATGACCTCCCTCTATCCCAAGGTGGGTTCGTGCATGCGCAGGGGGTATTCTCGGTGGCGAGGATAGGCGGGCTGATTTGTTTCTTGACCGGCCAAGCCCCCATAGGATTTCATCACCTGTCACCTGTCACCTGTCACCTGTCACCTGTCACCTGATTTTTTGAAACCCCCATCACCTCCACTGTCCACGTCTCCCCTTTGTAGTTCATCGGTACATTCCCAGGTCCTTCGTTGATCAACCCGCAGGCGCTGTAGCATGTCTTGGCAGCGGTGTTGAAGTCAAAGACGTAGAGCTGCATGCGGCGAAATCCTTTGATGTCAAATCCCCGTTTGAGAGCGGCCTTTACCATGGCTGCACCCACCCCTTTGCCCCGGACCTCCGGGGAGACCATGATCATGCTGAGGTGGCCGGTACGTCCGAGGCTGTCAACGCGCTTGAGGCTGAAGACCCCTACCATCTCACCGGAGTCGGGGTCTAAGGCCATCAAGAGCTCTCGGTGTGGCCCATCTGACCGGCAGAGTGTCAGGTGATCTTCCAGATCTTCTCGGGTGAGGGGGTAGGGGAAGGTGCTGGCGGACCAGATGGCCTGGGCGCGTTCATCGGCAATCCAGGAGGCAAGGGTGTCGAAGTTGTCCAGATCAAAAGGGGCCAGTTGAAGGCAGTGGCGTGTCATGGTTGATCCTTAAAAGTTAAGGGGAAAGGAGAAGGCGAAGGTGTAAAACCAGTGGTCGAATTCACGGCCCTGGGTGGTTACGTTGTAGCGTGCCGAAAGGGTGAGAAGGCCCTTTCCCATGAGGTCAATGTGAAGGCCCACCTCAGGGGAAATGGCCGAGAGGGTGTCCTTTATGGTTGTTTTGGTTTCACCCTCTTCATCCACATCTCCATCTTCGTCATTGTCGATGTCGTCGTCATCGGCATTCACCTCTTCCCAGGAGTATCCGACAAACCCTCCCAATCCGATAAATGGTGTGACGGGGTAATCAAAGGGATCCATGGGATGAAAACGCACCCCCATGTTGATCCCGGCAAAGAGGTCGTCATTGTTTGAGGACCCGAGGAGGGAGAGCCCTGCCAGCAGGGCGGTGTGATCATCATACAGGCCGAATCCTGCCTTGACCCCGGAGAGCCTCGGGTCCTCGCTTCCGCCCATTTCAATAAAAACCACATTGGGGTCATCCGATGCAAGGGATGCCACTGGCTGGAAGGTGGCGAAGAGCAGTGCGAGGATGAAGATGGAAAGACGACATCGGGTCATAGGTTTTTTCCTATTGGATGATGATGCGGGTTCCGGACTGGAAATCATGAGGATTCATACCATGGTTACGTGGCACAATCCAAAAACAAAAAACCCTCTGCATGAACATGCAGAGGGTTTGTCGTCTATTTGGTGCCGAAGGGGAGACTCGAACTCCCACGAGGTTTCCCTCACTAGTCCCTGAAACTAGCGCGTCTACCAATTCCACCACTTCGGCAATTTGTGAAAGCGTTATAGCAGCGGTTTGCCCGCCAATCAAGCCTTTTCATGCATTGTGGTGAACTTTTTTGACAGTCTTAAATGGGGGCTTTGTGGGGAACGGCTGGATCTTATCCGGGTTTCGGAAGGTTAGGACACACGGGGTTGCGAGGTCTGGGCTTGCCTGGCTGGACGCTGCGTCTCTCCGTTGGGAAAGGCGCACATATTATCAAGGGCTATTTGTTGGTACGTCTCTTGCAAATTCAACATGTCATGGAACGGGTTTTTCCGGAGAAAGCATTCATAAGCCCGTTTTTCGCAAGGGTGTACAAACCGCAACCACCAACCAAGGAGAGACCCATGCTTATTTCCGAACATAAGTTCACTCAAATAGCCACAGCCATGGAGAGCGGGGCCCGCATCGAGCTGGGGGCGACGCCCTATGACGACTCACTGGTGCGTGCCTACAGCGACACCGATCTCATTGCCGAATGCAAGGGGACCTATGCCGACCTGGATGAGGCCCTGATGGAGATGGATGACCTGCTTCAGCAGTGGAACGATGACAATATTTATGGTGAGTTTGACGCATGACAGGGAAGGGGGATGGACGTCTCTTGCTTGTTCCCGCGTGATGCTTTGCGAAGGTAGAATGGCAGTGGGGGGGGAGGGGGTGAGCAGCCGCTGAGCCGGGCCGTGATATACCCAGGGCACAAAAAAAGGCACCCTGTCATAAATGACAGGGTGCCTTAAATATTTTTAAAAGCCTGTCAACCCTGAGGGTTGGCGTGCCTTAAAATATCTACTGTACGGTTACGTTGACAGCAGCGGGACCTTTCTGGCCCTGCTCAATGTCAAATGAAACACGTGCGCCTTCTTCGAGGGACTTGAAACCAGAGGCGTTGATGCCTGAGTGATGTACGAATACATCGGGTCCATTTTCCTGCTCGATAAAACCAAAACCTTTTGAGTCGTTAAACCATTTTACGATGCCGTTGGCCATAGTGACGTTTCCTTACTTAAATATGTTTGTTTTTTGTTCGATACTTCAGGTCTTGCCACTTCTTTGAATGGTCTTGCTAAAATAACGAAACACAAAAGCCTCCGGTGAGGCACTGAGGACGCATACTGAATGATTTGCCAGAGAAGGTCAAGCTTTTTTTTCTGTTTTTTTAAATGATTGGAAAAATTGGTCAGGCCAGAGAGAAGAGGCTGTACACCAAAAAGGGGGGTGTCCGGTTGATTGTTTTAGCGTTGTTTGTTTTTGTGTTTGCTTATAAATCAGTGTGTTATGGCTTGATTTGTTTGGGGGTTGCAGTCGGCCAGGTGCTTGTGTTTCTTTGGGTTGGTGGCTTTCAATGGGGCCATGGGTGGAAGGGCTGTTTTGGGTCGCTTGTTTGGTGTTGTGCAGAAATCGGTGTGCGGTGCCCCTGTCGATTTTATGTGCGGAAAGCTCAGGTCTCATTTGGTCGCAACAACGAGGGGCGGACCTTTGAGGTGCATTGCAGGAAATTAATAAGGGAGCGCAGGTTCAGGTCCATATTGTTTGTGATTGCCTCTCTGCCATGTCGTTGTCAGCCGGCGGTCATCTGTTTGGCCTTGAAAGAGCCTTGGTTCCTGACTTATGGTACCTCTGTCATATCATGTGTACGTACTTAATTAACCCGGCGGTTAAATGCATGACTGTTCTGCGGCGATTTTACATCAAGAACTCAGTCGGTTCCACATTGGTTTGTGTAGGGTATATGGTTGCCGGGTTAATATCTATTTGATGGAGGTAGATCGTGTCCAAGCTGATACCCATGGCCATTGCCTATGATTTTGATGGAACCCTTTCTCCCGGCAATATGCAGGAGTACGATTTTATTCCCAGGCTGAAGATGGCTTCGAGTGATTTTTGGGGTGAGGTGGATACATATGCCCGTGAGCACGATGCCGATCAGATTCTTGCATATATGGGGCTGATGCTGAAAAAAGCGAAGCAACATGAGGTGCCTGTGAGGAAGGAGGATTTCAAAGCCTTTGGCGGGTCCATCGAATTGTTTGACGGTGTTGGGGGGTGGTTTGATCGAATCAATGCCTATGGCAGGGACAGGGGGGTGAAGGTCAGCCACTATATCGTATCGTCCGGTCTCCGTGAGATGATTCAAGGCACGGTGATCGCGGGCTGTTTTGACGCCATTTTTGCCTCTGGGTTCATGTATGACCATCATGGCGTTGCCAGTTGGCCGGCGTTGGCTGTCAACTACACCACCAAGACGCAGTACCTGTTTCGAATCAACAAAGGGAGCCTCGATATCCATGATAACACCCGGATCAACAAGCGCCTTTCCGACAATGAGAGGGATGTGCCTTTTTCCAATATGGTGTTTATTGGGGACGGTGAGACGGACATCCCGTGCATGCGCCTGGTGAAGGACTTGGGAGGGCATGCCATTGCAGTCTATGAACCGGGTAAAAGAGGGGCGAAGAGCAAGGCAGGCAATCTGTTGAAGGATGGTCGTGCCACACTTATTGCACCGGCCAATTACACATCCGGGGGGCGCATGGATGAAAGTGTAAAGGCCATCATCGACAAAGTCTCAGCCAGTGAAGCCCTGGGGGCATTGGCGATGAAGGGGCAGTGAGGCGGTGGTGCACGCTGACTCATCAAGGGGTGCGCCACACCAATTGACGCCAAGGCTGCTTGTCCAGCGTTTCAATGTGGATCCCAAGGCGCCTGGGGTGGCTTTTCTCTGGGTCGTTATGATTTAGTGGGGGGGTGCATGGAGTGGAATTGAGGGGCTGTGGTTTGCAAAAAAAACACCCCTTTTATGTGGGATGTGACATGGGTGTTCATTCTCTGGCGTAGATGAAGGCACTTCGTCACAGGGACGAAGCGCCTTGGAAAGTTATACCACGGTGACATTGACTGCGGCGGGTCCTTTCTGGCCTTGCTCGATGTCAAATGTTACCTTGTCGCCTTCTTCAAGTGTCTTGAATCCGGTGCTGTTGATGCCGGAGTGATGTACGAATACATCCGGCCCATCTTCTTGTTCAATAAATCCAAAACCTTTTGATTCGTTGAACCATTTTACGATTCCATTAGCCATTGTGACGTTCCCTTGCTTGAAATGTTTGGTAGTTGTTCGATACTTCAACTCCGGGTGATGCCACTTCTTGCGGTAAATGTCCTTTGAAAACGAAACCTTAAAGTACCAATGTTGTGGCATTTGTATTGTCTGTTACCTTTTGGGAAACGTCAAGTTTTTTTGGAAGGTGCCGCAATGGCGGCTGGTGGAGAATCGGGGCAGGCGAGGTGTGCTCTTTCAGGGGCAGGACGTCTGGGGTGCGGTTTTTTAAGCATAAAAAAAGGCACCCCGGCAATAAAGCCAGGGTGCCTTAAATATTTTTAAAAGCGTGTCCGCCATTTAAGGCTGACGAGCTTTAAAATATCTACTGTACAGTTACGTTAACAGCAGCGGGACCTTTCTGGCCCTGCTCGATATCAAATGTAACTCGTGCGCCTTCTTCGAGGGATTTGAAACCTGTGGCGTTGATGCCTGAGTGATGTACGAATACATCGGGTCCATTTTCCTGCTCGATGAAACCAAAACCTTTTGAGTCGTTAAACCATTTTACGATACCGTTCGCCATTGCGACTTTTCCTTACTTAAAGCTGTTTATAATAGTTGCTCGATACCAAAAGCATTGTCCCATTGGTAAATGGGTATCCCCTGATAACGAAACACAAAAACCTCATATGAGGCAGGGCGAGTTTCTATGAATTTAAAGGAAAGGTCAAGCTCTTTTTGCGTTGCACAGCAATTAAATGGTGCCTGGAAGAGTGGGGCGGTGGGCTGAGTGCCCCATGAAATTCGATCGTGGGTCTCCGGGTCAACTGGGGTGTGCGGTCTGATTTTGCGAGGAATGTCTGTGTGGCAGTGGTGTTAAGGCTGGGCATGGTGCGTGTGGCTGTGACAAAAATGAAAAAGGCACTTCGCCCTGGAGGGACGAAGTGCCTTTAAAAAAACTATACTACAGTTACATTGACAGCGGCGGGACCTTTTTGTCCCTGCTCAATGTCAAACGTAACGCGCGCGCCTTCTTCAAGGGACTTGAACCCGGTGGCATTGATGCCTGAGTGATGTACAAATACATCGGGTCCGTTTTCCTGCTCGATAAAACCAAAACCTTTGGAGTCGTTAAACCATTTTACGATGCCGTTCGCCATGGTGACTTTTCCTTGCTTAATGAAATTTTAGTAGTTGTTCGATACTTCAGGTGTTGCCACTTTGTTCTGATGGGTATTCCTTAATAACGAAACAGATAACAAGCCTCAAGTAAGACAAAATGGATTTTCCATGATCCGGTGGTAAAGGTCAAGGTTTTTTTCGTTTTTTCAAGATAATTGACATATTAGGGCTGACGCTAAGGGGGGGTGTCGGGGGTTAATTGCTTTTGTTGCTTGTTATTCATGGTCTTGTGGAATTGCTAAATGGTATCACTTCGGTCTGTATTTTCTCTGATTGGGCAAGTTTACAGGGGATTAATTGACGAATGTTGCCAAGAACGAAGGGCGGCCTTGATTCTGGAGTTGCAAGGGGGTATGGAGTGTGGGAGCAGCTTAGTCAGTTAAAAAAAACCGGAGGCCCCATGAATTTAACAACGCCAGCCTTGTTGTTTCCCGCTATTTCTCTTCTTTTTCTTGCGTACACGAATCGGTTCCTCGTTCTGGCTCAGTTGATCCGGCAGCTTCATGACCGGGAAGGTGGGCAGGTGCGTGATATGGTGTACCGTCAGATCAATAACCTTAAAAAACGTATCGCATTGATTCGGTGGATGCAGGGCTTGGGCGTCCTCGCCTTTCTTCTTTGCGCTCTGGCGATGTTTTTCCTCTTTATAAATATGGATCTGGTGGCGGAAGTCAGTTTTGGGTTCAGCCTGCTTCTCCTTGTCCTTTCTCTTGTGGTCTCCCTTGTGGAGATTGCCATCAGCACCCGGGCCATAGAAATTGAGCTTGAGGATCTGGCGAGGAGCCATGACATTATAGGTGGGCGCGACGATGACTGATCGGTGACGTCTCTTTTGGGGTGGCTCAGTGGCAGAGGGGCCAGCCCAGGTGAAGCGATGGTCTGCGTCACCTGGCCCGGACATTTCATGAGAAAGTAAAACAGTTCTGGGGAACAAATCGTAATTACAGCTCTTTGCTCTGGTTTTCTCACCCCTCGGGCGAGCCGATTGCACCCATCTTCCGCGTTATCAGGGCATTGAGGTAAGCCACTACATCTGCAGCTCTGATGCCTTGACAA
>Ga0070728_10007112_pt1 | contig 10332 bp, 7 predicted proteins | sample tdDd471_FD_66723 | JGI IMG/M metagenome (GOLD analysis project Ga0070728, IMG submission 66723) | Marine sediment microbial communities from the Atlantic coast under amendment with organic carbon and nitrate - tdDd47.1 | ecosystem: Environmental > Aquatic > Marine > Coastal > Sediment | place...
AGTGTAAATGGATTAAATGAAGGTAAGCAAAAAAGTATCTATATGGAATACCTTGATGAAAACAAGGATTTAGTTAGGATTTTGCTTATTGAATCATTAAAGGAATCTAGCGAAAAACCACTGGTGTTTAACATAGTTGAGACATTAATGCAGTTTGAAGACCCAGATGATGTATGCTCAAAAAGAGTGGTAGCTGAGTTTTTTACTAATATAATTCCAGCTATGCTTTTTGTATGCTTTAAAGATTCATGGTCTGCACATTTTGATATGGATAAAGAAAAACTGACAGATGACTTTAATGAAGTACATGAAATAACACATAGTGCTTATCATAAGACATTATAAATATATAGATAAGGGGAAATAGATAATGACTAAAAAGATATTAAAAGGATTGGATAGAATATCAACAGTAAAGGCAATTATAATTTTGCTGCTGTTTTTTATGATTTCATACTTTATGATTAACGGCAATATAGTAGGTGTTGCAAAGCTGGAGACCATGACAGGCGGTACTAGCATTTTGGATATAACAACAGGTTACACTGTAGATGAAGCATATGATTTGCTAGAGTCATTAGGGGATAGCGGAAGGCAGCATTATTTATCTAGGATAATACCTATTGACTTTGTGTTTCCTATTTCATATGCATTGTTTTTTATGTCTGTTTTGACTATGCTAATTAGAACTAATTATAAGGATAGAAGAAATCTACAGTTGCTTGGGCTGATACCTATAACATGTCTAATATTTGATTATGCAGAAAATATCTGCGTTATTAATTTACTATTGAACTATCCAACTAGATTAACTACATTAACTAAAGTTTCAAGTGTGTTTACTCAGATTAAGTTTACTATGTTTGCTGTAAGTATTTTGATGATTGTTATGTTTGGTGTTATGCTGATTGTTAAGTTATTAAATAGAAGAAAGGCTGGATAATAAGAGTTAGGTAGCTGGTATTGTTCTGGAGAAAACTATTTTTTAGTAATAAAAATATAATTAGACTTAATGCTAAATTATGGTACAATATTTATAAAACTTATTTATAATATAGTTAGCTTGTGAATATCGTAATGATTTGCATAAAATAGTTAATTAACATTAATCTTAATTTTATTCACTAAAGTAATATACATATAGGGGAGAAATAGTTATGCAAAAGACTAAAGCTTTTATCAGTTATAGCAATAAGGACAAAGAAAAAGTATCGGTTTTTGCTAGTTTGCTAGCGAATAATGGATTTGATGTTTGGATGGATGTTAAGAGCATTAAATTAGGTGAACACATTATTGCTTCTATTTCAAATGGGCTAGATAATACAGACTTATATATATTATTTATTTCTAGTAACTCAAACAAATCTCGTTGGATTGAAGAAGAGCTAAATATGGCATTATCCAAAAGTATAACGAGTGGTAAACCCCGTATTATCCCTGTGCTTTTGGACGACTGCAAAGTACCTAATGCGATAGCAAGTCGATTGTACTTGGATGCAAGGAGATCTATCAGTGATGCTCTAGAGCAGTTTAACAATGAGTTTAGTGGAAATGAGGGAAATATTAACACTGTATCCTTGCCGATTAAACCCATATTAACGGGAATTATTTTTGGGTTAAGAGAAGATACAACTGTGTTCTTAGGTGGAATTTACGATGAATTTACCCAACAGGACTTAAAAGAGGATTGCGAAACTACTAAGATTGGTTTGCGAAAAAAAGCAAATGGTATATTAATGAATTTTGTGCCTATGACAGATTTTGATTTACAATCACCCATACCTAGATTTACAAATGGTACATATGATGAGACTGCTCAGATGGCATCATTTGATTTAGTGGGAAGAGTGGGACAAAGAGTGACAGTACAAACAACGGTTTTTAATCCTAATCGTGACAAAATAAGATATTTAGTAGAAAATAAACTTGATGAATTGTCAGTTCTTTCATTAACATATATTTATTCCATTCCTATAAAGGAAGATAATTTTGATAAAAAATGCCTGCAGAAAATACAAGATAGTTATTCAATAATTTCATATGATTTTGTTGACGGAGCTACCATAGAATACGCAGAATATTTCTACATTAGCGTCAAGGTAACATTAGAACAAATATTTTTAAAACTCCATGCCAACTCCAGGATTAGATTTTCGGGAAATGCTGCAAAGTTTATACCTGATGACTTTCTTTATTGATTGGTTAATAGAGTAAGGAAAGTTACGGTTACTGGTCTAATTGTTTTTTGCAATTATCTAATGTTATAGTAAACAACCAAAAGGAGACTATATATGAAAACAATAGGATTAATAGGGGGCATGAGCTGGGAATCGTCGTTGCTGTATTATAAATTGATAAATGAAAATACAAAAGAATTAGTAGGCAAGACTCATTCCTGCAAGAGCATTTTATATACATTTGACTTTGACCATATTCAGAAGTTACAAAGCAGTGGGCAATGGGATAAATTAAATGATAAAATGGTAGAGCAGGCAACGAATTTAAAAAATGCTGGTGCTGACTTTATTATTATCTGTGCAAATACTATGCACAAGATGGCTGATGCTATAGAGCAAAGTACAGGTCTTAAAGTTTTACATATTAGCGATGCTACTGCAAAGGAAATTCGTAATAAAGGATTGAAAAAGGTAATTTTACTTGGTACTAACTACACTATGATGGGTGACTTTTATAAGGATATTTTTATAAAAGATTATGGTATAGACATTGTTGTACCAGATGAAGCTGACAGAGATATTATCCATAATATAATATTTAAAGAGCTTATACTTGGTGAAATAAAACAAGAAAGCAAAGCAAAATACATAGAGATAATAAAAAAGCTTGTTAAGCAGGGTGCAGAAGGGGTTGTGCTAGGTTGCACGGAAATACCGCTTTTGATAAAAGATGGTGATGTGTCTGTACCTGTGTTTGATACAACGTCGATACATGCTAAAGCGGCTGTTGAGTGGGCGAATAAATAGTAAACAAAAATTGATATAATAGAACAAAAGTCTATCTGAAAAGAGATAGGCTTTTTTTGTGCTTTAAACAAGTCAACTATAATGATATAATAATTGTTATATATTTCTATTAATGGGAGATGTGGTTCATGGATGTTAATAAGATTATTGAAGAGTTACAGAAGATTACAAATGTAAGGGTGTTTGAGAATGATGAAGAATTCATAAAATCTAGGGCTGATACTAAATTATTAGCAGAAAGAAATAAAATAGTTAAACTAAAATTAGGCTATTGTAAAGATGATCAAATTAGAATAATACTTGAAAAAGTAGCAAAGTTAGAATCATTACAAAATTTATATTTGCGATCTACTCCTGTAACACACATACCTGAAATTATTGGACAAGTAACATCATTAGAAACTTTGCATCTTCGCTGTAATAAAATTGTATATATACCTGAAACCATAGGGCAATTAGCATTACTAAAAACTTTAGATTTAAGCCATAATAAAATAACACATTTACCAAATACGATTGTACAATTAAAATCATTACAAGCATTATATCTATGCGGTAATAAAATATCTCATATACCAGAAACCATTGGGGAATTAACATCATTAAGAACGTTAGATTTACGATTTACTCAAATAAACAATATACCTGATACTATTAGACAGTTAACATCATTACAGAATTTAGATTTAAGTTACAATAAAATAACCCATATACCACAAGTTATCGCTCAGTTGAATTCGTTGCAAACTTTAGAATTAAACAATAATCAAATAAGTAAAATACCTGTTGAACTATGCAAATTAAAGCAATTAACTACTATTAATGTTAAAGAAAATCCATTAATAGAACCTCCTATTGAAATTTATACTCAAGGTAGTAATGCAATATTAGAATATCTTAAAGCTAAATCTAAAGATTCAGTAAAAGTTTACGAAGCCAAACTAATGATTGTAGGTGAACCTGGAGCGGGCAAGACTACTCTAAGAAAAAAACTACTAGATCCAAATGCACAATTGCCAAGGAAAGTAGATACTACAGAGGGAATAGACATTGCTGTCTGGAAATATCCATACAAGAAAGAAAATTATACAGTTAATCTTTGGGACTTTGGAGGGCAGGAAATATATCGTTCAACTCATCAATTTTTTATGAGTGAACGTGTCCTTTATGTGTTACTAGCTGATTCACGAGAGGAAAAAACTGACTATTTTGATTGGCTTCATAGAATAGAATTATTTGCTGATGACAGTCCTGTTGTTATTGTGCACAATGAAATTGATGATAGAGTAAAGAAAATAGATATGCCAACCTTAAGGCAAAGCTTTCCATATATCAACGAACCTTTAAGATGCAACTTAGCAAAAATTATTAATACAGAACGTGAAGAAGACTTTTTCAATATAGTTAATGAGATAAAGCGAAGGATTTCAGAGCTAAGCGTAATTGGTCAAGAGTTTCCAAAGACTTGGATTGAACTAAGACAAGAGCTTGAGAGTTTAGTTGAGCGTAAAAAACTAAACTATATTTCATCAGATACGTATTATAATCTATGCAAGAAACATGAAATTGAACAATCAGGTGCATTGGTTTTAGGCAAATACCTACACTCCATTGGTACAATTTTGTTCTTTTCAGATGACGAAGTGTTAAAAAACACGGTTATATTGAATCCTGAATGGGGTACCGATGCTGTTTATAAAGTAATTGACGATAATAGAGTTCAAAGCAGATTTGGAAGATTTACATTACGTGATGTAAAAAGAATTTGGTGCGAAAAAATATATAATAATAAATTCCATGAGTTGCTTCAATTAATGAAAAATTTTAGAATATGTTATAAAACTTATCAAGAAGATTTTTATATTCTCCCACAGCTTCTGGAATACCCGCCTGAGGAATATAAATGGGAGCACAAGGCGATTTTACATTTTGAATATAGATATTCAGGGTACTACTTAAAGTCAATAATGTATCATTTTATTGTTGCTATGCATCAATATATTCAAAGCAGTAGAGTATGGCGAAACTGTGTAGTATTAAAAAAAGATGATATTAGTGCAGAAGTAAAAGCAGATGAGAACAAGAAAAGTATTTATATTCGTGTTAGCGGATTATTATGCAATGATTTTTTAGCAAACATCAGGTACGAATTTGAAAGAATTCATGCTGATTATCCTAAGCTTAAGGTAGAAAGCATGATTCCTTGCAATTGCGATATTTGCAAAGATTCAGAAGAACCTGTATTGTTTAAATATTCTGAACTGTACAATAGATTAATGTATGGTAAAGATACAATTGATTGTAGCAAGAATAAGTATTGTGCAGTGGAAATTGAGCCTCTAATTAGAGACTTTCCCGAAATAGATATAGGAGATAATAATGAACGAATTACAAGAGAAGAAATTAACCATATGAGAAAGGAGATGGAAGAAATGAAAAATGCTAATAAAGGTGATGTAATAAATAATTATGGCTATATGCAAAACAAAGGAAAAAATAATTCAATGACGATTAATGTGAGTATTATTGAAAACACAATAAATGAGCTCAAGGAAGCAATAACCAAAGAAGATTTAGGAAAAGAAGTGAAAGAGCAAATTTTAGCAGTTATTGAACAAATTGAAGATAATGACTATGAACTAAAGCCTAAAGTAAAAGTTAGGTTGAAGGACAAGTTAAGAGATATTTTGCAAGATGTAGCGAATGGTACTGCTGTTGGTGGGGTTATTATACAATTGATTAGTATGCTTGGTGGTTAGAGGCATTACACTAAATTACACAAACACTAACTTAAATTGAAAATGAACATAAATATATATTAGAGAATCCTTCACTTGTTGAACACAAAAGCGGTTTTTAGTACAGATTAACTCACGGCCACACCGTGAGTTTTATTATTCAATGGATGAAACCTAACCAAATTAAATAATAATGGAACTTTTTAGCAACAGTTTACATCTAACTACATATACAAACAAAAGTAACAATAGCTTGCTTAAGGAGAGTAATATTATGAAAAAGATATTTATGCACGCATTAATAGCATTACTAGTTGCCTCACTTATATTTGGTGCAGTTGGCTGTAGTAAAGAAGATTCTATTGACAAAGAGGCAGAACTTGCTGAAGCACCATCAACATATTCAGATGATGTTGATACTGTTGCTGAAAAACCTGAATCTGTGCCAAGTGCAACAGGAGCAGCAGAAGAACCTAGTGAAGGCAGTGTGGCTAGAGAGGAAAGCAAGTCGGATTCATTTGCTGAATCAGAATCTATGGAAGAGCCAGCAGCAGAATTAGCAGACAGTGGTGCTAGTAAAGATGAAGCAGACTACGTAGAAGAATGTGTTGAGCCTGATGAACGCAAAAATACCATCAGTCCACAAGCAGGACAACTAACTGCTGGAGAGTGGAGCGACAATGAAGACTTTGACTTTTTCTTGGATTTGCTAAATGAGAATGAATGGTACGATAAGATGGACATGTGGGGCTTTGATGACTTTAGCAGAATAGAGGTCAATGTATATTCCTATAACAAGCCTGTCCAAAATGCTGTAGTAAAGCTAATGGATGAACAAGAGGATGTTGTGTTTACAGCTAAAACTGATAACAAAGGCATAGCATATGTTTTTCCATATTTGTTTGACAAAGATACTGACAAAGAATTTACTGTAGAAGTATCTTATGGTAGAGAGACAACGACCAAAGAACTTTCTGATATTGATGACACTCAGTCTATTGATATATCTTTGCAAATACCTGTTAAAAAGTCCAATGAAATTGATATTATGTTTATGATTGATACTACTGGTTCTATGAGTGATGAACTTTCATACATACAATCTGAGTTGACATACGTTATAGAGGAAGTGCAAAAGGCTAATGCAAATGATTTGGATATACGTGTAAGTGCTAACTTTTATAGAGATCAGCAAGATGAATATGTTTGTAAAACTTATGACTTTGACAGAAATATATCCAGAGTTGTTAGCCAAATAAGCAAGCAATCAGCTAATGGTGGTGGTGACTATCCAGAAGCAGTAGAGGTTGCACTGGAAGAGGGTATAAGTGAGCATAACTGGAATGATGATGCCAGAGCTAGAATAATGTTTTTAATATTAGATGCTCCACCTCATTTAAACAATAAAGTGCTAAGAGTTATAAAAGAGCAAACCATAGAAGCTGCAAAGCAAGGTATAAAAATAATTCCTGTTGCATCATCAGGTGTAGACAAAGACACAGAATTCTTACTAAGATTCTTGGATGTATCAACAAATGGTACTTACGTTTTCTTAACAGATGACAGTGGGATCGGTAACTCACATATTGAGCCTACTATTGGGTATTATCAGGTTGAGTATCTAAATAAGTTATTGATTAGGTTGATTAATGAGGAAGTTGAATAATTGGCGAAGCTTAAGACCTACTGTTTTGGGTAGGTTTTTTTTAGGATTTAATATTATATGTTTGATGATAAGTAGAAGTTATTTTGACGGATATATATTACAACCTATAGATTCAAGGTACTCAATTGTTTCTGTATTATTGTTTACAACTTCCTCGTCAATAAGTAAGAATCGTAACTTTTCGATTTCCATAAGTGGTGATATATCAGTGAAAGATTTACACTCATCAATAACTAAGCTTCTAAGGCTTTTCATTTTTATAATTGGAGATATATCAGTTAAAGAATCACAATAGTAGAAACTCAATGATTCTAAGCCATCCATACTACTTAAGGGTGATATGTCCGTTAGTTTAGTACAGTCTGTAAATGATAGAAGTCTGAGTTTATTTAGATTTACCAATGGGGTTATATCATCAACCAGCGGTAAAAACCGCAAGTATAGTTGGTTTAAGCTAGATAAACTACTTAAGGGTGATAAATCACTTATTAAAGAGCATTCAAAGATATATAGCATAGTTAAATTACTAGTACCATTTAGAGCACTAATATTACTTAAAGAATTGCAAGAGTATAAGTTTAAGGACTTTAAACTGGTTAATCCTTCTAAACTAGAGATATCATTAAGTGAGGAGCAATCATCAATGGTAAGTACTGCTAAACTTTCTAGTTCATTTACAAATGAGAGATTTACAAGTTTATCTAATCCAATAATGTTTAACGTCTCTAAGCTATTTTGACTACTTATTGGGGATAAATCAGTAATTGAATTACAATAGCCAATATTAAGATATAATAAACTAACTAGATTTTGTGTGGGTGAAATATCGTTGAGCGAATTACAGTTATAAATACTTAGCTTAGTTAAATTTTTAAGATCCGTAACAGCCGAGATATCTGAAAGGTTAGAGCAGTTTCCTATATATAATTCATCTAGATTTTTTAAATTACTTAAACCAGACAAGTCAGTTAAGCATGATAAATCACTGATACAAAGACGTTTTAGGCTTTCTAAAGTGTATATTGGTGAGATATCCTTTATTTGTGTACAATTTGATATTGTTAAATGCTCTAAACTATCTAAACCTGTAATTGGAGAAATGTCTTCTAGGTCAGGGCAATCACTTATATTTACACCTTGTAAATTTGTAAGTCTTTCTATGCCATTTAAGCTCTTTACTGGTAACTCATAACCAGGTGTCAAATCAAGTGCTAGGCGTGTACCTATTTGCAAGTTAGATACTTTATCTAGTTGTTTTTGAGACACATAATAAGTATGTATTTTACTTTCAACGATTTTGACTAAATTATCGTCATCGAAAATATCATTTACTTGAATATGGGTAAGAGCAGAAGGAATAAGCCATAAAAAGAATAAAACAAATAAAATTGTTGATATAAGAGTTAATAGACATCCTTTTAGACATCCTTTATTCTTTACATCCTTACTTGGTTTATTATCTTCTTTATTAGAATTAACATCATTCATAAACATCTCTCATTCTATATCAATTTATTATAATATAGTAATATTTACAAATCAAGCCACCATTTAACATTGTAGATTACTGCTAGATAATAAAACTTAGCATAACAAGTAATTATTTATGTGGAGATTTATAGATTTGTGTTATAATTATTCAAGGTATCCCAGAATGGTATATTGTATACATAAGATAAGGAGACATTATGACAAAGAAAATAATTATAGCAGTAATTATACTAGTAATTGTTGCTACATCCGGTTGTATGGCAAAGGACAAAGGCAGAATAACATATATTGATAATGAAACAAATGAACAGGTTACAATCCCTAATAAAAATTCAGCAGCTTCATATACAGATGATAAAATTGATAATGATATTGTTGAGGAAATAAATGCTTTAGATAAAAAAGTGATTGACTCTATTGTTGGAAAAGATATAGAAGCAATACTTGGAATGATGGATGAAAGTCTAGAGACGGATCAAGAGGCTGTTTTACTAAACTTAAATGCTTATAGTGATATAATGACAGTAAATAAGTATGATATTCTTAACCGATACTATTTTATTACACGTAATATTCCTGAATCATCTCAAGTAGTTGCTACATCACAAAACGAAGAATATGATGTAGTTGTAGATAGTATTGATGGAGAGGTATTTGTATCTTTATTGTCTTATACAATAGGTCATGTTGAGCAACTCTTAATAATAGAATATCACAGAAAAGACAGTGAATGGTTAATACATAATATGGGATTATATAAGTATTCATACAGTAATAATAATGCAGTATATCACTATGAAAAAGCAAAAGAGTTGTATGATGCAGGAGAATATTTAATGGCATACTTGCACATATACACATCCAGTGATTTGGCTATAAATTTGCCGAACTTTAGATACAAGAACATAGATGATATAGCGAGTCTTGGACAAAAATGCATAGTGGAAATTAGTCAACTTTATCCGTTACCTATAGAATTTGATGATATTGAAGGAGTTAATGTGTATGGATTTACTCCAGTTAATGATGTTGAAGGAATGACTCCTATTTTTACATATACAACAAGCTATGACATAGATAAAGAAAATTTTGAACAAATATCAGCAGAAGCTCATTTGATTCACGAGGAAATTATGAAAGCTTTCCCTGAAATTAAAGAAAACTTTGATGAAGTTAGTTATGTAGCTGTTTCCAATCCTGGTGGTGTGGGACCTGCTCATAGAGAAATAATTGAAATAGAGAAGTAATTATTACAACGTGTACCTATGGTCTATTACTTTTTAATCAGGAAGTTGAATAAGTAGTTAATTACGACCTACCCTTTTGGTAGGTCTTTTAATTATTCATACATATGGAAGATAATAGGAATAACATGGTAAGATATAAATTATAGTATACGTGCAATATTATTATCATTCAACACGTTAATATAATAGATAAGATATCTAAAAAA
>Ga0070728_10007115_pt1 | contig 10329 bp, 8 predicted proteins | sample tdDd471_FD_66723 | JGI IMG/M metagenome (GOLD analysis project Ga0070728, IMG submission 66723) | Marine sediment microbial communities from the Atlantic coast under amendment with organic carbon and nitrate - tdDd47.1 | ecosystem: Environmental > Aquatic > Marine > Coastal > Sediment | place...
CGCGGCGGCGGGGTCGGGCGGCGGATCGCGCACCACCGTGCCGGGCCGCGCCATCTCGTCGCCGAGGCACTCGCGGGCGCCGCGCTGCACGCCCGCGGCGCGCTGCAGCAGCGAGTCGATCGCGGCCCGCGCGTCCCGGCGCGCCGCCTCGTCGCGGGCGGTGTCTCGCTGGCGCTCGGCCGCGACGACCATGCGCAGGATGCGCTGCATCTCGTTGTGGTGCCGGTCGAGGCAGCCGGCGAGGGCGCGGGCGCGCTCGAGCGCGGTCGCGCGCTCCGCGGGCGTCATCACCTGAGCCGCGGCGCGAGGCGCCGGGAGGGTCAGCGAGAGGAGCAGTGCCAGAAGAGCCGTCGTACGCATGTCGCTACCGAGCTACGAGGACGGACGCGCGCGGGCGCCCGGATGTTCACGGGACGTCGAGGCCCGAGACGCGGACGGGCGTCGCGGACGCGTCGGTGTCCTGGCCGATCTGACCGCGATTGCCGCGGCCCCAGCACCAGACCTCGCCGTCGCCGACGGCGCAGGAGTGCTGGCGGCCCGAGGCGATCCGCGTGACCGACGACGGGAGCCCCGACACCATCACGGGGGTGGGCGCGTCGGAGCGACCGTTGGTCACTTGGTCCTTGTCGTCGCGGCCCCAGCAGACGACCTCGGAGATGCTCCGCAGGGCGCAGGAGAACTCCTCGCCGACCGACACGCGCTCGGCGTCGGTGAGGCCCATGACCTGGACGGGCGTGTTCGAATTGGCCGCGGCGCCGTCCCCGAGCTGTCCCCGATCGCCGGCGCCCCAGCAGAGCACGCGGCCCCCGGCGACCGCGCAGGAGTGGGCGTTCCAGATGTCGACGAGCTCGACCCCCGTCAGCCCCGACACCGGGCCGGGCGTCGCGCGGTCCTCCGTCGAGCCGTCGCCGAGCCGACCGCGGGCGGCCGAGCCCCAGCACGACACGGTGCCGTCCGACAGACGCGCGCACGTGCTGAGGGTGCCGGCGTCGATCTCGGCGACCCCGGAGATCGACAGCATCGTCGGCGTCGGCATGGAGTCCACTCCGTCGATCCCGAGCCGGAGCGACGCGTTGTCCCCCCAGCACGACACGCCGCCGCCGAAGCTCAGCGAGCAGGTGTGCTCGCGCCCCGCGCTGACCGCGGCCACGCCGGTCCCGACCCTCACCGGGCTCGCTCGAGGCGACATCGTGGTCGTGTCACCGATCTGCCCGACATCGTTCGCGCCCCAGCAGTAGAGGTCGCCCCCGTCGAGGACCGCGCACGCGTGGTCGACCCCGACCGAGAGCGCGACGGCGGCGCCCGGGAGCGACACCGGCTCCGCCACGGCGCGCTCGCCCCCGGTGGAGCCGTCGCCGAGCTGGCCGACGTCGTTGCGACCCCAGCAGAACACCCGACCGTCCACGCGCAGCGCGCAGGAGTGCTCGTCGCCGGCCCCGACGTCGGCGACCGCGGTCGGCGGCCCCGCGTCGCCGGGTCCCGCGTCGCCGGGTCCCGCGTCGCCGGGCCCCGCGTCGCCGGGCCCCGCGTCGAGATCGCCCGCGTCGAAGTCACCGCCGTCGAAGCCGCCCGCGTCGGTCCCATCGCCGCCGTCGCGCGGCGCCACCGTCGCCGTGCCGGACCGATCGAGAAAGCACCCCGAGCCCAGCAGGCACGCGATCACCACCAGAGTCGCCGTACGCCCCACGCCCCCATCATACGTCGTACGCTGCCGCCGATGGCTTTCGAACACCCGATCAGCGTGCGTTTCGCCGACACCGACATGCAAGGGCACGTGTTCTTCGCCAACTACCTGACCTTCTGCGACGAGGCGATGACGGCCTACCTGAGGCACCTCGGCGTGCCGTGGCAGACGCTCGTCGAGGGCGGCGCCGACATGTTCTACGTGAAGGCCACCTGCGAGTATCGGGGCTCGGCGACCTTCGAGGACGCGCTGCGGGTCGAGACCGCGATCACGCGCATCGGCGAGACGAGCTTCACGACGCGCTTCTCGGTGCGCGACCCCAGCGGCCAGGTGATCGCCGAGGCCGAGACCGTGTCGGTCTGCGTGGATCCGGAGACGCGGAGCAAGACGCGCGTCCCCGACCGTCTCCGCGATGCGGTGGCCGCTCACAGCGCCTGAATCAAGACCTCGCGGCGCCCGCCGGCCTTGCTGCTCGCCGGCCCCACCACGCCGTCCTTCTCCATCCGGTCGACGAGCTTCGCGGCCTTGTTGTACCCGACGCTGAGCTGGCGCTGGATGTGGCTGATCGAGCAGTACCCGGCCTGCGCGACGCACGCGACCGCGCGGTCGTAGGTCGAGTCGTCACCCTTCTTCTTGCCGCCCCCGACGTCGCCCGCGTCGGCGCGCGGCTCGAGGATCTTCTCGTCGTACACGGGCTTGCCCTGCTCGCGCAGGTGATCGCACAGGGCCTTGACCTCGTCCTCGGAGACGTAGGCGCTGTGCACGCGGTGCAGGTCGCCGCTCCCGGGCGGGATCATGAGCATGTCGCCCATCCCGAGCAGGTGCTCGGCGCCGTTGCGGCCGAGGATGGTCTTGGAGTCCTCACGCTGGCTGACCTTGAACGCGATCCGCGCCGGGAAGTTCGCCTTGATCATGCCGGTGATGACGTCGACGCTCGGCCGCTGCGTGGCGAGGATCACGTGGATGCCCGCCGCGCGCGCCTTCTGCGCCAGGCGCGCGATCGCCGCTTCCACGTCCTTGGCCGCGACCATCATCAGGTCGGCGAACTCGTCCACCACGACCACCACGTACGGCAGCCGCTCGGGGTCCGGCAGCGCCGCCTCGTCCTCGTCGTCGCCCGCCTTCGGCGTGCGCTTGTAGAGCTTCTCGACCGGCATCTCGCCGGCCACGACCTTGTCGACCCGCTTGTTGTAGGTCGTGATGTTGCGCGCCCCCGCGTCGGCGAAGAGCTGGTAGCGCCGCTCCATCTCGTCGACCGCCCAGCGCAGCGCGAGCGACGCCTTCTTCATGTCGGTGACGACCGGCAAGAGCATGTGGGGGATGCCGTCGAAGACCGCGAGCTCGACCACCTTCGGGTCGATCATGAGCAGGCGCACCTCCTCGGGCGTGCGCCGCGACAGCAGCGAGCAGAGCATCACGTTGAGCCCGACGCTCTTGCCGCTGCCGGTCGCGCCCGCGACGAGCAGGTGAGGCATGCGCGACAGATCGCCGTAGACCGGCTGGCCCGCGATGTCCTTGCCGAACGCGACGGGGAGGTTGGCCTTGAGCTTGGACCAGCGGTCGTCCTCGAGGACGTCGCGCAGGTAGACCGTCTGTCGATCCTCGTTGGGCAGCTCGAAGCCGACCCGCGCCTTGCCCGGGATCGGCGCGACGATCCGCACCTTGTGGGCCGCGAGCGCCATCGCGAGGTCGTCGGACAGGCCGGCGATCTTCGAGATCTTGGTGCCGCTCTCGGGCTCGAACTCGTACATCGTGACGACGGGGCCCGGGTGGATCTCGTCGACCCGGCCCTTGACCCGGTACGCCTCGAGCTTCTCGGTGAGCTGCTGCGCGTTCTCGCGGAGGGTGTCCGCGTCGATCTGGATCGACTGCGCCTCGGGCAGGTCGAGCAGGTCGGTCGGCGGCAGGGTGAAGCTGCCGCTGACCTCCGGCATCTTGATCCGGTTGGGGGACTTCGCCTCCTCGCGGGGCGCCACGATGGTCGGCCCGCCGGGCCCCTTCTTCGCGCGCGGGGCCGGCGCCTTCTTCTTCTTGGGCAGCGGCGGCGGCTCGGGCGCGTCGTCCTCGGTGTCCTCGAGCGCCTGCACGTCGCCCTCGCTCGGCGAGAACACGACGGGGTCGTCGTCGGGGGGCGGGGTCGCCTCGTCGAGGGTCGAGTCGCCCACGATCCGCGGCGCGTTCGCGCGCTCGGCCTCCTCGCGCTCGAGCCGCTCGAGGCGCTTGGCCTCACGCCACGCCTCGAACGCCTCCTTGGTCCAGGCGCGGGCCCGCTTGGCGCCGTCGACGCTCGCCGTGGCGACCTGCCGGACGGCCCCGATCACCGAGAACGAGGTCCGGAGCACGAACGTGATGAGCAGGATCGACGTGCCGACGACCACCGCGCCGGCGGTGCCGAGCAGCGATCGGAGGACCTCGCCGAGGACCTCGCCGAGCACGCCGCCGGGCAGATGGCCGCCGAAGACGGCCTGATCGGGCAGCGCGAGGTGGGTCATCGCACACCCCACGAGGACGATGACGAGGGTGCTCGCGACCCGCCCGACGCCGATCGGGGTGGTGCTCCGGGCGAACAGCCGGAAGGTGCCGAGCCCCAGCTCGAAGGGCACGAGCCAGGCGGCCACCCCGAAGGCCGTCGCGAGCACGCCGGCGAGCGCCGCGCCCACCGGCCCGATCCAGTTCTCCCCGCCGTCCGCGTCGTAAGACCACAGGGCCAACCCGACCAGCGCGGTGGCCGCGCCGCACAGGATGCCCAAGACTTCGTGCCGCCTCCCCAGCTCTTCGGGGGCGCCCTGTTCGTCCGCCGATGTAGTTGTAGGTGTGCCCAAGTGGACGTTCTCCCTACATCGGACCATGGCGCACCGTGGGCGTCGCGGTCAAGTTCTCCAAGTCATTGGTCTCTTGATTGAAAACCGGATTCCTCTACTATCGGGGGCCACTTCCGGCGCCCCCTCCCTCGACCGGTCCATAGAGAACGCATGCGAACCCGAATCGCCGCGCCCATCCTGACCGCGCTGATCTGCCTTTTGGCGTCCGGCTGCAAGGTGACGTCGGAGGACATCGACTACTGGATGGGTACCCAGAAGGGGCCCGGAAAGATCGTCGCGGTCCTCCTGGCCGACAAGTACGAAGACGAGCTGCGCAGCTACGCCGGCCTCGCGCTGGTCCGGATGGAGCCCCGCCCGCCGTCGAGAGGTCACGACCCGATCGACGGCGTCACCGAGCTGCAGGCGGCCGTCCGCCGCCTCGACGACGAGACCCGTGAGCGGCTCGTCGACTCGATGGCCCCCGAGCTCATCCGGATGATGCGGGGCGAGTCCACGCCCAACGCGACCGAGGGCGAGGGCATCCCGCCGCTGCAGATCCGCGCCAAGGACGCCGCCTTCCTCGTCCTCCCCTACGCGGGCGAGGCGAGGCGACAGGAGATGTCCGACGCGATCGTCGACTGGTTCGCCGTCGACTTCGACGCGCGCAACCTCTCGGGCAACTTCAGCGCCGAGCAGGTCATCCGGCAGCTGGGCGCCCCCGCGGCCGAGCGACTGGTCGGGGCGATGAACGCGCGGCTCCCGCAGCAGGCGCTGATCAAGGTCGCCGAGCTGATCGCCTCGCTGGGCGACCGCTCGACGAAGGCCGAGGCGGCGAGCCGCCTGGTCGAGATCGAGCGCGAGATGGAGTCGGAGGAGTACACCGACTACCTGCGCCAGCGCCTGCGCGACCAGCTCCGCGCGTCGCGCGGCGAGGACGCCGAGATCGACGAGCAGGCGGTCAACGCGGCGGCGGTGCTGAACCGCGAGAACTTCATCACGCTCGGCGCGCTGCCGGCCATGAAGCACCTCAACGACCAGGCGGTCATCCAGGATCGGCTGCTCGAGATGGCGCAGGTCACCGAGGTCGAGGGCCTCGCCGCGCAGAAGATCGAGGACCGCCGCGTCAAGGCCCTGCAGGCGATGGAGGGCGGCGTCCGCGCCGAGCAGGTCGACGCGCTCGTGCAGCTCGCGCTGAGCGACGAGAGCCCGACCGCGGTGCGCGACTACGCGTTCGACCGGATCGCCGACTCCCGGTCCACCGCGGCGATCCCGCAGCTGTGGCCCGCGTTCGCGGAGACCGGGGACTGGCGCGTCCGCTGGCGGATCGGCAGCCTGATCCTCACGCTCGGCGGCGCCGACGTCGTGCAGGACTTCTTCAACCGGCTCGACGACGAGAGCTACGCGCGCGAGGAGCTGCACGGCTACGGCGAGCGCCTCGCCGGCATGCGGCCGCCGCCGACGGAGTTCGTGCTCTCGCAGCTGACGAGCGAGCAGTGGCACGACCGGGCGGTCGCGCTGTACTTCCTCGAGCGACACGCCGAGAACGAGGCGGACGTCGCTCGGATCACCGCGCTGTCCGGTGACGAGGCAGAGACCAACGGTGAGCACTGGGAAGACCAGGACACCATCGGTGAGGTCGCCACGGCGGTGGCCGGCGCCGTGCGCCAGCGACTGGGGCAGGACGACGACAGCGAGGACGACGAGGACTCGGAGGGCTCGTCGTCCGGCGAGGGCGAATGAACCACGATCAGAACAAGAAGACGCTCCGCCAGTTCCAGTGTCGGGACTATCTCTGGGAGATCTTCGAACAGATGTCCGCCGAGCTGGAGTGCTCGGTCGATTACTTGATCAACGAGGCGATGCGTCAATACGCGCGCTCCCGGAACTACGGCGTCCGCACGCCCGGTCCGGGCGCGTCGTCGCGACCCGGCGGCCCGACCCCCGGCGCCATCCCGAGCCTCTCCGGCGGAGGGGGCCAGCCCCACATTCCGTCGGCCCCACCGCCGCCGCAGCCGCAGGGCTACGGCTACGGAGGCGGAGGAGGCGGCTACCCGCCGCCGCCGCAACCGCACGGGGGCTACGGCGGAGGAGGCGGCGGGTATCCACCGCCACCCCGGCCGTCGTCGTATCCACCGCCGCCGCCGACGCAGCGCCCGCCCGGCTACGGCCAGGCGCCGCCCCAGCAGGCGCAGCCGCAGCCCTACGGCCAGCCCGGGTTCGGGGGTCCGCCCCAGCCGAGCCACGGCGCACCTCCCCCGCTCCCCGGCCCCGGCCCCGGCGCCCCCCACGCTCCCAGCGGCCAGATGCTGCCGCTCTACGTGATCTTCAACGGGCAGAAGTTCCCGATCGCCAAGGACGAGTTCATCATCGGGCGCGGCACCAAGACCGCGGACCTGCCCATCAAGGACGGCAACATCTCCCGGCGTCACGCCGCGGTCATCTGGCAGAACGGCAGCTGGTACATCAAGGATCTCGGCTCCACGAACGGGGTCGAGTTCCAGGGCCGGAAGATCGACAGCAAGCGGGTCGAAGAGGGCGACGTCTACCAGCTCTGCGACTACGAAGTCCGCTTCACGTACCGCTGAGAGGGTCGGGCGGACGCCGTGCCGGTCGCGCGCCTCGAGAAGGGGATCGACCTCTTCTACGACGAGCGGGGAGAGGGCGAGCCCCTCGTCCTGATCATGGGGATCGGCTGTCAGCTGATCTACTGGCCCGAGGGCTTCGTCGACGCGCTCGTCGAGAAGGGCTTTCGGGTGATCCGGTTCGACCACCGGGACATCGGCCTGTCGAGCCGGCTCGAGCACCTCGGCGTGCCGCCGATGCTCCCCACGCTGATGGCCGGGCTGACCGGTCGCAGCGCGCCGGCGCCGTACTCGCTCGCCGACATGGCCGACGACGTCGCGGGCCTGCTCGAGTACCTCGGCATCGACTCCGCGCACGTGGCCGGCGCGTCGATGGGCGGGATGATCGCGCAGACCATGGCGTTCACGCAGCCGCACCGGCTGCGATCGCTCGTGTCCATCATGAGCCACACGGGGCGGTCGGGGCACCGGATGTCCGAGCCGCGCGCGCTGCGCGCGATCTTCGGCGCGCCGCCCCGCAGCCGAGAGGAGGCGATGGACAAGAGCGTCGAGGTCTGGAAGGTGATCGGCAGCCCCGGGTTCGCGTTCGACGAGGAGTCGGTGCGCCGCCGCGCCGGCGTCGCGTTCGACCGCGGCACGTACCCGAAGGGCTTCTTGCGCCACCTCGGCGCGATCGTGACGAGCGGCGACCGCACCGCCCGGCTGCGCTTCGTGCGCGCGCCGAGCCTCGTGATCCACGGGACCGCCGACCCGCTGATCCGCCCGCTCGGCGGCCGGCTCACCCACGAAGCGATCGAGGGCTCGCGCCTCGAGCTGTTCGACGGGATGGGCCACGACCTGCCCGAGGAGCTGTGGCCGCGCTTCGCGAAGATGATCGAGGAAAACGCGTCGCGAGCCGGGTAGCATCGCCTGCATGCGGGTGGTGATCTTCGTCGCCGCGCTCCTGATGGGGTGCGGCGGACGCACGGGCGGGGGCGCGTCGGAGCCGAGCGCGGGCGACACGGTCTTCGAGCGCTGCGACGGCGGCGAAGCGTCGGCCTGCGTCGACGCCGGCCGCGCCTACGAGACCGGCGACGGAGTCGCCGCGGACGACGCGCGCGCGGTCGCGCTGTACCAGCGGGCGTGCGAAGCGGGCGAGCCCCGCGGATGCACGGCGTGGGGCACGCGCTACTACGCCGGCCGCGGCGTGGAGCCGGATCTCGTGCGCGCCCGCGGCCTGTTCCAGCGCGGCTGCGACGGTGGCGATCCGTTCGGCTGCTACAACCTCGCGGTCCTCGCGCGAGGCGACGGCGCCGCGACGGACCTGACGCGCGCGCGGCGCTTGTTCGACCAGGCGTGCGACGGCGACGTGTTCGCCGCGTGCAACAACCTCGGCTTGCTGCTCGTGCGTGGCGAGGGCGGGGCCGAGGACGTCCCGCGCGCGATCTCCCTGTTCAGCCGCGGCTGCGAGGGAGGCGACGCGCGCTCGTGTCACAACCTCGGCGTGCAGCTCGAGCGGCAGGGGCCCGACCACGTCGCGCGCGCGGCCGAGCTGCTCGAGCGCGCCTGCGGCGAAGGAGTCGGCGCCAGCTGCGCGCGGCTCGGCGAGCTGTACGAGGAGGGCCGCGGCGTCGCGCAGGACGAGGCGCGCGCCCGCACGATCTACGAGGGCGCGTGCGACGCGGACCGCCCCGAGCCCTGCGTGAACCTCGGCGCCCTGCACGCCGAGGGCCGCGCGGGGATCACCCAGGACTACGCCCGCGCTCGCGCGTTGTACGAGCAGGCGTGCGAGGCTCAGGTCATGCGCGGCTGCGTCGCGCTCGGCTCGCTCTACTCCACCGCCCACGGCGTCACGCAGGACCACGCCAGAGCGTCGGAGCTGTTCGACCGCGCCTGCGAGCGCGGGGACGCGCGCGGGTGCTTCAACCTCGCGGCGTCGTACGCCAACGGCCTCGGCGTGGATCGCGATCGGGAGCGGGCTCGCGAGTTGTTCGAGCGCGCTTGCGAGCTCGGGGACGCGCACAGCTGCCGGGTGGTCAGCGGGGAGTAGGCCCGGCGGGATGGGGCGCGCCGGCGCTCAGTCTGATCGCTCGCTGGTTCGGGGCGGCTTGGCGGGATGGGGCGTGCCGACCGGTCGACGAGTCGCTGGCTGGTTCGAGGCGGCTCGGCGGGATGGGGCGTGCCGACCGGTCGACGAACCGCTGGCTGGTTCGGGGCGTTTCAGAGGGAGACGGGGAGAGAAGGGAGGGGCGCGAGGCGCGAAGGAGCGCCATCGGTCTTGGCCTTCGCGACCGGTTTGGACCGCAACGGGATGGACGACTGGGCGGTCAGGTCGGGATGACGCGGCGGATGCCGCCGTCGCGTAGAGCGGTGACGTTGAAGTTGACGAGGAGGCCCACGTCGATGCCGGTCAGTCGCAGGTACGTTCGCAGCTGAGCGCGGTGGACCGCCAGGAGCTGGTGAACCGCCTTCACCTCGACGACCACGCGCCCCCTGACGATGAAGTCGGCCTTGAAGGCGCGAGCGACGCGCAGGCCTTTGTACTCGAGTGGCAAACAGACCTGCCTCGAAAACGGCACCTCCCTCACAGACAGCTCGCGGGCGAGACACGCTTCGTAGGCCGATTCGAGCAAACCGGGTCCGAGCGCCTCGTGCACTTCGATGCACGCGCCGATGATCGCATCGGTTCTGGGATCCATACGAACCCATCGGCCGAACCGGGACCGAGTTTCTCCGTTCGCGTCCGCCGCGACGATCCAAACCGCCCGGTGCCCGACCATCGCGCCCGCACCCCACGCAGGTCGCAGTAGGCCGAGACCCGAGGTGCCCCCATCGCGCCTCGCCCCCTCCCCTCTCTCCTCGTCTCTCGGCTGAGCGCCTCCTACCCGCGGCGATGCTCCGAATCACCCGGGCGCCCCCATCGCGCCCATCTGAAGACGCTCCCGGGACGACGAGAGGGGAGGCCGCGCTACATCCGCACGCGGATCTCGGCCCCCTCCGCCTCGTCCGAAGCCCGCGCGAACGCCGCGAGCTCATCGTAGCGCTCGGCCGGGATGCGCATCCTCGGGATGCGGTAGCTCCGTCGCACCATCAGCGCGCCCTGGTCCTCGCTGGCGCCGATGGTCACCGACGCGCCGTCGAGCGCGGTCAACGTGACCTCCGGCGGGAGCGACGCGAACGTCGTGCCCTCGGGGCCCTCCACGCGGATGCGGATGTCCAGCGCGAGGCCGATCGGGATGATCTGCGTGGTCGTGCGCGACGCGAGCGGCGCGTACTGCGGGGC
>Ga0070728_10007116_pt1 | contig 10329 bp, 8 predicted proteins | sample tdDd471_FD_66723 | JGI IMG/M metagenome (GOLD analysis project Ga0070728, IMG submission 66723) | Marine sediment microbial communities from the Atlantic coast under amendment with organic carbon and nitrate - tdDd47.1 | ecosystem: Environmental > Aquatic > Marine > Coastal > Sediment | place...
CTGAGTTAATTCAAGAATCTTTAAGACTAGAAGTTAAACAAGTACTTACCTCACTTTCTCAAAGAGAAGCCGACGTTATTAATTTATATTTTGGCTTAGATGGAAATGCTCTAACTCTCGAAGAGATTGGCGAAAAGTTCAATTTAACGAGAGAAAGAGTTAGACAAATAAAAGAAAAAGCAATTAGAAGACTTAGACACGCTTCGAGGTCAAAATCACTAAGAACTTACTTAGGTTAATAATTAAAAGAAAGTAATCAATGAATAATATGCAAGTTTCTCAAAAAGTAAAAGATAGTAATAACTTAACTATTGAAAACAGCAACGGCAAATTCAATATCCCTGTGATAAATAGAAATAATCCAACTGGCTCGACTACTGTAGGTAGAAGACCTGAGTGGTTAAAAGTAAAAGCTCCAGGTGGTGAAAAATTTGCTGATATTAAAAAAATGATGCGTGCTAAATCTTTACATACTGTTTGCGAAGAAGCTCGTTGTCCGAATATTGGAGAATGTTGGGGGTCTGGTACTGCTACATTTATGATTCTTGGTGATACTTGTACTCGTTCATGTTCATTTTGCGCAATCAAAACTGGAAGACCTGGAACTGTTAACATTCACGAGCCGCTTGATGTAGCACGTTCGGTACAAAAAATGGACTTGGTACACGCAGTAATTACATCAGTTAATAGAGATGAACTTCCTGATCAAGGTTCGGAATTATGGGCTCAAACAATATTAAAAGTTAGAGAATTAAATCCAAATACTTCAATTGAAGTATTAATTCCAGATTTTAAAGGTGATAGAGAATGTCTTGATAGAGTTATTGTTGCTCATCCTGATATACTAAATCATAATATTGAAACTGTTCCTCGTTTATACAAAAGAATTAGACCACAAGCTAAATACCAAAGAACTTTAGACTTATTAGAATATTCTAAAGAAAAAGGTATGAGAACAAAAGCTGGAATAATGGTTGGAATTGGTGAAACAGATGATGAGATTTATGAAATGATGGAAGACTTAGTAAAAATCAAATTAGATGTATTTACTATCGGTCAATATTTACAGCCAACAGTTCAACACGCCCCTGTAGATAGATTTGTACACCCAGATACATTTGAACAATACAGAGAAATTGGCGAGAAAATGGGTATTCCATATATTGAATCTGGTCCATTAGTAAGGTCATCTTACCATGCCGAAAGACACGTCGAAGGTTATAAAAAATAAAATTACTTTAAAAAGGTTGGCAAATTTGTCAACCTTTTTTTTATGTTAAATATTTTTAATTAAATTGCATTTAATAATAAAACAAAAAATGGATATTTATATGAAAAAGATAATTTTAATCAACTTAACATTAATAATTTTCGTATTTTCAAGCAGCTTATTTTCGCAGGAAGTATTTTTTAAAAATAAAATGTATAGAAATAATAATTTAGGTAAAGTTTTTGTTATCGCATTTCCACCTAATGAATTAGAAAATTATTCAGAGACTAAAAAAACTTTATTAGGAATAAATATATCAACTTTAGAAGAAACTCAAATTCAAATTACAGGTCCAAATGATTTTAAACAAATATATAATTTAACAAAAGGTTTTCATCAAATTAATGTTCTAGAAGATTTAATGATTGATATTGAAAATAGAATTGAAGGTGAAGTTTCAAAAAATAGTTTGATTATTGAATCAGAGAATCCAATCAATGTTTCTGTTGTAAATTCTAAACCAGTAACTTCTGAAGGATATACTGTTATTCCTGTTGAAAAATGGGGTAATGAATACATAAATTGTTCATATTATGATTTTAATGCTGAAAAAAAATGGAAGTCTGGTTTTTTAGTAATGGCTTATTTTGATAATACTTCTGTAAGTATCTTACTTAATGGAAGAAAAAATAATATTGAGAAAACTAAGTCAGGATATGAAATTGGTGATGAAATATCTGTTACCTTGAATAAAGGTGAAATATATATGGTTCAAGGTGATGGTGAAACAAGAGGAACTTTTGATTTAACAGGTAGTATAATTACAGGTGATAAAAATATCGCTGTGATTTCCACTTCTGAAAGGGTAATGATTCCTTCATATATAGTTAATAATGGTAGAGATCATTTGTCCGAAATGCTTTTCCCTATTCATTCTGCTGGGAAAGAATTTATATCTTTAGAGATAAACAGAGAGACAAATAAAGGTGATTTCTTTAGGATAGTAGCAACAGAAGATAATACTTATTTTAATGTAAAATGGTATGACAAGAATACTTTTGAATTAATCAATACTTGGGAAGGAAGTTTAAAAAAGAAAGGTGATTTCGATGAATATTCTAAAATCTCTGCCTCTATGCCTCATGAAAATGAATCAATAAGAGGTATTGCATATTTTAATGCCACAAAACCAGTTCAAGTATATCAATATTCTTATTCAGCCAAATGGGATGATAATGAGTATGACTTTGACCCATTTTTAATTGCCCTATCACCAACATCTCAATTTACAAATTCTTCCGTATTTAGTGTACCTATTTTAGATAATGGTCAAACTTTAGATGATGGAATAAAAAATGAAGTAAATTTAATCTTTTATGAAGATAGTTTGACTAGCTTGAATGAAGATGAGTTATTAAATTCAATTGAGGTAAATGGGGAAAAATTAATTGAAAAATATCCTGAATTTAAACTTCAAAAAATAAAATATATTGACTCTAAGTTTAACAATAAAATGAGATGGATTCATTTTCCAGTTTCAAAAGAAAATAATGAAATTTATAGCAAAATTCCATTTACTGCAACATACTATTTAACTACTTTTTTAAGTTCATTTGGAACAAATGTTGGGAGTAAAATTAACAACAGTAAACAATTAGACACATTAAAACCAATTGTAGAAATTAATCAGAATTGCTCTTCATTTAAAATAAAAATTATTGATAGCACTAAATTTGCTGACTGCTCTACCTGTCAAATAGACCTTGGTATTAATGAAGTTCCTTTTATTGTTGAAAGTGAAAATATTAAAAACTATGGTATTGACTATGAACTAGAGATTGATAAATCAGAAGAAATTATTTGGTATGGAATTCCAGCAGATAATGAGTTAAATATTAAATTTGAAATTGATGATCCTAAACAAGATGCTTTTATTAGATTACAAATTACAGATGCTACTTATGAAAATGTTATTGATACTACTATTTATTACAAAGCGAGCAATCTTGAAATAACAGATTTCGATTTTGGGTTAGTTAAAGTTAGAACAAAAAATGTAATTAACTACAACTTTATTAATTTAACAAGTAATACTACAACAATAAATAAAATCTATTTAAAAAATGGGGAAATTGGATTTGAATATAAAGGAGATTCAACTTATACTTTTTTACCAAATGATACTTTGAATGCAGATTTAGTTTATATTCCAAAGCATGAATATTTAGATGCTGAGATTCATGAAGACGGTCAATATGATTGTGATACTTTAGTTTTTGAATTTGAATGTGGTAATTTAGAATACATTTTAAAGGGACAAGGTGGTGAGTCATATATGAAAATAAGTAATTGGGATTTAGATGAAGTAAAAATTTCTACAAAAGTGAATACAAATCAAGGGTCTAATATAGACTATTATATTCAGAATTATAATTCTGAAATGAAGCGAAATGCTACCTATCCTTTGAATATATACGGAATTAATCTTGAAAATGTAAAAAATGAAAATAACGAAATTATCGGATTGGCACCATTTGAATTTAGTCATGACTTAAAATTAGATAATGAAGGTAATTTTTCGAAAACTTTTACCATTGAACCTTCAAACGGTAATAAAAAAGTAGAACTAAACTATTTAAACTTTATTTCAGAGGAGTCAGGTACATTTATAAGAAAAATAATATTTATAACTAACTCAAGCGATGATGAATTATTATCAAAATCGACTTCAATTATTGCTAAATATGTTGCACCGCAGTTGAGTGTTGACGAGAACAATTCAGTTTTTGAAATTTCTCCTAACCCCGCTGAAGATAAAATATTAATTAAATTAATTGATGATAATTCTAATTTTTTAATAAAAGAATATAGAATTTTAGATTTGAAAGGTAATGAATTATTAAAAGGAATTGGTCAAAATGTATTTACGATAGATATTTCTCAATTAATATCTGGTACTTATTTATTTACTTGTGAAGTTGATAATAAACCGTTCAGTAAAAAGTTTATAGTGAAATAAATTAAATTCATCGACTGTAATTTCTCGACACTAAATGTCGTGAGTTAGTAAGCAAAAATTAATTAATTTTGTAATAATTAATTTGGAGAATTTTAAATGAATGAATATAGTTCTTATCTGTTTATTATATTAGGGTTTGTAGTTGTTATTCTATTATTTTTTATTTTTATTAAGACTAAATATATTAAACTTTCTCAATTTATTGAATTAGAAGAGAAGGTAAATCAACATAAAGAAGATTTAATTACACTAAAATATATTAAAGATGAAAATACTAAATTAAATGAAAAAGTTAATGAATTAGATAATATGAAAAATGAATTATCTAATTCACTTACACAAGTTAAAAGTCAAAATGAAGACTTGAAAATCCGTAATCAAGAATATTTAGAAAAAATAAATATCGAAGAAAATGAAAAAATAAAACACACTAATATTCTGAATGATTTAAAGTCTGAACACGCAAAATTAACTGCCGAAAACAATACTCTTTTTGAAAAATTAGATACTCAAAAAGAAGAAATTGAGAAGATGTATAAAAATAATTTAGCAGAATTTCAATCTCTTGCTAATAAAATACTTGATGAGAAGTCTGATAAATTTACTAAGTCAAACCAAGAAAATATCAAGCAAATTCTTGAGCCATTTGATACTAATTTAAAAGCACTTCAGAAAAAAGTGGAAGAAACTTATGACAAAGAATCTAAAGAACGATTTTCCCTTGATAAAACAGTTAAAGAATTATTTCGATTAACAAACCAAGTTAGTCAAGAAGCTAAGAATTTGACAAATGCTTTAAAAGCAGATGTTAAAAAACAAGGTAACTGGGGTGAGATGATACTCGATACAATTTTAGATAATTCTGGATTAACAAAAGGGCAACAATATTTTCTACAAGATGCGTATAAAGATAGTGAAGGGAACACAAAATTACCAGATGTTGTTGTAAAATTTCCTGATAATAGAGAAGTTATAATAGATTCAAAAGTATCATTAGTTGCTTATGAAAAATATGTAAATGCAGAAACAAGTGATGTGCAAAAAATTGCCTTAAATGAACATTTGACTTCACTTAAAAATCATATTGATAATTTACATAGCAAGAATTATTTTGAGAAGAAAGATTCATTAGATTTTATATTATTATTTGTTCCGATTGAACCAGCTTATTTACTAGCAATCCAACAAGATAGTGATTTGTGGAATTACGCTTACCAAAAGAAAATACTTTTAATTAGCCCAACAAATTTAATAACTACATTAAAGTTAATTTCTGAATTATGGAAACGAGATACACAAAATAAAAATGCACTTGATATAGCAGATAGGGGTAAAAAACTTTACGATAAATTTGTATCATTTGTAGAAGATTTTAAAGATATAGATAAGCATATTAATAAAACTCAAGATTCATATAATAATGCATTTAATAAATTAACAAAAGGGAGAGGTAATTTGATTTCTCAAGCAGAGAAATTAATAGACTTAGGAGTATCTCCTAAAAAAGAAATCCCTGAAGAATTTATAAATAATAATGATTTACTAGAAGAAGAGAATGAGTAAACTTAAACCCTTACCTTAAAAAATCAAATAGTGATACTTGATTAATTCTTGCACCTACTTGAAGTGCATAATTTAAAGCATTTTCTTGGCGAGTTAGGTTAACAATTGCATCAGCAATATCTGTGTCTTCTTGTACCGAACGGTAATCTTTTAATCTCAAAGTTTCATCAGTCAATTGGTCTCTAAGACCTTGAATTCTATTAATATAAGTACCATTTCTGGCAGCAATTCTATTAATATCATCATAAAAAACAGCAAGTCCTTTTTGCACTCTATCTATTTCTTTCATATCATTTTCATTAAAGTGATCGTAGTCTCCTCTTGGTGTACCATCATTTTGAAATGATAAAACATTGTGCATATCTATAACATAATCAAAAAGTTCCATATTTGGACCAAATATTTCATCAGCTTTTTGATTAATTACTTGAGTATTTTTTTGGTCTTTATTAATAATTCTATCATTAGTATTTCCTTTGAAAACTACTTTTAAACCAGAAGGATTATCTGTAGTTTTGTCTCCTTGAATTATTTGAAATGGATTCGCATCCATATTAGGATTATCTTTCTGTATTGAGTTAGGAGTTGTTTTAGTACCTGCATAAATAAAATGACCATTAAAATCAGTATTTGCTTCTCTTACTAAATCATCTAATAATCCTTTAAAATTATCACCCATTATTTGCAATGCTTCTGCTTGTTCATTAGTAGAGTCCAAAGCTTCTTCTCTAATAATTTGAACAATATCGCTAATTCTTCTAAGTGAATCATCAACTGCATACAACTCATTTGAAGTTAAATCAAGAACTTGCATATAGTTTTCATTTTGAGTGATTTTCTTATCAAATAATTTAATATCAATAACTTTTTCGGGGTTATCAGATAAGTTAATAATATCTTTACCAGTACTTACTCTTGTTTGAGCTTTATCTCGTTCGAGTTGAATTCTATTAACAGTTTGAGTGAAACCAACATATTGTGAATTACTACTTACTCTCATTTATTATCTCCCTAAATTTACAATTGTTGTAAGTAATTCATTTGTAGTGTTTACAATTCTCGAAGCAGCTTGAAATGCTTGTTGGTATTTTACCAGATTAACAGCTTCTTCGTCTAAGTTTACACCAATGATTGATTCTCTTTGATTTTCTAATTGCTCAGAAATCACACTAACATTATCAAATAATCGGATTGTATCTTGACGCATAGAGCCAACTTTACCAATAAAAGAAGAATAATATTCATGATAAGCTTCATTACCTATAAAATCTTTTTTATCAGCAAGTCGTGCAATTTGTCTTGCTATATCTGAGTTACCTGGCTCATTAACTGCAGAACTTAGTGGAATATTCTTAGGGTTATTCATTAAGTCAACTGATAATTTAATTGAAAAAGAAGAACTTGTTTCATCTCCAATTTCAAAGAATTTTCTTCCAGGTGCTTCTGCATCTATATCGTCTAAGCCATATCCTTGCTCAGTAATGCTATTAACATTTGATACAATTGCTGTAGCAAAATCATTTAATCTTTTGAATGCAGAAAATTGGTTTGAAGACTCTCTACCATCTAACGTTACATTAAAATGTTGTAATGAAGCAGCTAATTTTCCACTTGAAGGATTAATTGAATTTAGAGCATTCCCTTTTTTATCAATTTTATTAACTTTATAAGTTACTTCACCTTGCGCAGACACTGATTCGGCTACTTGCAAAGTACTTGGGATATGTCTGGTAACTACATTTATTCCATTAATAAATACATTTATCTGACCATCATTGCCATCTGTAACAGTTAAGTTAGCAATCTCCGAAAGTTCTTCTAATAACATTTCTCTTTTATCAATCATTGTTTGAGATTGTTCATAAGCCATTGATTGATTAGCACTAAATGATTGATTTATATTCGCAATTTCTGATATAATTCTATTTGATTTTTCAGTCATTGCATAAATTTCTTTCCCTACTTCAGTTCTTGCATCTGTTAATTGGCGAGAGATATAATTAAATTTATCAATAAAAGTATTTGCAACTTCTAAGATATTTTCTCTTAACCCAACACTCTCTGGTTTTAAAGCTAATTCATCAAATGCTTTAAAAAAATCAGTAACTGAATTATTTAGGTTTTCAGCAGTTGGTTCTGCTAAAATTGTTTCTACTCTTTCAAGTATTTTATCATCTTGTTCCAAGCCACTTTTTCGTGCTAAAGTGTTCCTCACTTCCCTATCAAAAAAATCTTCTCTAAATGTTCTTAATTTACTCATAAGCACACCTGTGCCCATAAAATTACCATTGTGATATATCGCATCAGAAGATTCAGCAAATTGTGCATCACGACGAGAATAACCTTCAGTATTAACATTAGCAATGTTATTACTGGTGATATCCAAGCCCATTCTCTGGGCAAGTAATGCTTTTCTACCTATTTCTAATGAATTAAATGACATTTAGTGCTTTATTTAATTTCTTTAAAAGAATACATTTTTAGAAAGATGCGAGTCTAAAGAATCAATTTTTTCTTTAATTAAATCTACATTTCCATATCTAAGTCTATTAGAAATATCCAAAAATTCTTTGCAATCTGACAAGTTAGAACTTGCTTCGATTAAAGATTTCATTTTTTCAATTCTAGTTTTCTTTTGTGTGAATGTTCTAATTGAAGAAGGAACTAAGCGTGCATAGACATTTAGTTTTTTCTTGATTTGAAGAATATCATCATCAGGTAAATGCACTGAATATTGGATGATTTCTTTTGCTAATTCATTAGCGATGATATCTAAACTATTGTTTTCCATAATAAACCCTTTTTATTAAGTAGTCGGGGTAGAAATTTACCCCGACTGGAATTTGAGCTGCGTCCTTGCAGTTCAGCATAGTCCATTACTTAAATTTTTACATTAAATACAGCATTATTATTTTGATTTAATGTTCTTATAATATTATTAATACTTTGTTTTCCTCTATTTGCTAATATTTTATTTTCATTATTCAATTGAATTAATTTATTATTTAATTTAGCAATTGTCGTTCTTAAATGCTTAACAGCTAAAGCATTGTCACCTTTTAATTTATTTTCAATCATAGATAGTTTTAAATTAACTGCTTCGCTTCTTGTTATTTTAAATATATTCATAAATAGATTTATTCTTTCATTTTCAATTTTTGATAATTGACTTAAAAGTAAATCTTGTTTACTAATAATATCAGGAACATTTGAAGTTTTATATTCAATCAAAGCTCTATTTTGATACTCAGTAACTAACACTAATTGACTTAGTATTATTTCTTCTCTTTCTAAAATATCTAAAAATTGCTTAATCATTTTTTACCTCATTATTCCGAAGTTTCAAACATTTGAATATACTTTTTTACTTTTTTAACATAAGATTGTGTCTCTGGAAATGGCGGTATTCCACCATACTTATCAATATTAGCCGCCCCTGCATTGTAAGCAGCAAGCCCTTCATCAATATTTCCGAACTTATCAATCATATTTTTCAAGTATTTACTTCCACCTTGTATATTCTCTATAGGATTAAATACATTTTCTATGCCAAGCTCTTTGGCAGTACCGTCCATAATCTGCATTAAACCCTTCGCACCTGCCGAAGAAACAGCATTTTCCTTACCTGCACTTTCAGCAGCAATAACTGCTTTTATAATACTTGGATTCAATCCATTACTACTTGCAGCATTATTTATCAAGTCATTATATTGAGACAATCTTTCACTTACTTTAGAATTATAATTCTGATTGATTTTCTCTGAATTAATATTATTCATATCTAATTTTAATGATCCTTGAGGGTCAAAAGCAGTTGAATCAAATTTAGTAATAGAATTTAATTCATCGCCACCAGTTAATTGTTTAAATATTAACTCTGCGATTCCCATTCCCTTTCCAACTTTAGACATCTCATCAGCAAAAGCCATATCATTATAGCCCTCCAGAGTTTCTGCTCCAAAAGTTGTTAGATTCTCTTTATCACCTTCTAAAGATTTAACAGAAGACTTCATTTCTTTCATTAACATATTTAAGAACATTGCTTCAAACCCACGAGCAGCTTCAGCCATTTGTGCTTTTTCAGCCATAGGCATTTCTCTCTTACCAACAATTTTCCCTTCACCTGCAAGTTTAGCAAATCTTGCCATTCTTGCATTATTCATCGAATCGTTAGCTTGTGATTTAGTGTCTATATTCATCATATCAAATGACATATCAATTATCCTATTGAATTATTAATTCACCTTGTAAAACACCTGCTTCTTTCAAAGCTTGAAATATTGCAATTAAATCTCTTGGTTTTACTTCAAGAAGATTCAAAGCATTAGCCATATCATCAACAGTGGTACCCTGCCCCACTTCTAATGGAGCTGCAGGTATAATTTCCTCTTTTGCATCAATCGAGGCAGTCTCGGCTATTCTTGGAGGTAATATAGTGAACGGAGCTGGCTGAGGCACAACTACTTGTCTCTGTATATTTATTTCCAAGCCACCATGTGAAATTACCGCTGGTAAAATATTTACATTTCCACCAATT
>Ga0070728_10007119_pt1 | contig 10325 bp, 14 predicted proteins | sample tdDd471_FD_66723 | JGI IMG/M metagenome (GOLD analysis project Ga0070728, IMG submission 66723) | Marine sediment microbial communities from the Atlantic coast under amendment with organic carbon and nitrate - tdDd47.1 | ecosystem: Environmental > Aquatic > Marine > Coastal > Sediment | place...
TGAAAATCTGGCGTCCTAACCGATAGACGAAGGGCGCGGGTGCGGCGCTTTATAGGGAGCAATGCGGCGCTTCGCAAGGGAAATCCGTCCCGCCGGAAACGATGTCGCGCACGCCCCGGACGCCGGTCACAGGATGCGGCTCTTGTGGCCTTGCCAATAGCGGTCGCGCAAGACCCGTTTGTAGAGCTTTCCGGTCGGCAGGCGCGGCAGTTCAGCCTCGAAATCGAAGCTTTTCGGGATCTTCTGCACCGACAGGTGCTCGCGGCAGAAGGCGTCGAGTTCGGCCGCCAGCTCCGCGCCCGGCTCCACGTCCGGCACCGGCTGCACCACCGCCTTGACCGCCTCGCCGAATTCCTCGTCGGGCACGCCGAATACCGCCGCGTCGGCGACCTTGGGATGGGTGATCAAGAGGTTCTCGCATTCCTGCGGGTAGATGTTCACCCCGCCCGAGACGATCATGAAGGTCGACCGGTCGGTGAGGAACAGATAGCCGTCTTCGTCCACGTAGCCCATGTCGCCGACGGTAACCTTGCTGCCGTCGGGAGTGCGCGATTCGGCGGTGCGCGCGGCATCGTTGAAATAGCTGAATTCGGTCGCCGGCCTGAACCAGACCGTGCCCGTGACGCCCGGCGGACAGGGCCGGTAGTCGTCGTCGAGAATGTGCAGTTCTCCGACCTTCACCTGTCCGACCGTGCCCGGACGGGCGAGCCATTCGGCGCTGTCGCAGGCGGTGAAGCCGAGGCCCTCGGTAGCCCCGTAATACTCATAGACGATCGGCCCCCACCATTCGATCATCTGCTGCTTGATCCCTACAGGACACGGAGCGGCGCCATGATTGACCGCCTCCAGCGACGACACGTCGTAGCGGGCGCGGACCTCCTCTGGCAGCTTCAGCATGCGCGCGAACATGGTCGGCACGAGCTGGCTGTGGGTCACCCGGTATTTCTCCACCAGGGCGAGGAATTCCTGCGGGTCGAACCGCTCCATGACAATCGTCGTCGCCCCGAGCCGGAACGCCAGGTTGGCCGAGCCCAGCGGCGCGGAATGATAGAGCGGCGCCGGCGACAGGTAGATCATGCCCTCGCGATAGCGCCACAGCTTCTCGACGAAGCCGGAGACCGGCGTGCGGAAGTCCGGCGGCTCGTCCGGCAGCGGCCGCAGGATGCCCTTGGGCTGGCCGGTGGTGCCCGACGAATAGAGCATCGCGTGGCCCAGCCGCGGATGATCGAGCGGCTCGGATGAAAGCGCCGCGGTCGCCGCGTCGAGATTGACCACCGGCACGGTCCCGTCCCGGCCGGCGCCCTCCCCGCCCGGGCCGTCGACGACCACGCAGAGCCGCACCTGGGGGCAGGATTTCAGCGCCTCGAGAGCCACCGCGCGTTTGTCTTCAGAGGTGATCAGCACCCGGCTTTCGCTGTTGGTGACGATATAGGCGAGTTCCTCGGGCGTCAGGTAGGAGTTGACGCAGGTATAATAAAGACCGCACCGCTCGCCCGCGCCGCAGCTTTCCAGGAAGCGCGGGCTGTTCTCCATGAAAACCGCATAATGGTCGCGATGGCCGAGACCCGCCGAGACGAGAAGCCGGGCGAGCCGGTTGCAGCGCGCCTCGTATTCGCCATAGCCGACCGCCTCCCCGGTGCCGGCCATGATGAAGGCCGGCCGGTCCGGGTGGCGGATCGCGTGATCTCCCGGATACATCCGCGTTTGTTCCCGGTCGCGGCGGCCGCTACCAGTGTCCGGTGTTTTGCATCGACGCCCAGGGTTCCGCCGGCGCCAGCGCGTCGCCCTTCTGCAGCAGCTCGATGGAGATGTTGTCGGGCGAGCGGACGAAGGCCATATGGCCGTCGCGTGGCGGCCGATTGATCGTCACGCCGGCGTCCATCAGCTTCTGGCAGGTGGCGTAGATGTCGTCGACCTGATAGGCGAGATGGCCGAAATTGCGTCCCTCGCCATAGTCTTCCGTGTCGTAGTTGAAGGTCAGCTCCAAGGTCGGCGTCATCGATTCCGCCGCCTCGCCTTCGTCGTCGGAGCCGCACAGGAACACGAGCTTGTAGCGGTGCTCGGGGCGGTCGATCTCGCGCACCACCTTCATGCCGAGATGGTTGCAGTAGAAATCGAGGGACTTTTCGAGGTCGTGGACCCGGACCATCGTGTGCAAGTAGCGCAAGGGCGTTTCTCCTGTACTATCGTTTCGTGGCCGAATCCCCGGTCCAATCCATATCGGAGCGACCTTCGTTCCGGCCGTGGGATCCGGCAGACCGGATTGGAGGAGCGAGCATATGCCCTCGGGCGACGATCTCAATACCTATCACCGGCTGCTGGGCGATTTGTTCGACCGGGCGGACCGGGTCGTCGCCTTCACCGGAGCCGGCATCTCCACCGAATCCGGTATTCCAGACTTCCGCAGCCCCGGCGGGCTGTGGACGAAGCGGCGGATCATCGACTACGACGAATTCATCGCCTCACCGCAGGCGCGGCTCGAGGACTGGCAGCGCCGCTTCGAGATGGAGGACCAGCTCGGCGCCGTCGCCCCCAATGTCGGCCACTACGCGCTCGCCAATCTGGTCGAGGCCGGCAAGATCACCCACGTCGTCACCCAGAATGTCGACGCCCTGCACCAGCGCAGCGGCATTCCCGACGACAAGGTGATCGAGCTGCACGGAAATTCCACCTACGCCAAGTGCCTCACCTGCGGCCTCGTCCATACCATCGCCGCCATTCGCGCGGAGATCGAACGAAAGCCCGAAGCTCCCGCGTGCGTTTCCTGCGGCGGCATCGTCAAATCGGCGGTGATCTCCTTCGGCGAACAGATGCCGCAGGAGGCGATGCTGCGGGCCCAGCGGGCGGCGCTCGGTGCCGATCTCTTCCTCGCCATCGGCTCGTCGCTGGTGGTCTATCCGGCGGCCGGAATCCCGCTGATGGCCAAGCAGAACGGCGCTGAATTGCTGATCCTCAACCGCGACCCCACGGAACTCGATTCCTATGCCGATTACGTGGTCAACCGGAGCATTGGCGAGGTGCTTTCGCCCTTCGCCAAACCCGAAAATCGGCAAAACTGACACGGTCGAGGATTAAACGTGGACGAAAGGCGAAAAGCCGGTGAACGTCGCGAAAGCTGGTGCTAGTCTTAAGCTCAAGAATCACTTGACGGTGCCTGGGACAAGTATTGAGAGGCGGGGGCATGGGTCTGGTGAGTTTCTAGGAGCGGCGCTGAAATGGGGCTAGACGAATGGGGGCCAAACTAACGCCAGACGCCCAACTGGTCGAAGAACTGTCGGATGATTCCGCGGTAGACGTCATCGAGGTCGCGGGAACCATCAAATGGTTCGATGTTGCGAAAGGCTACGGGTTCATCGTACCCGACACGGATATTCCGGACGTCCTTCTGCACGTCACCTGCCTGAGGCGGGACGGTTATCAGACCGCCTACGAGGGCGCGCGGGTGGTTTGCGAAGTTCTGAACCGGCCGAAGGGATTGCAGGCATTCCGCATCCTGTCGATGGACGAATCCTCCGCCGTACATCCTTCCCAGCTCCCGCCCTCGCGCACCCATGTGCAGGTCACGCCGACCAGCGGCCTGGTCCGCGCCGAAGTCAAATGGTTCAACCGCATTCGCGGCTTCGGCTTCCTGACCTGTGGCGAGGGGTCGCCGGATATCTTCGTCCATATGGAGACCTTGCGGCGCTACGGCATTACCGAGCTGCGCCCGGGGCAGATCGTCCAGGTGCGCTTCGGCGAAGGCCCCAAGGGCCTGATGGCCGCGGAAATCCGCCCCGAAGACGGCGGCAACATCCCCTCCTCCCACTGATCGGACTGCTGGCCGGACCCCAGATCGGACCATTTACCGGAAGCGCGGCCAAACGCCCGAAAATTCCCCAAACCGGAGGCGCGCCATGACGATGGGCCGGGTCGTCGCGATCGTCGCGGTGCTGCTCGTCGCCGGCGCCGCCGGCTGGTACTTTTCCCCAGACGCCATGCCGCCGGTCGCGGAAGCGAAATCCGGCGCCGAGACCCTTGCGCTGACCGTCGAGACGGCATCCGGCAAGCATGTCTACCAGGTCGAGGTCGCGCGCGATTCCAGAACCCAGGCGCGCGGGCTGATGTTCCGCAATTCCATGCCGGAGAACCACGGCATGCTGTTCGACTTCGGAACCGACCGACCGCTCGGCTTCTGGATGCGCAACACCTATATCTCGCTCGACATCATCTTCTTCCGCGCCGACGGGATCGTCCACCGCATCGCCGCCGACGCCGTGCCGCTGTCCGAAAAGAACATCCCCTCGGGCATCCCCTTGCGCTACGTGCTCGAGCTCAATGCCGGCCAGGCGCGCAAGATCGGCCTGAAGCCCGGCGACAGGATTTCCTTCGACGGGCTCGGAAAGCCATAGGCCGTCATCCGTCGCCCAGGAAAATCCCGCGGAGTTCGCCGACAACCCCGGATCCCGGATCGAAGCCGGGCGCGAGGCAGCGCCCAAGATAGGTCCAGTAGAGGACGGCGGCGCGCTTCGAGGCGGTGCCGGCCTCGAGCCCGGTTGCCTCGAGCCCCGTCTTCAGCAGTTCGATCCGCCGCCGGCCGATCCGTTCGACCGCTGCGGCGGCAAGCTCCGATGTCGGCGCCCAGTTGAACAGCGCCCGGTCGAGCACCGGCGGTTGGCCGAAGGCGATGTCGATCAGGGCGCCAAGCATCTCCGACGTTCCGGCGGCCGATGTCCGTTCGGCATCGCGATAGGGCCGGTCGACGATCTGGTCCTCGCAGCGGGCCAGCAGCGCGGCGTGGAAATCGGCGACATCGCGGAAATGCCAGTAGAAGCTGCCCCGGGAAACGCCCAGGCTCCGCGCCATCTTCTCGGGCCGCAATGCAGGGTGCCCGGCACCGGCGAGCACCCGCATCCCCTCGTCGAGCCAATCCTGTTTTCCGAGCTTTCCGGTCGCGACCATACATAAGTGTATTGACTATTCGCCGGCATTGCGCAAGATGCCATACACACCTGTATGGAGCCTCTCATGCATTACGCGCTCGTTCCGGTCGGAATCGCCGGCATTCTGGTTTCGCTCGTCCACGGCTATCTCGGCCAGACGCACCTTATTGCCCGGGCCGAGTTCCCCGGCCGGACCGCCCGCGGCTTCGTCTCGCTGATCTGGCAATACAGCACAGTGACTTGGGTCGCCTGCTGCGGACTGATCGCCGCCTCGCCCTGGCTGTTCGACGAAAGGACGCGGCCCCTTGGCGTCGGCCTCGCCTGCCTGCCGCTTCTCTACGGCACTCTCGGCAATGCCTGGGTGAGCCGGGGCCGGCATTTCGGCTGGAAGGCGCTCGCAGCGGTCATCGCGGCGGCAATCGCGCTGAGCTTCGCCTGAACCGGGCGAACTTCGTTAATGGGTTCGGTGATGCGACGACCCTGAGCCCGACAGGCCGCGAATGGCGTTGCGGTCCACCTTTTCGGCCTGCAGGTCGACGAGATAGGGCAGCCTCTTGCCCTCCACCCGCAGCGATTGCCAGGGCGCGTTGACGGTGAGCCCGGACAGCATGGTGACGAGCGGATGCGACCGTCCCCGGTGTGTCGCCTGCTCGCCGAAGGCGGTGAACGGATGGCTGACTTTCCGCCTGCCGAAGATCGACATCAGCCCGACCGTCACCTTGTCCGGGCCGGTTTCGATGCTCACAACGTAGACACGGCAATAGAGCCACATGCCGCCGGCGATCGCGACGCCGAAGAGCGCGACGAACCCGCCGAACAGCAGCCGCTGCCACAGTGGCCGCAGGATTCCCCCGTCGGCCGGCGACAACCCGTAGCTGGTGAAGATCGCCCAGCCGCCATAGACCGCCCCGAGGCCGGCCGCGAGCAGCAGCCAGAAGACGATCCGCACCTTCAGAGCCTGCCGCGAATTGCGGTAGATCACGCGTCCTTCGACCATGTCCGCTCCCTCCCCGTCGCCCGCATTTCTACCTGGCGGGCTTGGCGATAGTCGCACAAACGGCTCGCCGATCGCAGATAATCCGCGAGTTCCCTACGGGCTGAGCTTGCCTTCTACCGGAATCAGCAGCGTCTCGCCGGTCGCCACCAGCACCGGGGTTTCCTTGTCGAGGACGAACAACTCCGCTGTCGTGAACACCTGCAGCTTTCCGGCGCGGGTCACCTTTCCGCGGACGACGAACGTTTCTCCCGACGCCGGCCGGATGCAATTCATCGAAAAGTGCGAAGCCAGAACATTTCCGGCCACCGTATAGGCGGCAAAGCCGCAGGCGGTGTCGAGCAATCCGGCGATGATGCCGGCATGCAGGAACCCGGAATACTGACCGAACTCCTCCCGCCATCGAAGACGCAGCTCCACCTCGCCCTCCCCGGCGGAAGCGACTTCCAGGTCCAGCCAGCGATTGAACGCGGCGGCCTGGCAGACCCCGCGCAAGACTTGTAGGGGCGACATCTGCTCCGCCACGGTGATCTCCTTTGTCGGCTTCAGGGTGGCGGCGGAGACGGGATCCCCCCGTTCTGAAGGCACCGCTACAATCGCTCAATGGACGACGAGAGGCAATCTCACCTTCCGATTTCGACGACAGGCGCGGCGCCGCGAGCATGCAGTGGTCCGTCGCAAGCGGTCGCCGGCGACGGAGACGGGAAATCTCCGTAACATCCGGTTTCGGTGCTATGAAAGCCGCTTCTCATCCACGCATACCCGTAGAAAGAGACCGTCCGTGTCCGACCATCTGCCGAACCTCCTGATCATCCTGTCCATATTCACCGTCGGGGTCGCGAGCCCGGGTCCGGCGACCTTGATGATCCTCACTGTCGGGGCGACCCGCGGCCGCGCCGCGGCCGTGTCGCTGGCTTTCGGGATCGTCGCCGGTTCGATGGTCTGGGCCTGCGTCGCCGCCATGGGCCTCGTCGCCGCGATGGCGGTGTCCGCGGTCGCGTTCACGGTCCTCAAGCTCGGCGGCGGCCTGTACCTTCTGTATCTGGCGTTCAGGTCCCTGCGCTCGGCGATGTCCGCGACCGCGCCGATGCCGCGAGCGGTATCGGGCACCCGTCAGCGGAGCTTTTTCGAGGGCCTGCTTCTCCACCTGACCAATCCGAAGGCGCCGCTCGTCTGGATGGCGACCCTGTCCGTCGGGCTCGGCGCGACCGCGCCGCCGGCCTTTCTGGTGACGGCGATCCTGGCTTGCGAAAGCGTAGCGGTGATCGTCTTCGTCGGATATGCGGTCCTGTTTTCGAGCCCTCCGGCGATCCGGATCTATGCCGCCTTGCGCCGGCCGCTCGATGCGGTCGTCGGCGTGCTGTTCGGCGCGGCCGGGGTGAAGATCCTGACCTTGAAGACGGCCTGACCGGGCGCTCCTCTCCGCTCGACAAGGCCGGCGGCCGCCCGTAACCTGTTTGCAATTCGTTTCGTGCAGGATCGGCTGTCGAGGGCTGCGGCATGCGCGGTTCGCGGCGATCGTTTGGACTTGCGGAGGACCGGCGAAGAAGTTAAGCAACGCGAGGCTTGGACCGGATCGGGGCATGGCGCAGTCTGGTAGCGCACCTGCTTTGGGAGCAGGGGGTCGCAGGTTCGAATCCTGCTGCCCCGACCAGTATCCGGACGCGCCGATTTCGCGGGTCGCGGGTTGGCGAAGCCGGCGTTTGCGTGCAGGATCGACGAAAGCGCACCAAGAGGACTTAAGAGGACGACCGGGATGACAGCTCGCATCTACCAGCCGGCGAAGACCGCCATGCAGTCGGGACGCGCCAAGACGCACCGCTGGGTGCTCGATTTCGAGCCCGAATCCGTTCGCGGCATCGAGCCGCTGATGGGCTGGACCTCGTCCGCCGACATGAACGGCCAGGTGCGGATGTATTTCGACAGCCGCGAGGACGCGGAGGCCTTCGCCAAGAAGCACGAGATCCCCTACACCATCGTCGAGCCGGCCATCCGCAAGCCCAAGTCCCATTCCTACTCCGACAATTTCAAGTACAACCGGGTCGGAAGCTGGACCCACTGATCCGGCCCGAACAGTCGCGTACGACAACCGGTCGCGAAACCCATCCGGCCCCGTAGCTCAGTTGGATAGAGCAACGGACTTCTAATCCGTAGGTCGCAGGTTCGAATCCTGCCGGGGTCGCCATTTCCGCTTGGGTCCTTGCCGGAGACATGGGAGACGCCCGCGTCTCCCCCAAGGTGTCCGCCCTGCCCGCCCCCCATTTGGCCGACGCCCAGGTCTCTATGCTAAGTTCCCCCCGATTCCAACCAGATGGCCGGATTGGAGGATCTCATGCGGAGAAAGGCGAAACACACAGAACTCATGATGATGCGGGCCTGGAGCTTGACGCTCCTGGCAATCGCGGCTTTGGCCTCCGCCGCACCGGCGAACGCGGCGATGCGGACATGGTCGACCAGCGGCGAAGGCACAAAGATCGTCGCGCTGGATTGCGAGGTGTGCCACCGGGACATCGGCATTATCATCGCCTGCAAGGGACCGAACCGGCCCGCCGAGGTCACCGTTCACTGGGTGGCGCGAGAGACCGGCCGGAACGGCGCCACCGTGCCGCTGATGATCACCATCGACAACAAGGCCTACAACCGCGAGGCGACGATCGTCCATTTCGACGAGACCGGCTACGCGCCGCGTTTCGAGATAGTCGCCGACGATCCGCTGTTCGAGGCGATGCAAAGCGGCGCGGCGGTTGCCTTTTCCAACGGCCGCAAATCCGTCTCCATCACCCTGAACGGATCGCGCGACGCACTTGCGAAATTCCGGACCGAATGCGGATGGGCTCGCCGTTGAGTGCGTGACCTCGCCCGGAACAATTGTTAGGGTTGCCGTAATTCACGGAAATCGAACAAGGTCAGGGAGTACCGATGACAAGGAATGCAACCCTTTACCGACGTCTCCAACGCGTCGGATCCGCCGTTTTCGCCATCGCGCTCGTGGCCGCCCTCGCCGCGCCGGCCGAGGCTCAGTCGCGCAAATGGTCGGCCTCGGGCAGCGGCAAGAAGATCGCCGCCACCGATTGCACCGATTGCGGCGACGATATCGGCATGATGATCTCGTGCATCGAGAACGGCGAGTTCGGCGAGGTCATCGTCCAGTGGGCGGCCTCTGACAAGGGCGCGGATAACACGCAGATCGCGCTCGGCATCAAGGTTGACGACCAGGTCTTCGATCGCAACGCCAACACCAAGCTTTTCGGACAGATCGGCTACACGCCGCAATTCTACATCACCGCCGACGATCCCTTGCTTGAAGCGCTGATGAAGGGCCGGTCGGTGACCTTCAACCACGGCGGAAAATCGACTTCGATCGCGCTTACCGGGTCCGGCGCGGCGCTCGAGCGCTTCAAGGCCGGTTGCGGCTGGCGCTGACGTCCGACTTTCGCCCGTTTTCCCTCTGATCCTTCCAAAATACGGGCGGACGGGGCGGAAACGACGGAAGAGGACACATGGTGCAAGCGGACGAGGCGACGGACCGCCCTCCCCGATTCCCGTTGCGCGCGTGGCTGCCGGCGGTTCTGACCGTTGCGCTTGTTTGCGGCTGGTGGAGCGCGGCGCGTTCGGCCGACCTTGCCGAGATTCGCACCCGCCGGTTGCCGGGCATCGAGAAAAGCTTCGTGGAGAAGCGCCTGCGCCTGGGCGCGCCGATCTTCCTGCGCGTCTTCAAGGCCGAACGCCGGCTCGAACTGTGGGTGGAACGCGACGGCCGCTTCGCGCTCTACCGGGACTATCCGATCTGCTTCTATTCCGGCGCCCTCGGCCCGAAGCTCAGGGAGGGCGATCGGCAATCACCGGAAGGCTTCTATTTCGTCACATCCGGCGCGATGAATCCGGCCTCGAGCTACCATCTGTCGTTCAATCTCGGCTATCCCAACGCCTTCGACCGGGCGAACCGGCGAACCGGCAGCCTGCTGATGGTGCACGGCAGTTGCGTCTCGCTGGGCTGCTACGCCATGACCGATCCGGCGATCGAGGAGATCTATCTTATCGCCGAAGCCGCCTTTGCGGGTGGCCAGCGGTTCTTCCGCGTCCACGCCTTTCCCTTCCGGATGACCGACGAAGCAATGGCGGCGCATGCCGAAAGTCCGTGGATCGGCTTCTGGCGCACCCTCAAGCCCGGCCACGATTTTTTCGAAAAGGTCGGACGACCGCCGAACGTGACGGTCCGCGACAAGGCCTATGTCGTCGAAGCGGTGCCGCCCGGGACGGGAGCGGAGACCGGCGGTACGGAGAAAACGGCTCTGGATTGACCGGTCAGCGGACCTGGTCGAGCAGCCGCTTGCATTCGAGCAGTTCGAACAGCGTCGTCTTCAAATGCCGGACCTCGTCCTTGCCGAGACCGCCGCCGCCATTCGCTGCCT
>Ga0070728_10007120_pt1 | contig 10322 bp, 7 predicted proteins | sample tdDd471_FD_66723 | JGI IMG/M metagenome (GOLD analysis project Ga0070728, IMG submission 66723) | Marine sediment microbial communities from the Atlantic coast under amendment with organic carbon and nitrate - tdDd47.1 | ecosystem: Environmental > Aquatic > Marine > Coastal > Sediment | place...
CGCCCTTCGAGATTCAGATATAGACCGTTGATGCCGAGGCCGTAGGCGCGGGTCTTCGACCAGTCGACGTTGGAGTAATACTCTCCGGCTTTGTCGGGGTCCTTGAGAGTCAGATAGCCGTTTTCCTTGAGCCAGGTGTTAAGGTGGAACGCCCGCCGCCACGGGGAGAACCCATGATCGGACATCACCACGAGCAGCGTGTCTTCGGGCATGTGCTCGAGGGTGTATCCCACCACCTTGTCCATCTTTTCGTAGAGCTCGGGCATGACCTCGGCGTACTTTGCATCCTCTTGTTCGATATAGGCCGGGTGTTCGGGATCCATCGACCGCCAGATGATGTGCCCGACGAGATCGGTGTTGCCGAAATAGTGAAAGAGCAGGCCCTCGTCGTACTCATCCAGGATGAACTCGAACTGTTCGATATTCTCGTCACCGGCGATCTCGGCCTGGGCGAGGAACTCGTCGACTGTCAAAACCCCGGCCTTGGCCGCTCCGGTATCTTCCGGCATGCCCTGGGTAAAGAAGTACCCCGTGCACTTGCAAAGGTGCTTGGCATAGGAATCGGGCGTCGAGATCGGCATGATCGGGGTCGTCGGATCGATGTTGAGCGGTGAGACATAGAGCTCGAAGTGCGGCGCCACCGATCGCAGATAGAAACGCGCGATGGCCGGGAGCGACTGGCTCGGGACCATGTCGAAGGCGACGGGTATCCACTCGCTCCACCCGCCGGCTTCGACGAGAAAGGTCTCATTTCCGATGACGAATTTGGCGGCGTTGGACTGCTCGTCGACATAGACCACAAGATCGGTGGACAGCCGTGTGGGCTCGATGAGGAAGGGGTTGTCCGGGCCATAGAGTCTGGAGTCGATGCGACCGGCCTTGTTTTCCACCTGGAAGATGTCGCCGCCGTTGATGCTCTCGGTGCCGGGAGCAAAAGGATCGGAAGTGTAGAGTGAGAACGTTCCATAGGTGCCTAGAACATCGGGAGTTCCCATCCCGCTCAGTTCGCGTCCGGCGGTGCCGGATGGGGGGAAGTTCGCCGGCATCCTGATGATGGTTGTCGGCACCCCGTGCTCTTCGAGGACCGTCCAGAATGCGTCGCCCTTTCGCAGGAGTTCGACCGAACCGGGGTCGAAGAATGACGGGATCTGCCATTTTCCGAAGCTCCACATGGTTCCCGGTCTGGCGATGCTGGTCGACAAATACGGTGCCATCGTCTTCGGATCGCGGTGGATGAAGTCAAAGATTCCGTGGCCTCCGGCATCGGTTCCGGAAATGAAATCCGACCAGGCCACCGGGCTCTGGGGTGGGATGGATGTTCCGAGGGGAGCGAATCCACCCGAATCGGCGAGTCTCTTGAAGGAAGGCAGGCGACCCTCCTCGACCATCCGGGCCGTCATTTCATAGTCCATGCCGTCAAAGCCGAGGATGATCACGTTCGGTTTGTCGCTGCCACCGTTCTCACCGTCAACAACATCGGCCTGGAGTGGAAGACCGACTCCGAACGCGAGGATGGCGAGTAGTGCCAGTGACAAAAAAGCGAGTGTCAGTTTCAAGGGGGTCCGCATGATCTGCCTTTCTCGCAAACCGAAATCGTCTCCATCTTGATTTCGGCGTCGCGATCACTCGAGCAGTGTAGCTCGGATCCTCCCGGATGATCCGTGTGTCGCCGCGGGAATCGACCGTAATCTTGATATTGTCGAAATGGTATGTTCAACTTCTCGATATGACTGTTCTGGTTTTTCTCAATTGGTTTCAAAAATGGAGGAGAGAATGAAGAAGACGATGGCGTGTGTGGCGGTTCTGGTCCTGGTCTCCGGTTTTGCTGTGGCATCCGAAAAGTCACCGGACTCGGTCGACTACTCGATTCTCGTAGATGCCGACACCACCGCCGGGAACCTCGATGGATCGGATGCCTTCGATCGACGGTACCTCGTGACCTATGACGGAACCTGTAATGCTGTGAGTTCAGATTCGAGCCTGGACGGTTCGCCGTACCAGGTTTTCGAGATTTCATCACCGGTCACCGAGTCTTTGGAAGCCGAAGTCGTGCTCGGGACCCTCGAAGATTCGGTCCTGTTCGTTTACTGTGATCCCTTCGATCCTCTGAACCCTGAACTTAACCTCCGCGCCTGGGACGACGATGACGGCGTCGGATACGGCAGCGCCATCACACCGGCGGATGGCTACATGATCGAGGCCGATACGCCCTACTTTCTGGTGGTCGGCGGATTCGCCGACGACGACTTTGGAGACTTCACACTGAATCTCGGTGGCAACGCCGTATTCGGTCAGGTACAACCGACCCCAACCCCGTCTCCTGCGGGTCCGGCACCGGTGCCGACCCTGTCCCGCGGTGGGATGTTCACCCTGATGTTGGTGCTGGCCGGACTCGCCGTTGCGGTTCTGGCACGCCGTCGCTAGTACTGAGTCTCGACGATGAATGGACCGGTCCCGCTCGCGGGGCCGGTTTTTCTATCCTGAGTGCGACTCCAACCACTTTTCCATCGTGTCGAAGACCTTCCGGCGTTCGAGCATCGGTTCGTTGAAGAGTTCGTGGTAGTAGTCCTCCCACTCAACGTACTTGACGAGGTCGGCCGGGGCTGACGCGACCCAGTTTCGGGTCATGTCGGGATCGACGAGTCGATCGTCACCGGCCTGCATGACGAGCGTTGGAATGGTCATCAGCGGCGCTTCTGCGAGAGCGGTGCGTTGGGCGGCCATCACCGAAGTGGCCCAACGTGCCGAAACCTGGTTGCTGACCAGTGGATCGGCGACGTACTGCTCCTCGACATCGGGATCTCGGCTCAGAAACGCCGGATCTGCGACCTTAGAGAACATCATTTTCGGCGTGATGCGCGAGATGAATTTCGAGGCGCCCATGACGACGGGCGACGGCTTGGAATCGGGGTGAATACCGAGAAACGGCGAAGAGACCACAACTCCGTCAAGACGGTCGGGACTTGCCTCCGCGTAGAGCAGAGAGAGCAGTCCCCCCTGGGAGTGGCCGACGAGGAATATCTTCTCTTTCGGGTGGCGGATCTTGACCAGACGGTGGGCCTCGGACAGATCAGCGAGGAACTCGTCAAAACTGTTGACGTGAACCCTCGGGCCCGGGCTCTGGCCGTGGCCGCGGTAGTCGAAGCCGAAGCATGTCCACCCACGGGCGACAAAGTGGCGAACCGGGTTGAGATACCTCCCCGAGTGTTCCGCCAGACCGTGGACCATGAGGAGCACACCCTCTGGCTCACCGGGTGGTTGCCATGACTGCCAGTAGAGGGCGAGACCGTCATCCGTCGCCAGGGTGCCTTCCTCGTGGTTCATTGCAGCGAATCCCCCTGTTGAGATTCTACTCTGTCAGTCGGTACTTGTGACTTGTGGCTCGTGATTCGTCACTCCTGGTGGTCGCTCACCGTTGCCACAGATTGAGAAACAGGCGAAGATCACACTCGTCGGGAGGAACCCATGCCACGAGCCGTCCTCACTATCGATCAGGGCACCACGGGCACGACAGCGCTCGTCATCGCGCACGACGGATCCGTGCTCGGGCGTGCCTATTCGGAGTTCACTCAGTACTACCCGAAGCCGGGGTGGGTCGAGCACGACGCCGTCGAGATCTGGCGTGTTTCCATGGATGTGGCGAGTCGCGCGGTGGCGAACGCCGACATTCAAGGCGCCGATCTGGCCGCCATCGGGCTGACCAACCAACGGGAAACCACGGTGATCTGGGATCGCCGGACAGGGCAACCGGTGCACCGGGCGGTGGTCTGGCAGAGCCGGCAGACGGCCGAAATCTGCGATCAGCTGCGAAAGGCGGGGCACGAGGACTGGATGCGCGAGCGCACCGGTCTGGTCCTCGATGCGTATTTCTCTGCATCGAAGATCCGCTGGATTCTCGATCGTGTGCCCAACGGACAGGCCCTGGCGGAAAAGGGTGACCTGCTCTTCGGCACCATCGATACATGGTTGCTGTGGAAGCTCACGGGAGGGGAGGTCCATGCGACCGATCCCACCAACGCCTCGCGAACCCTGCTCTACGACATCCATCAACGGCGTTGGGCGTCCGGACTTCTCGAGCTTTTCGATGTGCCGAGAACCATGCTGCCCAGGGTTCGGCCAAGTTCGGGGGTCTTTGGCGAGACGCGCTCCCTCAAATCAATCCCCGCGGGGATCCCGGTGGCCGGGATCGCCGGCGATCAGCAGGCCGCGCTCTACGGCCAGGGTTGTTGGCGTCCCGGAATGGTCAAGGCCACCTACGGCACCGGCAGTTTTGTCGTGCTCAACATGGGATCCGAGGTGACGCTGTCCGATGGCGGTCTGGTGACCACGGTGTGCTGTGATGCCGACGGTTCACATGCCTACGCTCTCGAGGGGTCGGTCTTCACGACCGGCGCCGCCATCCAGTGGCTGCGGGACGAGATGGGTCTCATCGACAACGCCGCCGACACCGAGGTCATCGGTTCCGAGGTCACCGACACCATGGGGGTCTACGTGGTGCCGGCCTTTGCCGGGCTCGGCGCTCCCCACTGGGATATGCACGCCCGAGGGGCCATCGTCGGTCTGACCCGAGGCAGCGGGCGCAATCAGATCGTTCGCGCCACCCTCGACAGCATTGCCTACCAGACACGGGATGTCATCGAGGTCATGAACCGTGACTCGGGGATCGAGATCACCGAGCTCAGGGTGGACGGCGGCGCCTCGGCAAACAACGTTCTGATGCAGTTCCAGGCGGACATTCTCGGGATCCCGGTGGTCCGGCCCACGCTGTTGGAAACCACTGCTGCGGGTGCGGCCTTTCTCGCCGGGCTCGGGGTGGGTTTCTGGAGTGACCCGGCCGAGTTGGAGAATACCTGGCGCCGAGAACGCCTTTTCGAACCCGCGATGGACGAATCCCGGCGCGAAGAGCTCTGTGCCGGTTGGCGGCAGGCTGTCGGGCGGGTGTTGACGGAGAAATGACCGCCGGCGACAGGCTCTACGTCGGACAGGAGTACGCGGGATTTCTCGTCTACGACATCTCGAGCTGTTACGGGCCTCCGCCACCCGTGGGCGGCTCGATCCGTCGAGTCAGACCCGATCCATAGACTGTCGCATCTTCGCCTGTCGGCCGCCGAGCCACAGCCCGACGCCCATCCACGCGCCGGCCAGGGGGATGGCGGCAAATGCGATCCCGGTCATCCCGAGACCGAGCCAACCCATGGCGGCGTAGGACCACGCGCCGACCTGGTCGCCGGCGCGGTAGACAAACGTGTCGATGAAGTTCTTTGCCTTGTACTTGGTCTCTCGCGGCAGCACGGTGTAGAGCATCTCGCGGCAGGGACGGGTGACCGCGTAATTCGACGCGCGGCGGATGATTTGGAAAGCCGCAATGACCCCCAGGGTCGGCGCCAAGCCGAGCCCGAAGAACCCGATGACGCAGACCAGCGGCAGCCATGCCAGTGCCATGGCGATCCCGATAAAGCGGACGATCCGGCCGGTGAGGAAGATTTGGGTGATGATGGTGAGGATGTTGACGGCGAGATCGAGACGGGCGAAGAACACGGTTCGCGCCGCCCGGTCGGCAAAGACATCGGCGACGACTTCGGCCTGCTCGAAATAGAGGAAGGTCGAGGTGACGGTGTAGAAAAGCATGTAGGCGACGATGCCGAGCAGGTAGGGTGAGCGAAACACCGCGGCGATGCCTGCCATAACGCCGCCGCCGATGATCTCATCGTCTAACTGGGTCTCGGAACCCTTCGTGTCTGGAGACGGATCAGGGTTGGCGCTGCGCAGCAGGATCAGCGCGACGACGACCGCGAGTTCGATAAAGGCGATCGACACCAGGAGGAGAAACCGCGGTGCGATCTGCTGCGCCATGGTGGCGGTGACGGCCGAACCGAGGATGGCCCCCGCGGTGCCGCCGACCGCGATGAAGCCGAAAATCCGGGCACCCTGGCCGGGTTTGAAGAGATCCGCCATGACCGACCAGAAGATCGAGACGACAAAGAGGTTGAAGACCGAGGTCCAGATGTAGAAGATCCGGCCCACCCAGATGATCTTTGCTTCGGGCAACGTGCTGAGCAGAATAAGAAACACGAGCATGCAGAGGGCGAAGAGGTTGTAGCTCAGCGGGATGAACCGGCGGCGCGGAAGGCGCGAGACCATGGCGGTGTAGATCGGGTGGGCCAGCAGCATCCCGACCAGCGTCCCGGTGAAGAGCCACGGCAGGTTGCGAACCCCGCCGGCGATCCCCATCTCGTCGCGCAGCGGCCGGATGATGAAGTAGCCGGCCATGATGAGAAAGAAGTAGAGGGCCGACAGAAGCATCGGCCGGACCTCGTCAGGCTCGACCGAGACGATGCGTTGGAGGAGGTTGTTCAGCATTCTGATTGGTCAACCTTCAGCTGTTCGAGTCGATTCCAGTTCGCCGAGGTGAGTGCGTGCGGCGGCGGTGCCTGGCTCTCATTTTCGTCCGACGAAAATGGTGCCTGGCATCCGCACGGGAACAGCGATGAGAGCATCATGTTCGGTGACGCGTTCCTGGAAGCGCAACACCGAACCCGATACTCCCATCGCGGGTGGCCGAGGGAGCCACCTTTAGCATTGTTCGGCATCGAGAAGCGGCCGACGACGAGGCCATGCGAATCCGAACAATGCAAAAGATGGCACCCCGTTCGATGCCTGAGACACGTTCCGTCTACGATCCGCTTTCTTCGGCGTCATCACCGCGCGCATGCCAGGCGGCGAGGACTTTGTTTTCTTTCTCGGTGGACAATCCCGCCTTTGGTTTGGCGCGGCGGTCCTCGGGCAGCGAGTTCCAGTAGTCCATGGTGGCCTTGGCAGTGTCGGCAAGGGGTCTGAAGCTCAGACCCGCATCGAGGGCGCGTTGGATGCTCGATGACGAGAAACCGGCGTACTCACCCACCGGAGGGACCCACACCGTCATCTCCATCCAGGGCTGGACCTCGTGTTTTTCGAGGAAACCGGCATCCACCCAGGTGAACGAGATCTCGTTGTCGACGGCGGCTCGGATGCCGTAGAGCATCCCGGCGATGTTCATGGGCGACCGGGGCCCGACACCGTTGTAGGTGCCGACGGCCTTGGCCTCCACCAAGCGGATATACCACTCACCGAGATCTCGGCAGTCAATGAACTGGACCGGGTCGTCGGGGTTGCCCGGAGCCATGACCTCGCCGCCTGAAAAGATCCGGATGGGCCAGTAGGAGAAGCGATCCGAGTAGTCGCCGGGGCCGACGATGAGTCCGGGACGAACGACCACGGCCTTGTCGGGGAAGGCCGCGCGCGCCTCTTCCTCACAGCGTGCCTTGAGCGGGCCGTAGTTCAATCCGGTGATGTCCTTGGTGGTCTTGACCAGGGCCTCGTCCTCGGCGGAGATCTGTCCGACCGCGGCGGTTTCATCGGCGCCCGGGACCGACGAATCGGCATAGGCCGAGATCGACGAGGTGTAGAGATAGAGATCGGCGGCATCGGCGAGCAGACCCGCCGATTCGCTGACCCAGCGCGGGAGCGAAGCGGTGTTGTCGATGACCACATCCCAGCGCCGGCCGTCGGCGACGGCCTTCTCGAGCGACGTGATGTCGTCGTTGCGGTCGCCCTTGAGGCGTTCGACATCCGGAAAGAGATGGGAATTTGTTTTGCCGCGGTTGAAGAGGGTCAGGTTGTGGCCTCGGACAAGGGCATACTCGACCATGGGCGGACCGATCAGACCGGTCCCACCGAGGACGAGAATATCGAGGGGCTGTTTGGCTTTTTTTGAATCGGCCCTGCTGTTGCGGGCGGCAGCTGCAACCCCGGCGGCGGTGGCGGCAAGGACGGACAGCTGGACAAACTCACGTCGGTTCGTGGACATCGGTGGTCTCCTCCTTCGTTGGCACGATGAGAGTATACGGCGCGGGTGGAGAAGTGTTTGACCTCGGGCGTCGGTGGGCGGAGGATGGGGTGTCCGGCACGACACGGAGGAGGCACGCGACGGTGGCAAAGAAACTCAATGGAACGGTCGCGTTCGTAACGGGAGCTTCGTCGGGGATCGGCGCGGCGATGGCGCGCGACTTCGCCCGCCGCGGCGCCGACGTCGTCCTTGCGGCTCGCCGCTGGGAGCGTCTCGAGGCGTTGGCTCTGGAAATCCGCGCTCAGGGTAGACGGGCTCTGGTTGTGCAGTGCGATGTGACGGCCGACGGCGATCTCGAATCCGCCGTTGCCGAAGCTCTCGACAAACTCGGCCGCATCGACTGGGTCGTCGCCAACGCAGGCTTTGGAGTTGCAGGCTGGTTTCATCGTCGCGAGCTCGCCGACTACCGGCGGCAGTTCGAGACCAACGTCTTCGGCGTGATTCGTACCGCATTCGCAACCCGCGAGGCACTGGAGGCATCGGGCGGGTGCTTCGCCATCATGGGCTCGGTCATGAGTCATGTGTCGCTGCCGGGGACGTCGCCGTACGCCATGAGCAAGCACGCCGTTCGTGCTCTCGCGGCTTCGCTGCGTAACGAATGGCGGCCCCGTGGTGTATCGGTGACCCTGCTGGCGCCCGGCTTTGTCGACTCGGAGATCCGTCAGGTGGGAAACGACGGGCAACGCAACCCCGATGCCGGGGATACCGTGCCCAGGTGGTTGAGGATGCGAACCAACACCGCCGCCCGCAAGATGGTGTCGGCGGTGGTGCGGCGGAAACGCGAAGTCGTGATCACGTTTCACGGCAAGGTCGGCGTGTTTCTCGCTCAACACACGCCTGGTCTCCTCGACTTCCTGGTTCGGGTATTCGGCGTGAAGAGTTCGGGGGCAAAGAAACCCGATTAGCCGTCCGTTAGTGGTGACTTGTTGATCACCTGTCTCGATTCTGTTTCCCCGAGTTGACATGACGTTGACCTTCGAACGCTTGACGGCGATGGCTGCTTTGCTACGCTCCAAGAAAGCTTGGGACGGTCAAAGTGGGGAACGAACGGAAAAAGACGCGCCCGCAACGGTATCTGAACGCCCTTGCGACGTCCGCAGACGGTGTTCGGCCGATGACGGCCGATGAGCCGTCCGCGGATGGGGAGGATCACCTGGTGGTTCTCACGGTGCTGCCGAGTGTGGCCGAGACCGATCTCGTTCGCACCCAGCTTCCCCTGGCGTTGGAATCTGTAGTCGTGAAGTCCACCTTGAGCCTGGCAGGTGCGGTGGATCGGGTTTCGGCGGGAGGCATCGATATTGTCCTGCTTGGGCTTGATCTCCCCGACAGCTCGGGGCTTCCCACCTTCCAACGGCTGCACGATTGCAACTCTGATGTCCCCATCGTCGTCATGGTCGATGAAGACGGCGAAGATGTGGCGCTGAGAGCCATCGCGCAGGGCGCCCAGGGTTATCTGACCCGGCGGGAGATCGACCGAATTCAGTTGCGGCGCTGCATCGTCGCCTCGGTGGAACGGCAGCGTGTTCTCCGCAGAATCCGGCGTGACGCCGAACGGTATTCCCTGGCCATCGATGGCACGAGTGACGGGTTGTGGGACTGGGACCTGGAAAGCGACACAGTGTTCTATTCGGCGCGGTGGAATGGCCTCATGGGTCTTCCCGAACTCGACGTGGTCGCCGGTCCGCATCACTGGTTCGAGAGGGTCCACCCCGACGATCTCTCCGGGTTGAAGGACATGCTCATTGAGCACCTCAGCGGCAACGCCCGCCATTTCGAGCACGAATACCGGGTCCGCGGTACCGGGGGTGACTTTCTCTGGGTGCTGTCGAGGGGCCTCGTGGTACGGAATCTGACCGGTGAGGCCCGCCGGATCGCCGGCTCGATGACCGACATCACCGAACGAAAACTCGCGGAAAAACTCCTCGCTTTCGGCGCCCTCCACGACGAGCTCACCGGGCTCGCGAATCGAACGCTCTTCAAAGACCGGTTGACGGTGGCCCTCAAGACGATGAAACGCCAGTCGGGGCCGCCATTTGGTGTCCTCTTCCTCGATCTGGATCGATTCAAGAGGGTCAACGATACCTTTGGACACTCGGTGGGCGATCGGCTCCTGGTGGAGATTACCCGGCGGCTCGCGACCTTTCTGCGGCCCGGCGATACCCTCGCCCGACTCGGTGGCGATGAGTTCGGGATTCTGGTGGCGAATGCGCCGAGCGTCTCCGATGCGCTGCATGTGGCGGAACGGGTTCAGGAACGGCTCAGGGTTCCATTCGCGGTCGACGATCGAACGCTCGAGGTCTCGGCGAGCATCGGAATCGCACTGAGCGCCACGGGGTACGACGAACCCGAGGAGATTCTTCACGACGCCGATGTCGCCATGTACCGAGCCAAGGCCGCCGGCAGGGGCCAGACCCAGGTCTTCGACCCATTGATGCAT
>Ga0070728_10007122_pt1 | contig 10321 bp, 7 predicted proteins | sample tdDd471_FD_66723 | JGI IMG/M metagenome (GOLD analysis project Ga0070728, IMG submission 66723) | Marine sediment microbial communities from the Atlantic coast under amendment with organic carbon and nitrate - tdDd47.1 | ecosystem: Environmental > Aquatic > Marine > Coastal > Sediment | place...
ATCTGACACACTGCACCACGCTTGCGCATTGCCAGTATGTACTTCTTCGCGGTTTCACCGTCCAGCTTGTTGCGAATAACGACTCGCTGACCGGAAAACATACGATCAACCTGCTCTGCATTCGCTTTAAACAAAGTGGCTACATTGGTTTTTGCCTGGTCGAGGGATACATCCGCCACCAATTCGCCATAAAAAACCAGTTCAAACATGCCTTGCCTTCCTTACGCCGCGATCGATTACTGCCACCTTTCTAGAGGCGACTCTGACTACATTAAAGATAGTCCATTTCTCTGGCACAGCAACCAGGGTCAATCTGCTTCGGAGATGGGTGCCTGTTAATTACTGTCCGAATCCGGCCAAAGAATAACCTGATTTCGCCCCGCTTTTTTTGCCTGATAAAGTGATTTATCCGCCCGATCAAACAGCTCTTCCTGATCCGCTTCATCCTGAAATGGCACGAGCCCAAACGACATGGTTATCTGAATTTTTTCATCACGAAAATGAAACGGTAGCCGGGAAATCATGTCACGGGTTTTATCCATAACCTGTCGGGCAACATCCGGCTCGGTTTCGGGAAGGATAATAACAAATTCTTCGCCCCCATAGCGGGCGACGAAATCCGTTTTCCGGATTCTCGCCTGAATCTCCTTCGCCATAATCTGCAATACTTTATCCCCGGATAAATGACCGTAGTTGTCATTGACCTGTTTGAAGTGATCAATGTCTCCTACCACCAGAACAGCGGGTTTCCGATAGCGCTTCCAGCGCTCGTATTCCAGCGCATAGCGCTCATCAAAGGCTTCACGGTTGGGCAACCCGGTCAGCGCATCGGTCAGCGCCTTGCTGCGCTCTTCTTTGAGCCGCTCGCGGATTTCCCTGCTCTCTTCTTCCATTGACCCCAGCCGTGCCTGCAGAGCGGCCAGTTCTTCATCCTTTTCCTGATTATGTTTTTGATGTTCCTCGGCATAACGGTCCATGGCCTGACTAATATTGTCCAAATGCCCGGTAATGGAAAACTTGAGCTCTTCAAGATCGCTGACCATACTCAGGTCTTTTGACATCTCGGATACCCGGGCGCGCATGACACGGTCCAGCTCAAGACTCTTGCCCATGAATTCCTGTTCAGACTTCTGGTTATTGCTAAGAAATGATTGCACCTTGCCCAGTCGTTCATCCAGAACCAGTAAAAAACGTTCGAAATCGCGCTGACCTTTGCCCACCGCGGAAATGACGAGATTTGCCAAATCATCCAGAGTCGGTCCAAGCTCATACCAGTTCAGCTCGGTTTCTATCGTCTGTCGCAAACGCAACAGCTCTTTTTGTGCGGAAGGAGGAAAGGACAACTGGTCCAACAGGTGGTTTAAGGTTGCCCGAATATGTTTTGATATCGCAGAAAAGCCCGGAATGGCTTCGTCTTCTTCCGCCGTATTTTCAACTTCGAGCTCCAGATCATCCGTATTGTCTTGCGTCTCATCAGTGTGCTCGGTTTGGCTCGAACCGGATCCTAAAATCCGGCTGAAAAACCCCGAAGGCTGACGCTCTGTATCGACTATCGAACTGAGGACTTGCGCTTGCTGGATTGCATATTCCGACAGTATGCCCGGGTACTCACGCCAGTCACGCCCACGATTCTGAAGAGAACGTGACAGTTTTTTCAGTGCACTTTTCTGTTTTCTCGGAAGCTTGACGGATAATAGTTGCTCCACCATGGACTCAAGGGCCGCAATGATCCTGTCAGTGTTGTTCTGTTTCGCCTTGTCGGCTGTCAGGATTAACGCATCAATGCGTTTGAGCCGTTTCTCAAGATCATTTTTCTCCGGTGTCGCTTCCCGGATCGCACTTCGCAGGCCGGCTAATTCTTCATCCAGGCTTTCACTCACATTTTCAGCAGCCAAGCTCACCCGAACCAACAATCGCTGCAGAAGAGCTGCATATTCTTCTGCAAACTTTCTGTCTGCCTCAAAGCTTTCACCCTGTTCAAAGTATTTGTCTTTCCAGCGACTGACTTCTTTTTCCAAATCAGTGGATCGGCTCATGCATACTCCTTAGGAAGAGGACGTTTTTTTTCGTGCACGGGGATGGGCAGAATCATACACTTCAGCCAAATGCTTGAAATCCAGATGAGTATAGACCTGAGTCGTCGAAATGTCGGCGTGCCCCAATAATTCCTGCACAGCACGCAAATCACGACTGGCTTCGAGCATATGGCTGGCAAATGAATGACGCAATGCATGGGGTGAAGTATTCAGTGGCAGACCTTTCTGGAGGGCCCACTGTTTCAGTCGCTGCTGCACCGTCCGCTGACTGATGCGCCTGCCACGCTGACTCAGAAATAGCGCCTGTTCATCAGCACATCCCTTGCCACCAAGAAAGACATCCGGTCGAAACAGCAACCATTCTCGCAATGCTGTAATTGCCTTTTTTCCGACCGGCAAATCCCGCTGCTTTCCGCCTTTGCCCAGCACGCGTACCTGGGCTGAATCCAGGTCGATGTCACGGCAATCCAGCTGCGTCAGCTCGGACAATCGCAGTCCTGAGGAATAGAACAATTCAAACATTGCCTGATCACGAATGCTATGCCAGTCTCCCTCGTCCGAGCCCAGAAGATGGCTGACCTGATCGACATTCAGAACTTTCGGTAATCGTTTTTTCGCTTTCGGGGCGGGGATATCAAGGCAGGGATTGTGCTGAACCGTCCCCTCTCGCACCAGAAAATGGAACAGGCTGCGCAAGGCAGACAAGGAGCGCTGTATGCTCTTCCCCGAAAGTCCCTTTTGCTTGAGATGACCTACGTAGGAGCGGATCTGGACATGTTCAATTCCGGACCAATCGGGTAATGATTCATATTCACACCAACCAATAAAGCGCTCGAGATCCCGACGATAGGCCAGACAGGTATGGGGAGATAATTGACGAACGGTCCGAAGATTATCGAGAAAGCGATCCAGGCTCCTATTCATATCAACCGTCCAGACACTTCAGTGACCCCTGCCTTCCCCCCTATTCAAGCAGGGAAGGAACCTCTTTATTAACCTTCTGGCTTCTGGACCGGGCAAGCAATTCAGGCAGGATACGGCTGATAAAATCGCTGATGTAGGATAAAAACAACGACCCCATTGAACTATCAAAGTGATCTGCATTTCTGCTAGCCAGACAGAACATACCGAGCGTGTCATCATGCCGCAAGGGAATGACGGCTGCCGAACCGATATCCTGATAGTTTGCAGGGAACAGACACTGCAGCTGTTTCGCGGAAAAGTGTCCGCATATGGCGTTCGTGCTGTCGATCAAGCCCCCCAGTTTTTCCCGTGCTTGCGAAGGATCAATAATGGGAATGTCCGTCACCGGATAGTCCGTACGCTCGCCAAAAATAACCACACTGCTGAAATCAATGCTCGCATCGTTTTTGAAGGCTTCCTTCACGACAATATCAATTTCGTCGAGGGATTTGATTTCCAGAAGATTCAACAGCAAGCGCTTGCTTTTCTCGAAATGCTCATCATTGGCATGGGCTATAGCGATCAATTCGTGCAACTGTTTTTTCAGATCATCCCTGTGTTCACGAAAAACCTGCACCTGACGTTCACCCAAAGAAATCGCTGCACCACTTTGATGAGGGACCTTCAGATCTCGTAACAGATAGTCATGGGTAATAAAAAAATCCGGATTGGATCTCAGATATTCAACGACCTGAAGCTCGGTCAGTTCGTTCTCTTTTTTTGCGACTGCGTGTTCTGTCATGCCAATGCCATTATTGTCGTTTCATTCAGGCAATTGTCGCGGCGCCAAAAGTGCGACCGCAACGCTCTATATTCTGACCTTACCCTCAAATACCTTGACGGCCGGACCTTCCATCATGACGGGGTGAGAATCTCCCTGCCACTCAATATTCAGATTGCCGCCGGGCAGTTTCACCTCTACGGGAGACTCAAGCAAACCTTGCTGAATACCCGCAACAACGGCCGCACAGGCACCGGTACCGCAGGCCTGTGTTTCACCAACACCCCGTTCAAACACGCGCAACTTGATAAAGCGCTTGTGAACGACCTCCATAAAACCGACGTTCACCCGTTCCGGAAAACGCTTGTGCGATTCCAGCAGAGGCCCCAGTGTCTCGACGGGGGCGGTCTTGATATCTTCCACCAACAGGACCCCATGGGGGTTACCCATGGACACCGCTGACAGGCTGATATTTTTCTTGCCCGCTTCTACAGCATAAACGCTGTTTTGTTCTTCTGCCACAAAGGGAATTTTTTCTGGTGCCAGCTCAGGTCGCCCCATGTCGACAACGACACGGCCGTCGGCTTTTATTTCCAGCTCAATATCCCCCTTCATCGTCTCAACGCGGATACGCGTCTTGTTAGTAAGTTTTTTATCTCTCACAAACACGGCGAAACAACGCGCGCCATTGCCGCATTGCTCAACCTCGGTACCATCTGCGTTGAAAATCCGATAGCGAAAGTCCACATCAGGTTTGCCCGGCGGTTCAACCAGCAACAGCTGATCAAACCCTACCCCGGTGTGCCGGTTTGCCAGACGTTTGATTTGATCGGGTCGAAAATGGGCATGCTGGCTGATCATATCCACCACCATGAAATCATTCCCGATACCGTGCATTTTGGTAAAGCTTACAAGCATAATGTCAATTTCCGATCTGATCCCCTCTGACACTGTCAGGGCAGAACACGCTCCAGAGCAAGCTGGTCATCTATCGTCTCTCGGGCACGGACAACATGTGCTTCAGATCCATCCACCAGAATTTCAGCGGGTCGGTTTCTGGCATTGTAATTGGAACTCATTGCAAACCCGTAGGCACCTGCTGACCTTACCGCCAACAAATCACCGGCCGCAAGCGCCAGCAACCGGTCTTTACCAAGAAAATCTCCGGTTTCACACACCGGACCAACAATGTCATATCGCGTGTCCGGTTCACCGGCTTTCTGTTCAGCCGGAACAATATCCTGCCAAGCACCGTAAAGAGAGGGGCGCAGAAGATCATTCATGGCCGCATCAACAATCGCGAAGTGCTTGTCTTCATTGTTTTTAAGAAATTCAACTCGCGTTAGGAGGATACCGGCATTCGCAGCAATGGAACGACCCGGCTCCAGAATAATCTTGACCTGTCGATCACCGATCCGAGACATTAGAGCCTCCACGTAAACCGAAGGCTCAGGAGGTTGCTCTTCCTGATATCGCACACCCAGCCCCCCACCCAAATCCAGGTGCTCGATCACGATATCGGACGCTTTTAAGCGGTCAACCAGCAAAAGCACTCGATCCAGCGCATCCAGAAAAGGCGCTACCTCTGTCAGCTGGGAGCCGATATGACAATCCACGCCAATTATTTTCAGCCCCGGCAACGTCGCAGCTTTGCGATATATCGCTTCCGCCGAATCAATGGCAACACCGAACTTGTTGTCCTTAAGGCCTGTGGAGATATAGGGATGTGTCCCGGCATCAACATCCGGATTAACTCGCAACGAAACCGACGCTATCCGTCCCATCTCCATCGCAACACGATTCAAACGCTCCAATTCCGGTTCGGACTCGACATTAAAACAGTGAACCCCCACTTCCAGCGCTCGGCGCATTTCATAGGCTTGCTTTCCGACACCGGAGAAAACGACCCGGGCAGGGTCGCCTCCAGCTCTGAGAACGCGCTCCAGCTCGCCCACCGACACAATGTCGAAACCGGCCCCCAATTTCGCCAGGACACTGAGCACACCAAGATTTGAGTTGGCTTTTACAGCGTAACAAATCATGTGCGGCGCATTGCCAAAAGCCTGTTCATAGGCCAAATAGTGCCGTTCCAGAGTGGCCCTGGAATACACATACAAGGGGGTGCCGAAATCATCTGATAACTGACGAACCGGCACCTCTTCGGCATACAGTTCGCCATCGCGATAGGAAAAGTGATCCATGGAATTTACAACGCTTCTGGGTCAATGGGTAGCGCCGGATATACGCTACACCTGATTATCATCCGAATGCTCGGGCGTATTCAGCTCAGTCGGCTTTTCCGGGAGCAACAATGCGCCCTTTTGGCCACAGGCTGTCAGTAAGACAATGGCTAAAAACAGCGCCAGGACCCCTGTACTTTTGCTCATACGTTTCCCGATGACGATCCGATACAAAAACGCTGGATTATAACGGCTTCACTGCATTATGACTAATGGATCGCCGAAGATAACTGTCGATTCAACTGCTCATAAGCCCTTAGGCAATCCAGCAAACCCGGACTGGCCAATTCCTGTTGATTGAGACCCATTCCGCGGACAGGAAAACTGATGTCGGAGATGGCCGGTAACGGCTGCTCCGTGGCATCCGGCAGACTATGAAGGTAGTGCAACAGGGCATCCCATTGTCGCTCGCCGTGTTCCAGATAGGTGAATTCCATAAAGTCCATACTTAGGTCAAAGCGAAGATCGGCGCCCTGATAGGAACCGGTCGCAACCACTTCGGCCCCCTGCCATTCCGGGACGGATTGAACCTCGGTAAAGCTCACCTGATTTGAACCGGTAACCTGGAATCGAAACATACGTATATTCGATACATCCTGCTCACCGGTTTTTTGCCCGCTCAGAATCTGGCGCTCAAGCGTATTACGCACAAAGTGCAGCAGTCTGCTCAAGAAAACCGTTTCGCCATCACAGGGATACTCAAATCGGGCGACACTGCCGAACTCATCCAGCACGAAAGTCTCCGCAAACTGTCCAAGGACCCGAAAGAAAACCTGTATACCGCGATCCGTTTTTTTGTCCAGAACAGATCGCAGAACATGCTCATCTTCAAGTGCGTAACGGTCCAGCTTAACGGGACTGTAAGTCTGCACTGGCGATGCCAATGTTTTCCATAACTCACTTTGGTTTGGATAGACAAAAAAGCGGAACTGTCCTTCCACCTGAGTCAGAATATAGTAGCGTTTTTCGATTTCAATTACGTAGCGTAAAGACCTTGATCCGCTGCCCTCAATAAATGCAGCCCTTGCATCTTCAAACAGCGCGCGTACCCGGGCGGCAATGGCTTCTGCCCGCTGCGGGCAATAGCAATAAACATGAAGACGGCAGGGTTCACTCGCTCTCTGTTCGAAACTGACCTGCAGGTAAGACTGCAAGGTCTGCATCAGGGTCTCCCCCATTTCATACCGATGTGCTGACATTTCATGCCAGGTGTTCAGGGAAATCTGATCGATGGTTTTGACCAGATTATGACGCTGCGAGCTGTAACCAAGCGAGTCCGTGCGATCACTCAAACGATGCATACCTCGATCCGTCATGGATGCCATCGGATCGACACCAACGTTAATAAACAGAACAAGTTCCTTGAGTTTCGCTGGATCAAGGAACGCGGATTGTTCGACGGACGGTAACGGTAACTGGATACTTTGCTCCAGCGCATGAATGATGCTCTGGACCTCGTGCAGTGAAACGCTGGTATGACCGGGGACAAGGCTAAGACGGGTGGAGCGGTTCAGGATGCCATTGAAAAACAGCCAGGCCAGCAGCTCGATCAGGCTTGCCGACTTTTTCAGTACCGGATGGAAAGACGCATCCGCTGCCGCCCCCAAATCACGATACAGCAGCCAGGCATTCTGTTCGCTATGGTAAGGCTGACTGGAAGCATGATGGATCGCAAGATTTTCTTCCCACAGGCTGGGAGCGATCCCGGGATTCACGCGTTCAATCTTGCCCGCTTTGCGCTGAAATATCGCATAGAGCTTACGGCCCAGTAGACTAAGATCTTCCCGCGTGATGGAAGAACTGATGTTATTGACGCGGGCATATGTGGACAGAAAACGGTAACTGTAGCTGAGTTCAGTCAGAACCTCCTGTCGTTCCGAAATGACCTGATCCACTTTCCATGTTGCTCGACCGTCCAGATACTTGAAGCGCTGCTCCGACCACGCCCAATCCCCTGTCACATTGCCAAGCAGTTGACGCTGCCATGAGGGTCGGCGCCCGGAAGGGCGCTGTGACAGCTTTTTGTTCACTTTGACATAGAAGCTTTTACGAATCAGATCCAGCCTCTTCATTTCTCCCCGGTCAAGCAAGTAACGCTCGAGACGGCGATAGACCATCAAATACGGATCAAGAAAATCTGTCTCCAGCTGATCATCATAAACTGCCTGTTTGAACTCCCAGCTCAGGCTGAAGTGCCTTGGCATTTCCTGAGCATAGACTTCTGCCAACAGCAGCTTGAGTACTGATTTATAGGGTGCATCCAAACTTTTATAGAGTTGCCACAACCCCGCACCCACCAACTCACCTTTTGGAATGATGTGCGCCGCACCAAAATCAATGACCTCGGTTTGCTTGATAAAGCGCTTGCTCAGCAAAAGCCCGGTGGTCTCTGCGTATGACTGATCCATGGCAGGCGGCACCAACCACCAGAGCGGATAACGACCCGCCAGCAGAATCGCTGTGCGGTAAAACTCATCCAACAGCAGCACATGCTGGGCCGATCCGCTACTTTCGGTATCCATCTGGGGGGCTGGCAAACCGCCTCGGAACGCTTCGGCATCCATCACAAAGGTATGCAGCTCCAGTCCCAGTCCATTCGCCCACTGGTCAATCAGTTCAGCTTTCGCTTTCAGCGCCTGACGCTGTGTGAGGGAAAGCTCTGGCGCACAACATAACCACAGATCCACATCACTGGCTTCCGAATGCGCCAGCGTACCGGTGCTCCCCATCATAAACAGACTGAAGATTTCCGGCGTATGGCGACGGTCGGCATTGAACTTGAAGGTTTGACTGAAAGAGCGTGCTATCGCCAACGCTGTCTTGTCCGGTACATACCCGGATACTCCGCGTGGCACATGCATACTGACATAGCCCGGCATCAGAGGATGATTTACCTGATACAGCAGGGGCAGCACCCTGAGGATATCCTGATGGCGACGGGACAAACCTTCATTCGCGCGATCCATACGCGCCGTATTGATACTCAAAAAGCGATCACGTATCTCTTTGAGCAGCTTGCGATCCACTCCTTCGGAAAAATCCGGTGCCAGCTTGTGCTGATATATCGCCATGTCCGACTTGAATCTCCTGCACGCCCGACCATTACGCCCTGCGGCATAACAGCACTATCTGGATGCCATTACCTTGCGCGCGCGATGCGCCGCAGTGCGCACCTGATCCGGCGCAGTACCGCCTATGTGGTTTCGGGCATTCACCGAGCCTTCGAGCGTCAACACATCAAAAACATCCGCTTCAATAACGGTGCTGAATGCCTGCAACTCCCCGAGCTCCATTTCCGACAAATCCCTGCCCTGCGCAACGCCATGGGCTACCGCTTTGCCAACGATTTCATGCGCATCTCGAAAGGCTACACCCTTGACAACAAGGTAGTCTGCCAGATCGGTCGCTGTCGAAAATCCCCGCTTTGCCGCTTCCCGCATCGATTCTGCCTTCACCTGAATCGCCGGCGCCATATCAGCATAGGCCTTCAGACAGCCTTTTACCGTGTCGAGAACATCAAACAACGGCTCTTTGTCTTCCTGATTATCCTTGTTGTAGGCCAATGGCTGGGACTTCATCAGGGTCAGCAACGACACGAGATGGCCTGTCACTCGCCCGGTTTTCCCGCGTACCAGCTCAGGTACATCCGGGTTTTTCTTTTGCGGCATGATGGATGAGCCCGTGCAGAAACGGTCAGGCAAATCGATGAAATCAAACTGCGCAGAGGCCCAAAGAATCAGCTCTTCAGAACAACGGGAAAGATGGGTCATTAAGAGACTGGCAAAAGCACAGAATTCGATCGCAAAGTCCCGGTCACTCACTGAATCCAGAGAGTTGTAGCTGGGCCGTTCGAATCCGAGCAGTCGTGCGGTCATTTCCCGGTCAATGGGATAGGTAGTGCCCGCGAGAGCCGCCGCGCCCAGAGGCATTACATTCACGCGCTTGCGACAGTCCATCAGGCGCTCATAATCACGTTGCAACATCTCGTTCCAGGCAAGGATGTGGTGTCCGAAAGTGACTGGCTGAGCCGTTTGCAAATGGGTAAATCCCGGCATGATTGTCGCCGCTTCCCGTTCCGCCAGATCCACGAGGCCACTCTGCAAGCGTGTCAGCTCCTCTGCAATCACATCAATTTCATCTCGCAGATAGAGCCGGATATCGGTTGCCACCTGATCATTACGCGATCGCCCGGTGTGCAGCTTTTTCCCGGTCAAACCGATCTTTTCGGTCAAGCGGGCTTCGATATTCATGTGAACATCCTCAAGCGTTACCGACCATTGAAATTGCCCTGTCTCGATTTCAGACTGGACTTCCTTAAGGCCTGTAACAATCTGGTTCCGCTCTTCTGACGTCAGGACACC
>Ga0070728_10007125_pt1 | contig 10320 bp, 9 predicted proteins | sample tdDd471_FD_66723 | JGI IMG/M metagenome (GOLD analysis project Ga0070728, IMG submission 66723) | Marine sediment microbial communities from the Atlantic coast under amendment with organic carbon and nitrate - tdDd47.1 | ecosystem: Environmental > Aquatic > Marine > Coastal > Sediment | place...
ACTCTTGCGCGCCACATCTGCTAGTTTAGAATCAACTTAAGCTTAACGGTATGCTGCAAATTGATGCGGTATTTAGCAAATTGATGCACAGTTAGCAAATTGATGCACAGTTAGCAAATTGATGCACAGTTGAGCGATGAACAGTTAAACGCCCCGTTAGTAGAGCTAATCATACTTTTATGAATAATATACGCCACATTCTATCTGCATCCCCAATGATTCTTCCTGAATCAATGGTGGCGAATTATTTTAGTTACTATTTCGCGTAATTTACGCGGCCTTTTCTTTTATACAGCCGAGGTAATCCATGTCTAAGCGACTGAATAACGTCAATATTGAACAAGAAACCGTGATCACATCACCGGATCAATTGAAAGCGGAGATACCCTTATCGGATCAAGGTCGCGAAACCGTACTCTATTATCGAGAGCAAATTGGCCAAATACTCGAAGGAAAAGATGATCGGGTGATTGTGGTCGCCGGTCCTTGTTCGATACATGATATTGAAGCCGCGAAAGAGTATGCGCGACGGCTAAAGGTGCTGCATGATCGATACGCCGATCGAATGCTCATCGTTATGCGGGTTTATTTTGAAAAGCCACGAACCACCGTTGGATGGAAAGGTTTGATTAACGATCCTCATCTCAACGATACCTTCGACGTTGAAACCGGGCTGAGAAAAGCGCGCTCTTTACTCACATGGATTGCCGATCTCGGGCTGCCCGCGGGAACGGAAGTTCTCGATCCCATCACTCCGCAATATGTGGCGGAATTGTTCAGTTGGGCGGCAATTGGTGCTCGCACAACCGAGTCGCAAACTCATCGAGAAATTGCATCGGGTTTATCGATGCCGGTTGGTTTCAAAAATGGAACAGACGGCAATATTGAAGTCGCTATCAATGCGATGCAGTCAGCGATATCTGCGCACCGTTTTATTGGTATTAATCAGCAAGGTGAAGTATCCCTAATCACCACTCGTGGCAATCGCCACAGCCATATTATTTTGCGTGGCGGAAAACATCCCAATTATGATTCCGTTCATATTGCGATGCTTGAGCAGCGTTTGAAGAATGACGGAATAACGCCGCGCTTTGTGGTGGATTGCAGTCATGGTAATTCACAAAAGGACTATCGTTTGCAACCGCTGGTGTATCGCAATGTGATCAATCAGATTAAGCAGGGCAACCGGTCGATACTCGGGTTGATGTTAGAAAGTCATCTTAATGAGGGTAACCAGAAAGTTGCAGGCACGCTCGATGATTTGACTTACGGCGTTTCGATTACTGATGCGTGTATCAACTGGGAAACGACGGAAGAATTACTCGAAGAAAGTTATCAACAGCTGGCCCAAAGGGTATAGTAGCTTCTTTATCAATGATTTAAGCTGTTAAAGATGCCTCACTCAGACTTGATTGCTGATATTCGATCGCAAATAGATGATTGTGATGAAGCGCTATTAGAAGTACTCGCCCGTCGTCAATCTTTGGTTGAACAACTGGTTGCTCATAAAGCTGCCAATGGGGAAGCGTTGCGCGTACCCAAACGAGAAGCGCTAATTTATTCTCGACTCGATGAGTTAGCGGCTAAGAAAGGGTTAAATGCTCAGCTTGTGGTCGATATTTTTCAGCGGATAATGCGCGATTCTTATGAACGTCAGGCGAGTAAAGCGTTTCCTTGCGCCAGTCTTCAGCCTAAAGACATAGTAATCATCGGTGGTAAAGGGCAATTAGGCTCATTGTTCGCTAAGCTTTTTGAGCGCAGTGGGCATCAGGTAACATCGCTCGATAAAAATGAGTGGCACTCAGAGTCCGCGGTGCTTGCGCAGGCAGACTTAGTGATCGTTGCTGTGCCTATTAACGTGACTTTGCCAGTGATAGAGCAGTTAACTGCGCTAAAACCGAATTGCATTCTGGCCGACTTAACCTCGGTCAAAAACAGCCCCTTGAGTTCTATGCTCAAAGCGCACTCTGGTCCTGTGGTCGGTCTTCATCCGATGTTTGGTCCTGGCGCCACGCAAATTGCCAGACAACTCATTCTTGTTAGCGAAGGACGGCAAATCGAAGCAGCTCAATGGATGATCGCTCAATTCAAGCTGTGGGGGTGCGATATACAGAGCATCGGCGCAAAACATCACGACGAGTTAATGAGTCAGATCCAAGGCGTACGCCATTTTGTGGTCTTTTTATTGGGCTGGCAGTTACAGACGAGCGGCACCGATTTAAGTGAGTTGCTGCGCTGCAGTTCTCCAATCTACCGCATGGAGCTAGCGCTAACGGCACGTTTATTCAATCAAAACCCTGAACTCTATGTCGACATTTTACTCAATGCTCAAAATACGTGTGGTGCTTTTGTCGATTTTGACGCTTGCGCTCGGCAAGGTGTGGCTTGGCTTAAATCGAACGATCGTGATGCGCTCATTAATGTCTTCAAGCAAGTTGCTGAATATTTTTCCTCTGAGCAATCAGGTCTTTTTCAAGACAGTGAGCGCCTGCTTGAGGCTTATCGAGAACGTATCAGTGGTCAAGTTGAGTCGTCTTTATGAGTTTTTAAGCCGATATAAACTTTGATCCGTTATAATCTTTGACCCGATTTAAACTTTGACCAGAAATGGGCTGCACGTCATAATCCTTTTAAGACACAACGAAAGTGTCTGTTAAATGCCACGAATCAATCAATTGATAGTACGTTTCCCAAAACAGAGCAGATAAAGCGATAAAGAATGAGCCAATTGCCACTAAGTGTTGAAAATTTAACCACTGCCATCAATGCCTCAGAGCTTCCGTTTAAGTCATTAGCCGATCTCGAAGCAAACGTTGAGTTTCTTGGGCAAAGTCGAGCAAAGCATGCGCTTGCCTTCGGTTTAGAAGCCAAGCGACGCGGGTATAACTTATTTGTTATGGGCGACAGTGGCACTGGGCGTATCTCGATGGTGATGAGACACATCGAAGCCAAGGCTCAATTACAGAAAGCTCAACCAGATTGGATTTACGTTAACAATTTTGATGAAAGTCGAGAACCCTGGGTTATGCAGTTACCCACCAGTTTCGGAAAAAAATTGGTGAGTGATTGTCAAAAAATGGTTGGACGTTTATTGGTGACCATTCCAGCGGCATTCGAAAACCCGAGTTACCAACGGAAAAAACAAGCCATTGATAAGCGTTTTAATTCGCGATTTGAATCGGCCATTGAGCAGGTTGAAAAAGAAGCCAATCAACAAGGTTTTGCGTTATATCAAGACGCATCCAACATTTCATTTTCGCCGATTATTGATGGGAAGCCAATTGACGATATTACTTTTACTAACTTGCCTCCTGAACAACGCGATGCGATCAATCAAGCGATCGATTTGCTTGAAGACAAATTAACCGAAGCCTTGTTAGAAATGCCGCAGTGGAAGCGCGAGAGTTACGAAGCAATGCAAGAGCTGAACTCCGCTACCATTCACTCAGCCAGTGCACCAGTCGTATCGGAGTTGCAAGAAAAGTACCGAGGGATCACAGGAACGCAAATATATTTCAAAGAACTCTTAGGGCATTTAGTTAAAATAATTTTAGAGAATTTTAACTTGATTGAGTCACCTGAATTAAAAAATGATCAAGGCCTTAGAGAATTACTGCAACAGACTTTTGTCCCCAATCTTTTGGTCAGCAATAATCCAGCGCTTGGCGCTCCGGTTGTTTATGAAGCGCATCCAACCTTCAGCAATTTATTTGGGCGTGTTGAATATTGGAATGAAGGTGGAGCGATTACGACGAGCTATCAGTATATACGTTCGGGAGCGTTGCACCGAGCGAACGGTGGCTACTTAGTGTTAGAAGCAGAAAAAATATTTGAAGATCCTTATATCTGGGGGCAATTAAAACAGGCATTGTTGACTCAAGAATTGAAATTTGATCCGCCAATGATGGAGGGGCAAACGGCAGTGACCATTGGTCTTAGCCCGCATGGTGTTCCATTAGATATTAAAATAATTTTGGTTGGTAGTCGTCAGTATTATTATCTACTGCAAGACAATGACCCTGAGTTTAGCGAACTGTTTCGAGTGCTGGTCGATTTTGATGAGCATCTCGATAAGTCGACAGAAAGTCTACTGCATATGGCGCAGCTAGTTAAAACTCACAGTGAATCAGAAGGATTTGCCGAGGTCACTTTAAAAGGGTTTATTGAGTTGGTTAAATTTAGTTGCCGACTCAGTGGTCACCAACATCAACTCAGTACCCGCTTCGGCGAAGTATTTGAATTGTTGGGTGAAGCTGATGTTTTGAGATTTGAACAAGATGACCCAAAAATAACCGAGCAGCATGTTCTAGAAGCGCTAAGACAAAGAGAATTTCGGCATTCTCGAATTAGAAGTGAAATGTTGCAAGAAGTGCTTGAAGGACAAATTATTATTCACACCAGTGGAAATGTGGTGGGCAGTATTAATGGTCTAACCGTTTGGGAAATTGGCTCAACGGACTTTGGTACGCCAGCGCGAATCACTGCAACGGTTTTTCCCGGAAATAAAGGCATTGTCGATATTGAACGAGAGAGTGACCTTGGCCTTTCTATTCACTCGAAAGGCGTGTTAATTTTATCGGGCTATTTAGCAAATCGATACGCTCGAGAGTTCACTTTGACTTTGTCTGCAAATATTGTGATGGAGCAGAGTTACGGGTTAATTGATGGCGACAGTGCCTCACTGGCTGAACTTTGTGCTTTGATTTCAGCGATTACTGAGCACCCCATTCAACAGTCGTTGGCGGTCACGGGGTCGATTAATCAGTTTGGTGAAGTGCAGGCAATCGGCGGTGTGAATGAGAAGATTGAGGGCTTTTTCGAATTGTGCCGTGCTCGTGGATTAAACGGTCACCAAGGCGTTGTTGTTCCCAAGGCAAATCAAAAACATTTAATGCTCAAGCAGGAAGTCTTAAATGCCGTCGAGCAAGGCATGTTTGCTATTTATACGGTAGAGACCGTTGATGATGCATTGGCCATTTTACTCAGTCTTGCAGAGAGCGAAATGCCGGAATTGCATAAAAAGATCACTGAAAAGCTAAAACAATTACATGATATCTGTGAAGATGTCGAAGAAGAAGACGATGGCGAAGAGCAAGCAGTCCCTGCAACGGCGGATGAGACAAAGTCGGAACTTCCCGCTAAGAAGCCCTAAGCTGGTCGGTACGTTTCTAGAAACTACTATCTTCATGTTTCTTGGAGCTGAACGCGATTTGTAACAAGACTTTGTGTTTTGTAAATATGTTACTCAGCTCACACCTAATTTCTTAACTGTTGATATAATTCCCGCAGGTTGATGGTCGCGCTGATTGATGGTGATTAGTGCTCTAAGCGGTCATCATCTATTTCTGATTAATTTAAGCGAGTAAATATTTTTAGTCTGCAAGAAAAAGTAATGTTTTTAAGGAGTTTATGTGAAAAGTTTTTCAAAGATTAACCGTGCAATGAAAGTAACCTTGACACTGCCTTTATTTTTGGCTTCTTCAGCGGTCATGGCTGAGGACTATGTGTCTTTTACCGATGCTCAATTCGTCGATTTTACTGAATCAGATGCAGAGTTTTTTACTCTGGGGTCTCGTTACTACTTTGACAATAAAGCGACCAAAGGACCGCTCAAAGAATTTGATTATTTAAATACCGTGAGCACCGTGTATGGTTTGGTAGGTCAAGTCAATCAGCCGGGGCCAAATAGCGATGTCTTTGGGTTGGGTGGTGATTGGTTTATTGGTCGCTTTTTAGTCGGTGCCGAGCATATTGATAATGATGCTTTTGACTCGTCACAAGTACGGCTTGGTTATTTATTTGCACCAAACTTTCTCGCAAAGATTACCTTACTCGACTCCGATGCCGCCGCTGACTTTTTGTTAACCGCAACCTATGATCATGACTTGGGAAACAACAAGTACATTGGCTTTACCGCTGAAGTTGACGATGAAATGGATAATTTAACTTTATCGTCTAAATATTTCACGCCCCTAACCAATGGTGAATATTTAACAGTGACGGGAACCATCTATTCTAGTGATCTCGTTGATGACAGCTGGGAACTAAGTTCTGAGTACTTTTTTAACAAGTTTTCCTCAGTGGGTGCGACCATTGGAGATGAAGAAATCAGTATTATGGGGTCACATTTCTTCAATAACAATATTTCTCTAAGGGCAGAATACACCGATTACGACAATGATTTGTTAGGTGAATCAATTTCAGTAAGTGGTGTTTATCAGTTCTAGATGAGCGGTGTTCTCTGAACACGCTCGTTTAAAATAAACAATCCCTATGTTTAAGAAAGGTCTCAATCAATGAGGCCTTTTTTCGTTTAAGTTACTGAGAAACTAAGGTAGAGTAAAATATCCGGTAGCGCGAAATAAAAAAGGATATCAGCAATGAATTCGATTGTTTTAGGCGGTGGGTGTTTTTGGTGTTTAGAAGCTGTTTTTCAACGGGTAAAAGGCGTCTCTTTGGTAAAGTCGGGTTATGCTGGTGGGCATACCGAAAACCCAGAGTATCGTGAGGTCTGTGCAGAATCTACCGGACATGCTGAGGTTGTTAAAGTCGAGTATAACGAGTCTGTTATTTCGTTAAAGGAGTTGCTAAACATTTTCTTTATTGTTCATGATCCAACTACACTGAATCGTCAAGGGAATGATCGAGGTACCCAATATCGCTCAATTATATTACCTACCAGCGATGACGAGTTAGCTGTGATTAAGAGTGCGATCGAAGACGCACAAGCGCACTATGCCGATAAAGTTGTCACTCAAGTTGAAAAGCTTCAAACCTTCTGGCCAGCTGAAACCTATCATGACAATTATTACAATCAAAATCAGCAACAACCCTACTGCCAATTAGTGGTTGGCGAAAAAGTTGCGAAACTGCATAAATATTTTGCTGACTACACGGATTAGTTTTAAGCATTTCAAGAAACGCTTTAGCTAACGCCGTTGTATCGAATGTCGCTATGTCAGAAACAGGCTCGGGAGAGCCTATTCGGACGACTAAATTATTGTGGGGTAGACTGTTCTTTCACAGTTTTTATTACACGATCATTAAACTGCTGCTTTAAATAGCTCTCTTCTAAAGAAGTATGCCACAACCCTTTTGACTGGCCTGAGTTCTTGGCTATTTCACCAATTCTCCCTGGGTTAAATTTGAATAATGCCGAGCTTTTATAAGAAGCAATTGGATCCTTGAATGCTTCATCAGGCGTAATGATGGTCCAACCTTCGGCGCGCAGTTGATCGATTAAATCGCCGAGAAATAAAGCGGTGATATCCATTTCGTGCAACAGAAGGATGTGTTTCGGCGATCGTTGCAAGTGCTGTATCGCCATTTCATCGTAATAACGAATACCTTGCATCATAATATCAACGTACAAATCGCGAAGCGCTTGCATATCGATAGCCGCATGGTTTTTAACGGCTTGCTGGAATAGACTTTCTAAATACCAATCATAGTTATTCTGAGTGATATAAGCGTTGCTGTACGCCATATCTTTTAGCAATTTGCGCATACCATCTCGTTTTTCGAGCGTATTCCCCTCGCGAAGAAAAGGAAACCGAAACCAAGGTCGAAAGTTAGGGTAGTTTTTTAATTCTTCATGAGCGGCGAGAAAGTCACTTTGATACTGAGCAAGGGATAATTGATTAAAATCAGGGTGAGTATGGGTATGATTGGCGATGATGTGACCGGCATTAGCATAGCGCATTAAGCGCTCTGAGCCTTCTTGATCTAAGCGACTTGTGACTGCGAAAAAAGCGACCTGCGGAACGTTTTTTTGCTGAAGCATTGAAATCAGTTTTTCTGAGCGGGTTTTACCATCAAAGTAGCCGTTGGCCGATCGAGGTGCGTCATCCAGTGTTAGGGCGATAGACTTGCCATTTTTTTGTTCAGTATGTTGCTCAGCAAATTGCTCGGTATAACCGCTAGCTGATAGAAACAGCAAGAGAAAAATGGCGAGAAGTGTTGAAACCGTTTTTTTCATCGTTGATTGATACTCAAATGTCATTCATTGTATGTTGGTCAGTAGGACTCTACCTTAGAGTGATTTTTCTCATCAAACAAGTACAGAGAGCATCTTTATAAAGTGATGGATAGTCAGAAATTAATCATACTTGATTTGGATGAAACATTAATTTACGCAACAGAAGAGAATCTTAAGTACGATGATGGATTCAAAGTTGGCAACTATTATGTTCATCCGAGACCTCACTTAGAGTCATTTTTAAGGTTTTGTTTCGCTCACTTTAACGTTGGGGTATGGACTTCTTCTGGAGAAACTTACGCACAATTAGTCGTTGAGGCAATTTTTAAGCCCGAGCAGTCCCTCTATTTCGTTTGGTCAAGAAGGCGCTGTGTTAGGCGGTTTGATGCTACTCGATATGAAGAGTACTTTATTAAAGACCTGAATAAATTGAAAAAGCATGGGTATCAACTCAAGGATATGATTGACGATACGCCAAGAAAGCTTGAGAGACATTATGGTAACCTAGTTAGAGTGTCGACGTTTGAAGGCAACACTCTCGACGACGAGTTAAAACTGCTATCCGACTATCTAGCGACCATTTCTAACGTTGATGATATACGTCCGCTAGAAAAAAGAGGTTGGCGTCATAGGGTTGAAAGAAACTCTATTAAAAACGAACCAAACAAAAATGTACCTAGTTAAAAGAGCGCCTTTTCATAAAGTACCGGCATGATAAAGCTTAGCGTTCTCAGTCGACACTGTCTGCAATTCCGATCATTAGAGCGAGTATCAGAAAGGGTAATAAAATAATCCCACCAACAACCGCCAGGGTAGTTTTACCACCGTCGACAGATTCTAACTCAATTTTTTCGACATCGGCTAACAGAATCGTGACGGCTTGCAAGGGAGCATTGGTCAAGGAGCCGACAATTTTTGTTTCGTCGATAGAGACCACTTGCATATCGATTATTCGTCCCCCGCGCTCATAAACGACAATCCGATCTTTAAATTCCACTTCATGGTGCGGAGCTGAGTTTGAAACCGTCTGCATACTAGTGCAACCAATTAAACAAAGTATGGCCCACCAAATGGTGACGAATTTGAGTGTTGATTTCATAGGCAACTCTTTGTAGCGAATAACTCCTTAAGAGATTATGGACCAGCTGAGTAAAAATTGCACATTAAAGACTGACGGTAATCATTGTAAATTGCAAAGAAATCGTCACGGGTTAAACCTATCGGTTGAACGTCATCGTTGATACGCTTGAGAATTTTTAATCAAGGAAATGATTTATGAAAAATATCTACGCGATTCCGCTTCACTTGATCGTGCTAATGACTTGTTGTACCGCCGTGTTTTCTGCGCAAAATTCATCGGTAGAGGAGGATAGACTTACATCTCAAATTCGCAATCCATCCAGTTGTTTTGATGGGATCTTTACTGATCTTCCAACCTATATAAAGCATATGAAAACCTTGCCTAGCGTCGGAGACGATCCAACAAAATTAGCGCAAGCAGAAAAACGATATCACTATTGGCGTGATAATTTTGAATGCCAATGGTTTGACTATGTTGTTGATAACATTTTAGTAAAAGGGTTTTACATTGTACCCCTGAAGGTTGAGCAAACGTCGCTGCCCGTCGTGGTTTTCAATCACGGTGGCAATGCGGATATTGGCGCAGTGAAGAGCCGTTACTTGTTTGGTAAGTTGTTTCCGTTAGCCGCAAAAGGTTACGTCGTTGTCGGGAGCCAGTACCGCGGCAATGGCAATCGTGATAATCCTCATCCTAATCCGTTGCTTGATGAATTTGGCGGTCGTGATGTTCGAGATGTTTCAGCCTTGCTCGACCTACTGCCAGACATACCCATGGCTGACTCGACTAAGGTAGCCCTTTGGGGCATCAGTCGTGGTGGAATGATGGCGTACTTGGCCGCAAAGATTGACGCTCGCTTTAAAGCGGTGGTCGCGCAAAGCGCCCCGGTTGACCTGATCGCAGCTCGGCAACGAGGAGGGTTTATTCTTAATGTCTTTGATAAGTGGATTCCAGGGTATCGCGAGTTTCCCGAGAAGGTTTTACGTGAGCGTTCGGTGATTTATTGGGCACAACAATTGACCCAGCCTCTATTCATCATTCACGGTAATCAAGATCCTCGTATTCCAGCCTCCGACATTGACCGGTTCGCTGCTAAGCTCGCCGAGCAAAATCACGATGTGGTGCAGCTACGTTTCCCCGACGGTAAACACAATCTCGGCCCGTATGAGACGCAGATTATTAATCAAATGGACGTTTGGCTTCAGCAAAACTTTCGCCAAGGAAAGCAAGCCGCTAATTGAAAAGGGTAGAAAAAAGAGCCAGT
>Ga0070728_10007140_pt1 | contig 10309 bp, 5 predicted proteins | sample tdDd471_FD_66723 | JGI IMG/M metagenome (GOLD analysis project Ga0070728, IMG submission 66723) | Marine sediment microbial communities from the Atlantic coast under amendment with organic carbon and nitrate - tdDd47.1 | ecosystem: Environmental > Aquatic > Marine > Coastal > Sediment | place...
TCATCTCGGCCGTGAACGCCAACCTCGAACCGCTGCACCGTTACGTGGAGCTGCGGCGGAAAGTGCTGGGCCTCGACGACATCCACATCTACGACATGTACGTGCCCATGGTCGAGGCCGCCGAGATGGATGTGACCTACCTCGAGGCCATGGATATCCTGCCCAGGGCCCTGGCGCCCCTGGGCGAGGACTACGGCGAGATGCTGGTCACCGGCCTCGACCCGCGCAACGGCTGGATCGACGTCTATCCCAGCAACGACAAGGACAGCGGCGCCTTCTCGGCCAGCGTCTACGGCCGCCATCCCTACGTGAAGATGAACTACCAGGACAGCCTGGACGACCTGTCCACCCTGGCCCACGAGTTCGGCCACGCCCTGCACTCCAAGCTGGCCATGGACCACCAGCCCTACCACAACTACCGCTACGTGCCGTTCCTGGCCGAGATCGCCTCGACCTGCAACGAGGCCCTGCTGTCCGACTACCTCGTGGCCAACGCCGAGAGCAAGGACGCCCGCATCGGCATCCTGGCCGCCGAGCTGGAGAGCATCCGCACCACCATCTACCGCCAGACCCTGTTCAGCGAATTCGAGCGCGTGGTGCACGGCTACGTGGAGAGCGGCACGCCCATCACGGCCACCTTGCTCGACGATACCTATCGCGATCTGGTGAGCCGCTACTACGGCCCGGACTTCACGGTGGACGAGAACGACGGCATGGAGTGGGCCTACATCCCGCACTTCTACTACAAGTACTACGTCTACAGCTACGCCACGGGTCTGAGCTGCGGCCTGGCCCTGGCCGAGCAGGTGAAGGAGCAGGGCGAACCCGCCGTGAAGGCCTACCTGGGCATGCTCCAGGGCGGCTGCAGCGACGCTCCGTTGACCCTGCTCAAGGGGGCCGGCGTCGACCTGACCCGCCCCGACGCCATCGATGCGGCCCTGGCGCGGTTCGATCGGACAGTGACCGAGCTGGCGGAATTGCTGGGGGTGGATCTCGGCTGAGTCTGTCCGGCGGCCTGGAATTCAAGACCACGGCGTGGCTGCCCCGATTGACCGATTGACATCAACAGTGTTAACATATTGTCAGGCGGACGCAGCGTCCGGTTGGGTCCGCCTTCGCCACCAAACTGCTCAGGCATCGATCCTTCGGGGGAGGGACCATGCGGTTCGTCTGCGCCTTCGCGTTCGTCCTGCTCGCCGTCGGCGTCGGGGCCACCACCGTCGACATCAGCTACTCGCACCGCCAGATCCCCAGCGGTATCGAGCCCGATCCCGACATTGTCGAGGCGAGCATCATCGCCACCTTCACGGCGGATGAGCCCGTCGACCTGGCCGCACCCGATCCCACCATGGTGCGGGTGGACGACCGCACCTTCCAGCACACCTTCGTGTGGAACTGGACCGGACCCAAGCACGTGAGCTTCATCGACGGCGGGGGCGGCGTCACCGCCTCCGTGGCCTGGCCCCAGCCCGTGTATGCCCTGCGGCCCGAGCTCTGGGATTTCCCCATCATGCACATCCGTACGGACTCCACCGGACTCTGGGATCCTGAGATCGGCATCTACGTCTGGGGCAACTACGACAATTTCTTGCAGCACGGCGAGGAGTGGGAGTGTGGCGCGATCGTCGATTACTACGAGAACGGCACCGCCCTGGCCTTCAGTGACTCGGCCGGTGTGCGCATCCACGGCAACTGGGGCCGGCGCAACGACCAGAAGAGCCTGCGCCTGTACTTCGACGATTACGGTTCCGACAATGATCTGGTGTACGACTTCTACGGCTCCGGACCCACCACCTTCCAGCGCCTGCTGCTGCGCCAGTGCGCCACTCCCACTTACGCCCTGAACAGCATCATCCTGGAGCAGACCTTCCTCGACCTGGGCCACCTGGGCAGCCGCACCACTCCGGTGGTGGCGTTCCTCAACGACGAGTACTGGGGCCTCTACAATCTGCGCGAGCGCTGGGACAGCAAATTCGTCGAGGACACCCACGAACTGGCCGACTCCGACGGCTACGTCCTGCTGGTCGATGGCGTGGACGTCAACGGTGACGGCGCCGGCTGGTGGGAGTTCCTGGCCTCGTTCCTGGAGGTGGAGGATCCCTCGTCCCACGCCTGGTACACCGAGGTGTGCGAGAACTTCGACCTGGACAACTACATCGACTGGCAGCTCATCAACATCTTCGCCGCGCCCCGCGACAACGGCGCCCACCACAATTCGGTGATCATGAAGATCGGCGACGGCAAGTGGACGTACTCCATGTGGGACGAGGACAGCACGTTCATCCCGGTCAACCTCGAGTCCGACTACTTCCGATTCTTCTCCGCCGGCACCTACGAGGAGCTGCTGGAGTTCATGCCCGGCTCTTACGGCAACACCAACTGGGGGAGCCTGCAGTACTGGTTCGGCATGCTGAATCGCCTCATGCAGAACAGCGAGTTCAAGGCCCGTTTCTCGGCCCGGGCCGACGAATTGCTGGCCGGCGCCCTGTCGGTGGAGACCCTCACCGCGCGCCTGGACGGCTACATCAACGAGCAGGCTCCGGAGATCGAGCGTCATTTCGAGCGCTGGTCGGGCGCCACGTACTGGGGCTACTTCTGGCACGGCGACACCCTGCGCGACTGGATCGCCCAGCGACACCCCCTCGTCATGGCCCAGAAGCAGGCCTTCATGGAGCACTACCGGGTGCCCGTGGAGCTGAGCGTCTTCGATGCCTCCCTGGCGGGTGATGGCGCCACCCTCACCTGGCGCACCGAGGCCGAGACCGACAACCAGGGCTTCGTGGTGTACCGCAGCGTGGGCACGCCCGATGCCATGGAGTTGCTGGCCTCGTACCTCGATCACTCCGAGCTGGAGGGCCAGGACGATTCCTCCGAACCCACCCTCTACACCTACGTCGATGCCAGCGCCTCTCCGGGGCAGCTCTATTTCTACCAGCTGCACCACGTGGACGGCGGTGGCGGCGAGACGGTCCATAACTGGGTTGAGTCCACCGCGCCGCCCAGCTGGTCGGGCGTGGTGATCAACGAATTCATGGCCAGCAACGATGCCACCGTGGCCGACGAAGCCGGCGAGTACGACGACTGGGTGGAGCTCCACAACAACGGCGATCAGCTGGCCGAGTTGCGTGGACTCTACCTCACCGACGATCTGGCCCAGCCCACGCGCTGGATGCTTCCCGACGTCACCCTGGCCCCCGGTGCTCATCTGCTGATCTGGTGCGACGACGATACGGAGCAGGGGCCGCTGCACACCAATTTCAAGCTGTCGGCCGGTGGCGAAGACCTGGCTCTGTTCGTCGACGAAGGTGGCGGCCCCGCGATCATCGACAGCCACAGCTTCACCGCCCAGCTCACCGACGTGAGCGAGGGCCGACGGTTCGACGGCGCGACCACCTGGGTCAATTTCTCGTCGCCCACGCCGGGTCTGCCCAACATCGACCCCATCGGCGTGCCCGTCCCCGGTCCGACCGACCTCTGGCTGAGTCCCAACTTCCCCAATCCGTTCAATCCCAGCACCCGGTTCGAGTTCACCGTGCCGTTGGCCGCGCCCGTGACCCTGCGGATCTACGACGTGCGTGGGCAGCGGGTGGCCACGTTGGTGGACGAGGATCTGGACGCCGGGCGCCATGCCGTCGTGTGGAAGGGGCGGAACGAACGAGGCGCCATGGCGGCGTCCGGGGTCTACATGGCTCGGCTGGAAGCGAGCGGGACCGTGCGGGAGCGGCGGATCGTGCTGGTGAAATAGACGCGGTCGGATTCCGCCGTTTCTCGGCTGGATGATGTCACCACGAAACGGGCCCCGGGAACGTCCCCGGGGCCCACTTCTCTTCACCGGGTCAGCGCGGCGCTTATCGCACCAGCGTCATCTTGGCCGTCCGCAGGCCCGTCGCGCTCTCCATGGTGCAGAAGTACACGCCCGAGGGCATGGCCCGTCCGCCGCTATCGGTACCGTTCCAGTTCACCAGGTGCTCGCCGGCCGCACGGGCGCCGGCTTCCACCACCCGCACCAGCTGTCCGCGGGCGTCGAAGACCGACACCTTGACGTCGCCGGCGGTGGCCAGGCTGTAGCTGATGGTGGTCATGGGGTTGAACGGGTTGGGCGAGGCGCCGTGCAGGGCGAAACTGTGGGGCAGTTCGTCCTGAGCGTCGTCGCCCTCGATACCCACGGTGCCGCCGAGGCACCAGTCCACGGAATTGATCATGAGGGCCGCGCGGTCGGCCGCGTTGTCGATGGCCTCATAGCCGAAGGCCAGGTAGATGACCTTGTAGACGCCGGTGTCGGCCTTGATGGCTCCGTTGCGGTTGGCGTCGTAGGTCAGGATGGCCGAGGCGTCAGCGTCCCGGGGGTCGATGTCGCTGGGGTACTCCTGGTTGTCGGCGCCGTCGCCGCCGGCGATGTGCAGGGCCAGACCGTCGGTGATGGGATCCATGGGCACACCGGACAGGTCGTAACCGTTGGTATCGTCGGAGACGAAGTCGGCGTGGAGATAGTCGTGATACCAGGCCAGGGCGTCGCCGCCCTCATCGTCCAGCTCCCAGCCGATGTCCTGGCCGGTGATGAACAGGTTGCCGCCGCCGTCCAGGTAGGCGGACAGGGCTGCGCGGTCGTCGGCGTCCACGGTGGGGAAGGCCCAGCCGCAGGACCACACGACCATGCCGAAGTTGCCCAGGATGTCGGCGGTCAGGCCGGTGGAGTTGCGATCCCAGGTGGCGAAGCTCCGACCCGTGGCCTCGATGGCGGGGGCGAAGTAGGCCGTCTCGTAGTCGAAGGCGCCGTCGTCGTCCACCAGCAGGATCTCGGTGCCGGCGGTGATGACCTTGTAGGTCATGGCGCGATCGTCGATGAGACCGCTGTTGGAGTGGAACGTCAGGGTGACGGCACCCTCGCCCACGCCGGCGGCGTCGATGTTCACGTTGAACACGCCGCGCTCACCGGGAGCCAGGGTGACCTGGGTCGACGTGCTCTGGGCGCCGTCGTACACGAAGTAGCCGTTCCAGCCGGCGGGCAGATCGCTGGTGTCCACGGACACGGTGTAGGTATCCTCGAGGGCGCCGGCGTTGAACAGCGCGGCGTCGTCGAAGGCCACCAGGCCGCTGTCGATGACGGTGCGTTCGCCCAGGGCGTAATACCGCATGGAGTAGTCGGGGGCCTCGTAGGTGTTGCAGCTCTGGAGGACCTGCTTGTCCCCGTCGTTCTGCACGAAGGCCACGATGTCCATGTTGGCGGCCAGCCAGCTGGGATCGGTGGTGAAGTTGACGGTGAAGGTCTCCGACTCGCCATCCTCGTCGATGGTGATGGCCTGGTCGGCACCCATGGTGCGCAGCACGTTGTGGTAGGTGGTGCCGTTGTAATCGAGGTCGGTCTCCAGCACCATGATGCGCAGGACCGTCTGGGAGATGTCGCCCAGGTCGCCCTCGAGGGCCAGATCCACGGTCACGCTGCCGGTCATCATGCCGAAGCTGTGGTCGGTGATGACCATGCTCAGGGGCGTGGCGTCGTCGAGCATGCTCTGCACCACGGGGTCGTAGGTGGAGCCGTCGATGGCGTCTTCGCCGGCGCCGACGACCATGGAGCCGCCGTTGAAGAGCACGTGGGGCATGCCGTTGTTGCCGTAGTAGGTGATGCGGGCGTCGGCATCGGGGGAGCCGAGGCCGCCGGAGGTGGCGAGCAGCTCGACGTAGGCGAATTCGTTGCTGTCATAGCGGTCGTGGAGAACTTCCAGACCGGCGCGGGCGCGCGGGCAGTAGCCTCACCACGTGGCCGAGCCCATCTCGACGAAGACAGCGCGGGGGACCAGCGCGATGGCCGGCAGGGCCGTGGCCAGCAGGATCAGGCAGGCGAAGAGCGTTCGCATGGTTCTCATGGAAATCCTCCAGATACGAGAGGGGGTAACGGCTCCCGATGATAACACGGTTTCGGCGGGGACGGTTGTCGAAAACACAGCCCACGGCTAGGAATTTGGCCGGTTGCCAGATCGCGGAGATACAGCGGTCGATCGCTTGATTTCATTCGCCGACCTCGCCACCTTTCCGGCACCAGCCCCGACCCCGACCCCCGGCCGCTCCCCGCGACCGTCGATCCTGGTCATCGCTCGGCCCTTCAACCAGGCCGCCCACGGACGACCGGATACCTCAAGGAGCCACAGCTCATGGAGATCTCAGGACTCCGCTATGGAGCCCAGCTGCTCAAGCTGGTCGATTTTCCATATCCCGAACACCTCACCGGTGGCGCGACCAACGGCGCCATCCAGCGCCTGCTCGACCGGTACGGCAAGATCGTCGTCAAACCGCTCTTCTACTCGGCAGTGGGCAAGAAGGGCAAGGCGGGCCTCGTGCGCGTGGTGGACAACCTGCCCGACGCCCTGGCCGCCAAGCGCGAACTCTATTTCGCCACTCACAAGGTGGGTGGCCGCACGGTGACGGCCAACGGCGTCACCTTCGAGGCGTTCATCCCGTCGGAGATCGAGGTCTACTTCTCCATCACCGAGTCGACCCAGCGGCGCATGCCCATCTTCAGCATCTCGCCCTGGGGCGGCGTCGACATCGAGACCCTGGGTTCGGACAAGCTGCACACCACCTGGATCGATCCCTTCATGGGACTGAAGTCGTTCGACCTGACCAACGCGTTGCGGGACACGGGCTGCCCGGCCCAGTTCATCAGCCCCCTGGTGCAGCATCTGCCCAAGCTGTGGCAGCTCTACAACTCCTACGGCCTGACCACCATCGAGATCAACCCGCTGCGGATCATGCGCCAGGGCGGTCGGTACGTGCCGCTGGCCTGCGACATCAAGGCGGGGTTCGACCAGGACAATCCGGCCTCCAAACGCGCCGGTCTGCCGGGAACCATCTTCAAGTCCGACATCACCGCCTTCGAGCAGGAGATCAACCTGCTGCGCACCTACCAGGGCCAGAGCGACGTGCTGGAGCTCAATCCCCAGGGCACCATCCTGCCGTTCATGTTCGGGGGCGGCGCCAATTCGGCGGCCACCGAGACCCTGGGCAACCGCGCCATCTTCGCCAGCGATTTCGGCGGCAATCCGCCCTACGAGAAGATGTACGAGATCGCGCGCATCAGCTTCCGGCATCACCTCGAGGCGGCCAACGTGCTGCTGGTGATCGGCGGCAAGGCCAACAACACCGACATCTACGTCACCTTCCGCGGCATCTTCGACGCGCTGCGCGACCACTTCGTGGAGCACGGTCACAAGCCCATCTACGTGGTGGTGGGTCGCGGCGGGCCCAACCTCATCTCGGGCATGGTCTACGCCCGCGACATCCTCGATTCGCTCAACCTGCCTTACCGCTTCTTCGGCTACGACACGTCCATGATCATGACCCTGGAATACGCCTGCCGCGTGGACGAATGGTGGCAGGAAGAAGGACTTCGCAAGTTCCAGGAGGTGGCGCGATGAGGCAGCTCAAGACCAAGCCGTTCCCCTACTACGTGGGTGTGCACTCCCTCGAGGAACTGGTGTCGCGTGAGAGCCGCGTCTGCGTGCTCAACATCCTGGGCAACGAGAGCCGCAAGGTGACGCCCGTGTCGCACCAGTACTCGCACGGCAACGTGGTGGCCGGCGTGCAGTACGGCCGCACCGGCGAACTGGAGACCGAGCGCGGTTCCATCCCTGTCTACCCCAGCGTGCGGGACGTCATGAAGGCGGGCCACAGCTTCGACATCGGTGTGATCTACCTGCCGCCCGTGGCCGTGGCCCAGGGCGTGAGCGAGTTGATCGGCTGCAACGCCGAACTCAAGCGCGTGATCATCGTCACCGAGAAGGTGCCGACGGCCGATTCCCGCAACATCCGGGTGCTCTGCCAGGAGCACGGCGTGGACGTGGTGGGCTGCAACTGCCTGGGCGTGGCCAACGTCTGGGACAACGTGCGCGTGGGCGGCGCCCTCGGCGGCGACGATCCCGAACAGACCCTGAAGAAGGGGTCGGTGGCCATCCACTCCAACAGCGGCAACTTCACCACCACCATGGCGGAGTATCTACTCACCGAGGGGTTCGGCCTGAGCACGGCCGTCAGTTCGGGCAAGGACGTGTACATCCACTTCGCGTTGCCTGAATTCCTGTACGCCGCGCAGAACGACCCGCGCACCAAGGCGGTGGCGCTCTACGTCGAGCCCGGCGGCTATTACGAGAAGATGGCCCTGGACATGATCCGCGACCGCGCCTTCGGCTTCAACAAGCCCATGGTGGTGTGCGTGACCGGTCGCTGGAAGAAGGACATCGCCCGTAGTTGCGGCCACGCCGGCGCCCTGGCCGGCAGTGGCGACGACGCCCTGAGCAAGGAAGCCTGGTTCGACGACTACTTCGGCGTGCCCTGCTTCGATCCGGACCATCCGCAGTCGTCGCGGCGCGGTGTGCGGGTGACCACGATCCAGGCGGTGCCGGCGGCCATGAAGGCGGCCTTCGCGGCCATCGGGGAAGAGCCCGACTTCGCGCCACGCGGCGATCTCGACCTCAAGCCCTGGCTGGGGGACAACGTCCTGCCCTTGCCCGCGAAGCTGGATCTGCCGCTGGTGACGCCGCTGGCGCCCCACGACGAGACTCTCGGCAAGATCAATCGCAATGTGGGCGCGCAGTTTCTGCGGCGCAGCATGCGGAACATGTCGGGGGCTTCGCAGCTCGATCCGGCCACCATGGTCACCAGTCTGCATGGCATCTCGATCCTCGATCTCAGCGAACGCACCATCGAGGAAAACGTGTATTTCACCCTGGCCCGCGTCGCGGCCGAGCCCCGGGAGCTGGCCACGGTCAACCTGCTGCTCAACCTCTTCCTCAAGCTCGACGACGGTGAGTACGACACCGTCGGGCGTGCCCAGGCCAACGGCGCCACGCCCAACGCCGCCCTGTCGGCCGGACTGGCGGCTCTGGGCGACGCACCCGTGCTGGCCCGGACCCGGGAACAGGTGCGGCTGCTCATCGACCTCATCCGCAACCATGGCATCGACGTCAACACGACCGGGTTCTCGGCCGCCTTCGACGAGGACGCTGCCGGCACCTGGTTCGAGACGCCGGGCGCGCCCATCGATGACACCGCGGCGTTTCTGTTGAACGAGATCAAGACCAGCGGCACCGAGGGCGTGGCGCGGAAGGTCTGCCTGCACATCATCGAGCAGGCCGAGGCGGCCGGGCGGCAGATCCGCGACCTGCGGTCGTTCCTGCTGGCGGCCATCGTGCTGTGCGCCTTCTGGCGCCCCATGCTCCGCAAGCGCATCTCCCGCCAGACGGTGGAGGATGCGGTGTCGTACCTCTTCTGCATCGCCCGATTGTACGCTTACGGCGTCATCGATCCCGAGGGCAACCAGGCCTGGCGTAAGCTCACGGGTCCCGGCCTGTCGGGCATGGGCGAGTCGTTCACCGGCAACGCCTTCGCCATCCTCTTCGGCCGTCGGCCCTCGGACGACGACCTGCGCGAGTTCCGCTACCTCATCGGCCTGACCCTGAGCAACGGGGCCGGCACCATCAGCGCCAAGGGGGCCAAGGAGACCGTCTCGGCGCGGAACAACGTCTCCATGGCCTACGTCGGTTGCCTGGCCAACACCGGCCTGGCCCACGGCGGCAACGGCTACGAGGCGGTGCAGTTCCTCCTGCGATACTTCGCGGAGTCGGGCCTCACCGAGCCGGGCAAGAGCGCCGAGGCGCTCAAGGCCAAGGGGCTCGATGTGGCCGGTCTGGCCAACCGGGCCGTGCGCGAATACGCCGAGTACAAGTCCGAGGCCAAGAGCAGCGGCGCGCTGCGGGTCAAACCCGTGCCCTGCGTCAACCACCCGGTGTTCAAGGGCAACGCCGTGAACATCGACCCGCGCGAGGCCTACGTCCGCGAGCAGCTGGCCGCGGCCGGTATCGACAACGTCTTCCTGGACTTCTACCACGCGCTGGTCGAGGACCTCTTCCGCGAGGGCGTCACCCGCAACGTGTTCTGCGTGAACATCGACGCGGTGCTGGCCTGCATGTCGTTGAAGCTGGTGTGGGGTTCTCTGCAGGATGGCGGCATGACCGACCAGCAGCTCCAGGATCTGGTGTTCACCCTGTTCCTATACGGCCGGTCGGTGGGGGTGACGGCGGAGATCGTCGACCACCGTGATCGCGGCACGGACATGGATTGCCGGACACCGTTGAAGGAGCTGGGATTCGTGCTCTAGGTTCCGGCGACGATGATGAAGGAGGGCCCTCGTTGGGCCCTCCTTTCCTGTTTCCAGGCGCGTGGCCTGGCCCGGCCGATGTTGCTTGCGGTTCTGCGCTGTGCGAGGATGACCGCGAGTTCCGATGCCCGCCATCCGGACCGGGGGAGAATCATCATG
>Ga0070728_10007142_pt1 | contig 10308 bp, 8 predicted proteins | sample tdDd471_FD_66723 | JGI IMG/M metagenome (GOLD analysis project Ga0070728, IMG submission 66723) | Marine sediment microbial communities from the Atlantic coast under amendment with organic carbon and nitrate - tdDd47.1 | ecosystem: Environmental > Aquatic > Marine > Coastal > Sediment | place...
CCCGGTAGGCTCGCTTCATGACCGGGTGTGAGTCTTCCCAGCCTTCCGCTGCGGCGTGACCCTCGAGGGAGGGGAACACCTCGATGTGCTCGTGCAGCGGCGTGACGGCGATCCGGTCCACCCCGAGCCCTGCGAACATCTCGACGAATCGATCGAGTTTTTCCATGTGGTGGCGGAACGAAAGCGAGTTGATCTCGATGAGCGGGTAACGGCTCCCGGCGCGGGCGCGAGCGGATGCGAGTCGCTCGATTCCGGCAACGAGGCGTTCGAAGTTCCCACCGGCGTAGACGCTCTCGTACTCGTGCGCTGTGGTTCCCGACATGCTGACGGTCACTCGATGAACCCCCGCGTCAACTATCGCAGGCGCCCACTGCTCCAGTTTTGAACCGTTGGTGAAGAACTCGATGAGCACCCGATTGTCGGCCAGACAATCCAGGAACTCATCGAACTTCGGGTGGGCGGTCGGTTCACCCCAACCCGAGATCTGCACCTTGAGCGCTGTCCGCGTGAGTTCATTGATGTAGTCGCGAACCGGGGGAAGAAACCTCCGACGCGGCTCGAATCTGTTGCTGAGCAGGGATGAAAACCGAGGACACATCACGCACCGCTGATTGCAGGCATTACTGATGTCCAGATGGACCTCGAGGGGGTAGGCCGGAGTCGCACCGCCGCGAAGAAACTCCAGGAACGACTCGACAGCCTCGTGTTTCGCCTTGACGAGTTCATCGCTGGTCTCCCGCCTTCCGAGGAGAGTCCGCGCCACGTTGTTCAGGTTGAAAATGTCGGCCATTTCCCATTTTACGGCGTGGATTCCGGCGGCGTCTAGGAGCCATGCTCTGCTTCCCGAACGTGACGGCCGCGACCATGAAAAACAGGAGACATGGGCTACCGGAAACGTGTAACCTACATTCTTCAGTACAAGATCACCTTGAACCCTGACGCTCGAGCGCCGGCCGGAGTTGTTGGAGGCGCGCGGAATGGAAATCACTCCACGGGAGATCGTGCGGGCCGCCCAGTGCGGCGAGATGCGATTCGACTACCAGCCGAAGGTGTCGTTCCTGACGGGAGAGATCTGCGGCGCCGAGGCCCTGATGAGGTGGCGGCGCGAAGACGGTTCGGTAGTCTCGCCCGAGAGTTTTGTCCCACTCGCCGAGTTCTGGGGTGTTGTCAGTGATCTCTCCGAGGCCATGTTTCCGCGCTTCCTCACCGATGTTTCGTCCATCGCCAATCGCCATCCGGACCAACGGATCGCCTTCAACGTCTCGGCACATGACCTCGATGCGCCCTGCTTCATCGCCATGCTGCGCGATGCCATCGATGGCGGTCAGATCCCGGTCAAACGCCTCGAACTCGAGGTGACCGAAGGGGCCGTGGTTTCGAGCAAGGCCTCGGTGCTCGGCAGTCTGCAACGCCTCGTGACCGAGGGCGTTGAGCTCGCCATGGATGACTACGGGATGGGTTTCTCGTCGTTGGACACGCTCCACAGGCTGCCGTTTTCATCCATCAAACTCGACCAGAGCTTTGTCCTGCGCGTGCTCCGCTCGGCCAAGAGCGCGGTGTTGGTCAAGGCCAGTATCGCCATGGCGCAGATGCTCGGCATCAGAACGGTGGTCGAGGGCGTGGAGTCCAAAGCCATCTACGACTCGCTCCTGCACTCGGGCTGCTCGGCCGCCCAGGGCTTCTGGATCTCCGAGCCGCTCCCGCTCGACCGGTACCTCGATTTCGTCGATGATCCTCCGGCCCTGCCATCGTCGCCCATCGGGCTGTTCCGGATGGCCCAACTCGCCCACCACTGGCAGGAGAGATTGCTCATCGACCTCGTCTTTGCCGCTCTCAGCAGCGATGACCCGGCGTGCGATATTCCCCTCGATTTCCATCTCGACGAGACCGAGTGCGAGCTCGGAAAGTGGTACCACGGCTATCGGGAGCACCTTGCCGGCGACCCGGATTTCGACGCCCTCGAGGCACCGCACCGCGCCATGCACGAACTTTGCGGTGAGATCTTCGCGGCGCTCAAGATCGGTGACCGGGACCGGATTCTCGACCATCTTCTGCACGAGATCTCCACGAACTCGTGTCTGGTGACGACCTGTCTCCACCGCCTCGAGACCAACGCGCTCATCAACGAGGCCGGATAGCCCGCTGGCTCCGGTGATCAGAATCTTCTTTCCATCGATGGTTGGGTGTTCCATTCGGTCGTTCTCCTCATCAATAAGTGCGGGGTTCTATACAAAGTGTCAGCCTTGTGACTGGTGATCGTGTTCGCCCGAGATGGTGGCAGGAAGAACCCCAGGTCAATTTTCTCTCCGGGGGCGCATGTTCATGCTCTACCGGCCGACTTCCCTTCGACATACGATCCGAGTGTGCAATAAGGAGGAAGTTCATGATCAGAACTCGGGTGCTCTTTTTCGTTCTCGTGGTGACCGTTGTTGGATTGACGACCGGCGCCGGTGTCGGGTACGCGGATACGCAGGCCGATGCGCCCTATTACCTCGAGGCCATCGCGTCCATCACCGGTGGTGATGTCGGACAGCACGTCTCCATCGCGTTCAATGAGAACACCGGCAAACCGTATGTCAGCTACTACGACGAGACGAATCAGGATCTGCGTCTGATCTACCCTCACGACACCGCCGGCAATTGCGGACCGGACAACAATTGGTATTGCGAGGTGTTGGACACCACCGGCGATGTGGGCCAATACAGCTCCATCGACTACTTCATCGACAGCGGCACGGGCGCGGTCAAGATCGGGATCGCCTACTACGATGCGACGAACCATGACCTCAAGGTCGCGATCTGGTCCGCTTCGCCCTTTCCCGGCTGGAAGGTTTCCAGGGTAAATGCCGAACCGCTGATCGGTTCTTATAGACAGTGCGGACGCTATGCATCTTTGAAATTCGACTCCAATGGAGCGGTTCACATCGCTTACGTCGTTCACCTCGATGCTATCAATCCTCTTCCGGACAGCTATCACGCGATGCATGCATACTCCGTGAGCAGTGGAGGGGACTGCGGATATGGCGCGGCGGCTGGCAAATGGCAGTGCGATGCCATCTCGTCGAACGAGTTTGATCTGCCCAGTTCAACGTCGTTGGATCTCACCTCGACAGGCGAACCCAATGTCGCTTTCTACGATGATTCGACCGACAATCTGAGATTCTGTCAGAAAGACGCTGGAACCTGGTCCTGCAGGACGATCGAATCAACCGGAGGTTCTGGGGCTCAAGTGTTCGTTTCTTTGGCCGTTGATCAAGCGGATCGGCCACACATCGCCTACTACGACTATTTCAACGGCAAATTGAAGTATGCAACCTGGGTCGGAACGGCCGGCAACTGTGGGCTCGACGGAGCCACCTATGAGTTCCAATGTGACGCCATCGACACCATCGGGGACAGCCAGAGCCGGGTGGGTATCTCGGTGGACGTGGATCCCGACGGATATCCCGTCATCGCCTACCAGGACGACTCGGATCCCCTGGGATTCTCGGTCCTCAACGTCGCACGCCCGGCTCTCGCCCACGGCACCACCATTGGCAACTGCGGACCGATCGTGAATCTCTTTCGCCGGTGGCAGTGCGAGACCATCGACGACGCCACCCAGGGCGGCGGAGCCGGCCATCTCTACGAGGCGGAATACGCGGCCCTGGGCATTGACCCTGACGGCGCTGCGTACATCGCGTACTACGAGGAAGACGACTACAACAATGAAGGTCGCCTGAAACTCGCCCACCAGGAGGTTGCCGATCCCATCTTCTCGGATGATTTTGAAACGGGTGGCGTCTCAGCGTGGTCATCGTCGGTCGGCGGATCATAGACCCGGTTTTGAAAAAGAGAGCCTGGCGCTACTCCGATCGCCTCGGGCCGTTTCTCGGATGCGCTATGGCGCCACAGAGTTCCATGCAGAGGTATTGCCCCCTTCGAATCCGTCGGCAAAGATTTGAGCACATCCTTCCGACGGACAGATGAAGAGATTGACGTCCCGCACATACACGTGCCCTTCGTCGTCCTGAGCGCTGACTCTGATGGTGAGCTCGGAGGTATCGGGATAGGCGGGGGCAGTCTCACCCAGGGTGCTGTAGATGCCGTCGCCCGGAACTGCATCGGGTGTCGAACCATCGTCGTGGGGATTCCAGGTAAAAAAGACCGGCAGATCCTCGTAGGCGGGTTCGCGGATCCCATCGAGAAGGTGGTCCACTGATGTGCGCGCCACATTCACAAGTCCGTCGGGATCACTGATTGCGGACGTGAGAACCACGGTTGCAGACGGGTCGTTGTCCGGTAGATACGGAGGATCGAAGTTGATCGAATGCACCGTCGGGCCAGGGTGCAAGGCAGAGGCAGGCCACAGCTCTCCGGTGTAGAGCAATCGGGTGCTGTGAACAAAAGCCACGCGGCTCCCGTTTGCGCTGATCTGCGGCGAGTAGGTGGCGCCGATGTAGATTGGGGCCGAAGGAAAGAGATCGATGCCGTCGGTGCCGTTGGACCGAATCAGATGGCCGCGGTGGGTTCCGTCATCGCTGATGAATACCCGGCTTCCGTCTAAGGGCATGACAGCACCGGCACTGTTGATGTCCCTGGGATACAAGAGGGTCTCACTCCCCGTGGCGACGTCGAGCGCGGTCCACCAATTGCTGACTATGTCGCAGATAACCGCTGTGGAGCCGTCTCCCGAGACCTCCAGATGGATCTTCTCCGACGTTTCGGCGTCGTCGGTCAGCTGTCGGTATCCAGAGCTGTCTTTGACGAAAACCTCCGGATTGGTGATGGTCGCACTGCCGTTGTAGTAGGCGTAGAGACTGAATACGATCGTCCCACCGTCGTCGGATACGTCAAAACCCCGAACTTTGCGACCGGTTCCGCCATCGCGAGGCACCTCGGAGTCGTTGACGACTCGAGTCGGCGCCCCCCCGCCGGCGGCAACCATCCAGATATCGTCAAGGTCCTCCCTGAAATAGACGACATCCCCGCTGGCCGTCGTCCGTAGCTCGTTGACGTAGTTGATCTCTGACCAATCGCTCTTATCGAAGATCTTGGTCATCGTGCCGCCGGACACGCGAAAGATCGAGTCCCTGGCGGTGTCGGCAATGAAGGCCACCGACCCATTCTGGGAAATGGCCATCGAAGGAGCCACCACGCCCCACGAGGCCGTTGCATCCAGCGCGACGTCAACTCGGCCACCGGTGTCGGGATTGATCAGGAAGAGGTTTCGCTCGTCCCCGTAGTAATAAAAGGTGTAGGCCAGGATCGTGCTGGCGTCAGCGCTCATGACCGCTCTGCCGACACTCAGGTCGTCGCCTGAATAAAAACCGGTCCCGTCGAGCAGCAGTTCGTAGCTGGCAGTGAAATCCGGCTGAGCCGCTTCGCCGATACCTTGGATGAAGACGAGGGTCAGAAAAACAACTCCGAGCCGAACACATAAATGCCGCATCGATGTCCCCCACAGTTCCTTCGAGTCTCAAGAAAGCGATCTCCTCGATCGTGCCCAATCCAGATCCAAAGCACCGAGCAACGTCCGTGCCTGGAAAAGCGCCTTTTGTTTTCATGTTGGACAGACATTATACTCCGTAACGAAAACGCCATAGGACTGGTTGCTCATATCTCAAAAAGACTAATAAAAATCTGACACCGACAAAGGGAGCTCAGTGACGTATGGAGAGACACATGGACGACCGACCTTCAATCAAGACACCACCCAAGGGACTGGCCATTCTGGCGGTCGTCGGCCCATCGCTGATTTGGGCGGCCGAGTTTGTCGGTTCCGGGGAGATCATCCTGTCGACGCGGGTTGGCGCCATCCTGGGCCCGACCGTCCTGTGGGCAATCATTGTCGGTGTGGTGCTCAAGTTCTGGATCGGAATGGCTGGGGCGCGCTACACCGTGTGCACCGGTGAAGGCATGATCGACATGATCTCGAGAGTGCCGGGCCCGAAGAACTGGGGTGTCTGGATCACCCTCGTTGCCCAATTTGCGGCGGCTGCTATTTCGATTGGTTCCATCGCCGCCGCGGCCGGCATTTTTGTCCATAGTCTGATCGGGATTTCCCCCATGGTCGCAGGGTGGATGGTTACCATATTCGCTCTGCTTGTTGTTTGGTTTGATGTCTTTAATTTTCTCAAGATTCTGATGAGTTTTTTCATCGTGATTGTTGTGACCGGCGTGCTCTATGTTTCGATCACTGTTTTCCCCGGGATTGAAACCGTTGTCAGGGGCCTGCTATTTGATGTTCCAGCGGTGCCGGAATGGGCGTTGGCCGGAGAAGGAATTCAGGCAAATCCCTGGCGTGAGATTCTGCCCCTGTTGGGCTGGGCCGCCGGCGGCTTTGCGAGCCAGGTCTGGTACACCTATTGGGTGATCGGCGCAGGATACGGCGCCACCGCCGGACGCGGCTACGGAAAACCGGCGGACGAACATATGCTCAAGACAATGTCCGTTGCCACGGCGCGAAAGATCAAGGGTTGGTGCCGTGTGGTTTATGCGGACGCGAGTCTCGCCATGATCATCGGTGTGGTCACGACTGCAGGTTTCCTGATTGCCGGTGCCGGAGTGTTACGACCGAATCAACTGGCCCCTGAGGGTCCACAGGTCGCCACCACACTCGCTACGGTTTTCTCATCGCAATGGGGCGCCTTCGGCGGAATGCTCTTTATGATTGCGGGCGCCTGCGCACTCATCGGTACTCAGATCGGGCAGCTCGCCGGGTGGCCTCGATTGCTCGCCGATTCCTTTAGAATCTGCATTCCAAAATTTAACGAGAAATTCGAATGGAAAACACAATTCCATTTGTTTTTGATTTTCTTCTTTCTGACGAGCATGATCATTGTGTACTCGTTCGGTCTCAAACCAGTGCTCTTAGTCAAGATTGCAGCTATTCTAGAAGGTCTGATTCTGACTCCATTCCAAGCTCTGTGGGTTTTTCTCGGATTGTATGTGGTGATGCCGAAAATGTTGTCAAATGATGCAAGAAAAATCCTCAAGCCGCATTGGATATTCGCAGTCAGTTTGACTGTTGCATTCCTGGTATTCAGCTATTTCTGCATTTTTCAGATTCCGTTTGTGTGGTGAGGCGTTTTCACTGCGACATCGTGGGTTGCACGCTCTTGAACCGTATGGAGAATCGCCTCCTCGGTTGTGGGCAACAGCCGCATCATATTCAGGAAGTTCCGCTTTCCGAGGACTGCCAACTCGACCTTTGACGCTGTGCGAATGGTTGCGCTGCGTGGGGAATTGGCGATCAAGGCGATTTCGCCGAAGTAGTCTCCCGGTCCGAGGGACCTGATGGTCGAGCCGGAATCTTCGTCGATCACCTCGACCTCCCCGCTGCGGATGAAGTAGGCCGAGTCGGCAGAATCACCTTGGCGAAAAACCGTCCAACCCGCGGGATACGTTTCGATCAGAAACAGTTTGTGTTTCTGTCGGAACTCGAGAATCTGGGTCACCGCGTAGAAGGTGATGGCCAAGATGACGAAGATCGGTGCCACGGCTGAGAATAAGAACAGCGTGCCACCAGTCGTCCGGTGCACGAAGAGCAGGCCCGACAGCATCGCCGCAAGAGTGAGGCTGAGCGACACGATCGAGAGAATTCGGATCACGCGTGAGGATCGTCGGTGTGCCGGGATTCTCTCGTTCACGAGATCTCTCCGGAAACCGCTTCCCGAACGTCGTGACCCGATTCGTGACAATCCATACATGAAATGCTGTCATCGAAGAGTTGCGCCTGCATGTCTTCGTTGGTGTGGGCATCGACCAAAAGCCATTTTCTGGAATCGGCGTGGCACTTCAGACAGTCACGGTTGGCGTAGGGCTGCCACATCTCAATCGGCTGGTTGTAGGTATGGGTGTAGTAGCGATAGACCTCGCCGATGCCGTGGAGCTTGGCCTCAACCGTGCCGAACAATCCGTACGACGTGTGGCACTCGTAGCACTGATTTCCAGGGATGTACCGATTCACGAAGTGAACCGCCGCAATTCCGGTTCCTTCAGGGTTGTTCATATCGTCGGCGTAGGCCTGCATGACGTGGTGGCACGAGGCGCAGAACTCGACGCTTTCCGCCCGGATGAACACCAACAGCATCCCTGTGGCCACCGAGAACGAGGGAAGGAGAACAACACCCACCAGCATGATCACCTTCCCCGGAACTCCGTTGAGTTCACCTCTCAACACAGCGAAGAGTGCGTAGCTGACGAGAATAACCGCGGCAACGAGGGTCCACGTAAGGACCGTCGCTGCCAACTGTTCGACGGGATCGAATCGAAAATCAGACGCCGGGTCGGCCGCATATAGGGCGGCTGGGCTCAGCAGCAGTGAGCCAAGCGTGATGAAAGCCTTGGTCCACGCGCCCGTGAATGACTCTGTGGTCGTCAATGCCTTGTCGTGTTCTTCGTTTCTATTACTGATCAAATAATGAGATAAACTCTACCATGACTTCAAAACAGGAACAGGGGTGGACAATTGGGCAAAGAGAGCACACTCGCGAGCTATCGACCACCACCCCCTTCGGACTACCCTTCCAAGCGACTCGTCGAGGAGGGAGGGACCGGTGCGAACTTCCAATTCCACGATCGGATCGAGATCGGCCGCTATCATGAGGGTCGACACCAGGTGGGCGTGCTCCAAGTCAAAGATCCAACCGTTTCCTCTCGACACTGTGTGATCACCCAGGATCCCGACGGAACGTGTTTCGCGCGCGACACTTCCCGCAACGGGACGCGAATCGACGGCAGACGCCTCTCTCCGAATTCGAAGTCCGAACTCAAGCCAGGACAGATTCTGTCGGTGGGGCAGAAACTGAGGCTGAGGCTGGATGGCGAAGAAGCGACAGGCGTCAGCCTGGAGGAGACGACCGGGACCCAAACACTGGGTTTGTCGAATACCACCGTGGTGACTGTCCTCGTGGGAGACATCCGAAACTTTACGGCGATCGTCCAATCGGCTCCTTCGTCTGTGCTGCAGGAGTCCGTGGCCCGCGTGTTCGCTCGGCTCGAGAGGAAGGTCGGGACGCACAATGGAACGCTCAAGGAGTTCCAGGGTGACGCGCTGTTCGCGTTCTGGGAACAGGGCTCGACGAAGAACCACGCCGCAGAAGCGTGCAGGGCAGCTCTGGATCTCCACCGTCTGACCGAGACACTGGCCCAAGACCCTTCAGTTTGGGCGGTGGAGGGTTTTCCACTCCAGATGGATTGGGCGCTGACGACCGGGCTGGTCGCGATCTCCGGCTATGGCGGGGAGAACATCCTTGGTCTTTCGATGGTCGGTGAGTCGGTTGTCTTGGCGTTTCGTCTCGAGAAACTCGCCGACGATTCCACGGGACCGATCATCACCTGTCCCGATACCCACTTGATGGCCTCGGACTCGTTCGAGTTCAAAGATCTGGGAGTGCGGACGGCCAAGGGATTCGATGTGCCTCAACGGATGTATGCGCTGATCGGGGAGAGACCTCCTGCCGGGTAACGGAGTTTCCGCCTGCTACCCCCAAATCTCCACGGCGATTTCGGTTCAGGAACCTGGTGGAGAAGACAAGATCGTTGCCGATCTACGGTGTTGAGCTGCGGGTCCTCAGCCGAGGGCCGACCACAGTGAGTAGACGGCGATTCCTGCGAGCGCGAACGAGGAGATGAGTAACAGACTCTGCCGTCCCCGCGGACCGAGAAAGCTGGTCGTGCCGAGAAGCAAAATGAACAGCCCGAGGCTCGCCACGAGAACAACGTAAAACGACGTGATGAGCGCGAAGGCGTGGGCGGGTGATTGGGCCCATGCTTCGAGCGCCAGCGGGCCGAGGATGAGGCTCCACCCGAGATAAGGTCCCGGATTGACGATGTTGACCGCGACCGCCTGAAGCAGCGTGCGGGGCGCCGACTGAGGTTCCTGGTCCCGCCCCTCCTGTGCGGTCTGCCACTCGAGAAAGGCCCTCGCGGCGAAATAGAGAAACACGCACCCGCCGACGGCTTTCAACACGCTCTCGAAACCCCGCGCGACATTGTGCAGAAAAACGAGGATGAGCAGCGCGATGGGGCCGTCGCTGATCAACGGGGCCAGCGCCGCCGGGAGAGTCCGCTTCCAACCGTCGGCGGCCACGCGTGCAAGAAGGAATGCCTGCAGCGGGCCGGGCTGAGCCGCGGCCGCGAAGGCGAATCCACCACCAATGAGCACGTACTCCAGCATCCAACCGTGATCCTACACGCGCCGGCATCGGGACGGTAGGTGGGCGGGCAGCGCATCCGGCCGGCCACGAGCCATCCGATGGTGGAGCACTGAGATGAGCCTCTTGCCAAATTCTGGATGACGACGAGGTACGAGCCTCGCCGCAG
>Ga0070728_10007147_pt1 | contig 10299 bp, 11 predicted proteins | sample tdDd471_FD_66723 | JGI IMG/M metagenome (GOLD analysis project Ga0070728, IMG submission 66723) | Marine sediment microbial communities from the Atlantic coast under amendment with organic carbon and nitrate - tdDd47.1 | ecosystem: Environmental > Aquatic > Marine > Coastal > Sediment | place...
TTTGGCAGGGAACATCCGCGCAGGCGACGACAGGCGCAAACCTTTCGGGATGCGACGAACTTACTGGAAGTTCCTCTCGGCCGCCGTGCCGCGGTTGTGATCGCGGGGTCTAAGCGCGGTGCTTCCCTTTGCCTTGCACGCGCCCTACGGTGCTCGCTTCCGAAGGAAACGGCCCGCGAAGGCCGAGGGAGGGAACCATGCTCGGCAGCGCGCCGCTCGAGAAGAAATTCGTCACCGTCGACGGCAAGCGGATGGCTTATGCCGACATCGGCAACGGCAATCCGTTTCTTTTTCTGCACGGCAACCCGACCTCGTCCTACCTGTGGCGCAATATCGTGCCGTATGTCGAAGGGCTCGGCAGGGCGATCGTGCCGGACCTGATCGGCATGGGCGATTCCGACAAGCTCGACGACCCCGGACCCTCGAGTTACAGGTTCGTCGAGCACCGGCATTATCTCGACGGCCTCCTCGACCAGGTGCTGGGCGAAGCCGGCGACATCGTCCTCGTCATCCACGACTGGGGCTCGGCGCTGGGCTTCGACTTCGCCAACCGTAACCGCAGCCGGATCAAGGGCATCTGCTACATGGAGGGCATCGTCCGTCCGGTCACCTGGGACGACTGGCCCGAAGCGGCGCGGCAGGTGTTCGAGGGCTTCCGCTCGCCCATGGGCGAGGTCATGGTGCTGGAAAAAAACATCTTCATCGAGCGCGTCCTGCCCGGTTCGATTCTGCGCAAGCTGACGACCGAGGAGATGGACGAATACCGCCGCCCCTTCGCCGAAGGCGGTGAGGACCGGCGCCCGACTTTGACCTGGCCGCGCGAAATCCCCATCGAGGGCGAGCCGGCGGACGTGACCGACATCGTCGCCGCCTATGCGGACTGGATGGCCGAAAACGACCTGCCGAAGCTGTTCGTCAACGCCGAGCCGGGCGCCATCCTCACCGGTCCGCAGCGCGAGTTCTGCCGCGCCTGGAAGAACCAGACCGAGGTCACCGTCAAGGGCAGCCACTTCATCCAGGAGGACAGCCCCGACGAGATCGGCGAAGCCCTGTCTGGCTGGTACAAGACGCTGGGGTAGGGGGCGCAACACATCGGAGCGCGACATGAAATCCGCCCGTCTCTGCCTCGCACTTTTCCTTCTCGCCGTCTCGGCCACGGCCGGCCAGGGCGGCCCGACCCATCTCAAGGCGCGAGAGATCGCCGCGATCCTCGCCGGCAACACCGCGACGGGACGCTGGAACGGCACGGCCTATCGCCAGTATTTCGCCTCGGACGGCGGCACGGTTTACGTGACCGACGGCGGCCGACCCTCTCGCGGGAAATGGCGAGTCGATCCGAAGACCAATCGTTACGAAAGCCGGTGGGAACGAAGCGGCTGGACCGCCTACCGCGTCATCCGCCTCCGGGGCGCCTATGCCTGGGTGGAAGCGGACGGCACGAAACATCGCTTCGAGGTTCGCACCGGACGGCGTCTGGTCTGAACCCTTTCGGAATTTCTCGTTTGTTCACCGGATGATGTAAGATTCGCCCCTGTGGAAATCGCTGGGGGGTGATGAAAGCGCATGTGGTGGTGGATCGGCGTGCCGTCCGTATTGGTCGCGGGGGTTGTCGCCGGGGGACTCTGGGCTCGGCTTCGCCATATCCGCGCCGAGACCGAAAGGCGGCGGCTGGAGGAGGAGGATGCCCGCTTTGAAGTCGAGGCGCTCGAACGCCAGCGGCTGGAACGGGACAAGGCCGAGGCCGCCCGGATGCTGGCGCTCGAAGACGCGACGCTGTTCGGCGAGCCCGGTGAGGCGGTTCGCGACGCGGCGGAGCGGCTCGGCGGCATCGTCCGCACCGAAACCGACGACATGTACTACTGCCGCTTCGGCAACCACGCTTACACCGTGGAGAAGGCCGCGATCCGTCCCGCGACCCATGGCGGCCGCGTCGCCTTCCGCATCGTCGATCCGCTGGCGAGTTGGCCGCCGGGCGAACTCGGTCTCGGAGTCGGTGCGATCAACCGCCACGGCTGGCGGGTGGTGAGCGAGTTCGCCCGCGAAAAGCTCGACCGCGAACGCCTCTTCGACGGTGACGACATCGCCTACGTGACCCTGTTCGTCGACCCCCACGGCCGGGTGATGGAACAGACCGGCCACACCAATGCGCGCTGGCACCGGGTGACCGATCCGGGAACCGGGGAGCCCGTGCTCGCCTGGGAGGAAATGCTCGGTGATCGGGGAAAGCCGGTCTGAGAGGTCCATTTCAACGACAAATCGGGTAGAACCTCGCTGCGCCGTCGCGCCACTCATAGGCGGGCAAAAGGGGTTTCGCGGGCGTCGGCCGTTGCGCGTTTCACCGCGCGTGGCTACCCTGCCTTGAACCGTCCGGCAGGGGGCCGCCGGTGGCGGGAGAGTGAGGGATCGAGGTGCCGAGGCTTTTTCGGATTGCGACCATTGTGCTTGCATGTGCGCTTGTTCCCGCGTCGGCGCTGGCCGGTCGGGTGGCGCTTGTCATCGGCAACGAGTCCTATCGCGCGTTGCCGACGCTCGGCGGCGTCTCCTCGGCAACCGAACGGGTGGCGGCCGCCCTGCGCGCGCGCGGCTTCGACGTCACGGTCCTGCACGACGCCGACCAGATCCGCTTCGAATGGGATCTCTCCTCCTTCGACCAGAAGGCCCGCAAAGCCGACATCGCGGTGCTCTACTATGCCGGCTACGGCCGCGCCAACGGACGGGAATTCGACATGCTGCCCGTCGACGGCGGCCAGAGCGCGGTCTCCCTTCGCACCGCCGTCGACGCCCTCGCCGGCGCCCGGACCGCCGGCTACCTGATCCTCGACGCCGAGCCGGCTTCCGCTTCCGATGCGCCCGACGGCGAGACGTTCAAAAAAATCGCCGGCGGCCGCAAGGTCGCTGTCTGGTGGTCGGGGCGGCGCGGGACCGGACAGGCGGGCCCGGCCGGCCGGCGTAGTTTCGCCGAAGCCCTCGTCAGCCATCTCGGCGAGGCCGGCCTGTCGCTCGATCAGGTGTTCGGCGCGGTGCAGAGCCGGGTGGCTCTCGCCACCGGCGGCAGCCAGCGCCCGCTCGCCTATCCGCAAATCAGAACAAGTTCGTCCACGGCCTCCGGGCCGCCGACCGGGTCGCCCTCGAACACGACTTCGGGCGGCTCGTCGGGCAATTCGTCGGGTCCGGCCAATGGCGGCGCCTCGACCGACGCGCCGCCCGGTGACATGCCCGGCTCCAGCGGTACGTTTGCAGGAGCGACTTCAGGCGGCACCGCTTCGAGCGGCGGCAAGCGGAGCGAGGCGGCCGACCGGGAGGCCTGGAATACGGTCAAGAACACCGAGAGCGTCGCGATCCTGAAGGCCTATGTCCGGCGTTTCCCCCGCTCGCTCTACGCCGAATTCGCCCGCGCCCGGATCTCCGAGCTCGAATCCCGCGCCCGCTCTACCGGGCGCGGCTCCTCCGGCTCGACGAGCACCGCCCGGACCTCCCCCGTCGATACCGACCGTGGACCGCGGCGCGGCACCGGCCGCTGGTTCGTGATCATGGGGTCCTATCCGCTGAGCAGCCGCGGCAGGGCCGTGTCGCGGCAGCGGCTGGTGCGCCGACGCGGCTTCGACGCCCACATCATCAACACCAACCGCTACAGCAACCTGCGCAACGGCCTCTATGCCGTCGTTCTCGGACCCTTCGACCGGCGCACCGCCGACCGCAACCTGCGGCAGGCGCGCCGGGTGGTGCGCGATTCCTACGTCAAGGCCGGCCACTGAGCCGAACCGGAGGAAGCGGTCGGCCGTCACGGTTCAGGCGGTCAGCAGCGATCCGAGCCGCTGGCGGATCAACGTCTCCGCCTCGTCCATGATTCGGTCGACCAATTCCTTCACGGTCGGGATATCGTGGATCAGGCCCGCGACCATGCCGCAGGACCAGACGCCGGCGTCCATGTCGCCCTCGCCCATCACCTTGGGATAGACGCCGGCCACCTCGCCGAGGATGTCCTCGATCTTGATCTTGTCCCCGAGCGCCTTTTCCTTTTCCAGAAGCCGCTCGGTCGCCGCGTTGTCGAGTACCCGCTCGGTGTTGCGCAGGGGCCGCATGATCAGCCGCGTGTCGAGTTCGCTCGCCGCGACGATCGCCTGCTTGACGTTGTCGTGCACCGGCGCCTCCTTCGTGGCGATGAAGCGGGTGCCCATGTTCATGCCGTCCGCCCCCATCGCCAGCGCGGCGACGAGGCTGCGGGCGTCGGCCATGCCGCCCGAGGCGACGAAGGGGATCGTCAGCTCCTCTGCCGCGCGCGGCAGCAGGATCATGTTGGGGACGTCGTCCTCGCCCGGATGGCCGCCGCATTCGAACCCGTCCACCGACACCGCGTCGCAGCCGATGGCTTCCGCCTTCAGCGAATGGCGCACCGAGGTGCATTTGTGGATGACCTTGATGTCGGCGGCCTTGAGCTTCGGCAGATAGGCTTCCGGATTGCGCCCGGCGGTCTCCACCACCTTGACCCCGCCCGCGATGATGACGTCGATCAGCTCCTCGTAGGGCGGCTTCGAGAAAGAGGGCAGGAAGGTCAGATTGACCCCGAACGGCTTGTCGGTCATTCCCCGGCAGCGGGCGATCTCGGCCTCGAGCTTCTCCGGCGTGCCCTGGGTGAGCCCGGTGATGATTCCCAGTCCTCCGGCATTGGAGACGGCGGAGGCAAGCTCGGCGAAGCCCACGTAATGCATGCCGCCCTGGATGATCGGGTGCTCGATGCCCAAGAGGTCGGTAATCCGGGTTTTCATTGAACGGGCTCCTCCGTCTGAAAGGTTTTCGTCCACAGACCAGAACCGGCCGGACCGGTCAAGCGGCCTCGCACGAGGCGAGCCGATCCGGGTCCGGTTGACTCGCGAAACCGGACATGGGTTAGTTCCGGCCCGCCCCGACTGTCCCGACCGACCGGACCTTTCACCATGCCCCGTTACAAACCGGTATTCCCCGATCTCATCGATCCCGACGGCGTCGACACTTCGCTGGCGCCGCGGCCGATCGGCACCTCGACCGCCGAAAGCCGCGAGGCGACCGTCGGGGAGACCGGCGGCGCGCCGCTCGTCGACTTCGCCGGCGCCACCAATCCCTATATCGACTACCAGAGCATCGACATCCTGCTGTCGCTGCAGCACCCGCGCAGCGACGGCTATGACGAGATGAGCTTCTACGTCATGGGCCAGGTGAAGGAGCTGTTGTTCCGGGGGCTGCATTTCGAGCTCTTCAACGCCCGCGAACAGATCCGCCGCGACGAACTTTCCAATGCGCTCGAGATCCTCGTCCGCGCCGGCGCCTTCATCGACTACATCGCCGATTCCTGGGACGTTCTGTCGACCATCTCCACCGACGGCTTCAACGCCTTCCGCGACCACCTGTCCACCGCCTCGGGCCAGCTCTCCTTCATGTACCGGCACGTGGAATTCGTCCTCGGCGGCAAGAGCCGCGAGCTCGCCCGCGCCCATCGCAACGTGCCCCATGTCTGGCCGGCGATCGAGACCGCGCTCGAGTCTCCGAGCCTCTACGACGAGGCGATCCGGCTTCTCGCCCGGCGCGGACTGCCGATAGACGCCACGGCGCTCGATCGCGACTGGGCCGAGGACTATGTCCCGAACCGATCGGTCCACGACGCCTGGCTGAAGGTCTATGCCGAGCCGTCGCCGGACAACGATCTCTACCGGCTCGGCGAGGCGCTGGTCGCGCTCGACGAGAAGTTTTCGGTCTATCGCTGGCGCCATTTCAACTCGGTGCACAAGATCATCGGTTACAAGCCGGGCACCGGCGGTTCGGCCGGCGTCGGCTGGCTGCGGGCGGTGACCGAGAAGCGCTTCTTCCCCGAACTCTGGGCGATTCGCACCGAGCTGTGAGCCGCTTTCCTTACGTTACGTAAGAAGACGTGTATATCATATTCCAGTAATATTCGAAATAAACATTGACTTCCGGTTCGCCCGCGCCATATTCTCTACCCATGATGAGTCTCGACGATGCTGCGACCTATATCGAAGCCCTGGGCAATCCGACCCGGCTGAAGATCTATCGGACGCTGGTCAGGGCCGGCGAACCGGGCCTGTCGGTCACCGACCTCAATGCCCGCGTCGGCGGCGCCCTGTCGACCTTCTCCCATCACCTGCACCGGCTGATCCAGGTCGAGCTGGTTCAGCAGCAGCGCGAGGGGACGACCCTGCGCTGCCGCACCAATTACCGGCTGATGCGCGAGATCATGTCCTTCCTGTCCAGCGAATGCTGCGTCGAGGCCGGTTTCGACACCTCCGCGTCGGGTGCCGTGAAGACCACCACCGGCGGAGAAACCCTGAACTGACCCAAACGCCCCGTTTTGCGGCGGCATTTTTTTTACGCTATATTCCGAAAAAACTAGGAATATAGAATTAAATGAAAGGAGCGAACCATGACCGCCCTTGTCGCCAGTCTTCCCGCTACGTTGCGGCGCCTCGATCCGGCGCTTGCCCTGATTCTTCTCGCCCTCTTCCTGGTCGCCCTGTTCGATCCCGGCCGCACCGGCGAGGTCCTGATGTTCGCCGGCCGCGCCATCGTCGGGGTCGCGCCCTGGCTCGCCCTGTCGATCCTGACGGCGGCCGCCGTCACCGCCAGCGGTGCGGACAACATCATCGCCCGCGCCTTCCAGGGCCGGGAAACGGTGATGATCGTCCTCGCCGCCCTGATCGGCGGCCTGTCGCCGTTCTGCTCCTGCGGCGTCATTCCCCTGATCGCCGCGCTTTTGGCGATGGGCGTTCCGCTCGCCCCGGTCATGGCCTTCTGGCTCGCCTCGCCGATCATGGACCCGACCATGTTCATCCTCACCGCCGGAACGATCGGGCTCGATTTCGCGATCGCCAAGACGGCGGCGGCCGTCGGCGTCGGCCTTCTCGGCGGCTACGGCACCTGGTTCCTTGCCCGACGCGGCTTCCTCGCGGCGCCGTTGCGCCCGGGCGTCGGCGACGGCGGCTGCGGCGGCGGCAAGGTGCGGACGCCCAAGCCGGTGGTCTGGCGGTTCTGGTCCGAGCCCGAACGGAACGCGGCCTTCCTGAAGTCCGCCCGCTCCAACACGCTGATGCTCGGAAAGTGGCTGGTGCTTGCCTTTCTGCTCGAGGCGCTGATGATCGCCTACGTCCCAGCCGACCTCATCCGCTCCGTCGCCGGCGACGGCTCGCCGCTCACCATCGCGCTGGCCGCCCTGGTCGGAATTCCGGCCTATCTCAACGGCTATGCCGCCTTGCCGCTGGTCAGGGGATTGATGGATGCCGGCATGGCGCCGGGCGCCGGCATGGCCTTCCTCGTCGGCGGCGGGGTCACCTCGATCCCGGCGGCGATCGCCGTCTTCGCGCTCGCGCGGGTGCCGACATTCCTGCTCTACATCGTCTTCGCGATCGTCGGCGCCGTTCTCAGCGGCCTCCTTTGGCAGCTGGCCGCCTGAAGAAAAGCCGCCTGAAAACGTTATTGGAAAAGCCGCCAGGTTGGAAAACCGGCGGCTTTTTCACGCGTCTTTTCGAAAAGGTGCGACATTCTTGACCTGCGTCAATTTGATCGACTGCTAAAACATGTATTTTGAGTTATATGTTTTGGTAGGCAATCGGTTGGAACATGCATTTGGCCCGGTGCTGGAGTCGAGGGCCGGCGCAGTTCGAAAATCGCGACCGACGGGGGGATACGTGGACGGTAATCCCCGGCGGAGCCAGGAGGGAACCATGACTCACGCACGCAGATTTACCGTAATAGACAACGACCGGCCGTCGGTTGCGATGGCGCGTACCGGAGACGCCACGCAGCCCAATCATGCGGGCCGGACTCACGATCATTCCTATTCCGCCCATGAGACGATCTGCTTCGAGGGCGACAGCGCGAAGTCGATCTACGAGATCCATAGCGGCTCGGTCATGCTCTACAAGCTGCTGCCCGACGGCAGGCGGCAGGTGGTCGAAATGCTCGGCACGGGCGACCTGTTCGGCTTCACCGCCGACGGCACCCACGATTGCTCGGCGGAAACCCTGGTGCCCTCGGTCATCCGCACCCTCGATGCCGGCCGCACCGCCGAATCCGGCGCGATGCAGGCGGAATTCAACAGGTGCCTGATCCGGCAGATGGAGCAGATGCACGAGCACGCGATGCTGCTCGGCCGCAAATCGGCCTTCGAGCGGGTCTCGAGCTACCTGATGAAGCTGGTCCCCGAGCGCGGCGGCGCCAAATGCGTCGGTCCGCGCGAAGGCGCCGACGACTGGGAGGTCGTCCTGTCGATGACCCGCCAGGAAATCGCCGACTTCCTCGGCCTGACCATCGAGACCGTCAGCCGGGTGCTTTCGGAGATGAAGCGGCGCGGCCTGATTCGTATCACCAAGCAGGACCGGATCCATATCCGCCGGGTTTGCGATATCTGCAAGCAGACCGGCTACCACTGACCGTCCATGCGGTTTCTCCCCTGACCTGACCCGCCCCGGAGGCCCTGCCTCCGGGGCTTCTTTTTGCTCGAACCGGCTCGCGCCTGCCGCTTTGCAGGCGATGGCTTTTTGACTGTAAGATTCGATTCGTCCGCCTTATCAAGTCGTCATGCGGGGATGGCACGATCGGCGTTCGAGCCGGCCGGGCGATTCGCCTCCGGGCGGGCGGAAACGGGGCGACGAGGGAGCGCCGGATGCCGGAACGGGAAAATCAGCGGTGGTTTCGCCGGCGCCTTGCCGAAAACGGCTGGGTGACGGCCGCGGTTCTTGCGGTGCTGGCCGGCGCCGTCCTTATCCACGGCCTCCCGGCTTCCTACGCGATCGCCGGCGGCGCGCTCGTCATCGTTGCCGCGTTTCTCGCCCCGCGCCGCCGTGCGCGTTCCTCGTCCCCGGCCGAGATGGCCGACCGGCTCGAGAAGGCCGCCGATTCCGGCCTCGAGCTGGCTGTCGATTCGATGCCCAGCGCCGCCCTCGTCGTCGACGGTCGTGGCGTGATTCGTCACCTCAACCGGCTGGCAGTCGACTGGTTCGGCAATATCCGCCCGGGCGAGCCGCTGGCACTGAAGATGCGCCTGCCCGAGCTGCTCGAAGCCTTCGACACGGTCGTCTCGGAAGGCCGCCGGCAGACGATCCAGTGGATCGATCGCGGCACGGCCGAACGGCGCTGGGAAATCCATATCAGCCCCATGGGCCGGCCCGGCATGGGCAGTCTCAGGACGTCCGAGCTCTACCTGCTGGTCGCCCACGACCTCACGGAGCAGCATCGGCTGGAACGGATGCGGGCCGATTTCGTCGCCAATGCCTCTCACGAGCTCAGGACGCCGCTCGCTTCGCTCACCGGCTTCATCGAGACGCTGCAGGGCCACGCCAGGGACGATCCGGCCGCCCGCGAGCGGTTCCTCGACGTCATGCTCGAACAGGCCAACCGCATGGCGCGGCTGATCGGCGATCTTCTCAGCCTGTCGCGGATCGAGATGCGGTCCCACGTGCGGCCCGAGACGGTGGTCGATCTCGGCGACATCCTCCGCCACACCGCGGATGCCCTGCGTCCGCTCGCCGGCGAACTGGAAGTGACGATCGAGATGGCGGTCGAGCCGGGCCCGTTCCCGGTCAACGGCGACCGCGACGAACTCGTCCAGGTCTTCGACAATCTGGTCGAGAACGGCTTGAAATACGGCGGTTCCGGCGGCCGGCTCGAGATCGGTCTCCGCCATGACGACGAAAACGGCAAGCCGGCGTTCCTCGCTTGGGTCCGCGACTGGGGGCCCGGAATCGCGACCGAGCACCAGCCGCGGCTGACCGAGCGCTTCTACCGGGTCGATGTCGAGACCAGCCGGCAGAACAAGGGCACCGGTCTCGGCCTGGCGATCGTCAAGCACATCCTGACCCGCCACCGGGCCAGGCTGAACATTCATTCGAAGCCCGGCGAAGGCGCGTCATTCAAGGTTCGTTTTGAGCCGGCAAGCGAGCCGGAAGAAGTTAACGATCAAAATAATACCCAATAAATACAAACAATTACACTGTCATATTACGGTAATCAAACCATCATAGAAGCGTTGTGTCGGACCCATAGGTTCGGATTGCGCCGGACGAGTACCGGCGTTGAAGGCGCGCCGGATACGGTCCGGCGTCGAGAGATCGAAATCAACCACCCACATGGGAGAGGTCAGGTGAAATTCACGACCCTTTCGAGCGCCAGCGCGCTCGTCCTCGCCGGCATCGTAGCCGCCGGCTCCGCTCAGGCCCGCGATCAGATCCGCATTGTCGGCTCGTCCACGGTCTTCCCGTATACGCAGGCTGTCGCCGAGGAATTCGCGTCCAAGACCGGGAGCCCCGCTCCCGT
>Ga0070728_10007149_pt1 | contig 10296 bp, 15 predicted proteins | sample tdDd471_FD_66723 | JGI IMG/M metagenome (GOLD analysis project Ga0070728, IMG submission 66723) | Marine sediment microbial communities from the Atlantic coast under amendment with organic carbon and nitrate - tdDd47.1 | ecosystem: Environmental > Aquatic > Marine > Coastal > Sediment | place...
CGGGGACAACGACGGATCCCACACCGCATGAGCACCACGGGCGCGCCCCTGTCGGGCAACCAGAAACGCAAGATGAAATCGGCCGCGCGGCTTTATGCCGTGCAGGCGCTGTTCCAGATGGAGCAGTCGGGCCAGACCACCGAGCAGGTGGTCAGCGAATTTCTCGATCACCGCTTTGGCGCCAGCTACGAGGGCGACGAGATGATTGAGGGCGACGTCGGGCTGTTCCGCAAGCTGATCGGCGACGCGGTCAACCACCAGGCGCGGATCGACCAGATGACCGACCGGGCTCTGGTGGCGAAATGGCCGATCGCGCGGATCGACCCGACCCTGCGCGGGCTGTTTCGCGCCGCCGGGGCCGAGTTGGTCGAATCCGACACGCCGCCCAAGGTGGTGATTTCCGAGTTCGTCGATATTGCCCGGGCGTTCTTTCCCGAAGGGCGCGAAGCCAGCTTCGTCAACGCGGTGCTGGATCACATGGCGCGCGAGGCCCGGCCCGAGGGTTTCTGAGCCGGTCCGCCGCCGGTCGCCCCCCCTGCGGCGACATGCCCGGCCCTTGGCGATGGACGGTGGCGGCGCGCGTGCTAACATTAGGGCATTGGAGGGAATGTCATGCCCGAACTGATCAAGCTTTACATCAAGAACGTCCTGATCGGCTTTGCCGTCGCGGCGGGATTTGTCGCGATGCTGCTGTGGTTCAACGTGATGAACCTTTGGCATCTGGTCAGCAGCACCGATGTGGGCATCCTGGCCGTGGTGGTGCTCTGGTTCGCTCATGGCATCGTCTTTGCCGGGGTCCAGTTCGGCTGGGCGGTGATGGCCTTGGCCGAGCGTGACGAGAGCGGCCCGCGCGGCAACACGCCGGTGCGCAGCGAGGAGCTTCTTGTCGTGCCGGTGCCGGTCGAAGAGGCCCCGCGCGACCGGCAGATCCACCGCACCTGAGGTTTTGCACCCCGTCATCCCAGCGAGAACGGGGATCGATCAACGCGGGCGCGGTATGTGTCCGCAGGGGTCAGGGCCGGTAGGTCCCCGCTTGCGCGGGGAGGGCAGCGGGCGACAGCAGATGCCAATTGCCATTTTTCCGGAAATTCATGTGGCGGGACCACCGCGAACGTGCGGTTCGATTCCCGAGGACCTGTATGTACAGGTGGGCGCCAGGTAATCAGGCCAAGACCTGAACAGAGCCAGCCCCCTCGGAAATATTTAAGGCCACTGGAATGCTACCGGTCACAGGAAGGGCAGTACCCGCCACTGGATATAGCTAGGGCTTTGCCAGGTTGGTGGCAAGGGCCGATTGCGGCATTCTGCATCGCGGGCGGCTGATTGCGGAGCGGGGTTTTCCGGCAGGGCCGAAGCGCGCGGGCGGCCCTCGGAGACGGCGGATGTGGTCTTTGGACTTGATTTTTGTTCACGAATTGTTCACCCTTTTCCCATGATCGAGGATATGCAGCCCGGACAGCTTCTGGCCCGCGGGGTGGCCCGCCACCTGCGCCGCCACGGGTTCGTTTCGGTCGAGGAATTCGTGCCCGCGCGCGGCCTCAGGGTGGACGTGATGGCGCTGGGGCCAAAAGGCGAACTCTGGGTGGTCGAGTGCAAGTCTGGCCGGGCCGATTACCAGTCCGACAGCAAATGGCAGGGGTATCTGGACTGGTGCGATCGCTATTTCTGGGCGGTGGACCTGGAATTTCCGACCGAGGTGCTGCCGGCCGAGACCGGTCTGATCATCGCCGATGCCTATGATGCGGAGATCCTGCGCATGGGGCCGGAGGACAGGCTGGCGTCGGCGCGGCGCAAGGTAATGATCCAGAAATTCGCCAGCCATGCGGCGCGGCGGTTGCAGGCGCTGCGCGATCCCGGCGTGGCGGCGCTGATCGAACCATCGGAAGGGGAGGGACGTCGATGATGATCAAGTATTACTATCCCGACGGGGATTGGTGCTATCGCGCGTTGCACAGCGCCCATGCGGTGTTCCACCGCGACGGCAAGCTGATCGCCCGGGCCGAGAAGGCCGACCAGAGCGGGCTTTACGAGTTCGAGATCACCGGATTCGAACTGATCGGTCCGGGAGAGATCCAGCGTTAGCGGCGCTTGCCGCCGCCCTCGGCCATTGCCCGGGCCTGGGCCGCGGCGGCGCGGATTTCCTCGGCGATTTCCTCGGCTTCCTCGGGGTCGAAATCCATCGGCACCTCGACCCCCTGGGATTCCACGAAAATGCGCACCATCGCATTGTCGGTCGGGCCGATCTGCATGTTGGCTTCGATTTCGCGTTCGGTGTTGATGCCCATGGCGGCCTCCGGTGGTCAGGCGCCCGTGCTATCGCGGGAGGGGTTGAGAATCAAGCGGGCTTGAGGGTTGATACCGCCATGACCAATGTGATCTTGCGCCCCTTCACGCCCGCTGACGCGCCCTGGCTGGTTGAGCGGCACCAGACCCTTTACACCCGCGACGAGGGGTTCGACGACAGCTTCGGCCCGCTGGTGGCCGGTATCCTCGACGCCTTCATCACAGGTCACGACCCGGAGCGGGAGTGCGGCTGGATCGCCGAGGAAAGCGGTGCCCGGCTGGGCAGCATCTTTTGCGTCGATGCGGGCGGCGGCACCGCCAAGCTGCGGCTGTTCCTGCTGGATCCGCGGGCGCGGGGCAAGGGGCTGGGCAAGCGCCTGCTGCGGACCTGCATGGGCTTCGCGCGAAAGGCCGGATACCGCGACATGGTGCTCTGGACCCATGAGAGCCACCGGGCCGCCTGCGCGCTTTATGCCGCCACCGGGTGGCAGCTGACCGAGAGCGTGCCGGTGCGGTCCTTTGGCGTCGATCTGGTGGAACAAAGCTGGCGGATTGACCTGTAAACCGCTTGCAATCGCGAAGTCGGTTGGCTAAATCGCTCCTCAGTGCCGCCTTAGCTCAGTTGGTTAGAGCGCTGGATTGTGGATCCAGAGGTCTCCCGTTCAAACCGGGAAGGCGGTACCATCTTCCCTCAAAACCGCGCGTTTGCTGTACGACTGCAGGTCCGGTTCACTCGATCTCGACCGTCTGGCGCAGATCGCCTGAGGTCGCATCGAAAATCAGGATGCGCTGATCGTCGGTCACCACCGCGTACCATCCGGGCCCCATGGTCACCGCCAGCGCGCCGGCGCCGTCGGGCAGGGCGATCTGGTCGGGCAGGGGCGGCGTGTCGTCGGTGAGCCGCGTGACAAGCAGGCCGACGACCACTACAACGCCGACGATCATCACCACGGTGAGCGTGGTGACCAACAGGCGCAGCAGGCGCAGGTGCCCCGGTTCGGGCACGGCGTCGTCGGATTGGGGCAGGGGATCAGACATGAGCAGCCGTACCATCGGTTTCGAAATCGCGGCCGATCCGCCGCCCCGCCTTGATAAGGCGCTTGCGCGCGATGTGCCAGTGGCGGCGGCCTTGTCGCGGACCCGGCTGGCGCGTCTGATCGCGGCCGGTGCGGTGCAGGTGGACGGGGTGCCGGAGACCGACGCCAAGGCGCGGGTTGCCGAGGGCGCGCAAGTGGAAATCGTGCTGGAGGCTGCAGAGGAGAGCCATATCGGCCCCGAGGCGATTGCGCTCGACGTGGTTTACGAGGACGCCGAGCTGATCGTCGTCAACAAGCCCGCCGGGATGGTGGTACATCCCGCGCCCGGCACCCCCTCGGGCACGCTGGTCAACGCGCTTTTGCACCATTGCGGCGACGATCTGTCGGGCGTGGGCGGGGTCAAGCGGCCCGGCATCGTGCACCGGATCGACAAGGAGACCAGCGGATTGCTGGTGGTGGCGAAAACCGACGCGGCCCACCACGGTCTGGCCGCCCAGTTCGAGGCGCATAGCGCCGAGCGGCTGTACCAGGCGATCTGCTACGGCGTGCCGGAGGCCAGCGATCCGCGTCTGCGCGGGGTCAAGGGCGTGAGTTTCGAGCCCGGCAACATCATGAAGATCACCACCCAGCTGGCCCGCCACAGGACCGATCGGCAGAAACAGGCGGTGCTGTTCCAGGGCGGGCGGCACGCGGTGACGCGGGTGCGGGTCGAGGAGCGGTTCGGCACGCCGCCGGTGGCGGCGCTGGTCTCCTGCTGGCTGGAGACCGGGCGCACCCACCAGATCCGGGTGCACATGGCCCATGCGGGGCATGGGCTGATCGGCGATCCGACCTATGGCGGCAAGCGCAAGCTGGCGGTCAAGGCGCTGCCCGAGGCGGCGCTGGAGGCGGTGCGCGCCTTTCCACGTCAGGCCTTGCACGCCGCCGTTCTGGGGTTCGACCATCCGGTGACCGGCGCCGCGCTGCGGTTCGAGGCGAAGCTGCCGGAGGATATGGAGGCGCTGCTGGCCGCGCTGCGAGGCTAGGGCTCAGATCAGGATCAGGTCGTTTTCCAGGTCGGAGATGGACATGCCCTTGACGGTGATCGTCTGACCTCCGCCGAAATCCAGCACGGCGTCGCCGCCGACATCCGATCCGAACCGGTCCAGCACCTGCGGTATGCTTAGCCCGCCGCCCCAGATCTTGTCGTCTATCCGCAGCGTGTCCTTGTCGTCGTTGAACTTCTTGATCGTGTCGTTGCCGTCGCCGGACCGGTAAATGAAGATATCCGCGCCAGCACCGCCGATCATCGTGTCGTCGCCGCCGGCGCCGATCATCGTGTCCTTGCCGCCGCCGCCTTTCATCGTGTCGTTGCCACCGCCGCCCAGCAGCTTGTCCTTGCCGCCGGCGCCGAGCAGCTTGTCGTTTCCGGCATTGCCGACCAGCTTGTCGCCACCCTTCAACCCCTTGAGCGTATCGTCGCCATCGTTGCCGAACAGCTTGTTCCTGGCGTCGTTGCCGGTGATGCTGTCATTGCCGGACCCGGCGCGGTAGGTTTCGATCACCGTGTCGCGTCCGATCACCATCGCGCCGGCGACGCCATAGACATCCGACAGGCTTTCGGCACGCAGATCGACGGTTTGCCGCGCGGTGTCGGTGCGGAAATCGATCGTGTCCTTGCCGCCGCTGTCCGCGATGGTGAAGCTGAGTGGCTGGTCGCCCGCCATCAGCGGGTGGGAGGCCCCTTCGACCAGGGAGGCAAAGACGATGTCCATGTAGTCGCCGATATTGGAATTCTTGCCATAGCGCGTGTTGCCGTCGTTGATGTCGCCCGGCACGCCATAAAGATCCTGCACCGCCACCACATCGGCGATCATCGGACCCATCACCAGCGCGTAGTCGGCGTTGTCATTGGTGTTCAGGGTCTGGTTGATGTACGACATGATCGTCGTGTTCCAGCTGTCGTTCAGGTAGAGGACGCTGTCGGGATAGGTGGTCGGACCGCCGGTGCCCGCGTTGTAGTCACCGGCATGGGCCAGGCCAAGCGCATGGCCGATCTCGTGCACGAAGGTCTGGAACACGTAGCTGTCCAGCTTGTAGATCCCGGTGTCCCAGCCCTTGGCGATGTTGATGTTGGCGCTCTGGATGACTCCCGACGGCGAGACGTCGGAATTGGCATAGGCCTTGCCCGCGTCCTCGTCGTCGAAGGTGATGTCGGCGCTGCCGGTCGTCTCGCGGAACTTCAGGCCGGTCACCTTGGTCCAGGCGTCGAAGGCGTGCGGAACCAGCGCCTTGCCCTCGGCGGTCAGGGCCGAGATGTTGTAGGTGATGGTGTCCTTGTCCCAGGCGCGCCGCTCGCCGCCGAAGAACTCCCAGCCGGAATCGGTCAGGCGATGTGAAATCTCGTCCAGGCTCCACATCTCCAGACCGCCGGTGCCGGGGCCGGCGGTGTCCTCGATCACGCTGACCGTATAGGCGCCGATGCCGTTGTGGCCGGATTCCTCGGCGATGACATAGTAGGTGCCGGTGCGCGAGGCCGTGACCTCGAGCCGACTGACCGCGTAATCGACGCCGAGATAATTGACGACCTCGAAATCGTCATTGGTCAGAACGAAACCGGTGTCGTCGGCCAGCGCCAGGAAGGTTTCCATCGAAAAGGAATACATCTCGATGGAATAGGTGGTGCCCTTTACGAACTCGATCCGGATCCAGTCGCTGTCGCCATAGGTGCCGATGCCGCCGTCGAAGGTGGAATTGACGGTCATCACACCGCGGTCGGTATAGCTGTGCGGGCCGGCGGGGGCCTCGATCCATTCGGCCCAGGTTTCGCCATATGCGGGGTTGGCGCCGGCTTCGGTATAGATGCACTCGGTTTCAAGGGGTCGGAAGGTTGCGCAGATGCCGCACATGGACGGGACTCCGAATAAAGGTCAGAACAATACAAAAGTCAGGGCAATTCGATGCGGTCTCTTACCATGTTATTCGATTCGAGTCGCGTGTTCGGGCGCAAAGGCCGGGAACCCGACGACGCCGGAACGGGCTGCGGTTCCGTCAAGAGGCCCTTGCGGAAACCATTTCGGACTCGGCGCGCAAATTTTCGAGGCGCTGCTGTTCGAAATGCGGCTGCCCGGGACTATGGTCAGGCGGTTTGCGGCGTTGCGCGCGGGCGGCGCAAGGCCCGCAGCAGGAGCCACAGGCAGAACGCGCTTTCGGCCAGCAAGGGCAGGGCGTAGGCGGGTTGCATCACGGCGTTGAGCGGCGGGGCGAAGAGGGCGGTCAGGCTGCCGGTCATGTAGACCGCGCCAGACGCTGCCAGCGCCAGCGGCAGAAGGCGCCCGGCCAGCCCGGCCCGGCGCAGCATCGCCGCCATCACCGCGCAGTTGACCGCGAAGAAGACCAGCCCGAGATCATAGCCCAGACTGTGCAGGGAAAGAGCGTACGTTTGCGCCTCGGGCGCCAGCGACGGCGCCAACGTCAGCGGCAAAAGCGCCGCGCCGATCAGCGCCGCCTGCACCAGACGCAAGGCAAAGGCCAGCGGCGCCAGCAGAGGTGAAGAGGCCGCGAACAGGCGCAGGAAGACCGCGGCGATGGCCACGTCGGCCAGAAGCATCGTCAGGTCGGCGGCGATGGAGAGCGACCACAGCCCCGGCGCGGCGGCGATGGCCCGGGCGGTGGCCTCGGGCACGCCGGGGGTGACAAGACCGGCCCGCGCCACCCCCTCGCTCCAGACGCCGCAGAGGATGATGACGAGGTAAAGCCCCCCGGCGGCGGCGCAAAGCGCGCGCGACACCGGGGCATCGGGGCAGGGCTTGACTGGGGCAAGGGGCATGGCAAAGGCTCATTTCTGGATGCAAGGAACCCTAGAGTCGCCGCTTAGTGAATGAAATTCACGAAATCCGCAGGCAATCCATGCAAATTCGCATGGTTTTTCTTTTGTTCCTCGGCAGGATCGTGCTATACACGTTTCCCCGCAGATCAACTGCGCGCGAGCGCGCGCTTTTTTCGCTGTCACGGCGACGGAAATGCGCTGATGCTGCGTGGAAAGGATCAAGCGCGGTCCCTTGAAAAGGCGTACGCGCTCACTTAAGTGAATGTTAAGCGCATAAACATCGAGGACGACGGACGACAATGGCGAATTATGGAAATCTGCCGGCCCCTTCGCCCGAAGGGGGGATGAATCGTTACCTGCAGGAGATTCGCAAGTTTCCCCTGTTGGAGCCGGAAGAAGAATACATGCTGGCCAAGCGCTGGGTCGAGGAACAGGACACCGAGGCGGCCCACAGGATGGTGACCAGCCACCTGCGGCTGGCGGCCAAGATCGCCATGGGCTATCGCGGCTATGGCTTGCCGCAGGCCGAGGTGATCTCGGAGGCCAACGTGGGCCTGATGCAGGCGGTCAAACGTTTTGACCCGGAAAAGGGATTCCGGCTTGCGACCTATGCGATGTGGTGGATCCGGGCCAGCATTCAGGAGTATATCCTGCGGTCCTGGAGCCTGGTAAAGCTGGGCACCACCAGCGCGCAGAAGAAGCTGTTTTTCAACCTGCGCAAGGCCAAGGCCCGCATCGGCGCGCTGGAAGAGGGCGATCTGCGCCCGGAGAACGTCGAGCGGATCGCGCATGATCTCGGGGTGACCGAGAAAGAGGTGATCAGCATGAACCGCCGGATGTCGGGCGGCGATGCCTCGCTGAACGCCACGGTCGGCTCCGAAGGCGAAGGCACCATGCAGTGGCAGGACTGGCTGGAGGATGAGGATGCCGACCAGGCTGGCGATTACGAGGCTCGGGACGAATTGGAGACGCGCCGGGAACTGCTGGCGCAGGCGCTCGACGTGCTCAACGACCGGGAAAAGGACATCCTGACCCAGCGGCGCCTTGCCGAACGGCCGGTGACGCTGGAGGAACTGAGCGGCCAGTACAACGTCAGCCGCGAACGCATCCGCCAGATCGAGGTGCGCGCCTTTGAAAAGCTGCAGCAGAGGATGCGGGAGCTGGCCAAGGAAAAGGGCATGCTGATCCCGGCCGCCGGATAAGGACCGGTTCCGCAGAACAACACAGGGCCCCGTCCGTGACACGCCGGCGGGGCCTTTGCGTTGGGGCCGGCTGTTGCCGGGGGGCGGCCCATCGGCTCCGTCTTGTGCGGCGGGGGTTTTTGCGGCATCACCCTTTGCAAAACGTCCCAGTCTTGAAGGAATGGCCATGAACTATGCGAAATCCGGCGCTCCGAAGCCGGGCAGGAATGCTCCGCGCCACCAGGAACACAATGCCGCCGGAACCGACAAGAACCCGTTCGGCGCGCCCAAGGCGAAATCCGAACTGCTGGCGCGCATGAAGGCGGCGGCCGAGACCAGGAAAAAGGGCTGACGTCCCCTTTCCCATTGCCCCCGTATTCGATGCCCGAGTCGCTGCTGACGCTTGCGGAAGTCTGGGCATCGGCGTAAAATCCACTTGCACAGGACAGCCACGACTCGGTTGCCGATGTGACTCACCAAAATCATCGACCTGACCCTTGTCGGGCAACCCTGATTTTCCTGAGGGACGATCCCCCCGGCCTGTCGCCGGCGGGACATTTCTTTGCGAGAGACAACGATGGGAAAAGGCAACAGTAAGCGCGGCAACAAGGAAGCCAAGAAGCCCAAGCAGGAAAAGCCGAAGGTTCTGGCGACCGCGAATTCCGGTGCCGCCAAGCCGCTCACGCTGGGCGCGAAAAAAGGCAGATAGGGCCGCGGCCCGGGCGGGTGCACTACGCGCCCGCCTTCCGGGGTTCGGGGTGTCGGCGTCCATTCAGCCGGGCGCCGTACCGAAACCTTGTTTTCGCCGGTCACCTTGCGGATCGGCGCGTCGCTCCTTGCGGATCCAGAGGCGCAAAGGCCCGCGCGGCCAGGCCATTGCCGGATGACCGTATCGCCTGAGCATTCTCGTTCGCTGGTTTCGCGCGCCCGTCGGTCGCGACAGGCGCGCGCAAAGCGAATTCTGGCTTCCCCCTAGGCAAAAGGCGCGGCAGGGCATAGGTTTTTGCGCAAGGGAGGGCGGCCATGGCAGGCGGTTGGGCGCGCGACGGCGCGGTGAGCGAACAGATCGAAGCCTCGATCAACGATGAATTGGCGCGGCTCAGGACGCGGCGCGCGCCGCTGGGCGAAAGCCTGACCCATTGCGCGGAATGCGAGGAAGAGATCCCGGAGAAGCGCCGCCTGGCGATCCCCGGTGTCAAGCTCTGCATCGACTGCCAGCAGGAGCGCGACGGCGTTCACAAGGCGCGCGGCGGCATCAACCGGCGCGGGTCCAAGGACAGCCAGTTGAAATAGGGGCGGATTTCCGCCGGTTCCGTTTCTGCCGCCACCAGCGCAGGAACTGCCGCACGTCGAGGGCCGCCACCATGATGCCGAGCGGCACCATCCAGAACCCGAGCACGGGCAGGAAGCCGAACACCCCGCCGACGATCATCAGCAGCCCCAGCACGAAACGCAGCGCGCGCGGCACGCGGGCGCGGATGCGCGTCAGCACGGGGCGCAGGCGGTCTTTCAGTTGGGTTGTGTGATTGCGGCTCACTTGCAAGGGTCCCCTGTTGCCTCAGGCGGGGCGGCCTAGGTGTTCAAGACTCGTTCTCGTTTCATAGCCAGAACATGACGATTGCGGCGAGAGCGATAGATGAGCAAAAGAGCCTGGGGCACCTATCATATCTGGTCGCGACACGACGACCCCAGTCCTTGAGCCTGCCGAACATGATCTCGATCACTGCCCGGCAGTGCATTGCGCAGCAATGTCACGTGAGGGGCGGTTGCGGCGTTTGTAGCGCCGCGCACAAAGGCCGGACACATGACCGCACCCCGCAATGATCGCCAACAGCTCAAATCAATCCCTGCAAAACCGGAGCCGTCCACACATGAGTCCGCCTGCGCAGTTGCTCCGCAAGGCTCATTCTGCCGCCTGCCGCGTGGTCAGGCCATGCAACAATTCCGCGATCTCCGGGCGGCAAGAGCCGCAATTGGTGCCCGCGCC
>Ga0070728_10007151_pt1 | contig 10293 bp, 6 predicted proteins | sample tdDd471_FD_66723 | JGI IMG/M metagenome (GOLD analysis project Ga0070728, IMG submission 66723) | Marine sediment microbial communities from the Atlantic coast under amendment with organic carbon and nitrate - tdDd47.1 | ecosystem: Environmental > Aquatic > Marine > Coastal > Sediment | place...
GGCTTCGGCGAGCACGGCGACGCCTATGTCCGCATCGCGCTTGTGGAAAACGAGCAGCGGATCCGCCAGGCGGCGCGCAACCTGAGGCGTTTTCTTGAAAAGTCGCCGGAAACGTTGCACAACATCATCCCCATCGGCGCCCGGCGGTAAAAGCCGGCGCAATTCGCAAATCCAAGATCAGGACCTTATGGACAAGCAACTTCGGTTAGGCCTGGCCGGGCTGGGAACGGTCGGTTCGTCGGTCGCCCGCCTGATCGAACGCAACCGCGTCGAACTCGCCGGCAAGTGCCAGCGCGGCATCGAGATCACCGCCGTCAGCGCCCGCGATCCGAACAAGGCGCGCGGCGCCGATCTCGGGTCGGCCATGTGGTTCGACGACGCGGCCGAGATGGCCCGTTCGGCCGAGATCGACGTCCTGATCGAGCTGATCGGCGGCGCGGACGGCATCGCCTACGAGGCTGTGACCGCGGCGCTCACCTCCGGCAAGCACGTGATCACCGCCAACAAGGCGCTGATCGCCGCCCACGGCGTCGAACTGGCGCGGCTCGCCGAAACCCGCGGCGTCAGCCTGAATTTCGAGGCCGCCGTCGCCGGCGGCATCCCGGTCGTCAAGACCCTGCGAGAGGCGCTCGCCGGCAACCGCGTCAGCCACGTCTACGGAATCCTCAACGGCACCTGCAATTACATCCTCACGCGGATGGAGAGGGAGCATCTGAGCTTCGAAGCCTGCCTGAAGCGGGCGCAGGAGCTGGGCTATGCCGAGGCCGATCCCACCTTCGACATCGAGGGGCACGACACCGCCCACAAGCTGGCGATCCTCACCAGCCTCGCCTTCGGCACCGAGATTTCCGACGAGGACATCTATATGGAGGGGATCTCCTCCATCACCACCGCCGACATCGAGGCGGCCGACGATCTCGGCTACCGGATCAAGCTGCTCGGCGTGGCGCAGCGGACCGAATCCGGCATCGAGCAGCGGGTGCATCCGGCGATGGTTCCCAAGGCCTCGGCCATTGCCCAAATCGACGGGGTGACCAACGCGGTGGCGATCGACGGCGATTTCGTCGGCGAGATCGTGCTTGCCGGCGCCGGCGCCGGCGGCGATGCGACGGCTTCCGCGGTGGTCGGCGACATTGCCGACATCGCGCGCTCGATCCGGGTGCCGGCTCTGGGCCGCCCGGCCGACCTGCTCACGCCTTACGTCCGCGCCCGGATGCGCGCCCACGAGGGCGGGTATTATATCCGGCTTATGGTGCAGGACCGACCCGGCGCCTTCGCCGCGATCGCGACCCGCATGTCGGAGAAGGGCATCTCGCTGCAGTCCATCGTCCAGAAGGATCTGGCGGAACCGACCCGGGCCCGCGACGAGAATGCGCTGAAGCCGGTCATTCTCATCACCTACGACACGATGGAAGCCGGCGTCCGCGAGGCGCTGGAGCTGATCGAGGCCGACAACGTCATCGTCGGCCCGCCGCAATTGATCCGTATCGAAAAACTCTATTGAAGAAACGAAGACTGCGAGGCGAGGAAGGCACAATGGCGAAATCGACGAAGCATGGAGGAGCCGTGCTCGACCGCATTCTGACCCTGGAACTGGTCCGCGTGACCGAGCGGGCGGCGGTGGCGGCCGCTCGGCTCAGGGGCCGCGGCGACGAGAAGGCCGCCGACCAGGCTGCGGTCGACGCGATGCGCCGCGAGCTCAACCAGCTTCCCATCGACGGCACGGTGGTGATCGGCGAGGGCGAGCGCGACGAGGCGCCGATGCTCTATATCGGCGAAAAGGTCGGCACCAGGAAGGGGCCGGAGGTGGATATCGCGCTCGATCCGCTGGAAGGCACCACGATCTGCGCCAAGAACCTCCCCAATTCCATCGCCACGATCGCTATCGCCGAGAAGGGCGGCCTCCTCAACGCGCCCGATTCCTACATGGACAAGATCGCCATCGGTCCGGGTTATCCCAAGGGCGTCGTCGATCTCGACGCCCCGGCCGCAGATAACATCCACGCCATGGCTAAGGCCAAGGACGTGCCGGTCTCCGAGATCACCGCCTGTATCCTCGACCGGCCGCGCCACGCCAAATTGATCGAGGACGTGCGCCAGACCGGCGCCGCGATCCGGCTGATCGGCGACGGCGACGTCGCCGGCGTCATCCACACCACCGATCCCGAAGAGACCGGTATCGACATCTATATGGGCATCGGCGGCGCGCCCGAGGGTGTGCTGGCGGCCGCGGCGCTGCGCTGCATCGGCGGCCAGATGCAGGGCAGGCTGGTGATTACCATGGACGAGCAGCGGGGGCGGGCGGCCAAGATGGGCATCACCGACGTCAACCGCAAATACGAGCTCGAGGAAATGGCCTCCGGCGACGTCTATTTCGCCGCCACCGGGGTCACCGACTGCAACATGCTCACCGGCGTCCGCTTCCTCAAGGACCGTATCGGCACCCACACAGTGGTGATGCGGTCTTCGACCGGGACCGTCCGCTGGATCAAGGCGGTCCATACCGACCTCGCGCGCTTCCAGCTCGATTGAGCCGCCGGAAAGCCGGCGGCCGCCTTTCGCGCCGGGGTCTGAAAGGCATGAAGCGTTGAATATTCCGGGTTTCGGCGAAGACAGTGACGACCGCCCGTTTCTCGGGGTCGAGCGATCGGTGGGCAACCGCGTCTGGCGCGACCGGCTCGATGCCGCGGGCAACGCCCGGGCGCTCGCAATGTCCCAGCAGATGGGCGTCGGCGACGTGCTGGCGCGGGTCCTGGCCGGCCGCGGCGTCGCCGCCGAGGCGGTCTCCGACTATCTCAATCCGACCCTGCGCGGGCTGATGCCCGATCCCTCGAGCCTGACCGACATGGACGCGGCGGCGGCGCGGCTCGCCTCGGCGATCGTCGTCCGCGAACCGGTCGCGATCTTCGGCGACTACGACGTCGACGGCGCCACCTCGACCGCCTTGCTCGGCCGCTATCTCGAGGCCTTCGGCCTAAAGCCCGCGACCTACATTCCCGACCGGCTGACCGAGGGCTACGGCCCGTCGCCCGAAGCCGTGAGAAGCCTCGCGGGCGAGGGTGCCCGGCTGATCGTCATGGTCGATTGCGGCACCGCCGGCCACGACGCCCTGTCGGAGGCCCGGACGCTGGGGGTCGACGTCGTCGTTCTCGACCATCACCAGACCGGACCGTCGCTGCCGCCCGCCGCCGCGCTGGTCAATCCCAACCGCCAGGACGATCTCTCCGGACTGGGTCATCTCTGCGCCGTCGGCGTCACCTTCCTGACGCTGGTCGCCGTCAACCGGGTGCTCCGCACGAAGCACGGCACGGCCGGGCCCGATCTCATGCAATGGCTCGATCTGGTGGCGCTGGGCACGGTCTGCGACGTGGTGCCGCTCACGGGCCTCAACCGCGCCTATGTGGTCCGCGGCCTCGAGGTCATGCGGCAAAGCGCCAATCTCGGGCTCAAGACCCTGATCGGCCGCAGCCGGCTGAGCGGGCCATTGTCGCCCTATCATCTGGGATTCGTGCTCGGGCCGAGGATCAATGCCGGCGGCCGGATCGGCAATTCCGGCCTCGGAGCCAATCTGCTGGGCACCGGCGACGAGGCGGAGGCCGAGAGGATCGCCGAGCGGCTCGACCTGCTCAACGCCGAGCGCCAGGCGATGGAAAAGGCGATGCTCGAGGAAGCCGACGCACAGGTCCCGATCGCCGACGAGATGGAAGACGAGCCGGCCTGCCTGATGGTCTCGGGCGAGAGCTGGCACGCGGGAATCGTCGGCCTGATCGCCGCGAGGCTGAAGGAGCGTTACCGCCGTCCGGCCGTTGCCGTCGCCTTTGACGCGAACAACACCGGATCGGGCTCGGGGCGGTCGATCGACGGTGTCGATCTTGGCCAGGCGGTGCGGGACGCGGTCGAGAAGGGTATCCTCGAGAAGGGCGGCGGCCACGCCATGGCGGCCGGTATGACCCTCGATCGCGCGCGGCTCGACGATTTCGCACAATTCCTCAACGAAACCCTCGCCGAACCGGTCGCCCGGGCCCGCACCAGCCGGGTGCTGAAGATCGATGCGGCGCTGCAGCCCGGCGCGGCAACGCCGGAGATGGCCGCGAGCATCGAATCCGCCGGACCCTTCGGCGCCGGCAATCCCGAGCCCGTCTTCGCCTTGCCCGCGCTGCGGGTGCGTTACGCCAAGGTGGTCGGCGCCGGCCATGTCAGCCTCAACCTCGCCGCCGATTCCGGCGCCAGCGTAAAGGCAATCGCGTTCCGCTCCGCCGACCGGCCGCTTGGCCGGGCGTTGCTTGATTCGGAGGGGGCGCCCCTGCATATTGCCGGAGCGCTGACCGTCGATCACTGGCAGGGTGCCGCGCGCGCGCAGATCCGCGTCATCGATGCGGCCCGGCCGGCACGCTGAAGCCACCATTTTCCGCGGAAATCGCGCGTGTGGACGGAGACCATCCGCGTCCGGTTGACCGCGCTCCCGCCTTGTGGGAAACCAACGACTTGGCTGCCGGTATAGGCCGGTGGATATGAGCAATCGACGCTCGGGATCGGAAGGAACGCTGCCGTGGGAAATTCCAGAATGGTTTGTCGGATGGCCGCGACGGCCGCAATCCTCGCCGGTCTGACGGCCTGCAACGTAACGCCGTTGCTCGTGCGCGGCGAGGGACCGTCCGTCGCCGCTCCGTCCTACCGCTACTGCAAGATCAACATGGGCAGTGCTGACGATCCCGTCTATGTCAACGATCCCGCCTGCGGCGGCGAGGCGGGCGACTACGGCGCCGGCGAAACCGTTCGTTGACGCCGGCGGACCGCTCCCGAATTCGCCCGGGCGTTCCCCGGCACTCGTCTAACCGGCGGCGAACGGACCGGACATGGCCCGTAATGCGATAAGATCCCTGTTTCGCGATCTCGCCGAGTTCGCATCGCCGGGCAAGTCCGTCAAGGGACACGTGGACGGCTATTCGGGCGGACGGCTCAAGGGCTGGGCCATCAACGCCCGCCAGCTCGGCGAGCCCGTCGATCTCGCCATCCTCGTCGACGGTCGCCAGGTCCTCGCCTTGACCGCCGACGCCTTTCGCCGCGATCTCAAGCAGGCGGGCTATTCCTCCGGCTGGAATGGGTTTTCGGTCGCATTGCCGAAATCCGTCATGGACGGCGGAAGCCACCGGATTTCCGTGGTCACCGCCAGAGGCCGGCATCATCTGGGCGGCTCACCGCTGACGGTGTACCTGCCGTTTGTCGAGCCGTGGTCGGTGATCCGCTTCGCCGACGGCGAGATCGGCCTTTCGGCCACCGACGGGCCGATCCTGAGAGGGACGGTGCGGTTCGACGACGAGGGGAGGCCACCTGGAATCGGCCTGCTGGTCGAAGGGCCCGGCGGGTGGTCGGCGGAGGCCCGCTCGGACCGCAAGACCGGCCGCTTCAGCATTCCGCTGCCTTCGACCCTGGCCCCGGACGGCGAGGAGATCACGCTGAGACTGTCGGAGATCGCCCGCGACCGGCCGGTCTGGCAGGTCGATCTCGCCTGGTCGATGCACCGCTTCGACTACGGCTGCACCGGGATCAACAACAACGAGCTCGAAGGCTGGCTGAGGGATCTCGACGCGCCGACCGAGGTCTGCACCTTCGATCTGATCGTCGACGGCCATCCGGTATCGAGCGAGATCTGCGACCGCAGGGAAATCATCGACGGCGAGACCCGGTGGTGCGGATTCGCCGCCGCCATATCCGACCGCTGGGCCGATGACGTGACCCACGGGATCCAGATGCGGATCCACGGCACCGACCTCGTCGTGCCCCGCGATCCGTGGCTGCTCTATTACGGCGATACCGCCGACCGGCCCCATGTGATAACGGAATGGGCGCCCGACGGATCTCTCGAGGGCTGGGCCTATTCGCAGGTCGCCCGCGACGCCACTTTTCGGGCCGTACTCGATACCGGCGAGCGCCGGATACCGGCCACGCCGGTCGCGGACGAGCATCCCGGAATGAGGGTGGTCGGCGTGTCGCTGCAGGGCGGATTCCGTTTCCCGCCGGACCAGGCCGCCGCGATCGGTCCCGGAACCAGGCTTCTCGTCGGCCGCTCCGACAAACCCGCCGGGAAGCAGACCCGGGGCGCGCAGGAGATCGAAGTGCCGCCGCCGGCGCGATGGCCCGACGGCGTACCCTTCGCCACCAGCTGGTCGGCGTTCTCCGGCACCGCCGTGGTCCTGCAGTCCGAACTCGGCAGTCCCTTCGACACGCGGGAGGCCGACTGGGCGATGCTGGCGATCGCCATGCGCTGTCTTCGGGCGGGGGAGGAGGTCGTGCTCGTCTTGCCCGAGCGCGAACCGAAGCTGGAAAGCCTGCTGGTATTTCTCGAGATCTGGCGGCGCAAGGGAAGCCCGGGCGCGTTGCGGGTCGTCGACCTGCCGCCGCTGGCGGTCGCGGCCAGCCTGCTGGACAGTCCGCTGATCGCGCAACGGCTGGACCTGTGGGCGCGGCAACAGAATTTCGAACGCATCTACGCGCCCGCGGTGGGCGGCGCCCTGTCCCATGCCATCGACGCCAGGGCCCAGGGGCTCGGCCATGCCGGCACCTGGCTCGAACTCGTGGTCACCCGCCTGAGCGGGCCTTCGCGGCTCGCCTATCACGAATTTCCCGAGGATCTCGTCGACCTGTTCAACGACAATCTCGAAATCGTCGGCCTGGAACGGGCCGCGGGGGTAACGTTCGCCAACCGGGTACTCGAAGAGCATGCGAAGCGGGCCGGGGTCTCGCTCTCCGGCAAGGTCCGCGTGCGTTGCATGCCCTGGTCCGAGATCGATTTGGGCGATGGGCCCGGATTCGCCGGCGCCGGCGAGTCCCCGGCGGCTTTGCTGCCGGACGACGGCAAGCCCGTGCTTGTCTATTGCGCTCCGCTTTCGGCCGGCCACGGCCTGACCGCCGTTTGCGACATGCTTGATATCGCCCGGCGCAGCTTCGGCCAGCAGCTCGAGGCCTGCCGGGTCGTCTTTATCGGCCCGCCGGGCCGGGTCTTCCAGCAGTCGGCGCTGGACTTCCTCGAAGCGCGATCCGAACGCTGGCGCTTCGACATGAGTGTCGTGGAAACCGATACGCTCGACGAGGCGATGCGCCAGCTTCGCGGCGTGGCCGGCCGGCCGCTCTGGATCTGCATCGACGATGACATCTGCGGTCGCGTGGATCGGCTTCGCCGCGATCTCGGCTGGCCGGCGCTCGCCGTGCGTGACGGCCGCGACCAGCGCGATCCGGTAGTGCTCGAAGGCATCGCGTCGAGTCCGCGCGACGCCGCCGATCGCATCGTCAGATGGCTCAGGGGCGAGGAATTCGAGGGGCTCGGCGATCCCGAGCCGGAATGGCAGCCACTGAACGTTGACGAGGCGGCCGGCCCGGATGACGCCCCAGACCGAGCCGTCCCAGACCGCGCCGCCCCCGGCCGCGCCGCCGCGCCGCCGGCGGTTTCGTCGCCGTTCGCCGCCGTGCGCCCGAGCCTTTGCATCACCCATTTCAACCGGGTGGCGACGCTGCGGCAGTTGCTGGATTCGCTCGAGGTTCAGCGCGATCGGATCGCCGACATCATTGTCGTCGACGACGGCACCGCCTATCCGGGCATGCTGCGGGAGCTCGACGAAATAGAGAGCCGCCTCGAACGCCACGGCGGCAAGCTGATCCGGTCCGTCAACAGCTATCCCGGCGCCGCCCGCAACCTCGCCGTCGCCAACGCCACGGGCGACTGGATCGTCTTCATGGACGACGACAACCTGGCGATGCCGAACATGGTAGACGAGTTCTGCTCGGCCCAGCACGCGACCGGCGCCGATGTCCTGACCTGCGTCTACTACGGCTTCGACGCCAACCGGCTGATCGACGTGACCCGATCGGTTCCGGAACTGCTCATGTGTCCGCAAGGGCCCGACAAGGGCACCGGCGTTCTCGCCAATGTCTTCGGAGACGCCAACCTGATGATCAGCCGCCGCGCTTTCGAGGCGGTGGGCGGATTTACCGAGATTTACGGGCGCGGCCATGAGGACTGGGAATTTCTTGCCAGATTGGTACTTTCCGGCTTCAAGGTCGAGCGCATTCTCGAGCCGCTGTTCTGGTATCGGATGAATCCCGGTGGTATGAGCGCGCAGAGGCCGGACCCGTCGATGAACCTTGCGCGCGGTCTTTCCGCTTACAGGGATCACGTCGATCCGTCGATCTATCGGCTGCTCGAGCTGACCAACGGCTGGTACTGGGGATAGGGGCTGCCGCGGCCCGTGCCGGGCCAACGCCAGGACCATGGGTAGAATATGAAAGTCGCAATGATCGGAACCGGCTATGTCGGACTGGTTTCCGGAGCCTGTTTCGCCGATTTCGGCCACACCGTCGTCTGCGTGGACAAGGACGAGGACAAGATCGCCAGTCTCAGGCGCGGCGAGATGCCAATCTACGAGCCGGGGCTCGACTTCATCGTCGGCAAGAACAGCCGCGAGGGGCGACTGACCTTCACCACCGACCTGGCCCCCGCCGTGGCCGAGGCGGACGTGGTGTTCCTCGCCGTCGGCACCCCGGCGCGGCGCGGCGACGGCCATGCGGACCTGTCCTTCGTCTTCGCCGCCGCCGGGGAAATCGCCGCCCACATGACCGGCTTCACGGTCGTGGTGACCAAGTCGACGGTTCCGGTCGGCACCGGCGACGAGGTCGAGCGGGTGATCCGCCAGGCCCGTCCCGATGGCGACTTTTCGGTCGTCTCCAATCCCGAATTCCTGCGCGAGGGCGCCGCGATCGAGGATTTCAAGCGGCCGGACCGGATCGTGGTCGGCACCGAGGATCCGCGCGGCGAGGAGGTGGTCGGCGACGTCTATCGGCCACTGCGCCTCAACCAGGTGCCGATCCTCTACACCTCCCGCCGCTCCGCCGAGATGATCAAGTATGCCGCCAACGCCTTCCTGGCGATGAAGATCACCTTCATCAACGAGATCGCCGACCTGTGCGAACAGGTCGGCGCCGACGTACAGGCAGTGGCCACCGGGATCGGCCGCGACAAGCGCATCGGCGCGAAATTCCTCAATGCCGGTCCCGGTTACGGCGGCTCCTGCTTTCCCAAGGACACCCTGGCGCTGATGCGCACCGCCCAGGATGCCGGTTCGCCGGTGCGGCTGATCGAGACCACGGTCGCCGTCAACGACAGTCGCAAGCGGGCGATGGGCCGCAAGGTGATCGCGGCGCTCGGCGGCGACGTCCGCGACAAGCGGATCGGAATCCTCGGTCTGACCTTCAAGCCGAACACCGACGACATGCGCGATTCCCCCGCGATCGACGTCATCACCGCGCTCAGGGATGCCGGCGCGCGGGTCGTCGCCTACGATCCGGAAGGCGTCGAGCCTTCGAAGGCGATCTTCGACAAGCCGCTCGAGTATGCAAGCGACGCCTATGGCTGCGCCGACGATGCGCACGCGCTGGTCATCGTCACCGAATGGGACGAGTTCCGCGCCCTCGACCTCGACCGCGTCCGCGACGCCATGGCCAATCCGCTGCTGGTCGACCTCAGGAACGTCTACAACCGCGACGAAGTCGAGGAGGCGGGCCTGACCTATGTCTGCGTGGGGCGCAACTGAAGGGGGGCCGGCTTCCGCCTGCGTGATCAGGTCCGGATCAGCCCCGCCATCGGCCTGACCGCGCCGCTGCCGGGGAAGACCTTTTCGGCAAGCGCACGATCGGGCACCGAAAACTGCTCGGCAAGGATGCCCTTGACGATGGCCCTGAGGTCGGTCGTCGGCCTGAGATCGCGGCCCTCGTAAAGATCCTTCTCGGCGAGACCAGGCCAGTCGCTCACCACCCGTCCGCCATTGACCGCGCCGCCGAGCAGCATCGCCACGGTCGCCGTGCCGTGATCGGTTCCGTGGGTGCCGTTCATGCGCACCATGCGGCCGAATTCGGTGATCACCAGCACGGTCGTCGCCGACCAGTGTTCGGCCATCTCGTCGGCCAGCGTTCCCAGGATCGCGTCGAGCCGGACGACCTGCCGGCCGAACCGCCCCGCGACCGGCTTTTCCGCCGCATGGGTGTCCCAGCCCGAAAGCGTCAGCACGCCGACGCGGGGGCCGGCGTCGCGATTCATGATCCGGGCGGCGGCGCGGGCGAGGCCGCGGAACTCGCGGGTGGCGCGGTCGCCCTCGCGGCCGTTCAGCATCGACGCCTTGCCGCTCTTGATCTCCTCTTCCAGGCGCAAGGCTTCGGCAAGCCGCGCGCTCAGTTGGGGATCGGTCTGGCCGTAGAGGTCCATCAGCCGCTCGCGGGTGTCGGAGGTGGTATCCCGGAAACCCT
>Ga0070728_10007154_pt1 | contig 10289 bp, 8 predicted proteins | sample tdDd471_FD_66723 | JGI IMG/M metagenome (GOLD analysis project Ga0070728, IMG submission 66723) | Marine sediment microbial communities from the Atlantic coast under amendment with organic carbon and nitrate - tdDd47.1 | ecosystem: Environmental > Aquatic > Marine > Coastal > Sediment | place...
GTACTGGACCTGAACCGCCCAGCTCTCCAGGCTTGAGTCGGTGCCTGCTTCACCCGGTACTATTTCGCTGCTCAGCCGAATGTCCTGCACCTCAAGGCGCACGTGCCAGTTCTCGTTGAGCGTTACGCCGGCTCCCACGCCGAATACGCCGGCGAAATCCGTTTCGCTGATATTTTTGTTGGTGGAGTCACTGCTATCCAGAAAGCTCCAGCGTTGTTTGCTGTCGGCTTTCCAGTAGGCGCCGCCAGCGCGTACATAAAGTTCGAAGTACGAACCCAGTGGCCAGATCAGCAAAGCGGTGCTTTGAATAGCCTGCACGGAGATATCGGCCTCAACCCGGCTATCCAGATCGAACAAAATGGTGCTGTATTCCTGCGTACCGGCGTTGATGTAGCCGAGTTCGATCGCAAGAAAGTCGTTGAACTGATAGCCACCATTTACTGTGAAGCCGACGCTCGGGTCGCCGCCATCGACTTCGTACCACTCGATCATGGTGTAAGCCTCGGAATAGATCAGCCCGCCGCCGGCGTACCAGCCTTCGGTTGGGGGGAAGAGTGCGTTTTGGGCGAGCGCGAGGCTGGCAGGCGGCAAGGTGATTAATAGTGCGATGAATATTTTCATGATGGCCTCCATAGGTTGGGGCTCCGGCACATTAATTAAACATTGTTCAATAAATACCCAAAAAAGGACCGGCTTTACCCCGGTTTATTCTGAACAATGTTCAGTTTATACAATAAAATTGAACATTGTTCAATAGTTTTCTATGATGGTGTTTATTGAAGAGGAATATCTAATGGCGCGACGCAGCGATCATAATCGCGATGAGCTACGAAATATGGTTCTGGAGGCGGCGTATGAAATCGTTGTCAGCGAAGGCGCCAGGAATCTGACCACCCGTAAAGTCGCTGCCAGGATAGGTTATTCGGTCGGCACGCTTTATCTGATTTTTAAGAACCTGGATGACCTGAAGCTAGCGCTGAATATTCAGAGCATCACCCGGTTGCGCAGCCGCTTACTAGAAGCGACCGATGCTATCGTTGACCCGGCCGAGCAGCTGAAGGCGATGGCGCATTACTATCTGGAATTCGGATTGCAACGGCCCAACCTTTGGCGCCTGATGTTCGAGCACCAGATGCCGGGCGATGACCCTATGCCAGAAACCATTACCCGGGAAACCGATGCGTTACTCGATCTGCTGGTAGCGAAATTTGGTGAACTAATGCCAGGTGCAGCGTTGCAGGATGTATTGCAGGTAACAACGGCTTACTGGAGTGCTTTGCACGGCGTTACGCACCTTGTGATAACCGAAAAGCTGCAGCTCGCGCACGTCGACTCGGCACACGATGTACTGAAGCATCAAATGGATATGTTGTTTCGCGGGCTGATACAGTCGGTGCCAGGCATTCAATGATGAGCGGCTTTCAGGCCGCACGAAGTCGGCCTTAAAGACCTCCTCGGACACATGCAGGAAAACCACAGGTTTTCTCTGCCAAAATTTAAATGTGATTTAGGCGCGTCAACCTTGCGCGTGCGATGATCTGCCATATGAAAAACCAGGTGCTTAAATCGCAAATAAAACCCGGTGGAGGGAAAGTCGTGCTTTGCCGGTACTATTTCCGGGGGGGCTCTTTGCATTAGACGCCAACTATTACCAGGAGTTGATGTGTAATACGTCATCAATAGGTTTGCGGCGTGCCGGCTTGAATTCATCGCCGATGCTGAAGGCGGTTGGGATTAATGCACATTGGGTTACTTCAGCATAAGGAATATCGAGGATGTCGGCAGCTTCCTGCTCATGCATCAGGTGCACCGTGGTCCAGCATGTGCCCAGGCCGCGGTTGCGGGCGGCCAGCATGTAACTCCAGGTGGCGGGCAATATTGAGCCATACACACTCGCGAGCGCGATATTGCCTGCCGGGGCCAGCTGCTCTATACGCCCGGGGATGCACGGAACAATAAGTACCGGAACCTTCTCAAGGTTGTCGGCCAGGTAATCAGCTGACCGGGCAACACGCGCCATCTGGTCGCGGGAAGCACCCGGCCCGATTTTTTTTGCCATGTCAAAAATCGAACCATTGGCTTCTTTGTAGATGGCCCAGCCTTTGCGATACAACTCCGCCAGTGCGGCGCGTTTTTCACCATCGAACACGGCCACGAACTGCCAGCCCTGGGTATTGCCGCCGGTAGGTGCCTGCATGGCCACTTCGATGCACTCTCTAATTAATTCTTCGCTGACCGGTTTGTTGAAATCCAGCCGCTGGCGAACGGCACGAGTGGTGGAGAGGAGTTCTTCCGCAGACAGCTTAAGTGTTTTCATGGCAGCGACTATAGCACCCGGGATTTCCTGGGGTCAGACCCCAGGAACCAACTGCGATTTAAGCGGCTCAATTTTCTCGCTGCTGATCGACCGCACTACAGAAATACAGCCCCCTAATCGCAATTACACTTCGGGGTCAGACCCCAATACCTTCTGGTTTATGATGGCAGGGTTGGCATGTCGCGGAATTCCGCGTGAATGAAGGAAGGGGTTGGTATGAGTGCGAATTTCAGGCAGGAATTGCGGCAGGAATTTGAGATTCCGGGGGGCGTAGCAACCTGGGTCCTGTTTACACATTTTTTTGTACTGGCCAGCCCGCTGGCATTAATCTGGGCTATTGATGTCTACGCAGGAAAATTGTCGACGGCCATTGTCCATCCGACGCTTATCAAACTTGCCTCTTCAATTTACATCGGGGCGATTGCGTTTGAAGTCGCACAGAACTCGGCAGACCGCTGGTATCTGACTGGCGCGACACGCAGTGTTGCCGACCTGTTCTTCAATGCGTTTATGACGCTCGCATTCTGCATGTATACGATCGGTTTTTATGCGAATACCTGGATGAGCGCGGTGGCGTTGGTGCTGACCATTCTTTATCCGCTGGCATACATCAATAATCATCCGGCACAGCGCGGTATAGGCGGTGTTGTTACGCTCCTTGCGACGCTCAGCCTTTACTTCGTGACGGGTGACCCGACCGTTTTCCTGTTTCTGTCGCTTACCGGCCTTGGGATGTACTTTATTCTGTTGCTGATGCACCAGCACAACCAGTGGATGCACGGTAATGCGGCTTTCTTCTTTGGGGTCGCGTTCCTGGCCTGGCCTTGGGGGATAAGGAATGCGGCCGTTGGTCAGCCGAATAGCTGGCTGTTTGTCATTGCGGTCACTGCAGCAATCGCGGTGATCGCAGCGGCACTAATGCCGTGGTTGCGGAAGCTGGCGGCGACACCCAGGGTGCGTGATTGAATAGTCTGAGCCCGACATATTGCTCAAAACGGCCACACAACCAAAATCATCGGCACCGCCACCGCAATAATGATGATCTCCAGCGGCAGGCCCATCCGCCAGTAATCGCCAAAGCGGTAACCACCCGGGCCCATAATCAGTGTGTTGTTCTTATGCCCGATGGGCGTGAGGAATGCACACGAAGCGGCGACGGCAACGCCCATCAGGAATGGGTCGGGGCTCACCCCGAGTCGTGCCGCAATCTCGACCGCAATCGGGGCCGCGATAACGGCGGTGGCGGTGTTGTTCATCACGTCGGATAGTGTCATGGTGGCAATGACGAGCAGGGTAAGCACGACGACGGGTGAGAAGTCGGCCGAGACATTCAGAATCCCGTCCACGATGAGCGCCGTGCCGCCGGTGGACTGGAGTGCTGCGCCGATCGGGATCATGGACCCCAGCAGCACGATCACCGGCCATTCGATGGAGTCGTACATGCTCCGCACGGGGACAATATTCAGCAATATATAAAGTGTCGTCACACAGCCAAGTGCTACCGGCAAATAGACGAGTCCGGTGCTGGCCATGACTATAGCCGCCGCGAATATACTGACGGCGAGCCACGCCTTGTCGCGCTTGATAACGCGTTGCCCGCGGTCTTTCAACGGCAACAGGCCCAGTCGGCCGATGACGTCACTCAGGCGTTCGTCCGATCCAAGCAGCAACAGTACATCACCGGGCTTGATCGTCAGTTGCCGGACATTGTCGCGGAAGCGTACGCCTTGTCTTGATACTCCCACCAGTGCAACGCCGTAGCGATACAGTAAGCGCAACGAGGCCGTTGAGCGGCCGGCCAGCGGCGACGACGCGGGTACTACGAGCTCGCTCAACTGCAGGTCCTCATCCTGGAGCGCGCTAAGGCCGCTGCCCACGTACTCGAGTTTCATACTGCCAAGCAGCGCCTCGATGCTTTCAGGGTTGGCTTCGACGACCAGCGTGTCCCCGGCTTTGATTGCGATGCGCCGCGCGAGGCCAGGCACGCGACTGCCGTTACGGATCAGGCCGATAATTTCGACATCGGCTTTCTCGGCCTCGTCATCCAGCTCGCTAACCTGTAGCCCGATGACTTTCGAGCCCTCGGTCACTTTAAGTTCGGCGACGTAATCGGCCAGATCAAACAGCTCTGCGCCAGAATCAGCCTGCTGCCGTTTTTTGGGCAGCAACCGCCACCCGATGAGCGTGACATAGGCGATGCCGACCGCCGCACAGGCCAGGCCCACCGGTGCAAAATCAAACATGTTGTATGGGTCGCCCAGCGCGTCGTTGCGAAATTCGGCGATGACAATGTTGGGGGGCGTGCCGATAAGTGTGATCATACCGCCAAGTATTGAGGCGAACGACAGCGGCATCAGGCTCAGCGCCGGGCTTCGTTTGGCTTTGGCTGCCGCCTGTATGTCAACCGGCATGAGTAAAGCAAGCGCCGCCACATTATTCATGATGGCCGACAGCACGGCCGCCAGCGAGGACATCACCGCGATATGCGTGCCGAGCCGGCGCGAGCTGTCGATGACATAGCGGGCCAGCAATTCGATCGCGCCGGAATTCGACAGGCCGCGACTCACGATCAGGACCAGGGCGATGATAATCGTAGCGGGGTGGCCGAAGCCGGAGAATGCCAGTTCTTTAGGTACGATCCCCGTGAGCACCGCGACGATCAGGGCGGAGAACGCAACAATGTCGTAACGCCAGCGCCCCCAGACGAGCAGCACAAACACGGCGAACAGCAGCGCAAACAGAATAAGTTGGTCAGTCATGGCTGCATTCTAGCTGATGCGACGGCTAGGGGCGGGCGCTAAAGTATGATCGGCTTGCACGGTTACTATTAATGCCACAGGCTGTGTCCATGGCCGGTTTTTGGCAAGCTCAGGCTTATCTGGCCAAGACTTATATGGCCGACGGTTATCATCTCCCGAGCTTTTACTTTTTAACCAGGAGCTAACAGCGTGGACTTTTTCTTTCAGGCAGCCTGTTTCCTCGGTGCTGCGACCATAATTGTTCCCATTTTCCGGCGCCTCGGTTTCGGCGATGTGCTGGGTTACCTGGGCGCCGGTCTTATCATTGGGCCGTGGGGTATCGGTTTGGTGCAAAACCCCGACAGCGTCATGCATTTCGCGGAAGTTGGTGTTGTTTTCCTGTTGTTCATTATCGGCCTGGAATTGCAGCCTTCCAGGCTTTGGGCGTTTCGCCGATTGCTGTTCGGGCTTGGTTCACTGCAGGTACTGATCACCACGGCGGCAATCGCTGTGGTTGCGCGCACAGCGGGTCAGGAGTGGGCTGCTGCAATTGTCATTGGCTGTGCCCTGTCGTTGTCGAGTACCGCATTCGTCTTGCAGTTAATGGCCGAACGCAAAGAATTATTGATGTCGCATGGCCGCGCTGCGTTTGCGGTTCTGTTGTTTCAGGATATCGCCGTGGTGCCGATGCTGGCGCTGACATCAGCTTTCTCCACCGGGGACGCGATGGCCGTAGATATCAATGCGTTGCTGGAGTTTGGCCGGGTTACCCTGATTCTTATCGCCTTTGTAGTTGTTGGTCGTTATACGTTGCGCCCGATATTCAGATTCATTGCCAACGCAGGAGCTGGCGATGTCTTCACGGCAGCGGCACTGTTGCTTGTCCTGGGGTCTGGATTGCTGCTGCAATCGCTCGGATTATCGATGGGGCTTGGCGCATTCCTCGCAGGCGTGCTGGTCGCGGATTCCGAATTTCGCCATCAACTCGAAGCGGATATTCTGCCGTTCAAAGGCTTGTTGCTCGGGCTGTTTTTCATGGCAGTCGGTATGGCGGCCAATTTCGGACTACTCCTGACCGAGCCTTTACTGATTCTGGCCGCCACGGCGGGCCTGATGCTGTGTAAATGGGTCATCCTGTATCCGTTGGGGCGGGCTTTTGGATTAAAGGGAACCGCGCCGAGGAGAATGGCGCTGGTGTTATGCCAGGGTGGCGAGTTCGCATTCGTCATTCTGGCAACTGCGCTAACCGGTGATTTAGTGGCCCGAAATATTTACGACTTTCTCGTGCTTGTGGTGACTATATCGATGGTCATGACGCCTGTGGTGGTAACCATAGAGGCGCGACTACGTGAGCGCACCGCCAGCGACTCGGATGATCGGCCTTACGACAAGATCGACGACGACGAGCCGCATGTGGTGGTTGCCGGTTTCGGCCGCTTCGGCCAGGTTGTCGCGCGCGTGCTGACCGCGCAGGGCATCCCTTACACGGCGCTGGATGCCAGTCCGGCCCAGATCGATTTTGTGGGCCAATTTGGCAACAAAGTTTACTATGGTGATGCGTCACAGCTGCACCTATTGCACGCGGCGAAAACTAGTGAAGCAAAGCTGTTTGTGTTGGCCGTTGCGGACATGGAAGAGTCCGTCAAGATCGCGGAGCAGGTTACAGAGCATTTCCCAGGCGTCAAAATATATGCGCGGGCCCGCAATCGTGTGCATGCGCTGGCGCTGCGTGAACTGGGGTGCGAGATCATCATGCGCGATACACTGCTGTCGAGCCTGTACGTGGCCGAGCAGGTGCTGCTGGGTCTCGGTTTTGAGCAGGCAAATGCCAAACGTGTAATCGATATATTTACCCGGCACGATGAGGAGACGCTGGATCAGCAGTTCGCGGTCCGCGACGACGCAGACGCGCTGGTTCAAACCGCCGTTGATTCTGCCGAGGAGCTTAAGTTTCTGTTTGAGGCTGATACAGGTCGTTGATGGTCTCCGTTTGGCAGAAGGAGTAAGGTATCCACGCGGCACGACAATAGTAAAAATAGTTGACGAGGGAGCTTGTAATGCAACAATCCCCGCAAAAAGACGCCTACGGCAACACGTGGGAATCCGAAGTCAGTGGCGATGGCATCGGCATTGTCGATACCGCTGCAGTTGCTATCGAGGCGATCGCAGACAGTGAATTGCTGATTATGGAAGTGCCGCTTTAGTTACGCCAGCTTGAACTAGTTGCCCGGCGCCATCGCAAAGTCTTCGGCGCGGCACTCACCAGTGACCTTTAGCTTCCGGGTGAGGCTGACCAGCGCGGTACGCAGTCCTTCCTCGAGCACCGGGTGGTAGAACGGCATTTGCAGTGCGCGGTCAACGGTCATGCGTTGCTGGACAGCCCAGGCGAGTATATGCGCGAGGTGCTCGGCCTGGGGGGCGATCATTTCGGCGCCAACGATTGAGCAGTTTTTCGTGTCGCCATAAACCCGCAACAACCCCTGATTGCGACCAATGACCCTGGCGCGACCCTGATTGGCAAACGAGACCTCGCCGATCTCAATCTGATCCTGCTCCAGATCGCTGAACCGCTTGCCAACCGTTGCCATCTGCGGATCGGTGAACGCGATACCCAGCGGTGTGCGCCGTTCGTGTACCTCAACCTGCGGATACAGCATGCTATTCGCACCGGCGATCCGGCCTTCATCAGAGGCTTCGTGCAACAGGGCCCGGTGACCGCTGACATCGCCGGCCATGAAAATCGGCGTTTCACCAATCTGCGTGGTGACGGGGTTCCAGTCTGGCCGGCCGCGCTCGTCCAGAGCCACGCCCGCTTTGCCGAGATCGAGATTGCTGACATTGGGCGGGCGTCCCGTAGCGACCAGCACTGTTGCGAAGCGTTGTTCGTGCTCGTCCCCATTGCTGTCGCGGTAGCGCAGCCGGACGCCGTCATTATTGTTATCGACTTCAGCAATTGCATCGAGCATCTCGGTGTTTAGCTGCAAATCGAGTTGGTTGCTAAGAATGTCCCTCGTCGCGCGGATGACCTCCGGGTCGGAGAACGGCCCCAGTTTTTCGGACCTTGAAAAAAACTTAACCCTAACTCCCAACTTGTGTAATGCCTGGCCGAGTTCGAGGCCGATGATGCCGGTGCCGATGACCGCCATGCTTTCCGGCAGGTCGGCCAGTTCGAAGATGTCGTCATTAATCAGGATGTGCTCACGAATCTGGTCGAACGGCGGCGGGATGAACGGTGAGCTGCCGGTCGCTATGACAATCGATTTTGCTGTCACGCGCACTCCTTCGACGGCCAGTTCGTTCGGACCGACGAACCTGGCATGGCCGCGCAAAAGTTGTTCGGCTGGCAAGGATTCGGTGGTATTGACCACAAAGCCGGCGAAGCGATCACGCTCGCTGCGCACGCGTTCCATGACCTTGATGCCGTCGATGTTCCAGTCACTACCTGAGTTGATACCGAAGCGTTCCGCACCGGCCACAGTGCCGGCCACGTCGGCGGCCGCGCTCAGCAGCTTGGATGGCATGCAACCCACCCGGGCGCAGGTTGTGCCATACGGACCCGACTCGATCAGCAGAGGTTGCCCGCCGGCTTTCTCGACCGCCCGTCGCGCGTTCAGCCCGGCCGTGCCGGCTCCGATAATTGCAACGTCAACGTCTCTGGTTTCCATAGCGGCTGCCCCATGTCTTTGTGTCGGCTAACTATAGGCCATTTTTTCCGGGGGTCAGCCCCCAATATTCTTCACCATCCCGCTCCATGGTGTGAGCCGGAAAGCCTGCACAGTGGTCATCGTGGTATGCGAAACCTTCGGGCGGTTCATCACTGCCGCAGAATATCACCTGCATCATTCACTGGCAGCTGGCGTTAATGCAGTCAGTCAGAAAACAATAATAGGAACTCAGTATGGAAACACGCGAAGCAATCACTGCCCGGCGGGCGATCAAGCATTTTGACCCGGACTATCGACTGACGGATAAAGAAAAACAGGAAATCATTGCGCACGCCATGCTGGCCCCGACGGCATTCAATATTCAGCACTGGCGCTTCGTTGTGGTTGAGGATGTGCAGTTGCGTAAACAGATCCGTGCAGTTGCCTGGGATCAGGCGCAGGTAACGGATGCTTCCATGTTTATTGTTTTGTGCGCCGACACTAAGGCATGGCAGAAAAACCCCGAACGTTATTGGCAAGACGCACCGCCGGTGGTGCGTGAATTTATGCTGCCGGAAATTGACAAGTATTACCGCGGCAAACCCCAGGTGGAACGTGATGAAGCGTTACGGTCCAGCGGGATTGTTGCGCAAACATTGATGCTGACCGCCCAGTCGATGGGCTACAGTTCGTGCCCGATGGATGGTTTTGATTTCGACGCGGTGGCTAAGCTGATTAACTTGCCTGACGATCATCTGATTGCCATGTTTGTTGCCATAGGCAAGGGCACCAAAGAAGCCTGGCCACGCCCGGGTCAATTGCCAATGAGCGAGGTTGTTGTTCCCAACCGGTTCTAGTCGGGGCTAGACCAGGCATCAGCTTTGCTCCAGCGTCGCCTCCGCACGCTCAATAAAGCGGTGCAGGTTATCGATTTTCTTGCGGTTGCTCTCGTTGTCGCGTGCCGCGCGGTATTTCGCCAGCGCAAACTTGCAGTGCGGTAGTGCCTCGGCCGTACCCGGCAGCAACGCGGCGAATAAGCCGAAGCCAAGCGTGCGTATCAGCTGGCACTAATAATAGAACCGGACAGAAGCCGAAATATTCTGGCCCTGCGTTCCGTGCAAATAGCAATGGATCAGACGGGGCCAGACTAGAAGCAAACTGAAACAGATTGCAGGGATATTTTTACTCTGGCCCAGTTATTCCTTTCTTTGGGGTTCAATCTTGCGATGCAAATTGCAAAGCTGTTTTGAGCGCAGTCTCCGCATCGGCGGCGTAACCATCTGCACCAATTTCACGCCACATGCGAGTGTCTTCCGAAAGCCCATTGCCACCCACCAGAATTTTTACCGGATGCTCGCTGTTGGCGCGAATGGCCTCGATGGTGCGTGCAGTCGCAGGAAGTTGCGAGGTCAGGGCGACCGACAGCAGCAGTACGTCAGCCCCATAAGTCTCAAGTGTATTGGGTAACTCTACCTGGGGTATATCAGAGCCGAGGTAGATAGTGCGCCAGCCTTCTATTTCCAGCAGGTACGCAATGGCGCGTATACCAATGTCATGAACGTTGCCGGCAACTGCACCCGCCACCGCGGT
>Ga0070728_10007164_pt1 | contig 10274 bp, 10 predicted proteins | sample tdDd471_FD_66723 | JGI IMG/M metagenome (GOLD analysis project Ga0070728, IMG submission 66723) | Marine sediment microbial communities from the Atlantic coast under amendment with organic carbon and nitrate - tdDd47.1 | ecosystem: Environmental > Aquatic > Marine > Coastal > Sediment | place...
TCAGGTGGGTTTTACCAAGGCCGACACCGCCATACAGGAAAAGCGGATTGAAATGGACCGTCGAAGCCTCGGCCACACGCTTAGCGGCGGCGTGGGCGAATTCGTTGGGCTTGCCGACGACGAAATGGTCGAAGGTAAAGCGGGGATCGAGCGGCGCACTCAATTCGTCGAGCGCATGGCTACGACGCGGTGCGGGCTCCGGGGTCGGCGGTAATTTAGCGGCTTTGGGAGCGGGAATTTTTGCAATGGATGGGTCTTTGCGGGCGTCACTCAAGACAGAGATATCGAGGGTGCGGATTTCAGGGTTTTGCCCCGACCAAAGAGATCGAATGCGCTCGGCGTAATGGGTCATGACCCAGTCTCGCATAAAGCGGGTCGGTACGGCCATGCGCAGCGTACCGCCATCAAGCCCTTTCAAGGTAATTGGTTTAAGCCAACTCTTATACGCGGTATCGCCAATTTCTCCCCGAATGCGTTCACAAATGGATACCCATTGATCCTCTACGTCCGGATCAATGGAATGACTTAAAATGGAATTTGTCATAGACCCCGCAACCTAACTCACAAAAACTTGTTGCATCCACCCACCGGATTTCGCCCAACAATAAGGGCCCGATGGCCAGACCTCCCCAAATCATCCCTCTCGAAACGTCTCGCTCCGAGACATCTCAAAAAGTCCGCACTCACGACGCCCTTTCATCGGGGTTCTACCCCAACCCGATGAGCGGGCGACAAAACCTAAAACCTCGTGAGCAAGACCGTCTTGCTCCGGTTAGGCGCTCTTTACGGCGCCCTTGCCGGATATCCGGCGAACATAGCTTTCATTTCGGCTGGCTGCCTTGCGGAACGACGACCGGATTGAAGGCTTTGAGCAATAAACCACACTTTTGGCGCGAGCGAACCCGCCAATACCCAAAAACCCTCACGCCGGAAAACGGCGCCACAAGATTGCCTATTTTGTTTTTTGTACCGGGCCGACCACCCGATTGGATGGACAGACTTTAGCCCCCCCGACGGACCCTTTCAATGAGATCGAAAGGAGAACATGTAAAATAAATCGCTTGACTCTCCATTTCGTTGCGGGTTCGAAACGGGCCTTGCGGGGCAGGGGTTTTAGAATCGCATTGGAATCTCAAAGAGATGGGATCAAGCAGCAAAAAAGCCGCGCACCGGGAGCCCGGGCGACGCGGCTAATTTCTTTTTCGCAAGCCCGGCGCAACGTACCGCACCGGGTTGTCGGTTTCGGTTAGGCCATTGCCTTAACGCGGGCCGACAGGCGGGACATTTTTCGCGCAACGGTGTTGCGGTGGAAGACGCCCCGGTTCGCGCTCTTGGCCAGTTCCGGCTGAGCAGCGCGCAGCGCTTCCTGAGCGACGGCCTTATCGCCGGTTTCAATCGCGGCCTCGACGTTCTTGACGAACGAACGGGTGCGGTTGCGGCGGTCGCCATTGATGTCGGCGCGGCGGCTGTTGCGACGGATGCGTTTCTTCGCAGACTTATGATGGGCCATGGTTGTTCAGACCTACATTCGATACTAAAGCGTTTTCGGAAGGCGGCGTTATATAGGGCGCACAGCCTGGCGTCAAGCGCTGAAACGGAAAAAGGGACGCCTTTGCCGCATCCCTTTTTCTCATCAGCATCGCCAAACTATTTATTGGTGAAATTGGCTGAGCGTTTTTCGGCAAACGCAGCCATTCCTTCTTTCTGATCGTCAGTGGCGAACAGAGCGTGAAACGCCCGACGTTCAAAAAGCAGCCCTTCGTTGAGGCTGGACTCAAAAGCGCGGTCGACGCATTCTTTCGCCATCATGACCGACGGCAAGGAAAGCTTGGCGATCTTTTCGGCCGTTTCAAGGGCTTCATCGACCAAATTGTCGACCGGAACGATGCGGCTCACCAAGCCCGCCCGTTCGGCCTCTTCGGCATCCATCATCCGACCCGTCAGGCACATTTCCATGGCCTTGGCCTTACCCACTGCGCGGGTCAGGCGCTGAGTGCCGCCCGCTCCGGGAATAATGCCGAGATTGATTTCCGGTTGGCCGAATTTGGCGTTGTCGGCGGCGAGAATAAAATCGCACATCATGGCGACTTCGCAGCCCCCACCAAGCGCATATCCGGCTACGGCGGCAATCACCGGTTTGCGGCAAAGCTTGATCTGTTCCCAGTTGTCGGTGATGAAATCGCCGAGGAAAGCTTCCATAAAGCTTTTTGACTGCATCGCCTTGATGTCGGCGCCCGCGGCAAAAGCCTTCTCGCTGCCGGTCAGCACAATCGCACCGATGTTGTCGTCAGCCTCAAAATCGATCAAGGCGCTTTTCAGCTCCTTCATCAAGTCCGGGTTCAGCGCATTCATGGCTTTCGGGCGGTTGAGCGTTACCAAGCCAACCTTTCCACGAGTTTCGACGATAATGTTTTCATAGGCCATGATAAAAGGTCTCCCTAGTCCTTATCACAATTTTTGAGCTGACCGTTTTTCGGCTCCACCGGGCGGACAGCGCAAGAGGATTTACGATTATTTACGCGCCTCTTCCAAAGGTTTGATGCGGAATTTCACCGTGACAGGAGAAGTTTCGGGAGGCGAAAGCTCAAGCTCAAGCGCCTCCTGCTCGCGGTCAAAACCACCCCGTCCATTCGGCATCCACCCCAATTGAGGCAAAGTTGTGCGGTAGAACTCGATAACATTGTCGCGCTCAACCAGCCCCCCGGCCTCGGCTTCGGCAATTCGCCCTTCAGGCGTGTCAAAAACCATCACATCGCCATCGTTGACAACCAGCCCCTCCATTAAAGGAACGTCTTCAAGGCCGGGCAGAAAGCCCTCGGCTTGCGCCACGAGCGGGGCAAGCGCCAAAGCCATGCAGAATGTGAGGGACTTTAAAAGGCGTAAAAACATGGGAGAACCATACTCTAGCGCTGTTTGGTTGCACAATAGAAAGTGGAGCGTCCCGACTGCACGATCCGTTGGATGCCACCAGTCTTTTCCAAATCGCAATCACATCCGCGACAAGGCTGCCCCACCCGGTCGTAAACGACGAAACCGTGCTGGAAATAGCCGAGCGTCCCATCGGCCTGACGATGGTCTTTCAACGATGACCCACCGGCTGCAATCGCTTCATTGAGCACGGCGACAATCGCGGCAGCCAACCCTTCGGCCCTTTTTCCCTGCACGGTCCCCGCCTGACGTTTCGGCGAGATGCCGCTTCTGAAAAGAGCTTCGCAGACATAGATATTGCCAAGCCCCGCGACCACAGACTGATCGAGCAGAGCGGTTTTGATCGGTCCTTTTTTACCCTTGAGCGCGGCAGCCAATACCGGGCCGCTGAAGTCGTTTCCCAAAGGCTCCGGCCCAAGGGCGGCAAACAGAGGATGACCCATCAGGCTTTCCGCCTCGCCTAAATCCATCGAGCCGAACCGTCGAGGGTCGGTGAAGCGCACCGTCTTGCCCGCCTCGGTAACGAAATCCACATGATCGTGCTTCCCCGGCGGCGGCGCTTCGGCGGTTTCATGAACCGTCATACGGCCCGACATACCAAGATGAACGATCAAGACGTCGCCGCCCGACATATATATAAGGAGATACTTGGCCCGCCGACCAAGCCGTTCGATCCGTCGCCCCTCCAACTTTCCCGCCATATTCTCAGGCAGCGGCCGACGCAGGTCGGGACGCCGGACGATCACCTGTTTCAAGATTGCGCCTTCCAACGCCGGGACCAACCCGCGCTTGACGGTTTCCACTTCGGGCAATTCGGGCATCTAAAAAATCCTTCTCCATAACTGCACCAAAGCTAGCGTAAGAATTTCCATTAGGCTATGGTCCCGCCATGTCGAAAACGAACTCACATGAAACGGTTGAAGAAACGACCCATTTCGGGTTCTCCACCGTGCGCGCCGAAGAAAAGGCCGGCATGGTGCGCGACGTTTTTGATTCCGTCGCCTCCAAATACGACCTGATGAACGACCTGATGAGCATGGGCATTCACCGCCTATGGAAGAACGCCATGCTCGACTGGCTCAATCCGCGCCCCGGCATGTCGCTGCTCGACGTGGGCGGCGGAACGGGCGATATCGCCTTCCGCTTTCTCGACCGGATCAATGGCGATGGCAATGTAGTCGTTTGCGACATCAATAAAGAGATGCTTTCCGTGGGGCGTGACCGATCCATCGATCAGGGGCGACTCGAAGGACTCAGCTGGGTCTGCGGCAACGCCGAACAGCTGCCCGTGCCCGATGCGACCATGGACGCCTTCACCATCGCCTTCTGCATTCGTAACGTCACCCACATCGACGCCGCCCTTCGCGAGGCGCGCCGGGTTTTGAAACCCGGAGGGCGATTCATGTGCCTGGAATTCAGCCAGGTAATCCTGCCGGTGCTCGATAAGGCCTACGATCTTTATTCCTTTAAGGTTTTGCCCTGGATGGGCGGTATGGTAGCCGACGACGCGGCCTCTTATCAGTATCTGGCCGAAAGTATCCGCCAATTCCCGCCACAGGAAGAATTCGCCGCAATGATCCGCGAAGCGGGCCTCGAACAGGTCAGCTACCGAAATCTTTCCGGCGGCATCGCGGCCATCCATACCGGCTGGCGAATTTAGGACGGAGAACTCGGGGCATGGTCCGCACCATCCGTAACATCCTGCGTCTGCTCCGCGTCGCCCGCACTCTGGCGCGTTACGACGCCCTGGCCGTGCTCGAACGCCTGGACGTCGCCCAGGGGATCGTCTGGACCGCACGCCGGATGACCCTCATCCGTTCCCGCCAGGTCAAAGGCCTGCGACCCGGCCAGAAACTCGCCAAAGCCCTCGAAACGCTCGGCCCCACTTTCATTAAGCTCGGGCAAGCCCTTTCCACCCGCCCCGATCTGCTGGGCGAGGAGATGGCCGCCGACCTGACCGATCTTCAGGACAGTCTCGATCCGTTCCCCGGCCATGAGGCCCGCGCCATCATCGAGCGCAATCTGGGGGCGACCATTGAGGAATTGTTTGAAGAGTTCGACGACACGCCCGTTGCTGCGGCCTCCATCGCCCAAGTGCATTTCGCCCGCACCCGCGCCACCGACGAGGCGGAAGGAGAGGACGTCGCGGTAAAGGTTCTGCGGCCTCATGTGGAGGAGTCCTTTCACAAAGACTTCGACATGTTCTATTGGGTGGCCGAACTGCTGGAAGCCGCGCGCCCGGAGCTGCGCCGCCTAAAGCCGGTTGAATCGGTCCACTCCCTTGAAGAAACCGTTCAGCTGGAAATGGACCTGCGTTTCGAGGCTGCTGCGGCGACCGAACTGGCAGAAAATTTCGAAGACGATCCGACGCTGCATATTCCAGCGATCAAGTGGCCGCTGACCTCCAAACAGGTACTGACCTCCGAACGGATCAGCGGCATTCCGGTCGATGAACGGGAAACCTTGATCGACGCCGGTCACGACCCGGACGACGTGATCGCCAAATGCGCCGCGATCTTCTTCAACATGGTCTTTCGTGATGGCTTGTTTCATGGCGACCTTCATCCCGGAAACCTGTTTGTCGGTCATGACGGTAATATCATCGCCGTCGATTTCGGCATCATGGGACGGATCGACCAAAAAACTCGCCGTCACTTGGCCGAAATGCTGATCGCCTTCCTGACGGGCGACTACCGCTGGGCCGCCCAGGTCCATTTTGACGCGGGCTGGGTACCCGCCCATAAATCGGTGGACGCCTTCACGCAAGCCTGCCGGTCGATCGGCGAGCCGATTTTGGGGCTTCCCCAGGATCAAATTTCCATGGCGCACCTTCTCGCTCAACTCTTCCAGGTGACCGAATACTTCGACATGGAAACCCAACCTCAACTTCTGCAGTTGCAGAAAACCATGCTGCTGATCGAAGGCACGGGTCGCCGCCTCAACCCGACAGCCAATATGTGGAAAATCGCTGAGCCCTTGATCGAAGACTGGGTGGCGGAGAACCTAGGGCCAAAAGCGCGGCTTCAGGAAACCGTGGAAGACGTGGCTTCGGCCATTCAGCGTCTGCCCGGTGTGGTCGCCGGACTGGAAAACAGCATTGCGGCGATGAACGACGGGGGGCTTCGCCTCCACCCCGACACTCTGGAAGCCTTCACCGGCGGTCGCCGCAGAGGGTCGAGCGGCGCACTGGCCTGGGCGGTCGCCGCCGTCGCCGCCGCTGTCGCTCTCTTGGCCGTGCTTCAGTAAGCCGCTTTTTTTCTGCGCAGAACTTTTCCTTCCACCGACAGAACGCCGAGCAACACCAAGGCGCATCCGGCAATCTGCAAGGGCGTGAATGTCTCGCCTAGCAGAAAATAAGCGCCGGTTACGGTGATCACAATGCCCGAGAGAGAAATCATACTGGCCCGCGCCGCATCCGAGCGAGCAATGCCTTCGAACAACATAAAGAAGGGAATAACCGTGCAGGCCACGGCGATGACCATGCCCCAACCGAACCCTTCCGACGTCACCCCCAAGGGCGCGTCACCCCCCACCAACCCCGCCATCAGCACCATATAGACAAAGGTGAAGCTGCCCGATGCCGCGGTGAAACGAGGCGAACCGATCCGCGCCATAACCTTCTGGCTCAGGGTCAGATAAACGGCATAGGTCGAGGCCGAGAGGAAAGACCAGCCGATGCCGGTCAGTTGATCGGCGCTCAAGGTCGCCATACCGCCGGGCGCCAACACCAAGACCAACCCGCCATAAGTAATACTGAAAGCAATCATTTGCCGCACGGAAGGCGCGCGCCGGTCCATCGCAGCAGACAACAGCATTACCAGGGCCGGAAAGGTGAAGAGGATGAGGCGCGAAAGCCCCACGTCGATATAGGAAAGGCCTTTGAAGTCGCCATAGGTGGCGGCAAAGAACAAAGCCCCCATACCCGCACAGTCCCGCCAGTCACGAAACGTCATACTCCCGGCCCAGCCGCCGGTCATCCAGCGCACACCGAGCCAAAACAAGGGCGCGGCCAAGGCGAAACGCACCAGCAAAACCGCATCGACCGTCATACCCGTAGCATAGGCCATCTTGGCGACGATCCCCTTAAACGCCAGAGCGACGGTCGCACCAAAGACCAGAAGCAGGGCGCTGTGAGATGAGGCGAGTTGAGACATGACGGCTCCGTAAAAAATCGTTAGACCGGAAAATAAGCCCGGCAAAGACATAATAAAATTCGAATTTACAATTATCAGATATAGTTATTTTTGATATCTTGAGGGTATGGACCTAAAGCAGTTACGCACCTTTCTCCATGTGGCGGATCTCGGCAGCCTCAGCAAAGCAGCCGAACGCCTGCACCTCTCCCAGCCGGCCCTGTCGCGCCAGATCAGGATGCTCGAGGATGAAATGGGCGAGTCTCTACTCACCCGCACGGGTCGAGGCGTCGAGATTACCGAAGCGGGTGAAGTGCTGGCCCGACGCGCCTCGCGTATCTTAAGCGAAGTCGAGCGCTTGCACGCTGATATGGCCGATCATAAAGGGCGGATAACCGGACATGTCATTCTCGGCTTACCGCCGAGTGCCGGTCTATTTGTCGGTGGGCCGCTGATCGAACGTTACAGGGCGCAATATCCAGACGTAAAAGTACGTGTTGTCCAAATGATGAGCGGCAACGTTCAAGACGCCTTGCTGGAAGGGAAACTGGACCTCGGAATCATCTACGAGGGTTCGACGGATAAACCATTGCGACTCACCCAACTTTGGGCCGAAAAACTCTATCTCATCGGCAATCGCGAGAGCGGAATTACCGAAAACGAGCCGGTTACTTTTGAGCAGGTCTGTAATTTTCCCTTAGTTGTTTCCGCTCCCCGGCATGGCGTTCGCAATATTCTCGAGCGCCAGGCTGTAAAAAGCGAACGGCTCCTTGATGTCGCCGTCGAGTCGGATTCTCTTTCGATGATCCTTGAGCTTACGCGTAGAGGGTTGGGGGTCTCGGTTCTGCCGCTGGTCGCTTGTCAGGACGATCTGGACAAAGGAACACTTATCGCCGCACCCATCGAAAAGCCAAAACTGGAACGGGTATCCAGTCTTGCCTGGGCGCGCGACTTCCCTCTTTCTCCCGCCGCTTCAGCCATGGCCGAAATGGTGCGCGAGTTGGTATGACACAAAAAAGGGCGAAGCCTTAGCGCTCCGCCCTTAAAATATTTCCGATTTCTCAGTGACCGGTTAGGTCATGTACTGACCGCCATTGATGGTGATGGTCGAGCCGGTAATAAAGCCCGCATTATCATCGGCCAGGAAGGCGACGCAACGAGCGATTTCGTCGGCTTCGCCCAGACGACCCACCGGAATCTGCGGCAGGATGACTTCGTTCAGCACTTTCTCAGGCACCGCCATGACCATTTCGGTGGCGATGTAACCCGGAGCAATGGCGTTGACCGTAATGCCTTTGGCCGCCGTTTCCAGCGCCAGCGCTTTCGAGAAACCGATCAGGCCCGCTTTGGCGGCCGAATAGTTCGACTGGCCGAACTGACCCTTCTGGCCGTTGATCGAGCTGATATTGATGATACGGCCGAATTTGGAATCCCGCATCTTGTCGATCACCAGCTTACAGAGGTTGTAGATGGAGGTCAGATCGGTAGTGATCACCGCATCCCAGGCGTCCGGGTCCATCTTATGCAACGGCTTATCGCGTGTAATACCCGCATTGTTGACCAGGACCTCGATGGGGCCATGATCGGCCTCGATCTTGGCGACCGCTGCTTCGCAGGAAGAGAAATCGCCCACATCGAATTTGGCGACATCAATGCCGGTTTCTTCCTTAAACTTGTTGGCGGCTTCATCGTTTCCGCCATAGTTGGCGACGACGGTGTAGCCTTCAGCCTTGAGGCCTTCGGAGATGGCGCGCCCGATACCACGAGTGCCGCCGGTTACTAGAGCAACACGACCCATAAAATTTCCCCTAACTCTTAAATCTGTTTCTGACGTTGGATTTGAAAAGGAGCGCCCGGTATTTTCCCTGACGGGCGCTCCTTTCTGTTTCTTCGGTGATTAGCCGCGCTCGACGCACATAGCGATGCCCATGCCGCCGCCGATGCAAAGCGTAGCGAGACCTTTCTTGGCGTCCCGTTTGCCCATTTCATGGAGCAGAGTGACCAGAACCCGCGCGCCGGAAGCGCCGACCGGGTGGCCAAGAGCGATAGCGCCGCCATTGACGTTCACTTTATCGACATCCCAACCCATGTCTTTGTTAACGGCCAGGGCCTGGGCGGCGAAGGCTTCGTTGGCTTCGACGAGGTCGATATCGTCGACCGACCAACCGGCTTTCTCCAGCGCCTTACGGCTGGCCGGAATCGGCCCGGTGCCCATGATCGCCGGGTCGACGCCCGCAGTCGCCCAGGAGACGATTTTGGCGAGCGGTTCAATCCCACGCTTCTTGGCTTCCTCGGCGGTCATCAGAACCACAGCAGCGGCGCCGTCGTTGATCCCCGAAGCATTGCCCGCGGTCACGGAGCCATCCTTGGCGAAAGCGGCGCGCAGTTTGCCCACGCTTTCCATGGTGGTGCCGTGCTTGGGGTGTTCGTCGGTGTCGACCACGATGTCGCCCTTGCGGGTTTTGATGGTCACAGGAACAATTTCATCCTTAAATTTTCCCGCCTTCTGGGCGGCCTCGGCTTTGTTCTGCGAGGAGACGGCGAAAGCGTCCTGCTCTTCACGGGTCAGCTGCCACTTCTGGGCGACGTTTTCCGCCGTGTTGCCCATGTGATAGCCGTTCATCGCGCAGGTGAGGGCGTCGTTGATCATCGAATCGACCATCTGACCCGGGCCCATTTTGATACCGTTACGCAGATGGACGGTATGAGGCGCCTGGCTCATGCTTTCCTGGCCGCCAGCCACGACAATGTTAGCATCGCCGCAGAGGATGGACTGATAACCAAGCGCCACCGTGCGCAGACCGGAACCGCAAAGCTGGTTGATGCCGTAAGCCGTTTTTTCCTGAGGGATGCCAGCCTTCAAGGCGGCTTGCCGGGCTGGGTTCTGGCCTTCGCCCGCAGAAAGAATCTGGCCGAGGATGACTTCATCGACGTCGTCGGCGCTGATTTTTGCGCGCTCCATTGCACCCCGAATGGCCACTTCGCCCAAATAATGCGCCGGCACGGAGCTTAAACCACCGTTGAATGCGCCAACGGGCGTACGGGCTGCGCTGGCAATGACGATCTCAGTCATAAAGTCCTCCTTATGTGTTTTCCTGTTTGCGATATTCCCGCTCGTTAAACCCTGAAAACGAAGAACACGCAAAACATGTCAGGCCCGGAAAAAGACTCTTTCCGGCATGTAAAGTAGAGTCGTTATAGAAAGGCTGAAAG
>Ga0070728_10007166_pt1 | contig 10270 bp, 2 predicted proteins | sample tdDd471_FD_66723 | JGI IMG/M metagenome (GOLD analysis project Ga0070728, IMG submission 66723) | Marine sediment microbial communities from the Atlantic coast under amendment with organic carbon and nitrate - tdDd47.1 | ecosystem: Environmental > Aquatic > Marine > Coastal > Sediment | place...
CCTCCTCCTCCGCCGCCACCGCCGCCGCCGCCACCATTTCCACCGCGTGTTCCATGGCCGCCGCTGTACATGACAACACCGGTAGAGGTGTATGCAGCATAACCGGCAGAGCCATTTCCGCCACTGGCACCACTGCCGCCATTTCTACCATGATAGGTGGAAGGTGTATTCCAGTTTCCATTACCCGGTGGAGTGCCGGGGCCACCGGCACCACCATTTGAGCCACTACCCGCTGATCCGGCTAATCCATAATTTGATGCAACCCCTGCCGAGCCGCCTGTGCCACCGGTTGCGCAGCCCGATCCCCCGTTTCCACCGGTGGGCCTGGAGCAGTTGTCACATCCCAAACCGCTGCTATTTTCGCAACCCGATCGCCCAACGCTCCCATTGCCGCCACTAGTTGCAATGCCGCTTGAACTTGCACCGTTATAGCCAGTTCCTGCGGCCCCGGCATTCAGTGAACACTTGTTGATAATAATCCCATCGGAGTTATATGCCGCCATTGCATAGGATGTTTGACCAGCACCCGTAGCATCGCCTGCAAAGACCTGCAGTCGGTCAAGTGTAATATTGCTAACGCCTGATGCACGGAAGACCCGGGTTCCACCAATGATTTCAGAGTGGAAGAATTCATTCCTGGCCCAGTCCGGGGAGCCTTCGTATGCACCGTACACAGAGACATTTGAACGCAGATTAATATAGGTATCTGCCGCGTATTGCCCAGCGGAAACAAGGACCATGTCCCTGCCCGGGATGCTGTCAGCCTTGTCGATACCCGCCTGAATGGTTTCCAAAGGCGTGTATGGAGTCAATCCGTCAAAAGCGTTATTGCCATTATTGCCGTCCACAAATACAGCCCGTAGTATATCGCCGTCAATACCATCGCAGTTGCTGTCCAAAAAGGCATCATCCGGCAGGTCTTCTGCTCCATTGTAAATCGCTGAGTTAAAATCGTCACAGTCAGTAACATCGGGATCACCATCGTTGTCATCGTCGGGATCACAGGCATCACCAAATTCATCGTTATCAAAGTTTGCCTGTCCGGGATTACCAAGACCCAGGCAATTATCGCAGGCGTCCGGGACATTGTCCATGTCTTCATCCGGCCCATCAATGAAGCCGTCGCAGTCGTTGTCAATGCCATCACAGATATCCTGCCCCGGAGTGATATCTACGTTTGCCAGTTCGCAACCGTTACCCGTGGTTCCCGCAGTGATAAGATCACTATTGCAATCGCTGTAGTCATCAAGACATGCAAGGGAGCAACTGCCCTGATCGCACACATGTTGCGCATTATCCGGCGTTGCCCCACCGCAGGGGATATTGCAACCGCCGCAGTGGGAAATATCCGTGGCATGATCGCTTTCGCAGCCATCGCCCGCAAGGCCGTCGGTGTTCAGATTGCCGTTGCAATCGCCGTAACCGTCCTGGCATCCATAGCCGCAGGCAAAGGATATGCAGGCATGGGTTGCATTGTCCGGCAGGGCCCCTTCGCAGGCATAATTGCAGGCTCCGCAATGGGACACGGTTTGCTCAAGATCGGTTTCGCAACCAGTGCCTTCAAGGCCCAGGGAGTTGAGATCATCATCGCAATCGCCGTTGCCATCCAGACACACAAAGCCGCAGCCGTTTGCCAGACAGGCATGATCGGAAGACACCGGGGTTGAACCCTGGCAGATTACGCCGCAGGCGGCGCAGTTGCTTAGATCGGATGGGGTTTCGCAACCCGCAACTTCGCTGTCGCAGTCCAGCCAGCCGGTGGGACACTCATTGCCCGTACCGGTAACAGTGACGGTGACATCCTCCGCCCCAAACATATTGCTGCTGATAACCAGAGAGCGGTCATAGGCAATCGCCGCATTGGGATTAAACAGCAGGGTAAAGGTCAGCTTATCGTCAACATACTGATCCACGGGACGCAGCACCACCGGGAACTGCGACGGCATGTCGCTCAGGCCATATATACCGTCGTTGTTGTTCAGCAGTTCGATGGCAGAGATTTCAAGATTCCCGACTCCGCTGTTGACCAACTCGAAGCTCACCTGTGCTCCTTCGCTGACCAGCACCGTACCGAAATCGTAGTTGGGGTCGGTGTCTGCAAGGGTCGGAGCGGTGATTTCCAGCACCGGCAGGATGCCTTCGCCGCTCACCGGTATCACCACCGAGGGCATGTCGTCATCGTCGCTGTCAAAGCGCAGGGCGCAGGTATTGACGCCGGTTTCAACCGGGGCAAACCGTACCTCCAGCTCTACACTGGCCACGCCGCCGGGGGGAACCACCTGCTCTGTCTGCCCATCGGTGAGACTAAAGGCCGTATCCGCCGCTACGTCGGGATCATCTGCATCGGTCAGCCGTATGCTGCTGATGGTCAGGGGGAATGCCCCGGTGTTGCGCACCAGTTGCAGTACGGTACCGCTGTCGTTCACCCGCACCGTGCCCACATCAAGTCCCTGCTCCACCGGGGGCAAAAGCTCCATATGGGGAAGCCCGCCTTCACCGGACACGGTCATTGTGTGGCTGCTGCCGGGATCATCGGTGTTTATGGTCACCTCGATGTTTTCATATGCCAGCTCCGCCACCGGAGCAAAGACAATGTCCAGGGTACGGCTTTTGGTTTCCTCTTCGGTGCCCAGATCAAAGGGGAATATGGGCCCGGGAACATCCGCCGCCACGGTAAATGCATCCACGCCCTCGGGGAACGCAAAACCGGTGATGGTTGTTGCGATGCTGCCGTTGTTGGTCAGGGTCACCGGCATGGTGTTTGTAAGATTCACCCGGGTAACCGGGAAGGTGATTACCGGCGGATCCATGGCAATGTTCGACGGTGTACCGCTTCCCTGCACCGGAAGCTCCAGGGTTTCCAGTCCCCCGGCGCTGTTACTTTCAACCACTACAGTGGCGCTGAAATCGGCCTCTGCATCCGGGGCAAACTGCACTGTCACCACCAGCTCCTGTTGCGGGTCCAAAAGCCACACGCTGTCGTTGTTCGGAGGATCATGCTGTAAGGTAAAGGCTGCGGCATTCTCACCGGCCACGGTTAGGCTGCTGATTTCCAGTGCGGCACCACCGGCGCTGCGCAGGGTTATGTCTGCACTGGAAGTGGTGTTGGGATAGATACCGCCAAAATCAAGGGATTCCGGCGACGCCTCTATCATCGGCTCAACCCCGGTGCCGCTGAGGGGTACCTCAAACTGCGGATGATCGGGATCGTTGCTTTCGATGATCAGCACGTCCTCATGCAACCCGGCATTTGCAGGATGAAACCCTATGGTCACAGAGACCTGTTCCTGAGGAGCAATATGCACCGGCAATGGGTCCGGGGCATAGTTGATTTCAAAGTGTTCCGCCAAACCGCTTTGCAAAGATATGCTGCTGACAGTTAAAGCAGAAATGCATTCGGGATCAAATGGATTATTGGTAATGTAGATGATTTTATATACCGTTTCACCACCCACCGGGGCATCTGAAAATACCAAAGATTCAGGTGTGACATCAATATGCTGCAACTGGCATGATACTGTCCGAATGGGGACCGTCACCATCGGATTTGCGGGATCATTGGATTCAATCCGCACCGCAGGACTGCCCGCCGGGGTTGGATTGAGCGGAGTATAGCGTACGGTAAAGATAACGGTATCCGAAGGCTGCACCACTACTGCTTCAGCAGGAGCATCCACAATAACGAACTCTCCGTCATCATCTCCGACGATACTGATACCAGTAATTTCAAGCGGAGCATCCCCGGTATTTGCAACCACGAGCTCTTTTTCTACCTCGGTGCCGATGAGCACTGCTCCGAAAGCCAGTTCACCGGGCACGGAAATGACCGGAACGCCCTCCGCTTCCTCGCCCTCCTCATCTTTGTCTGCATCCATGTCCATTTCGGTTTCCGTTATGTCGCCATCTTCCGCAACCGGTATGCACACATCCTGTGGCCCGCATTCCCAGCCCGAGGGACAATCGCTGTCATCGCTGCAGGATACACTCTCTGTGTCGCCATCGGTAGCGCTGGCCTGGTCCTCTGCACAACCGATGTACAGCATGGCCAGTGTTACGGCACAGGCAAACATGATCATCTTGATGGCGGAAGTTTTCATAACGGTCTCCTTTAGCCCTGTTTCCCTGACATATCCAAAGCGCCATGGCAGTTCTGCTCATGGCAGGCACCCCGGTTACATTCCTGTCTTTACGTCTCACATCGCCACACAGGCTACATACTGCCCAAGCCCATGGTTTACATAATGCACCTTTTTATCTTAATTGGGATATCCTGGCATGTCAACGACTGGCTGCTTTCAAGGCTTTGAACCGTTTTTTGAGTTGTGTTGCATACCACCCCAAAGCGTGTTATATTTGTTACATTAGAGTTACCAACCCGCACATCGCAGACACTTATCAACAGGGCACTGTATCCATTTATCGGAGATATACATGATGAAGCATCTTCACATTATTATCGCTGTTGCAATGCTAAGCGTTGCGTTGTATGCCTGCGGCCCGTCAGAAGAAGACGCCGGGGCACCCTGGGGAGCCTTTTGCAACCGTACCGAAGATTGCGCCCCGGGCCTTGTGTGCAAAGGAAATGTATGCAGCAAAGAGGCCGCCGACGGCGACAGTGACGAACCCGGTGACGGCATCGTTGATCGCAACGACCCGGACGTGGACCACACCATCACACCCGATGGTGATACCGATGATGATCAAGACGGTGATATCGATGACTACGAGCCAGTGGATAATGACCCCGACATTGATGAGGAAGAGCAGGCAGACTTTCCCCCGCAGGAGATTCACCTGACCTTCTGGGTGTACACCAATCCTATCCTGCTGCATATTCCGGTCACCATGCGCTGGGCTCCGGCGGATGATCCCTACTTTGGCGACGAATACAACCTTGAGCAAAGTGATCCCTTTAATTTTGGCGTCATGGACACCTCCACAGGCAACTTTGTATTTTCCGCACCGGGATACCGGGATTTCGCTATTCACCGGGACGCCATTATCGACTACGCAAACTCCCTTGGACGGCATAATCTCAGCCTTGAAGTCACACTGCAAAGCAGCGCTGCAACACCGGTGAATGCAAGCGACACCCCGGGCGGCTCGTATGATTTCTCCGAGTATCATGTGGCAACCGGCACCGGAGCTTTTTCCATTCCCCGCTTTCGGGTCATTAAAAACGGGCAGACCATGTTTCAAGCCTATGGCAGGATTATCGGCGTTGGTCCCGATGGCCTGCTGTACTGGGCGCGGTACCGGGGCAATATCGCCAGCGCTGATTTTGTCACCCTGGACGCTGACCTCAATGTCGATGTCATCGCCTATGAGTCCCTGTGTTATCCTATTTATTCCGACACCGAACTCACGCCGGGAGCCATCATGCTTATGACCGGCTGCGGCTGGAGAAGCCCCACAGGTGACGGTAAATTTTCCCGGTACCGCTACGGCAGCCACCACATCGAAGAGCTTGGCAGAATGTACCGCGATCCGTCCCGGGCCTTTATAACGCTTCCCCAGGGAATCATGGTGCAAAGCAGCAGCGGCAGTTTTATATACGATGGCGAGAATGTGTACTCCGACGAACGCTGGCTGAGTCATTTTGAAACATTCCTGCATAACAGCACCGTGGTGTTAAGCAGCAGTGTTGACTGGAATTATGACCCGCCGGATTACAGCGCAAACGCCTTTTTGCTTAAAGCCTGCCCGTCCGATGGCGGCGGCCAGTGCAGCACCCTTGACCGCATCGTCCAGTTCGCCAACACCTGGGATTACGAACCGGATATAGAAGACCTGGAATATACCGTGTACAATGACGGCGCTGTATTAAGAATCCCCACAGTGATATATGGCGACGATCCCGATGCAGTGGGCTGGTACGAGGGCACACAGGGAATATGGATTGTCTCCCTAAACAGTCAGGCGCAGTTTAGCGCCCCCGTGTTTATCTCTCTTGAGGATTATAGCGAAAGCATTCCTGCGGTTGATCCTTCCGGGCGATGGCTGGCTTTATTCAGCAAAAACGATGACAGCAACACCGCACACATCGACGTATATGACAGCTCTACCGGGGATCTTGTCCTCAACATCCCTGAGGTAATTTCCACAATACCGCAGTATCCCTCCGCCCATGACCCACAATGGGAATCCCCCATGGTGTTTGCCGACAGCAATACTTTACTGTACTTCGCGCCCACATCCGAGTGCAGTCAGAATTATTGCGGCGATCTTATGGCATGGCATCCCGACACCGGGAATCAGCAGCGCATTGAAGCTCGGGTACGCAATGTCATCACATTGGGAGACAAGGGCATTCTGGTAGCCCGTGCCTGCGGCGATCAACCGTATTGCCAGTTCGAGACGTCCTCACTGCGATACCGGTCCTTCCTGCTGGAGCACATTCCCTCTGTGCAGCAACCGCAACAGCGAGGAGAAACCTGGCTTGCCCTTTCGGGCCAATGTATACACAGTGACACGGATTTCAGCTATTGCCGTATGTACCGCGATCCCCTTACCAACGGGCAAAACGATCCGCAGATGGTGCATCTGGATTATCGTCCCGATACTCCCCTGTTCACCGCCAATTTCCCACTGAGTAACATTATTGCCGATACCGCTGATGCAGCCAGTATTTCCGCTGATCGCCAATACCTGTACCTCACCATGTGCAACAGAGCAAAGACCATGTTCACCCGCCACGCCTACGATATCGGCAACCCTTCTGATTTGCAGAACTTCGGCTGTTCTCCCTGGCTTACCCCGATACATCGAACTCCTGATATGCTTGTGGATGGCGCCCTTGTCAGCAACAGCGGCAAATTCAGCGTCATCCCCCTTGATGCCTCCACGACGGAATACCGGTTCAGCGGCATGCTGTACAAGGTTGAGTCAAGCCGGGAACACCTTACCTACAGCATAAAGATGTGGACCGGAGCCGGTGCAAATACCCACCATGACCTTGATATGTCTCTTTTGATGGAAACCCTTGAGCCGGAGGAAACCTGTCACTGAGCCGGTTTTGCGGGCAGGGTGATATCCAGGTCCTGTTTCCACAGCACCTTGGTTTTGTGAATACGCCGGATAACCGCGCCGTCTTTCTTCTCTGTCTGGGTTGCGGGAATGGACAGCGTTGCGTTTTCAAGTGCCGCAGGCACGGAAACCTCAATAATGGCCGATTCCAGGGGACGCCCCCATCCGGCGGCGGTGCTCAGCAGGTAACGGGCTTTTGACCCCGTAAGTTTATGGCGGTACTGCACCGTTAGTGTTGTGCTCTTTTTGGCAGGCACCTCGATGATGAAATGGGCTGCGTCTTTATCGGTTTTCACCGCCAGTGCGCCGCTGACTTGTACATCGGTTGCCGGTGCGGCAAAGCCTTTGTAAGGCATGGGATATCCGATTGCCTGCCGCTGTGTGGTGTCACTTGTGTTTTCAAAAGTGTACACGCCTTTTACCGCCATGGTGTCGGCGGTGACATCGACATAGACCTTTTCCGCCACAAAGTACACGGGACCGGCATGTTGCGCTGATCCAGGAGACGCGGTTTCTTTGGCAGAAGCATTCGCAGGCACGGTATCTTCCGCCGGGAGCACAACAATGATGCATTCATGGGTATAATCATAATAGTCCCAGTATCCCAGCTTATACACATATTTGTACGGGCCGGGAGTCATGTTTGTATCCAGGGTGATGCTTCTTTCAAACTCCATCTCCCGCACATTCAGTTCTTCGGTATTTCCCCTGGCATCGGTCCGGGTAAGCTCCAGCATTTCAAATGTGCCACCGCAATCTATGTCACCGTACTTTCCATAGGGGCTCCAGTAACACTCAATGTAGAGCTCCACATTAGTGGTGCCGGGTTCCTGATGGCAGTAGAAGTTTATGGTCTCGGGCACGGGATTGGCAATGGCCGATGCAGACCAGAGGCAGCAACACAGGGACACCGCAATAGCACATCCGATATGCTTCATAGGACCGCTCCTTTTTCATTATGCTATGTAATATATCATACTTACACTGTTTTGTCACGCAGCATCACACATGCAAAACATGCGCCCATGCAAGAGAGCCCCACACACATGAGGCATCGGTTATAAGAGGTTTAAGTGCATTATTTCCTGATTATAAGCATTACAGCAGAAACCCTGGAGCCGCTTCCTTCCTGCTATTGAGGTCGAAAACAGTCCAGGGTTCCGTGTAAGATGCTTGTTATTAGCGGCTTATTTGGCCACTTTGAACACCACTTCTTCCTTCAGCATGCGCACAACCGTTTCCAGTTTTTTGCGGAATTCCGGAAAATCCTTTACCGCAATGCGGGGCGAAAGCATCTCAAGTTTTGTTACAGCGTGTACGCTCTGTCCCTTGCGCTCAAAGCGCCGGGTAAACCGAAAATCTTTGGTTTCAACGGTTTCATTTTTGGGGACCCGGACAATTCGTGCTCCTTGGGGAGGCTTGATATTCACATCCCACTGCTGCATTGTTTTTGAGGGGAATTCATAGTCATAGTTGCGATTTGAAAGGGAAAGCAGATTACCCGGTTTCCAGTCAACAGGCACTGTTACCCGCAACTGTCTCCCTTCCCTTCGGGCCAAAGACGCCACTTCGGCTTTCAATTGAAGCTCCACAGGCTTTTTCAGATTACGGCAGTTAAAAGACTCCTGCTTTATCAGCCGCGACCCGGGAATAATCTCATTGACCACCACCTGCATAATCTGCTCAAACTGTTTCTTGTTGAGCGCCACCATCCGCACCATCATTGCCAGCATTCCCTGACTTTTCAGAACGATGTCCACCTTTGCGCTTCCGTTTTCACGCAGATTTAAATCAATATTCTCTTTGACAAAGTTCATCTCCGGGCTTTGGTAAGGCACCTTGATCCACTCATAGTTCTCATGGTCGCTGGTCAGAACAAAAGCCCATGCGCCCTGATCATCCATGCGCATAACCTGCACATCAAGGCCATCAACAGTGGGATCAAAGAAGCGTCCCTTTGCAATACCTTTCTGAGATGGAACATACACAATGGCATGATTAAACTGTTGCATGGGAAGCTCACGGATGATCGGTCCACCCATGCGGGTCTGGACAAGAGCGAAACGTGCCTCAATACCCGCAATTTTTGCCATGGTGATAAACAGTACCGATTTGTCTTTGCAATCGCCATAGCGTCGGGCCAACACCACCGGTGCGGCATGGGGCTTTACGCCTGCTATGGTGTGCTCGTAATCCATCTGATAGCGGATATCGTGCTCAAGGTATGCCTGAATATTGAACAGTTTCTCCATAGGAGTTGTGGCGCTGCCGATGACCTCTTTGGTAACTGCTTCCAGCTCCGGGCTGGTACGCATGGCGTCTTCAAGCAGAGCTTTTTCCCACTTCTGGAACATGGACCAGTCCGGCACCGTGGAAAGCGACAGCTTCCACATGTATTCGTGCGGAGAGGGACTGCCCGGCTCCATCAAAGGCACTGGAGAGTTTTTGACCTGCCATTGGTAACGAGTCATACTGTCCTGTTGCTTTACATCTTTCTTCACATCTCCGATTACATGTTCCGATACTTTGACATTAGCTGGAGCCCACAGAATGAATGTGGAATCCACAAACTGTTTTGCGAATCCCTGAAACCACCACCGCTGTGAATAATACCCGGACAGATACTCACTGGGAGGCGCATCATGCTGATACTGAACAACCGTTGTGGAACCTGCCTTTAGTTTTCTGAACCGAATCTCCCTGCCCCGAATGGAACTGGCCTCGTGCACCCGGCCTTTGGGGTCCACTGCATATGCATGCAGTACGCGAAGCCGTCCGCCGGTTGGCAAAGACTGCTTTGTCAGATAATCCCTACCCTTATCGTTAATGGCATGGGAAACAGAGGTAGTGACCCGGGTGGTGCTGCCATCGGCTTTTAACTCGCACACATCATGATCCAGCAGAAATGCACTGTCCGCTTTTGCGGAAAACGTAATCTTGTCCCTGTTTTTGACAATCCCGGACAAGCGCTCTTCATCGGGTACATCATCGGCCCAGGGGCCCCAGGTGGGCGGATCAATATAGTTAAGTCGTTCCGCCAGTTTTTCGTTGTCCGGATCGCATTCCAGGGCCCGCCGCCATTGTTCGATGGCTTTATCTTTTTTGCCCTGTTGATAGTACAGTTCGCCCAGCAGCCGGTATCCATAAGGCGATGTCGGCACCAGTTCAATCATTTTTTCATATGCTTCTTCTGCAGCATCGGTCTTTTTCATCCGGCGCATTACTTCGCCCAGCCGCCTCCAGG
>Ga0070728_10007169_pt1 | contig 10267 bp, 10 predicted proteins | sample tdDd471_FD_66723 | JGI IMG/M metagenome (GOLD analysis project Ga0070728, IMG submission 66723) | Marine sediment microbial communities from the Atlantic coast under amendment with organic carbon and nitrate - tdDd47.1 | ecosystem: Environmental > Aquatic > Marine > Coastal > Sediment | place...
CACATCTTCGCAGGAGAAGAGTTCGCCAACCTCGAAAATATGATTAACGCGCTGCGATCCATTCGAACGATCAGGCCGCACCATACTCCCTTCAAGGAACTCCGCCTTGGTCGCCCTGCTCTCGAAACAGGTGACGACATCCTGGAAGCCGTAAGAGTCCTCAAGGCTGACGTTACTGAAGCTAAAGACATGGACGCCGCCCTAGTTTACATGGGCCACGGAAACAGCCACTACTCCACAAACATTTATGCAGACTTCCAAAACGGCATGAAGAACGAATACGATTACCCCATCTTCATCAGTTGCGTGGAAGGTTCCCCGAGCTTCGAAGACTTGCTGGCAGAGTTGAAAGCGGCAGGTAAAAAGAACGTACTTCTCAAACCACTCATGGTAGTGGCTGGTGATCACGCCGCCAATGACATGGCAGGCGACGAGGAAGATTCATGGAAAGTCATGCTTACCAAAGCTGGCTTCAAGGTCACCACCGAACTCCGTGGATTAGGTTCCCTGGATGGTTGGGCCGACCTGTATGTCGACCACCTAAGAAACGCCATGAACCAGCCACACGGCCTCCAGTAGGATATATATGACCGTTTTCTCCCGCACCCCAACCACCCGCTCCGGGCTGATGATCGCGCTGCTCGCCATAGTTCTCAGCGTGCTGGTTATCACGGCCACCGGCATGGGTTTTATTCCCATCGCACCGGGCGAAGTGCTCGGCGCACTATGGGATGGGCTACGGGGAACAGCGGATTCTCTCAATCCATTGTACCAGAGTGTTATTCTTGAGGTTCGCCTGCCGCGCATACTGACCGCTGTTTCAGTGGGCTTCGGACTGGCCGTGGCAGGTACAGTCTTCCAAGGATTACTCCTGAACCCGCTGGCCGACCCGTTCACTCTGGGCGTCTCATCCGGCGCAGCCTTCGGAGCCGCCCTGGCCCTGTTGCTCGGCCTGACGTTCTTTGGTTCAACTACCCTCTGCATCATGGCGTTCATGGGCGCGGCAGCAACGCTTTTCGCGGTCATAGCCATGTCCGGTCGCGACGGCGAACTGTCTCCGGTCAACCTGATCCTGTCGGGTGTCATCGTATCCGCCATCCTGTCGGCGGGCCTGAGTTTCATCAAATACCTGGCAGACGAACGCGTATCCGTCATCGTATTCTGGCTCATGGGCAGCTTCGTGTCCCGCACCTGGAACGACGTCCTGCTCACAGCCGGAACCGGGCTTCTCGGCTTTGCCATCTGCGTCTATTTCGCCCGAGACCTGAACATCATGAGCCTGGGATCGCGTTCGGCAAAGAGCCTTGGCGTGAACACCGGCAGGACACGCATGACCCTGCTGCTGACGGCCTCACTTATCAGTGCTGTCTGCGTCTCGGTATCGGGCATCATCGGATTTGTGGGCCTGATCATCCCGCACCTGATGCGTTTTGTGGTCGGCCCGGACAACCGCTGGCTGTTGCCCGCATCAGGACTCGGCGGAGCCATCCTGCTGCTCACTGCCGACACCCTGACCCGCGCCATCCTGCCGCACGAAGTACCCATCGGTGTCCTCACCGCCCTCATCGGCGGCCCGGTGTTCTGTTGGATATTCAGCCGCAACCGCTCCGGAAGGCGTCATGGATAACAGCACCTACACCATCCGGGGATTGAGCTTTGACTACGAAGACACTCGGGTCCTGCACGATCTCGATCTGACATTCGCACCCGGCAAGCTCCACGCCATCGTCGGGCCAAACGGCAGCGGAAAATCCACCCTGCTCGACCTCATGTCCGGACATCGTATGCCCGCCCAGGGAACAATCGAGCTAGACACCACGCCCATCGCCGACCACGACCCGACCGAATTGGCCCGCCTGACCGCACTGGTACCGCAGGAATTCGATTTTAATTTCCCCTTCACTGTGCGTGAGGCCGTACTCATGGGCCGCCATCCGCACATTCCTCGCTTCTCTCGGCCATCAAGTCATGACCTCGCAAAGGTTGACATGGCGTTGAAAAAAACAGATACCGCTCACCTCGCTGATCGCGCACTGGCCGAACTGTCCGGCGGAGAAAAGCAGCGAACCGTGTTCGCCCGGGCACTGGCCCAGGACACACCCACCCTGCTGTTGGACGAACCGACATCATCCATGGACATCCGCCACGCACTGGCTGCCATGACGGAATTGAAACGACTGGCGCATGACGAAAACCGGACCATCATCACTGTTCTGCACGACCTCAACCTGGCTGCCGGATTCTGTGACCGAATCGTCATGCTGAACCAAGGACGCATCAAAGCCCAGGGCGATCCTGGCGAGACATTTACTACTGAGATTATTCGTGACGTCTTCGGAGTCCACGCCAACGTCATCCACTCTGAAAACAGATTACATATTTCATACGGAATCAAGGAACTGCCTTAATGCGCTCACTCTGCCTTCTTGTCTTTACGCTCTTGTTCTGCTCACCTGCGCTCGCTCAAACGATCACCGACGACTCGGGCCGGACTATCCAGTTCGACCGCCCGTTCAAGCGCATCATCTCCCTCTATGCAGCCCACAGCGAGAACCTCTTCAACCTGGGTCTGGAAAACGAAATTATCGGCGTCACCCAAAACGAAGACTTTCCCATGCACGCCCGGGCAAAGGCTCAGTTCAATGCCCGTGACGGTATTGAACGCTTCCTGGCCGCCAAGCCCGACCTGATCATCATCCGCCCCATGCTGGATCGAGGATACGCCCAGCTATGGGCTGCGCTGGAACGGAACGGCATTACCGTGGTTTCATTGCAACCGAACACTATCGACGAGATGTATGACTACTGGCGAACACTCGCCAGACTGACTGGTCGCGAAATGAAGGCGGAATCCATGATCGCCGACTTCAAGGAAGGATTGATACGAGTCGAGCAGCGGCTGGAAGCCTTTCCGAAGGACCAACGTCCCGGCGTTTTCTTCGAGTCCATCCACAGCAAACTGTCCACTTTCTCACCGGGCTCCATGCCACTGTTCGTGCTGGAAATGGCAGGCGGCAACAATGTGGCAACAAATGCCAAACCTCGCCACGGCACCAATATCGCCTCATACGGGTTGGAACGACTTCTATACAAATCAGAAAAGATAGATGTTTACCTCGCGCAATACGGCGTGATGAACGAAGTGGACATAAATGCAATAAAAAACGGACCCGCCGCTTCACGAATCAAGGCGGTTCTGAACGGAAACGTGTTCCTGGTAGATGAAAGACTGGTATCACGCCCGACCATGCGCCTGCTGATAGGCATAGAAACTATACACAGACTCCTTCATTCGGAAGCCATCCATTGACCCGAAACCAGAAAAAGTAGACAGTCATTTCCCGGCATGAGCCGGACAAGGATATACAGATCATGACCGCAACAGGCATATTATACGGCATCGGAGTCGGCCCCGGCGACCCGGAACTTCTCACTCTCAAGGCAGTCCGCGCCCTGGGCGAAGTGGATGTGGTCTTTGCCGCCGCCTCTACCAAGAACGATTACTCCACCGCCTATTCCATCGCCAGGCCGCACATGAAAGACGGCGTACGCGTGGAACAACTCGGCTTCCCCATGACCAAGGACAAGGACGAGCTTGAGCAGGCATGGCAGGCCAACGCCAAGATCGTATCCGAAGTCCTGAAGAAAGGTGAAAACGCCGCATTTCTGACCTTGGGCGACCCGCTGACCTACTCCACTTATGGATATTTGCAACGGACTCTGCTGACCCTCGATCCAAACGTAAAGCTTCAGGCCATCCCCGGCATCACGTCGTTTCATGCGGCAGCCTCCAAGATCGGACTGGTCCTGACCGAATCCAAGGAATCGCTGCTGATCACATCAGGTGTCACCGATCCCGACAAGCTGGAAGCCCAGCTAGCAGTGGCAGACAATGCCGTAATCCTGAAGGCTTACAAGAATTTCGAAGAGATACGTGAAACGCTGACCCGCCTGAGATTAGATGACAAGACCGTGCTGGTCTCCAAGCTTGGCATGGACGGCGAGTCCATCCTCATGGACATCAAGGACGCACCCAAGACGCCGCACTATTTTTCACTGGCACTCGTAAAGAAGAACCGAAAATAATGAAAACAGCCATCGTCCTCGCCGCATTCGGCTCCCGCCACAAAAATGCAATGGATTCCCTTGAACACATCATATCAAGAGTTCAAGCGGCGCACCCGGACGTGCCCGTGCGCGTGGCCTATACATCCAAGATCATTCGCGGACACATGGAAAAAGCAGGCGAAGCTGTCGATTCTGTCCCCATGGCATTGGACAAACTGCTGACCGAAGGCGTGACCCACGTTGCTGTCCAGTCCCTGCACCTCATCCCCGGCAACGAGTTTCATGAGCTGCTGAGCCTTGCCAATGACTTGATGCTCAAGGACGGCGGCTTCAACCGTGTGGAAGTGGGCTTCCCTCTGGTCGCAGGAGAAGCCGGTGTCGAAAAGGTGGCTGATACCATCCTGTCCATCGCCCTTGAGGGCAGAGGTGAAAACGACGCAGTCCTATTCATGGGCCACGGCACCAGACACGACGGCAACATCTACTATGAGACACTGCACCGCGCCTTTCAGAAACGGGACAAAACAGTTCATATGGGCGTCATGGAACACACGGCAGAAGCAGGCATCGATGCCATGATCGAACGATTCCAGCAAGATGGCGTCAAGAAAGCCTACCTGCTCCCCTTTCTGTTCGGAGCAGGCTGGCACGCGGCCAGAGACATGGTCGGTGATGGCGAGGCAAGCTGGATGACCCGACTGGAACAGGCAGGTATCGAATGCGAAGCTGTTTTAAAGGGAGCCGGTGAATACGACCGACTGGTGGATATCTGGCTCAAGCACTTGGACGATGCCATGAAGAGAATGAGCCGCTGCTAGCAGATTATTGAAATAGTATCTTTCTAAGACTGCTCAAACCTTTTTCAACAGTCGGCTAGAATTATTTTGTCCGATCTTTCATACGAATCTCGGCCTGCCGTTTTTGCTCTTTCAGAACAAGCCCATGCACGGCGTCTGCCTGACGTCGATCAAGACCTACGAATAGCAGCCCTGTAAAATCACCGGCGACACGCACTACGCTTGTTTTCAGGCTGGAGACAACCATGGCCCCTTTGAAGAAGAGATTGACCTCGAATTTCTGGCCTTTTTTCATGCCCGTCCAACCATCCAGACCGACTCCCGTAGGACTCAAATCCGTAGCAGCATAGACAGCAGGGCGCCCGTCTATCTTGACGTGCAGCCCCTCAATCTTGGCTCGATACGCTCCACGACCACCGGAATCTTTCTTAAAACTTATGTCCATATTGCTTTTCCCATTATCTAACTCTCTGAAAGTCGAATATTCGTATCAAGCCTTTCCGGAATTGCCAAGACCCTTAGACTGGCATTTACAGGCTTGTATCCTTGCGCTAGTCTCCCGACATCAACGGAGATTATTGTGAGCATAGCCATACATACACATGACGGCGGAAGGTTCGACCTTGAAAACCGCCCCGACGACACTCTTGCCAAGGCTATTTTCCTGAGCAGACTGTGGCATGGCGTGCCGCTGTGCTCCGGCCTGGGAAAGTGCGGCCTGTGTCGTGTGCGCTACGTCTCCGATCCTCCAGAGGCCAACCGCGATGAGTTGAAAAAGCTCGGGCAGGAAAAGCTGGATGCGGGCTGGCGGCTCTCCTGCCTGCACCCAGCAGATAGCTGCGAGATAGAGTTGCCCGAACCGGTACGCAGCAAGCGAGCTGTGCGCACACTGGGCAACAATACAGGTGACTTCGAGCTGGCCGTTGACCTCGGGACCACCTCGATTCACTGGACGGCCATTGTTGACGGCGAACCCGTCGCATCCGGCCAGGAACTCAACCCGCAGATGGGGCTGGGCAGCGAGATCATGTCCAGACTAGCGGCAGCGAGCACAGCTGAAGGACGCTTCGTCCTGCGCGGGCTGATCACAGACCGTCTCAACGAGCTGGTCACCACGACTGCCAGCAATCTGGGCGGACAATGCACCTCGCTCGCCATATCCGGCAACTCGGCCATGACCTATATTCTGCTCGGCAAAAAACCGGATGATCTGGCCACTGCGCCCTATACTCTTTCCTACGTCGGCGGCGATGAAAAAAAGCTGGGCGGCAACCTGCCTCCAGCCTATATCCCCCCCCTGCTCGCCCCCTTTGTTGGCGCGGACCTGAGTGCAGGCCTGACCGCCATCGAGTACGGCAGCAAGCCAGAATACCCCTTCCTGTTGGCAGACCTCGGCACCAACGGCGAGTTCATACTGGCCCTGTCAGCCACCGAGCGTATCTGCGCCAGCGTTCCCATGGGACCGGCCCTTGAAGGCGTCGGGCTTTCCTTCGGACGAACGGCAGGACCGGGCGCGATCACAGGCTTCAACCTGACGCCCAAAGGACTTGAAGCAAAATATTTCGACACCTCCACAGAGGGCCGTCAGGGCATGACCGGCACCGGTTATCTGTCGCTGACAGCCATCCTGCTCAGGCACGGTGTGCTTGACGAATCTGGCCGCTTCGGGCAGGGAAACACTCCGCTTGCCGCCAAGCTGGCCGCTAACGTGACGACCATTGCCAACGAACCGGCCTTTGCCATCAGCGATGGATTGTATCTCCCGGCATCTGACGTGGAAGAGATTCTCAAGGTCAAGGCGGCCTTCAATCTCGCCATGTCCACCCTGCTGGACAAAGCCGGATTCGGCCCGTCCAAACTGGCCGCCATTCACATCGCCGGCGCACTGGGCGAGCATGTAAGCCTGGACGATCTGGAAACCATCGGTTTTCTGCCGCCTGGTACTAAGACAAGGACGACCAAAGCTGGCAACACGTCCCTCAAGGGCACGAAACTGATAATAACTGATACCGGCGCGCGGGATTTTGCCGAGACGCTACCGGACACAATAACCGCTCTAGATCTGGCCGCCGATGAGACATTCGGCACCCGGTATCTGGAAAGGATGCGATTCACATATGTCGATTGATAGACTTTTTCCTGACATCACAGAGGCCAACGTAGCCGATCTTGAACGCTTCGGAGAGATTCTGAAGAAGGTCTGGCCTCTAAAGAAAAAACACCGCGATCACCTCAGGTACGACATCAAAGACATGTCGCGCAGCCTGACGAGTGAGCGGTCTGACCGGCGTCAGGACTACATGGCAGATGCCAAATTCCTGTCGCCCTACCTCTGCTATTTCCTGCCCTGGAATCTCTATCGCATGTCCCGGCTTTTTACCGGCATGGAACTAGATATCCCTGATGGTGGCGAGATCGTAGACACCGGCTCCGGCCCCCTGACTGCGGTCATCGCCCTGTGGATGTCGCGCCCCCACCTGCGTGAACGCAAACTGAATTTCACATGCATGGACATTTCTTCCAAGACCATGCAGGCCGGACTCAAGCTCTTCAAGGCCTTTGCCGGCGAGAACACCAAATGGCGCATCAAGACCGCCAAGGCTGTCTTCACCGACCGCATCAACCGAAAGGCCGATCTGATCATCGCCGCCAACGCCCTCAATGAGCTGGACTGGTCCGGGCGAACTGCCAGACCGCAAGCCGAGAAGCTGACAAAACATTTCATCAGATCTACCAAGGAAACTGGCCGGGTACTAATCATCGAAACCGGCGTCCGTTTGTCTGGCCGTATCATATCCGAGATGCGCGCACAGATGATCGAAAAGGGATTCAAGCCCATCGCCCCATGCCCGCACAGCGTGGAGTGCCCCATGCCCGCCACAGGCAAGGGAGCACCGTGGTGCCACTTTAATTTTTCGACCAAGGGTGCGCCCAAGTGGCTCAGAATGCTTTCTGCCGAAGCGGAGCTGGAAAAAGACGGCGTCTCGCTCAACTTTCTCTACCTGTCGCGCAAAGGCGTCAAGGAATGGGGCGCAGTTCGCACCATCTCGGAACCCTTCAAGCTGCACGGCGGCAAAGGCCAGTACGCATGCTCTGACAAGGGACTGACTCTGGTGGACTACGGCCTGATACATACCCCGCTCTTTCCCGGCCAGACCATCATTCCAGACTGGGAAGAAAGGCCGAAGGTCGACATTAAATCCAACGCGCTCATCCTCACTTACAAAGGCGAGCCCACCAAGAAGAAATGAACATCATAGACCTTGGATTAATCGGCTACACCAAAGCCGAAGCCTTGCAGCTTGAGACGCTCGAAGGTGTCACCTCCGGCGAAAAGGATAATATCCTTTTCCTGCTGGAGCATCCCAAGGTCATCACGCTTGGCCGTCAGGGCGGGACCGAGAACCTGCTCGCCGACGAGACCGACCTCGCCACACAAGGCATCGAAGTTGCCCAAACCGGACGCGGCGGGAACATCACCTGCCATTTCCCCGGACAGCTGGTGGCCTACCCCATCTGGCGGGTAGAAAAGAGGCCCGGCGGCATGAAAAAGTTCTTCCACGACATGGAAGAAGCGGTGATAAACACCTGCGCGCATTTCGGTGTAGCCACGAGGCGTCGCCCCGATCACCCCGGCGTATGGGTGGACGAATCACGGAAAATATGCTCAATGGGCATCGGCGTCCGCCGTTGGGTCACCTACCACGGCCTGTCCCTCAATGTTGGGCGCGACGTCAGCCTTTTCGAAAAAATCACCCTGTGCGGCATCCAGGGAGCGATTCCGACATCGCTCTCAATCGAGGCCGGACGCGACATAACCATCAAGGACGCCAAAGATGTCTTTGCCCAAGAATTCCGAAAAGCCTTTGCGGATTCCGCCGTGGCTTCGGGTCAAGCTCCCGAGTAACGGAAACTATTCCTGCACTTCCGGCCTGATTGAAGACCTGAACCTGAACACGGTCTGCCAGTCTGCCAAGTGCCCGAACAAGTGGGAATGCTACTCGAAGAATGTGGCGACCTTCCTGATCATGGGCCGCATCTGCACCCGCAACTGTGCGTTCTGCAACATCACCCCCGGCGATCTCGAAACCATCGACCCCGGCGAACCGGCCCGCGTGGCCGAGGCTGCCAAACGCCTTGAGCTAAAGCATGTAGTCATCACGTCCGTAACCCGCGACGATTTGCCCGACGGCGGGGCCGCACACTTTGCAGCCACCATCAAGGCCGTACAGGGCGTGTTGCCGAACTGCACCATTGAAGTGCTGATCCCGGATTTCCAGGGCAATGAAGGCGCGCTGAAAACCGTGCTCGACGCCAAGCCCAACGTCCTAAATCACAATCTCGAAACCGTGCCGGACCTCTACGACCAAATTCGCCCCCAGGCCGATTACCAGCAAAGCCTAGACCTGCTGGCAAACGCCAAGCGGATCGCACCGAATATCCCCACCAAAAGCGGCATCATGGTCGGACTGGGCGAGAGCGACGACCAGATAATGCCCGTGCTCGACGACCTTGCGGCCATCGAATGCGATATCGTGACCATCGGCCAGTACATGCAGCCCACGCGCCAGCACCCGCTGGTAAAGCGGTACGTGGAGCCGGGTGTTTTCGATGAATATGCAGAAGCAGGCAAAGAGCGGGGCATCAGAAACATGTTCAGCGCGCCGCTGGTGAGATCAAGCTACAACGCTGATAAGTTCGTCTAGAAGTTCCAATCACGAATCTTGAGATCAATCTTCGTTACTCCCCGATAGCTGTCAAACTTCGGGGTGAAGGCGAAGCGCATGGTTCGGCCATGAACCGCACGGGTAAGCGTGTTGCCCATTCGCCATGCCTTGCCGGACAACCGCGCCCCGGTTTCTTCGTCTTTCAACACCAGATTCACGTGCTCACGTTCGCGCCCGAAGGCACGATGCTCGGCTACGACAACAGGCTTGCTGGCAAAGACGGGCTCGGGATTACCCATGCCAAAAGGCTGCAATAATTCCAGCTCTTTGATCAGTGTATTATTGATATTGGAGAAAGCCAGTTCGTGATCAAGCTTGAGCGTCGCCGTAAGATGCTCGGAGCCAATTTGCTCTATCACCTGAGCATTGAACTGATCGCGCAATGCTTGCAAGTTCTCCGGCAATATCGACATGCCCGCGGCCTGCTTATGTCCACCATACCCATTGAGAATGGGGCTGATGGCCTTCAACCCTTTATACAGATCAAACTCGGAGATAGACCGGCCCGAGCCTTTGAGCATCCCCTCGCCACCTTCAGGGGTACAGAGAATGAGAGTTGGCCGATAATACTTTTCCGCCACGCGCGAGGCCACGATACCGATAATTCCGGGATGCCAGTGATCTGCATGAAGCACCAGTCCGGGCATGTGCTTCATGGTCTCAGCTTGGGCAAAT
>Ga0070728_10007170_pt1 | contig 10267 bp, 13 predicted proteins | sample tdDd471_FD_66723 | JGI IMG/M metagenome (GOLD analysis project Ga0070728, IMG submission 66723) | Marine sediment microbial communities from the Atlantic coast under amendment with organic carbon and nitrate - tdDd47.1 | ecosystem: Environmental > Aquatic > Marine > Coastal > Sediment | place...
ATAATTGCGACATTGAAATACTTGACTGCCTCACCCCTCGCTACGACGTGGAACGTTTCGGAATGAAATTAGTAGGATCAATTCGTCATGCTGATGTTTTGCTGGTCAACGGTTCCATCAACCGGAAAGATAAAGAGCGCCTTTTGGAAGTGTATCACCAGGCGCCCAAACCCGTACTTGTGGTGGCCATTGGTGCCTGTGGCTGTACAGGTGGCATCTTTGCCGAGGGGAATACATTTGCAGGCCCTGTAGATCAGATCATACCGGTGGATGCCTATATACCGGGTTGCCCACCAAAACCGGAGGCTATTATAGCGGGTATTGTGAAATTGGTGAATAAATAATTTGAGATTTTAAAATGAGTATCAAGCATTAAGGCTGAAGGCAAAAACAAACGACTAAAGGAATTTCGATGAATACGACTGATATCATACAAAAAATTGAAGACACCCTGCACACCCGAATTCAGGAGGTGGAAATTAAAAGTACCCACAGGGTATCCATTTGGATTGATACAGAAGCATTGCTTAAAGCGGCGCGGGTTCTTCTTTTTGAGCTTGAGTTCCGGTTCATCATAGCATCAGCCTACCAAACCAAAGAAGGATTTGAAATATTATACCATTTCAGTTTTGATCCCATTGGATTAATCATCAACGTGAAGGTATTACTACCGGAAAAGAAGCCTGAAATTGAGTCTCTTTGCCCGATACTCACAGCTGCCAACTGGATTGAACGGGAGATGCATGAATTGTATGGTATCTTCTTCATCAACCATCCAAATTTGGAGAAACTCATTTCAGATGGTAACTGGGCCAGTGGGGTCTACCCCTACCGACGTGATCATCTAACAACAGAATCAGATATATAAATCAAACAACTAATAATTCAAAAAAATGTCAAAAACGATTATTCCCATAGGGCCCTACCATCCGCTACAGGAGGAACCCGAACTCTTCAAACTGTATTGCGAAGGAGAGATCGTGAAGGATGTACAGTGGGTTACCGGGTATAATCACCGGGGCATTGAGAAACTCAGCGAATCAAAAACATTCGATCAGGTCTTCTTTCTGGTGGAACGAATCTGTGGTATCTGCTCCACGTCCCACCCCTTTGCTTTTGCCAATGCTATGGAAGAAATAATAAGCATAGAAATTCCTGACCGTGCCAAATATATACGTAGTATTATCGGGGAGTTGGAACGCCTCCATAGTCATTTATTATGGGTGGGACTAGCCGGCCATTTCCTTGGATACAACACCGTTTTTATGTGGGCCTGGAAATACCGGGAACCCGTACTCGACCTGTTTGAAATGATCACCGGTAATCGCAACAGTTATGCCATGTTTAAGATTGGCGGTGTCCGGCGTGATATTGAAAACGCCAAAATACCCGCTATCCGTAAGGTGTTAGATATGGTCAGAAAAAAAACAGATCTACTGACCGGCGCCGTAATGGACGACCCGGTCATTCATGCGCGCACCAAAGGCGTTGGGATATTAACTAAAGAAGATATCAGGGAGTATGGAGCACTGGGGCCAACGGCCCGGGCATCTGGTGTAGCCATTGATGTGCGTAAGGATGATCCCTATGCTGCCTATCCTTTAGTGAAGTGGAAAGTGATTACTGCCACTGAGGGTGATGTATTTGCCAAAGCGGAAGTACGCCTGCTGGAGATGTATGAATCTATTTCTATTATTCAACAATGCCTGGACGGCCTGCTCAGGGCAAAAGAAGGAGAAATTGAAATACAAGTGAGGGAAATACCTATGGGAATAGGCAACGGCCATGCTGAAGCGCCGCGAGGAGAAGTCTTCCATTTTGTAAAAACCGATGGATCACAATATCCTGTTCGCCATAAAATACGTGCACCGAGTTACATGAACATTGCCACCTTTAAAAAATCATGTGTGGGACAAACCATTTCGGATGCCACCATAGCACTGGCAGCTGTGGATCCCTGTTATTGCTGCACCGAACGAATGGCTTATGCTTACGATTACAAAAGCGGCGAAAAGATTTTAGATGGCAACGAACTACTTAGATTGGGACAACAGAAAACAGATGCAATGCGCAAACAATTAAAAAGAAAGCCATGATTGTGCTTACCAATACCATATTACTACCATTGATCGTTGGTGTGTTGCTATTGGTCATCCCCGACCGGTTCAAGATATTTAAAGCCTTCTCAAGTCTGGTGACGTCTGCATATGTCTTCTATTTCTCCTTTCTACTGTTTTTCAATGACGCCGCCTTGGGATTGATTAGAATTACCAATATCACAGTGTGCCAGCTGAACCTGGGAGATACACTCGATGCTTTAATATCCAGTTATTTCATCTTCCGTGTTGATGCATTGAGCAAACTCATTATCCTGTTTGTAGGATTATTCTCTTTCTTAATCATCGTGTACGCTTTGTTTTTCATCACCCATAAAAAGAGAATAATCAATTACTATGCCTATATACTACTTACCCTGGGAGCCTCCAATGGCACTGCATTGGCCGATAACCTGATTCTTTTTATTGCCTTTTGGGCCTTTCTTGGCATCACGCTTTACAAACTAATAAAAGGAAATACCGAGGAGAGCGCACAGGCTGCCAAAAAATCACTCATCATGATTGGTGGATCAGATGCGTTGATGCTGGTAGGTATAGGTATTATCTGGCAAAGCAATCATACCATTAATATATCTCAACTAACTATTTACACATACGATCCTTTACCTATCATCGCTTTTCTAACCTTAATCACAGGCAGCTTTACCAAAGCAGGTGCCTTTCCTTTTCATAGCTGGATTCCGGAGTTTACAAAGAATGCACCTGCTCCATCATCGGCCTATCTGCCGGCATCATTGGATAAATTGCTTGGCATTTATTTCATGGCCAGGATATGTAATGAAATGTTTGTCCTCAACCAATGGTTAACCCTATTTATGCTAACCATTGGTGTAACGACCATTATCATAGCCGTAATGATGGCTTTAGTTCAGCACAACTACAAAAAACTGCTAGGCTATCATGCCGTTTCGCAAGTTGGATACATGATTACAGGATTAGGACTAGGAACAACACTTGGTCTAATAGGAGGATTATTCCACATGATCAATAACGCGATGTATAAGAGCGGGCTGTTTATGGTGGCCGGCAATGTAAAAAAACAAAGCTGTAAAGACGATATTAACGATCTGGGAGGATTCTCTCGAAAAATGCCTGTTACATTCATTGCTGCACTCATATTTTCTCTGTCCATTTCAGGCATTCCACCATTCAATGGCTTTGCATCCAAATGGATCATTTATCAAGGTATTATTGATTTCGGCAAGGAGCAGGGTATCGCCAATAATTTATGGATGGTGTGGCTGGCTATGGCCGTGATAGGATCAGCTCTGACACTAGCCAGTTTTATCAAATTTTTATCAGGCATCTTCCTTACCAAAGGACGAACAAACCTTTCACACGTTAAAGAAGCTCCTGTCCTCCAACTTATCCCAATGATAATTCTGGCATTCCTCTGTATCGGATTTGGTGTATTTGCAACCACCCTCGTTGTACCATATTTATTGGAACCAATCATTGGTAAAGCCAGATACATTGGTCAATGGGATTCTGTCACGGTATCTACATTGATTCTTGCATCCATTGTACTTGGTGTGGCAATCTATGCGATTGGTATTTTAAAATCAGGCCGACGTGAAAAGAACTTCGTTGGCGGCGAAACAGATTATAAGGAAACAGGCCATGCCGTATCAGAATTTTACAATACGATTAAAGACGCGACATTCTTTTCATCCATTTATAAGAAAGCGCAAAATAACAGATTTGACATCTATTATCTCTCACGCGATGCCATTGCCTGGCTTAACCGCTTATTAAAGAATCTGCACAATGGCATTTTGCAGAACTATGCCTTTTGGCTCATAGCAGGACTTATTATTATGCTCCTGTTTTTAACTTGACTATTTTTATATGGAAGTCACCTTGTCTGTCATATTAGGATTCATGATCATAGGCGCCATCTACGCCCTGCATGCTAAAGATTTGTTATCTGCACTCATCTCATGTGGCATCGTGGGGTATGGATTGGTCATCTGTTTTCTTTTACTGAAAGCCCCTGACCTGGCCATCGTACAGATAGTAGTGGAAACCATCACACTCATCATTATGGTGGCTGTGGTATTGGGCAGTTCCCGAAAAGAAGAAAAAGAGAAAAAGACCATTTTTGCAGACGGTATCTCTTTCATCAATGGCCGCTACCTGCTCAACCTGATCTCCATAGTGATCTTTGCCGGCCTGTTACTCTATTTCTTCTCAGATGCCATTGATGTATTGTCGCCATTTGGTGAACATACCACTCGCATGGCAACAACATACATCGAAAACGGGGCTGAGCAGACTGGCAGTGCCAATCTGGTAACAGGTATTCTTTTTGACTATCGTGGATTTGACACCTTTGGTGAAGCCACCATCCTATTTACAGCGGTAATTGGGATCATCACTATTTTGAGGATAAAAGGAAAAAGTGATTAGACAGTAGTTATCAGGCAATGATCTTATTGATACAAATTGCTGATAACGAACTATTGACTAATAACTATGAACCTCGGACTTATAACTACGGACTAAAAAAAGAACCATGCACGGAATGACATCCATCGTAAAAACAGTAACCCGACTACTCGTCGGGGTCATTTTCATTTATGGAGTTTACATTATTTTACATGGCCATATCTCACCGGGTGGAGGCTTTGCCGGAGGAGCCATTATTGCGGGGGCATTAGTTCTTTTGGTTCTGGCCTTTGGGGGTAACACCATGAAACTAAAACATGAAGAAGAGGAATCTTCTCTGCTTGAAAGCTTTGCCATCCTCTTGTTTTTATTGATGGGATTAGCCGTCATATTCCTGGGCACAAAGGTCTTTTTTAGTAATTACCTGCCCAAGGGTGAGTTGGGGGAATTGATCAGCGCCGGAGTCATTCCGCTCTATAACATTGCTGTTGGGATAGAAGTAGCCGCAGCCTTGTTCACCATATTTCTGGCATTAATCATCTATAAAGAAGAGTCGAAATGATTGTATACCTAATGTGTTTCATATTATTCCTGACAGGGCTGTATGGTGTACTGAGTCAACGCAACATCATCAAAATAGTCATTGGACTCTCCATTATGGAGTTCAGCCTGTTCTTGTTTCTGGCTCTCATAGGCTATATAGATGGTGGCGAAGTCCCCATTATAATACCGGGCAACGAAACAACACAATTTGTTGACCCATTACCTCAAGCCATGGTACTAACCGCCATCGTGATTGGATTGGCAACCAATGCCATGTTATTGACCATTGCTATCAGACTGTATAAGAAGTATAAAACATTTGATATTCGAAAAATAAATCAACTGAAAGGATAATTATGGAAGTCCTGCTACCACTATATATCATCATTCCCCTTGGAACAGCGTTTATCATTCCTGTGATAGGACGGTTATGGAGTGGATTTGCCCGTCTGATATCGCCTGTCATCTTCCTATTACTATTGATTATAGGACTTCAACACATGCCTGTTTCCAATCAGCTGGTTTATACCGTTGGTGGATGGCAGCCTGTGGATGGTATCCCCATTGGTATAAGTCTGGTTTTGGATGGATTCAATGCCTTGCTATTGGTCATCATCAACCTGATGGCCTTCCTGGCTTCGTTTTATGCCTTTTCGTACATGCAAAAATATACCGCCAAAAATAATTTCTACACCTTATTATGCCTGATGATTGCCGGCATGAACGGCGTAGTACTTACCGGCGATCTCTTCAATTTATATGTATTTCTTGAGATAGCCTCCATTGCATCCTATGCCCTGGTTGCTTTCGGAGTAGAAAAAGAAGAGCTGGAAGCTTCATTCAAATACCAGGTATTGGGAGGTATGGCATCACTGCTGATTTTACTGGCCATTGGTTTGCTTTACTGGACCACAGCCACCCTTAATATGGCTGACGTTTCTAATCTACTGGCTACTCAACAAGACAACAAAATAATCACCTTTATACAGGTATTGCTTATCACCGGATTTGGACTGAAAGCAGCTATAGTACCCTTTCATGCCTGGCTGCCCGATGCCCACTCATCAGCCCCTTCACCTATCTCAGCTTTATTATCAGGCGTGCTCATCAAAGCCATCGGACTATACGTCTTGTTCCGCTTACTATTTAATGTGTTTGCACTCTCCTATTCCATCTCACTCACCATTTTGATCCTGGGCATTGTATCGATGGTGATTGGAGGATTATTGGCTATTGGTCAGGCTGACTATAAACGAATGCTGGCCTATTCCAGCATCAGCCAGGTGGGCTACATTATGGTAGCTACGGGTATTGGCATGACGGTAATGGCCACCAATGGTGATACCGGGATTGCCGCCTTGGCCATTTTTGGCGCGCTGTTCCATTTAATCAACCATGCGGTTTTCAAAGGTCTGCTTTTTATGACGGCCGGATCGGTAGAACATGCCACCGGTATTCGCGACCTCAACAAGTTAGGTGGATTGGCCCGACGAATGCCTGTCACGTCAGGTACCTCGTTCCTTGGATCCATGGCCATTTCCGGATTGCCACCATTCAGTGGTTTCTTCAGTAAACTGATTATTATCCTGGCGGCTATTCAGGCCGGCTATTATCTGGTAGCGATATTGGCTGCCCTGGTTAGTATCATCACGCTGGCCTACTTCCTTAGGATGCAAAAAGGCATTTTTTATGGCGTTCATGCAGAGGGTATCGGCAAAGTACGTGAAGCCCCCCTTACCATGCTGTTCTCAATGACCGTACTGGCTCTGCTGTGTCTGGCACTGAGCGCCTTGATTATTCCAGACATCAGAGACATTATACTGATGCCGGCTGTAGACAGCTTAATGGATACAATAACTTACTCAGCAATAACAAGTGGCGTATGAAATATGTAATTTATATACTCGTAGCATTTGGCTTTTGGCTGTTATTCACTGTTAATTTTGCAAGTGACAGCCTGGGTGTTGGCCTGATTGTAGCCATTTTGACTGTTCTTTTTCTACGTGGCTATTTTGTAGATGATGTCCACATGCTGTTTCATCCACACCGCTATTTCTGGTTTGTGGTTTACCTGATCATTTTTACTTGGGAATGTCTGAAAGCCAATTTAGATGTTGCCTACCGGGTGCTGCACCCCAATTTACCCATTAAACCGGGTATTGTAAAAGTAAAAACCAATCTGAAAACAAACATTGCACGCACAACCCTAGCCAACTCCATCACCATGACACCTGGAACCATTACCGTTGATATCATTGGCGATTACCTGTATGTTCACTGGATATACGTGAGCACCACTGATCCGGAGCAATACACTGAAAAGATATCCGGACGCTTTGAAAGATATATAAAACGCATTTTTGAATAAAAAACACAACACCATGAATAATCTGTTACACATCTTATTATATGCGCAAATCGGACTGGTATTTTTCTGCCTTTACCGAATTATTAAAGGTCCTTCCATAGCCGACAGGATGGTGGGCATTGATATTTTTGGGATACTGGTGGTAGGCATATGTGCCATTTTAGCCATCCTAACCAACCGGTACTTTATCATCGACATCGGCATCGCATGGATTATCCTGAGTTTTGTAGGCACTTTAACTTTAGCTAAATATCTGGGAGGGAAAAAACTAAATGAATGAAATAATCAGCATAGTATTATTGGTGATTGGCACACTATTCAACTTGCTTGGTTGCATTGGTCTCATCCGGCTACCTGATGTGTATAACCGCTTGCAGTCGGCTACTAAATGTGTCACACTGGGCACTTGCAGCATACTGTTGGCCCTGCTGTTTCGATATGGCTTTACCAACATTGGACTGAAAGCACTACTGGCCATTCCATTGTTATTCTTTTCGGCTACAGTTGCGGCCCATGCATTGGTCAGAGGATCGTATCTGTTTGGAGTAAAACTCACCGATAAGACTATCGTGGATGATTACAAGGAGGTAGCAGAAACCATTAAAAAAGAACCGGGAGGTGAAGAGGATGCGTTATCCGAAGATGAGAGAGATTAAAGAAGCGCTGGTTTCATTATTCTCAAAAGCGTATACCACCAAATTCCCCAGCGAGCCACATGTGCCAATGGAGAATTTCAGGGGCAAGCCAGTGGTGGATGATGCCAATTGTGTGGGGTGCGAAACCTGCGCCAATGTGTGTCCATCCATGGCCATTACCTTTCATGATGACAAAGAGCGTAAAGTCCGCATCATAGAAAGAGATTATGGGAGATGTATTTACTGTGGCCAATGCGAAGAGCATTGCATCACAGGAAATGGTGTTAAATTATCAGATACCATCTATGATTTATCTACCTTCAACAGAGATGAGCTGGTGGAGACACAAGAGAAAGCGTTACTCATCTGCGAGAGCTGCGGCACTGTGATTACCACCAAAGAACACATGACATACCTGAATTCTAAACTTGGACCTAAAGCCTATTCATCAATTCTTAACCTGAATTTACTGAATGAAAAACTGCGTTTGGCCGAACAGAAAGATGTAGAGGTACCCATACGTGACGAGTTGAAACGAAAAGACATGTTCAACACCGTTTGCCCCAATTGCCTGAGGCGTATCTTGTTGAAATACATATAAGAATCTGCCAGAAACATAACAAGGATGAAACATCTTCAAGAGATACTTGAAACGACTCATAAGCTGATACTTGCAGGGATTGGCAATGTACTGAAACACGACGACGCCGTAGGTGTATACATGACCGATAATGTGATGCCTACTTCCATCATACATCCCCTTACGGTGGAATTGAGTATTGAAAATTATATTGGCAAAATCAATCAATTAAATCCTGACACACTCATTTTAGTAGATTGCGTCCATTTTAACCGTAAGCCTGGTTACACAAACCTCATCCCCATTAAGCAATTGATCGACCATACTACACACACCCATAACATATCGCTGAATAAGCTGAATCAATTCTTCCGAATGCCGGTGTATGTATTGGGTATTCAGCCGCAGGATGTATCCTTTGGAGAAGGCATGACGCCCGCAGTTAAAACATGTGCCGACCACCTGCTTTCACTCATTAACACCTGTAGTTATGCACGAACTATCGCTGGCCATTAATATCATTAAGATAATTGAAAAAGAAGCTGCGACTCACAATGGATCGTTGGTGACCGAGGTTGATATCGTGATCGGGGAGCTTTCCGGAGTAATGAAAGTGGCCTTAATGAAAGCAGTAAAAGCACTGGTAAAAGATTCCTACCTGTCTTCTATTCAATTTATTTATACCGATATCAAAGCAAAAGCGTACTGCACCGACTGTGGACTGGTGTTACCGGTTGCTGATTTTGTGACAGGGTGCAATCGGTGTCACAGTCCTCACCTAGACATCACGGAAGGCAAAGAACTCTTTGTAAAATCGATAACATTTGAGTAAATTGAATAAGCTTTCATAAATCAAAAAGGGATTAATTAATGTTTGTCTATAAAGTCAACTATTTTGTTACGCTCGCCATAAAAACAGTTATTTACAAAAGTAAACTCCTTGTTTATTTATGACTTCGCAAGCCTCGTATTTGAGCTTTATATTTCAAATCCTTACTTTATGGACGGACACTAATTAGTGCTTCTAAGAAAATACATTATTTCTAAAGTAGCTCCTAAGAAAGCTTTGTATAACGGAACCCCGGAGGGTTTCAATAATACCTAAAACTATGTGCGATACTTGCGGTTGTCAATCGGAACACGAAGCTACTATCAAGAAACCCGGTGAACACCACCATCACCATCATCCTCACAAAGTAGAGGTGAATAAAAACCTGCTGCATGATAACGATCTGATGGCAGAAAGAAACCGGGGCTATTTCGAAGCACGAAACATTGTGTCCATCAACCTGGTCAGTTCGCCTGGCGCCGGTAAAACAACCTTGTTGGAGAAAACCATTACTGCTTTACACAACGAATTGACATTTTATGTGGTTGCCGGTGACCAGCACACATTGAATGATGCCAAGCGCATTGAACAAACAGGCGCTCCCGGGGTGCAGATAAATACCGGAACCGGATGCCATCTAAATGCCGACATGGTGCACTCTGCTATTAAGGAATTAAATCCTTCGGACTTTTCGCTGGTGATGATAGAGAACGTAGGCAACCTCGTATGCCCTGCCTTGTTCGACCTGGGAGAATCACAACGCATCGTAATGATCAGTGTGACTGAAGGTGAAGATAAGCCTCTGAA
>Ga0070728_10007173_pt1 | contig 10264 bp, 6 predicted proteins | sample tdDd471_FD_66723 | JGI IMG/M metagenome (GOLD analysis project Ga0070728, IMG submission 66723) | Marine sediment microbial communities from the Atlantic coast under amendment with organic carbon and nitrate - tdDd47.1 | ecosystem: Environmental > Aquatic > Marine > Coastal > Sediment | place...
CTTAAATTAGGAAAGCCAACAGTACTGGTTGTGTTTAGCGGAAGGCCATTAGTCTTAACCTGGTATCACGAGCGTTTTCCGGCAATTGTTAATGCCTGGTTCCCGGGAACTGAAGCTGGAAATGCATTGGCCGATGTTTTGTGGGGAGATGTGAATCCTTCAGCCAAGTTAACCACTAGTTTCCCTTATCATGTAGGTCAATTGCCTATTTATTACAATCACTTACGGACAGGAAGACCGATAGATAAAGATCTGGGAAATAAAAATTTTGTTTCTAAGTACCTTGATGTTCCCAATGAGCCGCTTTTCCCGTTTGGTTATGGCTTGAGTTATACAACATATGAGTATTCCGATTTTAAAATGTCTTCTAATACGCTTCTGCCGGATGAGACATTGCAAGTGGGTGTGAAGGTAACAAATAGTGGTGACAGGTATGGAGAAGAAGTAGTACAGCTGTATACGCGCGACTTAGTGGGGAGTGTGTCTCGCCCTGTAAAAGAGTTGAAGGGATTTCAAAAAGTTAAGTTAGCACCCCGAGAATCAAAAATTATTGTTTTTACCCTGACGGAAGAGGATTTGAAATTCTGGAATTATGACATGAAGTATGTTGCAGAGCCTGGTGATTTTAAAGTCTTTGTTGGGGGAAGCTCTGTTGATTGTCTTGAAGGAGATTTTAAATTAATAATGAAAGAAAATTAAAATGAAGAATGTAAAATTATTAATAGCATTATTTTTTGCAACTATGGCAATATCATGTAATTGTAATAAACAAGACAAAAGAGAATTCTCCTACATAACAGGCCAATGGGATATAGACATATATGGAATTCCAGAATATGGTGATCAAAGGATAGCAACTACCATCGAAGAGCAGGATAGTTTATTAACCGGTTTTTTTACAGATGCCAGTGGTGAAACAATTAATTTCGATACTATTGAAGTAGAAGAAGATGAGATTACATTTAAATTTAATTGGCGCGAAAGGGATGTGCACTTTGTGCTTGAATCAGATTCGCTTGAAGCCGATAAAATGCAAGGGAAGTTTATGATGTTCTTAAAAGTTGAGGCTGTAAGAAAAAACAGTTGATGATTGGATTATAAATTAAAACAGCAGATAGGATTCCCTTTCTGCTGTTTTTTTATTGCCTAAATCTTTTTCATAAACGAACATGTAAGTATTGGAGACTTCCCTAGTGCAATTGAGGTTAGCCTTAATGTGACGATATTATTGACTATTATCTTCCATGTTTCTTGATAAGTGCTAAAAAAAAAGTGGATTGTTAATTGATTGTTATAGAGGGAGATGTTATTGGTGATGACATTGTGTGTCATATAAATTGGGATTTTTCTCCCTAACTGAATTAAGATGTATATAGTAATCTTGCAGTGTTCAAAAATAAAAAATCTATCAATTATGAAAAAAATCAGTCTATTGACTTTACTGTCTTTTTTCTTTTCTGTTTTGGTTTTAGGACAACAAACAAAAACAGAAGAAGAGAAGACAAAACAAGAACAAACTCAAAAGGAAGAAGAGGAGAAAAAGCAGGATACTAAAAATGTCATGCTTAATGCCGAAAGTAATACCGGACCACGTGTAATTAATATTGGATTACCTGGGGCAGACATCTCTATTTTTGAAGATGGATTACCGGTTGTTCCTTATTTCTGGCCACAAAACGCATTGACTGTCTGGAAGTACAATCAGAGTATTGAGCGAATTAATCTGGCCAGTTTCTCTGAGAATACCTTAATTGCCGGTAAATCAGGTTTCTTGATTGACTCACATTCTCGTCAGGGAGGCCGAAAATTCAGAGGATTTGCAACAGCTCGAATCAATACCTATGGATTTTTCGAAGGAAGTGCAAATGTCTCCGGGCCTATCAAAAATAACTGGTTCTATAGTATCAGTACTGACTATACCACTTCTCCTGGAATACGTAAAAGTGACCCTGTAGTTGGTGGTAGTGGTTCTCAGTCCAAAGTCTTTATCGTAAAGAAATTTAACAACCGAAAAGGGGAGCTGTTATTTGGCGCGAAATATTTCGAAAATGAAGCCAATAACAACGTGAATGTTCCATTTATCTACGAAAAAAATGGGGATTACAGCCAAGTAGATGGATTTGATGTGTTAAGTGACTCATATTTTCCAAGGGATCATATGATTGTTAGCAAAAATAGGATGGATGGAAGTATGAATGAGGTCGACATGGCCAATTCATTTAATAGTAAAACCATTGTTTATGATTTTGGCTTTAAGTATAATTTCGACAATGGTTGGAAGTTGAACTTCCGTAACCGATTTCATGATGCAAACGTGGCTATGTCTACAGTAAAGCCAATCGGAGGTGCATCTATTAATGGAAGTGGAATTGGATTGCCACCAGGTGTAATATTAACATACGCAGATGACGGAACTCCTTTTGATAACCCGAATCAGCTCGTACAAATGTCTGCACATTCCTATAATAATCCGATAGACTATACTACTTTTGCAAGTCGTTTTGAACTTACCAAGAAGATAAAGGATAAGCATTATTACCGTGCGGGTGTAATGTACTTTATGGAAGACCAGGATAACTTTGTAACCAATAATACTATTTTTTTGCACGAAGTTGCTCCTAATCCCCGCAAGGTTGATGCAGCCATTCAGCTGCCTCCGATAATGGGAGGAGGAATTCGTCAACTAACTGATAATGGTGTATACAATTACCCAGGCTCATTTGCATATATAGATGGTTCCCGTTCTGATGTTGGGGTATATTTTTCCGATAATTGGGAAGTGTCACCTTTATTTACTTTGGGCTATGGAGGTAGGTTGAATTATCGCTGGTACGATGCATATTCAGCCGATAGCTCAAAACCATTAGGTAGAAACGAAACAATTAACGATCGTGAAAAAATTCACATTGATGATAAAATTGCCTATTGGCAAGCTTACTTAAAAGGTGAATATAAACTGACCAAATTGACGGGGCTTTTGTTTGAATTCACTAAAAATGAAATTACGCCAAACCTATCTCAGTTTTCTGTTGCTAGTACTACTATAGATAAGAGACAGCCTATTTATTCGGGGCAAATGGGAGTGTTTTATAACCACAAAAAAATTAATATTGTAAGTACGCTCAACTACATAAAAAAAGTAAACAGTATTAAGGCTTTAACAATATATGATCCGGAGTCGGGTAATGGTGATAACCAAAATTTTAAGTTATATCACGATCTTCAAACCATAGGTTGGACGACTGATATTATAGCCAAACCCTTTAAAAACTTTGAACTGCACACCATGTTTACCTGGCAGCAGCCAAAATATCAAGGACTTAATGTTGAAGCTTACGGTATACAACATGATTTTGATGGCAAAGTACCAATTGGCTTATCAGAATTTTTGGTGGAAATTGACCCAAGTTATAGCTTTGCCAAACGTAAGGTGAAGTTGTGGGCTAGTTTCAGATATTTCAGTAAGCAATATGCTTCGTTAAGTAATCTTCTTTATTATAAGCCACGCTGGGAGACATTTGCAGGAGTTGACTACAAGATTTCAAAGAAGTTTTCTGCTCATGTAAAAATGTATAACCTATTGAATTATGCTGGTATGAAAGGTGGTATTCAGAACGCTACATACTATACTGAAGATAATATTGAAGAGGTATATAATACCTATCAGTCAGGGCAAACAATGCTTCGCCGCCATACTGAATTAACATTAAAATATAAGTTTTAATTATTGAAAAATGGAAGGTCCTATTAATGGGATCTTCCGTTATTTTTTGTTTTCAATAAAGTACCGGGTAAGGAATTTTATTGATTTCAGGTACTTTCTCTTAGGTGTCATGCCTTTTATTTACCGCTTAATTCCATTGTTTCATGCTTTTTTCAAGTATAAGTAATATTAAAAGATTTACCATTGCTGTTAGCATTGCTATGATGATGCTTTCGGCATGTTCCCCCCAAAAAGAACCTGTTAATATCCTGTTTCTGTCGGTTGAAGATATTAGCCCCCTGATTGAATCCTACGGAGTTAATGATGCAGAAACGCCAAATATCTCACGTCTTGCCGAGGAAGGAATCAAATACACTCATGCTTATTCAACTGAAGGTGTTTGTGCTCCAAGCAGGTCATCTATTATTACAGGGATGCATCCGGCAAGCATTGGTACTGAACATATGCGCACAAGTAAGGCACATGTCGTGTACAGGCCAGTGAGAAAAAGTGAAAGACTGCCTCGTACAAAAATCCTGGACATTAACGGTGATGAAGTACCGGGATATTCGGCGGTATTGCCTCCTGATGTTAAATGTTTTTCCGAATACATCCGTGCCAATGGCTATTACTGTACCAATAGTGTAAAGTGTGATTATCAGTTTGCCTGTCCGATAACTGCCTGGGATGAAAGTTCTGCAACCGCACACTGGAAGGACAGACCTGAAAGTAAGCCTTTTTTTTCAGTAATTAACTTTACTGATAGCCATGAGTCCCAAGTGTGGGCAAGAGCATCACATGAAATGCTGGTGGATAAGGATAGTGTTAGGCTACCCGAATATTATCCTGAAAACGAAATAGTCCGCACCGATGTTGCACGCGTATATTCAAATATTGAAGAGTTAGATCAGAAAATAGGAGAAGCATTAAAAGAGCTTGAGGACGAAGGTCTTCTGGATAATACAATCATTTTCTTTTATAGCGATCACGGAGGTCCCTTGCTTCGACAAAAACGGGCATTAGGGAATTCGGGATTACACGTTCCGCTTATCGTCAGATTTCCTGATGGGCAAGGTGCCGGCACTACTTGCAATGATCTGGTCTCATTAATGGACCTGGGGCCAACAGTCATGTCAATTCTTGGAATAAAACCTCCTGAACATATGCAGGGCAAGGCATTTCTTGGTAAATACCAGACAAATAAGAAGCGTGATTATATTTTTGGAGGATCTGGACGGTTTGATGGTCAAAATGATTTTCGTCGTTCGGTACTTGATGGAAGATATGTTTATATTCGGAATTACCACCCTGAGGTACCTGAAGTATTGAACAATAAATACAGAAAACAACTGGCGAGTGTCCGCGAAATGTACAGATTGGATACTTTAAACATGTTAGAAGGTGCTCCGCAACGTTTATTTGCAAAAACTAAACCTGAAGAGGAGTTTTATGATTTGCAATCAGATCTGGATGAAGTAAACAATCAAATTAATAATCCTGAATATATAGAGATTATCAGCAAAATGCGCGAGGCATTAAAGAATTGGCAAGTAAAAATTGATGATAAAGGTTTTCTGCCGGAGAGGATGTTGGTAGAGCAAATGTGGCCCGGTATGATTCAGCCTAAAACTGATGTAGTGAAGATTAGTGAAGAGAAAGATAATGTGATTTTGACAAGTCCAACACCTGGAGCTTCAATCGGCTATCAAAAAAATGGGAAGATTGGTTCAAAATACTGGGACTTATACTATAAACCTCTATGCTTAACAGCAGGTGATACAATCCGAACCCGAGCTATTCGTATTGGCTACAAGCATAGTACTCCGGTCGATTTTATTAAAAAATGATCGCTTTACCTAGGTTAATGCTATTAAGCGAAAATAGAAGTATCTATAAATATTTCCAGACAAGATTTCGAAGTAGTTAGCTTTAAGAATATTTATTAAACGATATAAAATGAAGAGTATATTAAAATATGCTATGTTGATCATTTCCATGTTTATTGGTGGAATTGTAATTGGCCAGGATAATAAAATTGATGAACTGGTGTCTCAGCTTACCCTCGAAGAAAAAGCATCACTATGTGCCGGTAAGGATATGTGGCACACTCAGGAGATTGACAGACTGGGAATTCCTTCTATATTAATGACGGATGGTCCGCATGGGGTGCGCATACAAGAGGGTGAAGTGATGAACATTTCTAAACCGGCAACATGTTTTCCTACTGCTTCATTGGTGGCATCAAGCTGGAATAAAGATTTGATTTATAATATGGGACAAGCATTGGGACAAGAAGCGCAGTTAATGGGTGTTCAAATGTTGCTTGGGCCAGGTGTAAATATTAAAAGATCGCCATTGGGTGGTCGTAATTTTGAATATTTCTCTGAAGATCCGGTGTTGTCAGGTATGTTAGCAGCGAGTTATATTAATGGGGTACAGTCTCAGGGGGTCGGTACTTCGTTGAAACACTATACCGTCAATAATCAGGAGTTTGAAAGAATGCTCATCAGTGCAGAACTGGATGAAAGAACACTTCGTGAAATATATCTTCCTGCCTTTGAAATCGCAGTTGATGAAGCTCAGCCCACATCAATAATGTGTGCCTACAATAAAGTGAATCAGGTATACTGTAGTGAAAATAAACTACTGCTAAGTGATATATTAAGAGATGAATTAGGGTTTGAAGGATTGGTAGTGAGTGACTGGGGCGCTGTTAATAACCGGGTTGAAGGAGTAAAGGCAGGACTTGACCTTCAAATGCCCGGTGATGGTGGAGGGAATGCTAAAAAAATAGTTGAAGCGGTACAAAACGGAAGTTTATCAGAGTCAGAACTGGACCGAGTGGTGAGAAATAATCTCCGCATTACTATGCAACTAGCTCAGAGCGTCAAAAATAACCCGACTGTTGATTTGAAGGAGTCGCACCGTCTGGCACGCTCCATTGCTTCTGAAGGAATTGTATTGTTAAAAAATGAGAAAGGTATTTTACCAATAAATAAAGCAAAGCGAAAAGATATTGCTATAATTGGACAGTTTGCTCAATCGCCAAGATACCAGGGAGCCGGTAGTTCGCTGGTGAACCCCACACAACTGGAAAACAGTCTTGATGTATTAAAAAATAACCCTAACAGTAAATTGCGTATTTCTTACGCAAAGGGCTATGAACGTGAAGGAGATACAACAGAAGAATTGATAGCTGAAGCTGTGGCCCTATCAAAGAAATCGGATATTACCATCGTTTTTGCAGGTTTACCTGATAGCTATGAATCGGAAGGATTCGATCGCAAAATATTGGATATGCCACAGGGACATAATCAACTCATTGAACAAGTAACAAATGTGTCAAAAAGGGTAATTGTGGTGTTGCAAAACGGTTCACCAGTCTCAATGCCATGGGTTAACCAGGTAGAAGGGATCGTAGAATCCTATTTAGGTGGCCAGGCAGGTGGTGCTGCAACTGTTGATGTGCTGCTTGGTGATGTTAATCCATCGGGTAAACTGGCAGAGACATTTCCTGCCAAGTTAAGCGATACCCCGGCATACCTTAGATGGCCTGGAGAAGGCGGAGAAGTCCATTATGGTGAAGGTGTTTTTGTTGGATATCGCTTTTATGAGCAAAGAAAGATAGCGCCACTTTTCCCGTTTGGATTTGGGCTATCGTACACAACATTTGAGTATTCTGGTTTGAAGCTTGACAAGACAGAAATAAACGAAACAGAATCTATATCACTTAGTTGTGTAATAAAGAATAGTGGAGAATATGATGGCAAAGAAGTGGTTCAACTGTATGTGAGGGATCGGGTTTCAGATGTTGTGCGCCCGCTTAAGGAATTGAAGGGGTTTGAAAAAATAGAACTGAAGAAAGGTGAGGAAAAACGTGTTCAATTTGAATTAAAACCACGTGATTTTCAGTATTACAGTACGAAGTACAATTGTTGGAAAAGCGATTCAGGAGAATTTGAAATATTAATTGGCAGTGCTTCAAATGATATTCGTTTATCTCAGGGTATAAATTTAACGGTCAATAAAAAGTATTACCCTTATTTTGATATGCATTCAACATTAAAGGAGTTAAGAGCTCACCCATCGGCTAAACGTTTTATAGATAATATTGTAGAGCAGTCGAACATTGACTTTGATACTGAAGGATTGACGACTGAGCAGTTGGAGATGGCTGTCAAGCAGAAGAAAATGATGGAAAGTATGCTATTGGAAATGCCTATAATTAAACTTGTTCAGTTCTCTTCCGGGGCATTGACAGAAAAGGCTATACAACGTTTTGTTGAAAGGGTGAATAAGAAAGTTGCGGCTCAGAATGATAAATAGCAGTAGTAAGTTAGTTATAAAGAATCATTATTTTTTCATAATTACCTTGGAGCATAACTCTTGGGGTTAGGCTTTAATTTGTTTAAAGTTAAAATAGCGTATCCTGTGGATACGCTATTTTTCAATAAATAAGTACAATAGGGATGTCAAAAAAAAGTAAGGTTGGTTCCACCTCGTTATTGAGCTGGTTTTTTATCGCATAGGAGTATATTCTATTTTATACTTATGCAAAACATACTTTCTAACTCTTAATGACTGGTAAGTGAAATTCTTAGCAAAATTACACTTGTAACATGCATTGAATTAGAGGTATATGGATTGTTTTTTTAATGTGACATTTTTACCTATTTGTTAGACAATTTTACCTAACACAAACTTCTCTAATGGATAAATTTATTGCGTTAATAAATTCAAAATTTAATTGATATGAAGTTTACAGATTTTTTAAAAAAGGACAACATGTTCAAAGGTATTATGGCAGTTTTAGTAGTGGGGCTTATGGTTTCATTTGCATCATGTAGCGAAGATGATGAAGAAACGACACCAGAGCCACCCAAAAAGGAATACCTTGGGGATTGGATTAAACAAATTGATGATACCAATAGAGATTACTTGTCCTTAACGGAAGATAGTTATACATTCAAACCTCAAGGGTTTCATGTTGATTATAATGCATGGTTAGCTATGTACAAGGTATATGGTACATTAACAGAGAGCAGTGATGATTTGGACATTGTATTAACATCTGTAGAAGTTCCTAATGCTAATCAAACAGGATATGATGTGGTAAATGCCGGAGATGCAACCTGGGGCCCAACATTAAAATACTTAGGTTTAGAAGCAACATTTACTGCTTCGTATAGTGTTACCGACGACGAATTAACATTTACTGTTGGAGGCGAGAGTGCTGTTTACCAATTGAAATAATTTATAGAGGTTGTTTAATACCTCTTAATTATAACACAAAAGGTCGCAATGGTAATGATATTACTTTTGTGACCTTATTGTTTTTAACTGGTTGATGTCACAAATATTTAGGAAAGTCTCATTTTGAAGTTGAACGGACATTCTTCATGGGTTTCTTACGAGATACCTCAAAATATTCAACTAGATTCTGTAAGTTACACTGTTTTATAAAACCCCAAAGGCTTAGTTTATGATTCGAAAGAAACTGTTGCTTGCGTTAATAATACTTTCCGTAAAAATAGCTTCCTTATTTGGACAAGATATCTCAATAGATCAGAGCAGAATACAAATACCTGTGTTGAAGTTTAAATCGTTTACACCCGTATTACAGATTAAAGTTAATACAACAAAAAAACTAGATTTAAAACAGGTAATAGTTGAATTTGAGGGAACGAGCAACATTGCTGATGTTGACTCCTTATTTCTATTGGATATGGGGCAGGATTATGGGTGGCAATTAGATAAAGGAAATATTGTCGGACAGAACACTTTGACCGATGACTATGGTGTTTTTACATTTTCAAGTCCATATCAAATTAAAAGCAATTACTTTATTATTGCAGTAAAACTATCGAGCAATGCACCTCTCGATCATACAATCTCAGCGGGAATAAAAAGAATTGAATTCACCGATTCAAAACCGATAATTCCCTCATTCGATGGCCATCGTCTAAAACAACGCATTGGTATTGCTTTACGAAAAGGTGGAGATGATAATGTTGTAAGGTACCGTATACCAGGCTTGGCGCGAACCAACAATAACACCTTATTGGCTCTATACGATGTCAGACGAGATTCCGGTAAAGATTTGCAGGGAAATATTGATGTTGGTGTAAGTCGAAGTACCGATGGTGGAAATACCTGGGAACCGATGCGTATCGCTCTGGATATGGGCGAGTATGGAGATCTGCCTCAGAAATTTAACGGTGTTAGTGATGCTTGTATTTTGGTGGATAGAAATAGTGATGCTATTTATATTGCTGGATGCTGGATGCATGGTGTAATTGATAAAAAGAAAGGTAAACCGGTCACGAACCTTAGTTCAGAATCTGAACATTGGAATCACCAGTGGAGAAAGAACGGTTCAATGCCCGGGTATGATATAGCTTACACTTCTCAATTTTTAATCACCAAATCAAACGATGATGGATTAACCTGGGGAGAGCCTGTAAATATAACAAAACAAGTAAAAAGAGAGGAATGGCACTTGTCGGCTCCGGCTCTGGGTACGCAAGGATAGCCTGATAACGTAGTTATCAGGCTATTGTG
>Ga0070728_10007176_pt1 | contig 10260 bp, 9 predicted proteins | sample tdDd471_FD_66723 | JGI IMG/M metagenome (GOLD analysis project Ga0070728, IMG submission 66723) | Marine sediment microbial communities from the Atlantic coast under amendment with organic carbon and nitrate - tdDd47.1 | ecosystem: Environmental > Aquatic > Marine > Coastal > Sediment | place...
ACCGACCGGCGCCCGGTGTCGACGTCCACGCCGTACACCGTGTCGGCGAGGTCCGGCGTCACCCACGTCTGCGTCGACGTGAGCAGGCTCGCGAGCGTGCCTTCGCGCTCGAAGACGTGCCGGTCGATGAACACCTCGGCTTCGATGCGCATCGCCGGCTGCAGCGCGATGTGCAGAAAGTCCGATGCGGAGTCGTCCTCGTTGCCTCCAAAGTACGTTTCGAAGTCGAGGCTGTTCGAGCCGATCGCGTCGAAGTCGAGGTGCTGCCGGTAGAAGTTCAACACGGCGTCGTGGGCACGGTCGTCCGCCAGCATCCGCCACGCCTCGGCGGCGACGACGTCACGGTCGAGGAGCGCGCCGGACGCGGCGAGCTGGAGCAACCGCGCGTCGGGCACGCTGTTCCACAGCAGCACGGACAGCCGCGAGGCGACCTCGTACGCGGTGAGGGGCACGCCGGTCGAACCGGGTACAGGCGCGCCGCCAAACTCCGGGAAGTACAGAAAGTCCGGCGAGAGCAGCACGAAGATCAGCGTCAACTCGGTGGCAGCGCGCGCGCCGAAGCGAGCGGCCTGCTCGTCGAAGACGGCGATCACCTCGTCGAGCTCGCGGGCCTCGACCGGACGCCGCCACGCCCGCGGTACGAAGTCGCGAAACCACGCGCGGACGCAGGTCGCGTCGTCCGCGCTGCAGTCCGACACCGCGTCGAACTCCGCGGCCACCTGCTCGGCCACCTCGGTGGTCACGGTGAACCACGCTTCGGCAAGGCCCGGTGTGGCCGTGTTCACCGCGGCGTTGTTCTCGAGCCCCCGGATCGCGAGCTCGGGCGGCAGCGCGCCGGGGGTGACCCAGGGCGAGAGCGGCGCGAACAGGTCCCGCACCGCGTTCTCGAACTGCCGGTTCGTCATCCGGCGCAGGGGCGCTGAATCGGCGGGCAGCGCCGGATCGTCGAGGCGTGGCGGCGGTGGCCCGGCGTCGACGTCCGATGCCGCGGCTGCATCGGGCGCAGCGGGCATCACGTCCGCATCGTCGCCGCAGCCGACGAACGCGACGAGGCAGAGCGAAGCCACGAACACACATCCCGGGCGGCAAAAGTCGCGGGTCGTGGGTTTCAGTCGGTCCATGTACAGGCTCGGGCGCGGGGGGGCATCACGAGGGTCCCTCTGCGCAATCCCCGGATCGGGTGACCCGAATCCAGGCAGTGGCAATCTTTCGTGCTTCGACGTCGCCCGGCACGCTACTGCGTCGAGTACGCCGCCCCCGGACGCGGCTCCTCGTCGCCGCGTCGGTGGCGGGGCCACCGGGTCGGCGACCATGTCCCCTCGAGCGCCCCGGCCACGCGCCAGACCGGGTCACGCCCGGATCATCCGGCGCCGAACCAGCCCTTCAGCAGCGCGCCGCCGCCGAACGCCATCGGGATCGCGAGGATGGTCTGCCCGGCGGTGACCGCGGCGATGAACTTCGGCCACGGCATGCGCACCGCGCCGGCCACGGCGCTGATCGCGTCGGTCGGCACAGCGGGGAAGAACGCCCACCCGAGCACGATGCCGCTGCCGTGCTTCTGCAGCGCGACCCGCACTCGCTCGACCGCCGACGGGTAGCGCCGGGCAAAGAACGCCTCGAGGCCGAGGTGTCGGCCGCCGAGGTACACGAGGGTGGCGGCGGCGACGAAGCCGATGGAGGTCACCACCAGCGCCTCGCCGGGCGGCATGAACAGGAGCCCTGTCACCAGCAGCGTGGACGCCGGGACGAAGAACGCGACCCGCACGACACAGGCGAGCAAGAAGACAGGCAGCATCCACGCTCGCGCCGACGCGAACCAGGCGTGCAGCGACGCGGGCTCGAGCAGGTGGGGCCACCCGATGGCGAGCACGACCCCGGTCGTGAGCGCGATCCCCCACACGGCGAGGCCGATCCGCTGCAGGGTCGAGACCGTCGCAGCGGATGCGTCATCGGGGGACGGCGCGTCCGCTCGATCGCTCGAATCCCCGGCGAGGGGCGATGGCGAGTCCGGCTCCGTCACGGGGTCCCGGGGCGAGGTGCTGGCGCGACCATGCCCGATCGGCACGCCTGCCAGCAACCCCGCCGACTACCGGGTCAGCCGATGGTCATCTGACCGCCGCTGACGCTCACCGGGAAGGTCATCAGCCCCTCGCTCGCGGGGCCGCTGAGCAGGCGCCCGGTCTCGTCGAAGCGCGCGTTGTGGCAGGGGCACACGAAGCCCCCGCTGCGCGGCGTGACGGCGCACGCCTCGTGGGCGCACTCGCCGCTCATCGCGAGATACACGCCACCGTCGTTGCGGACGTAGATGGGGAATCGGAAGCCCGTCACGCTGCGCGTCAGCGAGACCATCCCGCCGTTGTTCGACAGCGCCGGGTAGTCCGACAGGTTGATCGTCACCGGCGCGCCGAGCTGCTTGAAGTTGTACGTGCCGTCACCGCACGCCGCGAGCACGTTGCCGAGCGAGCCGCAGGCGAGGCACGCCGCGCACGCGCCCAGGGTCGTCTTCATGAAGTCGCGGCGGCTGTTCGTCTTTTCGTCCGACATGGGGTCCTCCGGTCCGGTCGCCGTAGCGTGGTGGGTCGATGCGAAGGGGCGCGGGGGCGCGTCCCGACCGATGAAGGCATTCACCACACATCTGCCTACATCCGAGGTTGATTGTCGTCCCCGAATCCACCTGCGCACATCCCCCGGCGGGGGGACACCCGATTTCGCGCCTCGTCCGAGGGAGGCGGCGCCACGGGGTCCGATCGCCGACCCACGAACGGCGGCGCCCCTCGCGGCGAGACTCCGGGGAGTCGTACCACGAGGGGCGTCCGAACGATGCGCGTTGTGTCGACGTCAGCCGCAGACCAGCAGGCGCCCGTCGCGCTCGACGACCGGGTAGAGCACGACCGGGGCGTCGTTCACGACCGGCCACGCCCCGGACTCGTCGTCGTGGTTCATGGGCTCGGCAGCCGGCGCGCACCATGCCGTCCACCCGTTCTCGTCGCGCCGCACGTAGAGCAGCCGCTCGGGGTCGTGGGGGTGACGCACGGCGATTGCGCGCCCGGGGGCCGTGGACTCGACGTCCACCGGGACCTCGAACGCCTCGTCGAACGCGTCGAACGCAAGGGTGCCCCCTGCAGCGGTCACGATCGGCCCCCATGTTTCGAGGGGCTCGAGGGACACGCTGGCTTCAAAGGCTGCGTGCAGCAGATCACGGCGCTGGCTATCGTCTCGCATCACGACACTCCTGCAGGGGACGGACGCAGTGTGCCGCCGGGCGTGGGGCGCGTCTGTCCCCCGATGGGGGGATGCGGTCAGGCGAGGCCCGACTGGACCGCGAGCAGAACGAGATCGGGCAGCGAGTCCGCCTCGAGCTTCTTCATGACGCGCGACCGGTGCACCTTCACGGTCTCGGCCGAGATGTCGAGCAGGTCCGCGGTCTCGCTGTTGGTGAAGCCGCGGGCGACGAGGCGAAACACGTCGCGCTCGCGCTCCGTGAGGCGACCGACGAGCTCGTCGGCCTCTGCACGCAGGGCGGCTGCAGCACGCAGGTCGCGGTTGCGGGCGAACGCCTTCTCGACCGCCGTCGAGAGCACGTCGCTGTCGGCGGGCTTCTCGAGAAAGTCGACGGCGCCCTGCTTCAGGGCCTCGGCGCAGCTCGCGATCGTGCCGCGACCGGACAGAAAGACGACCGGCAGCGTCGCCGCGAGCGCCGCGAGCTTCAGCTGGGTCTGCAGGCCGTCCATGCCCGGCATGTTCAGATCGAGGATCACGCAGCCGATCGGATCGGCGGGCACCGCGGCGAGAAAGGCGCGGGGGTCGTCCCAGGTCTCGACGGTGTAGCCACGCACCTGCAACAGACGGCCGACCCCCCGGCGTACGGACGGGTCGTCGTCGACGAGGTGAACCACGGGGGTCGTACCGGTCATGCTGCGCTCGGGGGCAACGGGGGGGCGGGGACGGTCACCGTCACGACGGCGCCGTTCGCGCCATTCGTGGCCGTGATCGAGCCCTCGTGGGCCTGCAGGATCCGGCGGCACAGCGCGAGTCCGAGCCCCATGCCGTTCGGGCGAGAGGTGACCCACGGCTCGAACGCGTGCTCGAGGGCGTGGGTGCTGAACCCGGACCCGCTGTCCTCGACGCGCACGACCGCGGACGCGCGGGTGATCGCCAGGGTGACGGTGACGGTGCCACCGGGTTCGGCGGCTTCGGCGCCGTTGCGGATGACGTTGAGCAGCACCTGCGAGAGGTGCACCTCGGACCCGAGCGCGAGGACCGGCGCGTCCGGACGATCGACGACGATCGTGACCTTCGACGCCGGGCGGGTCCGCTCGAGCAGGTCGACGACCCGGGTCACGGTCTCGGCGAGGTCGACGGGCAGGCGCTCGATCGGCTGATCCTGCGCGAGGGCGCGCACCGCGTTGATCACAGCGCGGGCCCGTCGTTCGTCTTCGGCCGCGTCGACGATCGCCTGCCGCGCCTCGGCGAGGTCCGGCGGTTGCCGATCGAGCAGCAGGCGGGCGGCTTCGGCGTTTGCGGCGATGCCGGCCAGGGGCTGGTTGAGTTCGTGGGCGATGCCGCCGGCGAGCTCGCCGAGCAGGGCGGCGCCTCGTGCGCGATCGAGAGCGTCGCGCATCTCGACCTCGGCGCGCTCGCTCTGCATCCGCCGGTCGCGCTCGAGCAGCAGCGCGGATGTCGTGCGCCGGGTCTCTTCGATCGACGCGAGCAGGCGCTCGTTCTTGTCTTCGAGCTCGCGGGTGCGCTCGGCCACGCGCTCCTCGAGCTCGTCCTGTCGGGCTTCGAGCGCGAGGCGCAGGCGCCCCGTGCCCCACACGAGCGGCAGCGACACCGCGAAGTAGTGCACGCTATCGGCGAGCACCCAGCGCCCGTCCAGGTACACCTGCCGCAGGTAGTCGTGCTGCGAGAGAATCGGGGCGTAGGGGACGACGCCGGCGAACTCCAGCGCAAAGAGGGCGACCGCGGACGCCCACGCAAACAGGATCCACGCCCACACCTCGCGATGTGGCAGAAAGAACCGCATCAGGATCACCTGCGCGAGCAGCACGAGGCTGACCGAGCTGCTGTGGCTGCCCGCGAGGTGCAGGTGCCCGAGGCAGAAGCCCTGGGTGACGACAAAGAGCGCCCGCGTCGACCGGACGTACAGGGTGTCGCGGTCGGCGACCCCGCGGGGCCACCAGGCGTTCACGGCAGCGTAGAGCCCGCACACGACACCCATGACGACGTTCAAGCCGACCGCCGTGGTGACGAGCGACGGGGTCCACAGGTCGCCGCCCTCGACGAGCACGAACATCACCTGCGACGCCCCTGCCGTGAGCAACGAGGCGACGGCACAGGCCGCGCCCGTCGCGATCGCCGTCGAACGATGGCGCGCGTCGAGCGCGCGTCGAGACGCGCGATCCGCTGCGGACAGAGACGAGTGCATGACCTGGCGCCGTGATGCCGGGGGTGTGTCAGGGTGCGAGACACCCGGCCCGGACGCAACCCGACGTCCCCCGATCGGGGGATGCGCGGATTTCTGTGAAAAAGATCCACCCGGTTCGCCGGTTCGTCCGAGGCACCCCGTGAAGGCGACGCAATGGCGCGTCAGCATGACCGGAGGACCGAACGATGACGAACCGCACCCAGACGAAGCTGCTCGCCCTGCTCGCCGCCCTCGCGATGGCCGCCCCCGCGACCGCGCTCGCCGAAGAGGAGGCGCCCGAGGACGAGATGGCCGAGGACGAAGAGGCCGCCGAAGACGAAGACGCGGAGGACGAAGAAGACGAAGAGGACGACGAGGACGAAGAGGACGAAGAGGACGAAGAGGACGAAGAGGACGACGAGGACGACGAGGACGAAGAGGACGACGAGGACGAGGACTACGAGGAGTGCGATCCCCTCGAGGCCCTCTACGAGACCTGCGAGGACCTCGAAGACCACTGCCTCGACGAGACCGGCGACGAAGACGCGTGCGCCGAGATGATCGACGCGTGCTTCGACGACCTCGACGCGATGATCGACGAGATCGACGCCGTCATCGAAGCGTGCGAGGGCGACCCCGGAGCGTGGGCCGACGACGAAGACGCGGACGACGAGGACGCGGCCGACGAGGACGCGGACGCAGACGCGGACGATGAGGACGCCGACGCCGACGCCGACGAGGACGAAGACGGCGCCGAAGACGAGGACGAGGATGGCGAAGACGCGTTCGAGGACTGCCTCGACGCCGCCCTGGAGGAGCTTGGCCTCGAGTGTGATGAGGACGACGACGACGACGACGGCGACGAGGACGAGGACGGCGACGACGACGGCGACGACGAGGACGACGACACCGGCGCGATCGGCGGCGGCGGCGACGACAGCCTCGCGGTCGACGGCGACGTGTCGGGCGAGGTCGGCGACATCAACGCCAACCTGGACGACGTGAACATCGGTTGCTCGGCGGCTCCGTCCGGCGGCGCGGCGGGCGGCTTCATGGGGCTGCTCATGGCCGGGCTCGCCCTGGTGCGCCGCCGGCGGTGATTCGGGTCCGGGCCGGTCGGCTCGGCGCGACGGCAATCCCCCCCTCTGCCACTCGCGCTGCGCCGGCCACCGCCCGGGCCCCGGACCCGGGTCGAGGCACCGCCTCTCGCCTCGGCCCGGCGTCCGACCCACCCCACCCCTGCCGACAGAGCCTTTCGCGCATGGTACACCCGAACACACTGTCTCTATCTGCCCCGGTCCCGCGTCCCCGCGGGCGCCGGGCTTCGGCGTGCGAGTCGATGTCCCGACCCGAGCTCCATCGCGACGCGCAATGGCTGGCCGCGTACCGACGCGGCGACGCGGACGCGCTCGACCGGATCGTGCGGACGTACGGCCCGGAGCTGCGCGAGATCCTCACGAAGGGGCTCGTCACGCGGCAGGACGAGCGGCGTGCCCGGTACCGCCCGGCGGACGAAGACGAGATGGCCGAGATCACCAACGAGGTGTTTCTGCGGGCGATCTCGGAGCGTACCCGCCAGAACTACGAGGGCGTGGCGCCGTTCTTCCCCTACCTCGCCCGCATCTGCCGCAACGTGGTCGTCGACCGCTTTCACCGCGCCCAGCGCGAGCGGCGGATGTTCGAGAGCGACCAGGTGATGACGGCGTCCGGCGAGTGGTCCCGCGCCGACCGCACCGCAGCGTCGGCGTCCGGCCCGGTCGCGCTCGGGCGGTCCCCGGAACGCTCGGCGACCCGGCGGGCGATGGCGGCCGCGCTGGCCGAGTTTCTCGCCGACCTCACCGACGAAGAGCGCGCCCTGCTGCGCGTGTACTACGACGACGACGCGTCGCAGCGCCAGGCCGCGGAGCAACTCGGAATGAACCGCAACCGCGTGCGCGCTGTGATCTCGAAGCTGCGCACGCGGATGCTGCGGCATCTCGAGGCCGAAGGCTGGCTCGACGACGCGAACCCCGACGATCTCAAGCGCACCCTGCAGGTGCTGCTCACGACCGGAGTCCTGTGATGGCACCGATGGACGTACTGCTGACGCCATGGGCCCGGGCGACCCTGCGACGCCTCTTCGTCGGCGCGGCGCCGTGGTGGGCAATGCCCGGCGCGTGGCTTCGCCGACAGGTGGGCCGCGACGCGCGGGTCGCCGACCTCTGGTACCGCCTCGCCGACTACGACCACGCGGTCGCCGACGCGCTGCACGACACGCCCTCGGACGCCGCGCGAGCGCTGCGCGTCCGCGGGTTCAAGGCGCGGGCGCTCGCGTACTTCGACGGCGAGGGCGCGCCGTCGCGCGCTCCGGCGGCGGGGGCGTTCGTCCTCGCCTGCGCGGCCCTGGCGCTCGTCGTCGCGGTGCCCGGCGGACCGAATCCGGACACCGGCGCGCCCCTGCCCGACGGGTCCGACATCTTCACGCCCCGCGGCCCGGACGCCGACGCGGGGCTGCGGGTCGACGTCCTCTGCCTCGACGCCCTCGGGCAGCTCGTGCACCGGGCGAGCGCGTCGAACACGCCCTGCCCCCTGACCGGCATCGCCCAGCCGGTGGTCACCGATGAGGCCGCATCCGGGCTGCACGTCGCGGTCTTCGTCGTGCAGCCGGGGCCGACGTCGCGCATCACGCCGATGCTGCCCAACCCGGCTGAGGTGAGCACCGTACAGCTCGAGTCGCTGGGCACCGAGCAGCGCGTCGGGCCCGCGCGACGGCTGGCGGTCAACTACGAGCCGGGCCCGGGATTCGTCGTGTTCGTATTCGACGACCGTCCGATGGACTGGCAGGCTGTCGAGAGCCTTCACGAGCAGCTCTCGATCGTGACCCCGATCGTCGGCGGGCCGTCGCTCGCCGACGTGGTGACCGGCACGTTCGCTGGCCTGTGGTGGCGCGAACCCGTCGCCGTGCACGTGCAGCGCTTCGATCTCGCCCCGGCCGATCCGTGAATCGCCTCGCCCTCATCGCACTGCTGACCCTGGCCGCCCTGTCGTGGGCGCCGGCGGTGGCGCTCGCCGACACGGCGGCTCCGGACCGCTTCGTGCTGGTCGTCGGGTTCAACGGCTCCGACGTCGAGGGCGTCGACGACCTGCAGTACGCCGACGACGACGCGGCTCGGTACTTCGAGCTGCTCGCCCCGGGCGCGACGCAGGCCCACCTGCTGACGACGTTCGACGACGACAGCGCCGCGCTGTATCCACACCTGTTCGGCCGCACCGAGTCGCCGACCCGGGCCCACATCCTGGAGGCCCTCGAGGCGATCCAGACCGGCATCGACGCGTCGAGCGCGGCGGGTCGCGAGACCGTGCTGCACGTCGTGTTCAGCGGGCACGGCTCGCTCGACGACACCGGCGACCGGCCGTCGGCGTACCTGAATCTCGCCGCGGGGCGCTGGTCTCGCGACGACATGGTGGCCCACGTCATCGAGCCCGAGCGCGCCGACTACACCCACCTCGTGATCGACGCGTGCAACGCGTTCTTTCTCGTGCAGGGGCGCGGGTGGCAGAGCGACGCGATCACCGACGACGACCTCGACCGCGCGATCGACGACTATGTCGGCTTCGGCGACGTGCTCGCGCGGCACCCGCGGGTCGGCGTGCTGCTGTCGACGGTCGGCGCGCAGGAGGTCTTCGAGTGGGGCCGGTACCGATCCGGCGTGTTCTCGCACCAGCTCCGGTCCGGGCTCGTCGGCGCCGCGGACGTCGATGCCGACGGGCGGATCACGTACGACGAGATCGTCGCGTGGATCGCCGCCGCCAACATCGCCGTCCGCAACCCGGACGCCCGCATCACGGCGACCGGCGCGGCGCCGGCGGCGCACCCGGACGTGCCCCTGCTCACCCTCGATCAGCTCGGCGCCGGCGCGGTGCTCGAGCTGCCCGCCGGGGACCCGGGGCACTACATCTTCGAAGACGAGCGGGGCCTGCGGTACGCCGACGTCACGACCGCCGGGGACCGACGCCTGCAGATCGTGCTCACGGCAGGACTGCGCGACGACGCCGCGTACTACGTCGAGCACGGCGACGACGAGGCACGCATCGAGGTCGGCGCCCTGCCGCCCCGACGCACCGCCGACGGTCGCGACATCGCGACGGGGGTCTCGTGGGCGGCGCTGACGTTCGGGCCGGTGCTGACCGCGAGCCGCTCGGCGGTGTCCGACGAGTTCCGCATGAACCTGTTCGCGGTGCCGTTCTCGGAGGCGTTCTACTACGGCTACACGTCCGGCGTCCGCGACGGGCGCGCCGAGTCCGTCGACGTGACCGTGTACACCGGCGACCCGCGGCCGCGGCCGCACGCAGCCCTCGGCGTCGGTTCGGTCGCGGGCCTGTACGGCGGCGGCGGTTCGGCCGAGCTCGGCCCCGCCCTGTCGCTGCGGGTCGGGCGCCGCGACGGCTGGCTCGCGCGGGCCGAGGTCCAGCACGCATGGGGCGTGCTCGAGAACGTCGGCACCCGACGCGCGTTCGTCGGGCTCGGCGGCGGCTGGGGGTTCGGCGCCGGCCAGCGCACGGTGCTCGGGCTCGAGGGGCTGATCGGCAACCAGTGGCTCACCCTCGACGACGGCGGGACCCCGCGGCGCGACAACTTCGGCGTACGCTTCGAGACACGCGGGTTCATCGACGTCGAGCTCGGCGCGCTCACCCTGGCCCTGTACGGCGGCCCGGTGCTGCAGGCCGCCAACCGCCTCGTCGCCGGTGACGAGACCTACCTGACGACCGGCGACGTGAGCCTCGGCGTGGTGACCGGCGCCCAGCTGCGCGTGCCGCTGCACGGGAGGGACCGATGACCGCGCCGGCTCGTGCTCTGCCCACCCTCGTCGCCG
>Ga0070728_10007177_pt1 | contig 10256 bp, 12 predicted proteins | sample tdDd471_FD_66723 | JGI IMG/M metagenome (GOLD analysis project Ga0070728, IMG submission 66723) | Marine sediment microbial communities from the Atlantic coast under amendment with organic carbon and nitrate - tdDd47.1 | ecosystem: Environmental > Aquatic > Marine > Coastal > Sediment | place...
AGGCCACGGTACTCGCCCACCAGCTTGTTGGGATTGTAGAGCGTGAATTTGCCGTCACGGAAAGGCGCCGTCTTCGTGCTCGACCAGATCAGGGCCTCGGGAAACTCGAGGAGGGCCCGACCGAGGATGGCCATGTCCCGCGCCGTGGTCATGTCGGCACCCTGGCCACGTCCAGCCGGCAGACCGTGCACGCTGTGGAACTCGCTGCTGGTCATGCCGAGATCGCGGGCCCTGTAGTTCATGAGATCGACGAAGGCCTCGACACTGCCGGCGGTATGCTCAGCCAGGGCCACGGCCGCATCGTTGGCCGAGTGGATGGCCAGGGCCGACAGCAGTTCCTCGACCGAGAACACCTCGTTATGCTTGAGGTAGACCTGGGAGCCGCCCATGCGGCTGGCCCGGGCCGAGACCTTGATCGTGTCGGTGAGCGCCATGTCACCCTCGGCAATCCGCTCGAGGATGATCAGCTCGGTCATCATCTTGAGCATGGAAGCCGGCTGACGGCGCTGGTCGGGGGCCTTCCCGGCCAGGGGCAGACCGGAACGGGCATCGATGAGAATCGCGGTCTTGAAATCACCATCGACAGCGGGCAGTTCGTCCCCTTCAGCGGCCAGAACCGCTCCGGCAACGAATGTGATGAGCAAGACGAACGCGGCGATGCGTGGGAGATCCTTCTTCAACATGGCAACCTTGTCCTGGGTCTGGGGTGTGGACCGAGGTTAGCGCGGAGAACGGCAATGTCAAGGGTGGCCACGATCAGCCGGCAACAACCACCGCCGGCGCCGAAGCCCCCCAGTCCAGGGCTCGATCCGGGAAGTCCGTAAAGAGGCCGTCCATGCCCAATCGGAGCATGAGCTGATACTCCCAGGACCGATTGACGGTGAACACGCGAACCTTCAGCCCGCGTTCGTGGGCGGCCGCGACCAGCCTCGCCCGGGCCGACCAGCGGGAGACATGAATCGCCTCGGCCCCCATGCGCTCGGCAACCTCCAGGACCTCTCCACCCGCACCCTTGCCCACCAGCGGCGCCACCGGCAAGGCCGGCTCCAGTTCCCTGGCCCGGGCCAGCGCATCCCAGTCGAAACTCGACAACAGCAGTTGTTCGGGATTCCAGCGTCCAGCAGCCACTTCATCCTGAAGCAAGGCCACCGTGGGTTCGGCCGTCCCGGGTCCCTTGAGCTCGATATTGATGCGAGCCCGCCCCTTGGCCAGCTCCAGGACCTCTTCCAGGAAGGGGATCTTCTCGCCACCTCCGGCATCAAGCGCCCGAATATCACCCAGGGTCAGGGAATCCAGAGCACCTTCACCGTTGGTGGTTCGATCGACGGTGTCGTCGTGGATCACCATGAGGCGGTCATGGACATGGTGCACATCCAGCTCCAGCCAGGTCGCCCCCTGATCCAGGGCACAGGCGAAGGAGCGCAGGGTATTCTCGGGCTCCTGCCCACTGGCTCCACGATGGGCGATGCAAACAAGCCGATCACTGACGATCAACGGACGAGAGGGGGCTGCCATGGACACTTCGGCCTCCGAATAATTGGTGGGGTCCAATATTTATCTGGCCTGGATCGTTAATTCTCCGAAGAAACGTTATTGCGTGCAAGAAGTTGCCGCTCCCTTGAAATAAACTCAGGACGCAGTCTCACCAAAGTGCATACATGGGGCTTGAGGAAATGTATACCCCGTTATCGGTTCGCCCGGTTGATCACGGGCACCGTGAGAAATGACACATTTTCGAAGGGGTCAATTATTTTGGCCGATCCACCAACCGGACACCGTCCGGGCGGGTGGGCGACGTCCATAGATCAGATCATCGGCCACCAGGGCGACCCGGCGCGCGAGGTGAGAACGCCCGATGGCCCAGCGTATCGGGCGATGCAACCAGGTATCGGGATGACTATAGGGACAGGACCGCATGCAGCGCCCACAATCGGTCCCCGTGTCACACCACACCGAGAAACAGGCCGCCTGGTCGATCTGCCACCGCTCCACACCGTCGACCGTCCCGGGCCGACCGCGAAGGATGGCGTCACCCGGGCAAACGTCGGCGCACTTCTCACAGAGGAGACAGAAATCGTGGATCGTGTCGTCAGGCCGGCGGACATCGGCCACCAGCGGCAGGTCGCAGGTCACCACGGCGATGCGAACCCGGGGTCCCAACCTTGGTGTCATGAGCAACCCCATGCGACCGATCTCACCCAGCCCAGCATCCCGGGCCACCAGCGGACAGCAGAGCTGGTAGTTCCCATCGATATGAGCTCGTGCCTTCCAGCCCAGATGGCGAATGGCCACGGCGAGCTGTACCGCGATGGCGCCGGAGTTGAGGTACTGCTGAGCCGACTCCATGACCACGGGTCCGGCGGGCCCCACATCCAGGGCGTCCTTATCCATCTCCACGGTCAGGGCCAGGGCCCAGGGATGGTCACAGGCCACCGGCTGGTCATAGCGATCACCGCGGCCACCGACGGAGTAGCAGTGCTCCGGCTTCAAGGCCGTGATCCCCACATCCACCGCACCCAGCTTGTGGGCCCAGCCCTTGAGGAAATGGACGGCAGCCACGGGGTCCACCTTGACCTGTTCGTCAGCAGACTCCCCATCGACCAGGCCGTGAAGTGCGCCCACGGTCTGAAAGGACGCTTCGGAGGCGCTGAACTGGAGGGGGTCAAAATAATGGGAATCAGGAGAGAGCAGACCGGGCTTGGCCCGCCATTGATCGTCGATGAGCTGGTGCTCGGGGCGGCGATGGTAATGAGCTCTGTAACGGTCACTGTCGGTTTCAAGTTCGGCACGGGAGAACATGGTGTCCCGTTCGTCGAGCTGGGTCGGACCGTACTGAACCTGTGAGGATTGAGGATTGCCCAGCGGCAACAACAGGACGAACAGGGCGAGGAATGAGAAGGTCAGCATGAAGAGGACGGTCCAGGGTGCCCACTCGGCAGTCACCAACCCGGCAACCAACCAAGGCGTCGGCAAGACCAGGACGGCCAGGAGAAGGCGCTCGGCCGCCTTGGGATCACCTTCACGACGGGACTGCCACGCCGCCACCACGAGGCCGGCGACCATCACCAGACCGATGACCAGGGATAGGGGCTGCAGAAGGGTCATGGATCGCCTTTCTCAAGGGGAGCTTCAATGGTAAGCCATCGCCCCGGAGTAACAAGAAAAGGGTTATTCCACGAAGATTGTTGATGGCCTCTGACCAGCAATCAGGACAAGGCTTTGAAGAGATTTTCCAGGACATGTTTCGTGTTTGCATCAGTGGTGCCAAAGATCTGTCCCTCGGGGGTGACACGATATTGCTTGCCTGGCAACACGAGGTTACCGCTTCGGTAGCCCATACGACATTGGGTACCAAATCGCTGCCCTTCCCGTCATTCATGCTGGGGATGCTGAAGTGGACAGAATCGCGCAGGGCCACAGGGTGGAAACCCCATGGCTTATTAGAAATCGTGCATTCCATGCAGCCGAAAATGCAAGGATGGGACCATCAACAATCTTCGTGGAATAACAGAGACGCTATAGGCGGTCGCGATTGAGTGCTAAAGAAAACCGCAGGCCCTTCCGATACTCACTCTTAACAACTAGGAGTAGGAAACCACCATGAACCAATGCCCCAAGCTCCAGGATTGCCCCTTCTTCAAGAAGTACGGCCATGATTTGCCGGACACCTGCAAGGCCATCATCGGCCTCTACTGTAACGGGAAGAAGATGGGAAACTGCCTCCGCCTGGGCTTCAAACAGAAGAACGGATATCCCCCGCCCGAGGACATGATGCCTAATGGTGATCGTCTCCTAGCCTGAAATTGCCATGGCGTGAGGGTTTCCAAGCACCCGCTCAGGAATCTTCACCAAGAGCCTTCGCGATCAAGGCCACCATCTCGGCAAACTCCTCCTCCTCGTATCCCTGTCCCTGGTAGATGATCGTTCCATCCTGCCCGATGACATAGTTGCGTGGGATGAAAGCACTGGCGAACCCGGCATAGATGGACCGATCGGTGTCCACGGCAAAGGGCCAGCCATAGCCATGCTCGGCGACGAACGGGGTCACCACCTCCACGGTCTCTTCCCGTGAGATGGAGATCATCTGGAAATCATCGCGGCTGTTGAAACGCTCCCAGACCTGAGTCTGCAGGTGAGGCATCTCCTGGCGGCAGGGCGGGCACCAGGTGGCCCAGAAATTCACCAGGACCACGGAACCATGGAGCGAGGCCAGGTCGAATTCATCGCCCTCGAGGGTGGCGATCTTGATGGCCGGCGACTCCTGCCCGACCTGAGTCAACGTGGCTTCTTCGGGCGACACCTCCTGGCGTGTTCCGGCGCAGGCCGTCATCAGCAGGAGGAGCGTGAGGACCGACCAGAGCAAACAGCGACCATGGGAAAATGTCATTGCGACTCCTCGTGGGCTTCGTCTTGCATGAGCCAATGCAATGCATCGGAGATGGAACCGAACACCTCCATGGGTAAACCATTGAGGCTGGTCATGGCGGAAAACTGCCGGGCGAGTCCGTAGCGAAGGGGGTCCTGCCGGGATGGGACCGCGGCGATGTGACCGCGGAAATTCGGATGACTCTTCAATTGCTGCACGATTTTCTGAAACTCCCCGGGCTTCTTCACCGCCTGGGAACGGGTGATGTCGATGAGGACATCGACCCCGCCCTTGGATCGTTCATCGTCGAGCCCGGCCATGAATACCGCCTGAGATTCCTCCACGGAATACAGTCCTGTGAAGATGCATACCAGCACTCTGGTCCCCGAGAAATGATAGGAGCACGGCATGGTGGTCCTTCCGGTCAGGTGAGCGCAAAAAAGATGGTCATCGCCTACCGATTCGTCGGATTCGTGTCGTCCGGAGTCCCCGAGTCGGGGGCCGGCGGCCAGGACACTTCCGGATAGATGAAACGGTCGACAGGCCATGAAAAAACACATTGGGCGTCCAGGGTCGTGAACACCGTATCTCGAGCCGATGACCATGCTCGCCAGGTGGCGAAGGGGTCGTGCTCGTTCCAGAAAGCCGAGATGAGAAAATGAACCTGCAGGACGGAGCCCCGTTCCACCGAATCAATCGAGGTGAACACCATCTCCTGTCCCTTGGCCGGACGTTGCCAGTTCATCACCACAGGCTTGGGATCCGCTTCGCCCGGCTCCCAGATCAGGGCCTGGATCCCCGCGGTGAGAATGGTCTCTTCACCATCATTGACCAGGCGAAGGTCGAGGGGGAAGCGGTCCTCAGATCCAGACACGCTGGTGGGCCTGTCGTTATCGGAGCAGGCGGCAAGGAGCAGGATCAGTCCCATCAAGATGATGATCAGCGGTCGCATGATGTTCCTCGCGATGCGGGCATATGCTTGGTATGGACCACGTTCAATCATAGTCTCCTACGACCACTCGTATTCAGCCAGCACAAAAATCAATCGGGGGCGCCGGTGTCCAGGATGACCCGCCAGCGACCACCGTCATCCAGCCGCCACCAGGTCAGATAGGCTCCACTGCCCAGAACCTCTTCGGACCCCTCCTCCGAGATCGCAACCACTCGGTATCGGCCGGTGGTGTATCCATGGCGTCCATCGCTGAAGGCCCCGGCCGCCACAGGCTCCCAGAGCAGCCGACGATCAGGGTCGGCAAACAGGCTGGCGTCCACGGCCCGCACGGCTGCTTTGCCCTGCAATCCGGGTTCACCCATGCCCGGTAAGCGCACGACATCGTCGCTCATGAATTCCAGCCAGCCGTCGAGGCCGCGTTCCAGTGCAGCTGTCTGGAATTGACGATCCGCCTGCATGAGCTGTTCCTCGATGCTGGCTCCACCACCCTGGGCCCAGATGCTGGGGGCCAGGAGTGGCAAGATCATCCCGGTGGTCAGGATCAGGCGCTTCATGGCATTGCCTTCCGGTTACATGGCCTCGTCGAACGCCGCATGATAGCGGCCCACGCCCCGTACTGTCCCGCGCCTGGACTCCTCAAACCAGAGGATCAGGAACACGTCGTCCGGGACGCCGGGCCATTGACAGGTCACCCCATCGCGGACGAGATGCGATCCCAGGCCCTGGTTCTGAACATCGGGATGAACGGCCATGGGCGCCAGCCCCATGCCGTCGAGGGAATCCGTGGCGTCCCCGATGGTCACGGGCGTGAACAGGATGTGCCCCACGATCCGGTCATCCGATTCGGCCACCAGTGACAGATGGTCGGTGGCGCATGGCCGGCGCATACGGTCCACGATATCGGCCTCGGCCGGCGTTTCGAACGCCGCCTGGTTGATGGCCCGGACCTGGTCGTGATCAGCAGGTGTTTCCAGGCGGATAGAGGTCAACATGGTCTCCCTCAATCTGCCCGGTAATCCGTGGTCCCGCGCACGGCCTTGATCTCTCCGAAGTAGATGCGATGGTAATCCTTCTGGGGATAATTCTTGTCAATGGCCGGGTCGAGGAAGCGGTCGGGATTGAAATCGTCCCAGTACATCTTGTGACACTCCACCACCAGTTCGGCTTCGGCAAAACCGGGCGACTCCACCTCCAGGGAGGGCAAGGGAGTCAGGCCGGATTCTCGGACCTTATCCATGTCCCGACCGGATCGCGTCCCCATGATCTTCAGGACGGGACGGCAGGCCTCGGGAAAGGCGCAGAGGGTGAACGAGTCGTATTGCTCGGTGAACCCGAAGGTATGCCTGGTGGGACGGACCACGACCTGGGCGAATGGCCGGTGCCACATGGTGCCGAAACTGCCCCAGGCCACGGTCATCATGTTGAAATTCTCGGCCGACAGATCACCGGCGCAGAGCAGGAGCCAGTGCGTATCCCAGAGATGGTGGCTGCGTACCTGGAACTCGTCGATGGGGATGCGTGACAGAGTCATGGTTCTCCTCCGGACCGTGAAGACGACAGGGCCAGTGGCGGAGACTAGCAGACCGAAGAAGGTCGCGCCAGCCGGGTATCCCCCAGCCGGCGCCTGGATCCATTCGAGACGGTTTCAAGCTCGAGCACGCTTCAGTTGCACGCCGAAAACCTCACGCACCCGGGCCACGATCTGGGGGTCGGTGAGACGATCGGCATTCTCCAGTTCAACAGGAATGGAAGATAGCAGCCAGTTCCTGCCGAGCTGGCCCTGGAACTCCTGCTTGGCCTGGCCAGGTCCCATGAGGTGAATGGCCTCGGCCGGCGCCAGGAGTTTCATCACATCGCGATAGAAGTGATCGCGGTCTCGCGTCAGGCGGGCATCACGTTTGTTGTCGGGGTCGACACCATGCGGAGCATGTCCCCCGGACGCACGCAAGCCCTGGCCCGGCCGTGATGGCGGGGTCTCGATCATTTCGAGGGATTGGGTGGAGACGTTCTTGTCCTGGATGGTGACGATGAAGGCCCGCTTATGATCGAGCCACAGACCAACCTTGTAGCTCATCCTTGCCTCCTTGTTGTTGAAGGGTAGGCGGTGATGAGTACAGCATAGGGTCAAGTCGGCGGGATCGCTGCTCAGCTACAACTGATCAACCACCACTCCCCGCTCCGTAAAGGACAGGCCCTGACTGTGGGACGTCGCGATCATTACCGTCTCCACCAGCGGGGCCGACACGGTGGTGGCCGCGGTCCATTGCACGAGGAACGAAACACTGGAGCCACCACTGATGTCCTGCTCCTTGACCACGAACTCCAGGACGCCCAGAGGCGGAATGGTCTGCGGTTTCTCGATATAAGACCGAACAAGGGTGCCGTCGGTGGCGTGATAGTTGACCGTGCGCACCTGGATGGACCGCTGAGTGTCGACATTGCGCACGCTCAGGGTCACGGCCAGTTGGGCCGTGCGCTGATCATCGCGGGTGTAGATGCTCGAAAAAGCAGGAACGTAGATGGTCTGCCCGGTGACGACATCATCACCGGGAATCAAGGGCAAGGCCGGATGAGGTTCCGCGACAGCCACGGATTCCGGGACAGTCTTCTCGGTTGGCTCACCCTGGCAGGCCACAAGAAGAGTCAGGATCAGGACGACAGGGATCAGGCGCAACAATTGGGGACCTCCGGTATCCGGTGCTGCGGTCCACCCGCATCCGGTGTGCCCACATCATAGCCGTGGACCGCACGGGAGTCCCGCCCAATTTCCCGAGCCCGGTTACTGCCGTTTCTTGTACGGCCGGAAGGGGCGCCCACCTGGGCGACCGCCAGGGCCCTGATTCTCGCCGTGGCGAGGACGCAGGCGAGGCCGTGGATCGCCATCGTCACATCGTTGCAGTTGGAGCGGCACGCCGAAGACGCGAACCTTCTGCAAACGTTGCAGCAGGTGATCCGGCATGCCCACCGGCAGTTCCACGAGGCTGTCCTCGGTGCGGATCTCGATGCGGCCGATGACCCGTCCCTGGATGCCGACCTCGTTGGCGATGGCGCCCACCAGGTTGCCCGGCTTGATGCCGTGGACCCGGCCCAGGGCGACCCGGAAACGCTCGAACCCGTTCTCGGCCTGGGTGCGGCGCGGACCGCGACCGCCACCCCCGCTTCCGCCGACCTCATGGGGCCGTCGGCGCCGCTCGTCCCGGTCCACCCAGTCGACGCGCGGCAGATCATCGGTGAACAGGGGCTCGCCACCCTGGGCCATGTGGGCCAGGGCGGCCGACACCTCGAGCTCGGGCACCTCGTTCTTCACGCAGTACTCGAGGATGATGTCCGCATACATGCCGATGGCTCGGCTGTCGCCGCGAGCACGGGTGATCCGTTCCAGGAAATTGGCGATGCGCTTGTCGTTGATGGCCTTGGCATCCGGCGGCTCCATGCGCATGATCTGCTGCTTGGTAGCGCGCTCGATGGTCCTCAGCAAACGACGCTGGTCGGGGGTCACGAAGAGGATGGCCTCGCCTTCACGTCCCGCCCGTCCGGTGCGACCGATGCGGTGCACGTAGGCCTCGGTGTCGAAGGGAATGTCGTAGTTGATCACGTGGCTGAGACGGTCGACGTCGAGGCCGCGGGCCGCCACATCGGTGGCCACGAGGATGTCCAGCTTGCCCTTCTTCAGCCGACCGACCGTGCGTTCACGTTGCGCCTGGGGCATATCGCCGTTGAGGGCGGAGACGGCCAGACCGTGGGTGGCCAGTTCCTCGGCCACCTGCACCGTGGCCGACTTGGTCCGCACGAACACGATGACGCCGTCGGTGTTCTCGCCCTCGAGAATCCGGGCCAGGGCGGCCATCTTGCGGCCCTCGTTCACCAGAATATATCGCTGGCGGGTGGCCTCCACCGTGGAGGTGCGGGCCTTGATGGTGACTTCCTTGGGGTCCTGCAGGTAGCGATGGGCGATGCGGCGGATCACCGGCGGCATGGTGGCCGAGAACAGCCCCAGCTGACGTTCGTCGGGGGTCTGGTCGAGGATCCAGGTCACATCGTCGATGAAGCCCATGCGCAGCATTTCATCGGCCTCGTCGAGGATCACGCAGGTGAGGTCGTCCAGCACCAGACTGCCCTTGCGCATGTGGTCCATCACGCGGCCCGGCGTGCCCACCACGACGTGGACACCACGACGCAGGCGGCGCAACTGATGGCCGTAATCGGAACCGCCGTAGATGGGCAGCACCCTGAAGCCGCCCATGAGGGCGGCGTACTGGTCGAAGGCCGCGGCGACCTGCATGGCCAGCTCGCGGGTCGGTGTCAGTACAAGCACCTGGGGACCGAACAGCTCGGGGTCCAGGGTGGAGAGGATGGGCAGGGCGAAGGCGCCGGTCTTGCCGGTGCCTGTCTGGGCCTGGCCCACGACGTCGCGACCCGAGAGGAAATAAGGAATCAGCGCCGCCTGGATGGGCGTCGGCGTGACGTGCCCCATCTTGTCGAGGTTCTTGAGAACGGGCTCGATGAGGGCGAGGTCGTGGAACGTGGGCGTGGCTTCCTCTTCGGGAACGACGGCCTCGTCGATGGGCTGATCGTGATCATCGTTGCGGGACATGGCTTCCTTCCGGTCGACGCGGGCGACTGGCCGGCAACGACAAACAAAGATCGGGTCTGGATTCTGGAGTGGTCTGATCATGATGGTGGCGGAGACAGCAAGATAGGTGGAAAGGTGGCCGAAAACCAGGGGATTCGCGCCCTGAACCTGTCCCCCGGGCCGGTGCCCGCCGGTCAGCGATAGGTCACATTGACTCGTTTTTCAGGCTCGGGTGTTCCCTCGGGCAATCCAGGGAACAGTCTCGACAGGGCCTGGGGCCGCAAGATTCCATCGCCGTCGAGGAACGACCAGGAACCACCGTCCACCATGCGCAATCCCAGGAAATACCCCAGGCGGCGGTAGAC
>Ga0070728_10007180_pt1 | contig 10255 bp, 2 predicted proteins | sample tdDd471_FD_66723 | JGI IMG/M metagenome (GOLD analysis project Ga0070728, IMG submission 66723) | Marine sediment microbial communities from the Atlantic coast under amendment with organic carbon and nitrate - tdDd47.1 | ecosystem: Environmental > Aquatic > Marine > Coastal > Sediment | place...
CCAATGCAACGTGCTCTTTGCTTACATCATTGGGGTTATTACCTGTTGCCATATAGTTGAAAGATGCCGATGCATCAAGCCTTTTTAAACCCTCCAATACCGTTATGTTGTGACCGGCCGGTTGCTTTGCCGACCAATCGCCCAATATGGTTTCGTTATGGGCATTGGGCCCGGTTACAAATACCTTTTTATATTGGCCTTTAGCTAATGGCAAAAGTTGCTCATTTTTTAAGAGCACGATAGACTTCTGTGCCGCTTCCAAAGCCGTTTTTTGATGCTCCTGATTAAACAGAATTTCCTGTGCTTTGGCTTCGTTGGCAAATGGATTCTCAAACAAGCCTAATCTGAATTTTGCTTCAAGCAGGCGCCTGGTGCTTTCATTAATGCGCGCTTCACTGAGGCGTCCTTCCTTAACTAATTTTACAATTGGCTCCAAAAAATCAGGCCCGTGCATGTGCATGTCCATTCCGGCCCTAACCGTTTGATAACAAGCCTCCGTTTGATTTTCGGCTACAAAATGACGGGTAGCCAGACGTTCAATGTCCATCCAATCACTCACAATAAAACCTTCAAAACCCAGCTCACCACGCAATACATCAGTCATCATCCATTCATCGGCATGGCAGGCGATGCCATTCAACTCGTTATGGGCCGTCATCACAGAGAATACACCGGCATCAACAGCCGCTTTGTAAGGTGGTAAAAACACCTCTCGGATTGTTCTTTCCGATAAATCGGTTGGTGCGCCATTAAGGCCATTCACCGATTCGCTTCCGGCAATCAGATGCTTGGCGCAGGCTATCACGTTAAAGCTATCGGGGTGAGCGGTATTTTGAAGTCCTTCAATCATGGCTACGCCCATTTCCGCCACCAGATAAGGATCCTCACCAAAGGTTTCACCAACACGCCCCCAGCGGGCTTCGCGGGCCACATCCACATTGGGTGTAAACGTCCAGGCGGCACCTGTTGCCCGCATTTCTTTGGCAGTTTCAAGCGACATCTTTTTTACCAAAGCTGTGTCCCAGGTACTGGCTAATCCAATAGGTGTTGGGTAAACCGTGGCACCATCTACCAGGGCCGTGCCATGAATGGCATCAATACCTATAAGCAATGGTATTTTCAATCGGCTTTGTTGTGCGAGCGTTTGCAGGTAATTGGCTTCCTTCACATCCACCACATGAAGGAAGGAGCCAATCAAGCCTTGCTTCACTAATTCTTCTACATCGCTGGAGTGCAAACCAGGATAAAAACCATGTGCATCGCTCTTCTCCATTTCCTCCTTACTCAGGTTTTGCTCGGCCTGCTTCATATGGTCAAGCCCCACGTACTGACACATCTGAGCCACTTTCTCCTCCAGTGTCATGCGTTGTAACAGGTCATCAACCCTTTGTTTTACAGGTTTGTTTTTATTGAGGTAGGTAGGATTGGCATTATCGGGTGATGATTGACAGGCTGCGAAGCTGATTAATATCGCCAACAATATGCTATATGGTGATTTATGCATGGTTCTTAATTATTATGGCACTTCTTGGTTTAACCATTGAAGCAGTGCCATTGTATGTTGTCAATACACCCAAAGCACCAGCTAAACAATGCCTTGGGTATTTTTTATCAGTTCTAGTAACCGGGATTTTGATCCTCGGCATTAATACTTGGGTTGGCCGTTATTTCCGACTGTGGAATTGGCATTAACAAGTTACGTGAGTCATCAGGCAACAGCACATCACGATTCACATTAAAATCGTATCCGGGATGGTTGTTATGAACATCAATCACATTGGTTTTAAAATAGTCGTAACCACGGCGTCGGTCGTTAAACCACTCATGCCCTTCGCCCAGCAGTTCATAACGATACTCAAACATGATGGCCGCTCTGAATTCATCTTGTGTTAAACCACTCCAGTCGGCGGGCTCAATGGATGGTGTTTCAGCCGATGCTCGGGCACGCGCCAATACCTCGTTCACATAGGCATAAGCATTATCCGGACCGTTTAATTCATTTTCTATTTCGGCTAACATCAATAAGAGGTCGGCATAGCGGAATGGCACAAAATTGGTGTTGGTATTGTAATTCTGCTTGGTATGGTCTTTTATATAATACTTGTTTAGCCATGGATAGCTCTTATCCTTGTTATTACGCTTTGTCCAGAAAGGATAGGATTTTATTTCCTGAGTTTTCCCGCTTGCCAGGTACTTTGTCCACTCTGATTTAAAAGTAGCTGCTACTCGCGGATCATCGGCATATTTAGCCACATGCATGTCGTAACACTCAATGTGCGGCTTTATTCTTCCCCAAACCGAACGGCCTGCATTACCATTGGATGCTGTGAACAGTTGATAAAGGCGCAAGGTGTTTTCTTCATTGCCCATTACTTCAAAAACCGACTCGGAAGAAACATTGCTGGTGGCCTCGGCCCAAAGCGAGTTGTAATCGGACACCAGGGTGTATTTCCCGTACACTTTAATGGCTTCGTCATAAGCTTTTTGCCAATTATCTGTTTCGCCAGCTGTTTGGTTACCAGCCAAAGTCATGTAAACTTTAGCTAATAACATGTTGGCAGCAGGGGCAGCCGGTCGACCAGCAGTTTGCGCATCCACATCTTTTAGCAGGTCGGCAGCCTTTTTAAAATCGGCAATGATTAATTGATAAACGGCCTCTTCAGATGCCCGAGGCTGATTAATGGTTTCGAAAGTTACTGTGGTTTCAATCAATGGCAATCCACCGTAAATGCGTACCAGATTAAAATAGGTTAATGCTCTTAAAAAATAGGCTTGGCCTAAAATGTTGTTTTGCTCATCCACATCGTTCAATTCAACATCCGAAAGGTTGTCAATAATATCATTGGTACGGGCAATTACACGGTATCCGGCTTTCCAAACATTCTCAACAAAGTTTAACGAAGGCGTTTGTTGAAAAATAAGGATGTCGTTTAAACTGGCATCACGGTTAGAGGTGTACAAACCGGATGAGAAATAAGTGAGGTGCAAAAAGTCAGCCCCATAATAGTTGAAATCGGCAACGCCTGAATAACAACCGTTGAGAACCGTATTGGCACCTTCGGTACTGCTAAACAAGTTATCAGCTGCAGGAAACTTGGGCTCCTCTTCCATGTTACAGGCATTAAATGTAACAAGCAGAGCCAAAAATGTATATATGATATAATTACGTTTCATTGTTTTCAGTTTTTTAGCTTAGAAAGTAATATTCATTCCAATTAAGTAAGTCTGAACATCAGGTGTACCAATCCAGTCAACACCCATAATGGTTCCGTCATTGAGGAAGCTGGTGATTTGCGGATTATAGCCACTGTAATCGGTAATGGTAAACAGGTTGCGCCCCGATGCATAAATGTGCAGGTTACTTAAAACGCTTGTCCACTCCATTGGAATGTCGTAGCCTAGCGTTAAGTTATTCAGACGGAAATAGCTGCCATCTTCAACAATTCTGTCAGACAAGTACTCGTTATAGGCATAGCCAATACGCGGATAGGTATTCGAAGGTGCATCGGCACGCCAGGCCTGTTCGTATGTTTCCGTTAAAATGTTTTTACCGGTACCTTCGGCATAGGCCAGCTCCATGTTGTATCCGTTAACAATATCGTTACCATAAACACCATCGAACAAGGCGGTTAGTGTTAATCGCTTGTAACGAACACTCAGATTAAAACCATAGGTGAAATCCGGATTGGGGTTACCAATTAAGGTCTTATCCATATCGTCGATGTTACCATCGCCATTCTGATCAACAAAAATTACATCACCAGCCTGGTTTGGATTTCCATTGAAAGTAGCGCCTTCGTCGGCCGCTGTTTCATCCTGGTAAATGCCATTTGTTTTCCATCCCCAGAACATGCCAATTGGCTGGCCTTCCATAAAGATGTTGGCCGGTTGCTTAAAATAGGTACCTGTTGATACGCGATTACCAAAATAGAATACTTCTTCAGACTCCTGCCCATTAATCCATACATTAGTAGGGGCCAAACCAAGGTTCTTTACCTTATTGCGGTTAATGGAAAAGTTGGCACCCAAATCGATGCTAAAGTCTTTTTTATTGAGCACCAATCCATCAACCGTTATTTCCAGACCTTTATTTTCAATTTCGCCACGGTTAATAAACATGTTACTGAATCCGTTTGAAGGCCCTAATTCAATTTCCTGAAGCAGGTCTTCGGTGTTTTTGTAGTACACATCAACCGTTGCACTTAAGCGCCCATCGAAAAAGCCCATATCAACACCCGCATTGTATTGCTCCGTTGTTTCCCATGTTAAATCGGGATTTGGTATGCGTGCCGGCACGTTGCCAACCTCTGTGGAGTTGGTGGCATTTACATAGTAGGCTGTGTTGTAGGTGCCTAAGGTTTGATAAGGCGAAATGGCCTGGTTACCGGTCATCCCCCATCCAACGCGCAGTTTAAGATTATGAAATACGTTTAAATCTTTAATGAAATCTTCTTCCATTACACGCCAGGCAAAGGCCGCAGCCGGATAATAACCCCACTGGTTACCCGGTCGGAACTTTGTTGACTGATCGGCACGGAAACTGGCCGTTATCACGTACTTATCTTTATACGAATAGTTAACACGACCTAACGCAGAGAAGATGGCTTCTTCGGCCGGCAATATTGAGAATGGTCGGTAAATGGTTTGACCGGCCTGCGGATAATCGGCACGTAAGCTTTTATCGGGGAAGTTAGCCACCTCGTATAATTTGTTTTTGGTATTCACGCCATCGTATGTAACACCAGCAACTGCATTAACGTTGTGCACCTTGTTAAAACGACGGTTATACATCAACAGGTTGTCAATCACATAGGCATATCTGTCGAGGTACGAATAGTTGGCCAAACCATTTTCTTTTTGCCCCACAAAAACACCCGTATCATAAAATTTCGTTCTGTCTTTTTTACGATAGTCAAGTCCTGTATTAATCTTATATTTCAGGCCTTTCATAATTTGGTAGGTAAAGGCCACTGTTGAGTTGATTCGCAATTCTTTGGTCTTGTCGTCGTAATCGGTTAACCAGGCGTAAGGGTTGGAAACTTCCAGGTCCAAGTCATCATCATCATCTTCGCCAATTAATGGGCGATAGCTTAATACCTGCTTGGTAAAACTGCGGTTACCACCCGATTTACTACCGGCCTGGGCAAACGTACCATCCTGATACATCATGCTCATGCGTGTATCCATTTTTAAACGCTCACTAATGTCGCGGGTCAGGTTCAGGCGCAAGTCGCCACGCTTAATACGTGTTGTTTCAACAATACCACGCTGATCAGAAAAACCAGCAGAGAAATAATAGTTGCCCTTTTCTGAACCACCTCTGATGGCCATCCCTTCGTTATGACTCAGGCTCATTTCGTATACTTCATCCTGCCAGTTTACTTCCTGGTAAGGGTTTTCCCCTACAACGGAGTTATCATCGTCATCATAACTCAATGGGTACACCATACCGCTTTCGACATGATACCTTGGTTTGCTTCCTATGATTTCGTTGTACTCGTTTTGATAGTTGGCAAAACCAACAGCATCCAAAACATCCATGTTTTTATACATTACATTCCACTCGGCAGTACCAAAGGCAGTAACCGTGGGCTTTCCTTTTTGACCTGCTCCGCTTTTAGTGGTAATCATGACCACCCCGTTGGCACCTCGCGAACCATAAATTGCTGTTGCCGAGGCATCTTTCAGCACTTCTACTTTTTCAATGTCGCGCGGGTTTAACCCGGTTAAACCATTTTGCTGTGCCTGAATCTCATTGGCATCTGTTGAAGGATCGCTCACATCGGTACCTGCTGTACTGATAATAACTCCATCAACCACGTATAAAGGTTCGTTGTTACCACGTAAACTATTGGTTCCTCGTATGCGAACGCTAACCGCTCCTCCCGGGCTACCGGCATTACCAACCACCTGTAGGCCCGATGCACGTCCTTGCAATAACATATCAACCGAAGGATACTGACGTGCCACCTCTTCGCGAGCCTCAACCGTTGCAATGGAACCAGTAACATCACTCTTGCGCATCTCACCATATCCTACAACCACCACCTCATCAAGGTCTGTCATATCATCTTGCAACACCACATTAATCAGTGATTGGCCGGCTACACTTAGCTCCTGTGTTTTAAAACCAATAAAAGAATAAACGAACACATCATTGGCCGAAAGCGCCTTTAATGAATAGTCGCCATCGATATTTGAAATGGTACCGGTGGTTGTTCCTTTAATAATAATAGAAACACCCGGCAATGGCTCGCCATTGGTATCGGTAACTTTACCTGTTATTGTTTGTGCCTGAAGCGCAAAACTTACAACAGATATGAATAGAACAGAAAGTCCTAACATCAATTTTTTCATAACCTGGATTTTAGATCAATAATATTACCTCGCAATATTACCATCAGATGCTTTTGCACAAGTTATAAAAATCGTTCGCAAAGGGTATGTACATTGTTCGTGAAAATCACTGCCGGTTAATTCACAGCCATTTAGAACGAAAACTCATTCTGTCAAATTAGTCATGTTGATGTTTCTATACCATTTTAAGATGGCTCAATTTAGGTTGCAGGCACCAAAATACAGGGCGTTAATAAGGATGAATCCTCATATTTAAAAACCCGACATGAACGATTTTTACACCATTAAAGAATCATTTATCAGCCTTAAAAGAACTTTATTTGGCATGCCCTGCTGCAATTGCATCTGCTCCACTATTATTGACTATATTTGGTAAAACAATCAGTTAATATAATTGCAATGAATTGTTTCTGTTATAAGCTACGGGTTCTGCTTCTATTATTGCTTATAATTGTCTCTAAACACACCATTTGGGCCAATTACAACTACAAATTTCAGAAACTTTCGGTTGATGAAGGCCTGAAAAACAGCAGAGTTGTTTCGGTCATTCAGGATAAAGATGGCTTTATGTGGTTTGCAACCCACAATGGTGTTGATAAATTCAATGGCTCTGATATTAAGCACTACTCCATGTCGTTGAGTGCGGGCTTATTTTCAAACGACGACATCATTAATTGCCTTGAGTTATCTGATCATTACAATATTTTGTGTGGCACCAAAAATGGCAACCTATATGCTTATAATCGGCAGATTGATTCGTTTTATAAGGTTTTACCCTTTGAACACAGCGATGCCTTGTTTAATATACATGCCATTTACTCTGACAATGAGGCCATTTGGATTGGCACAACCGGCGGCTTATTTCATTTTGATATTAAAACAGCGGAATTAAAACCGGTAAGCGATGTTAAACAAGGCGTAAGAGCCATTATTGCCGCCAACGAAAAGCAAATTTGGGTAGGCTCGTCAAATGGCTTAAAGCTTATTAATAGAGAAAGTAAACAGTTGGTTAAAACAACGCTGACCAATGCACAAAGCACACTTCTGGATGATACCAATGTAATGAGTTTGCACTTGGAAAACGACACGCTTTTGGTTGGCAGTCGCTCATCAGAAGCCTATAAACTTCTTTGCAAAAACTCAAGCTTATCACTATTATCAGCACAAAACTTTAATAATGGGTTTAAAGATTTTCCGGTAACAGACATAATTTCATCACCCGATCAGGAGCACTATGCCGTTGCTTTGGATGGTGTTGGATTGTTTATATGCGACCGATACCTCAAGCCGATAGAAGCTTACACAGCCGATGACAATGATGTCCACTCCTTATCGTCAAATGGTGTTTACGAGCTTTATTACAGCCATGACAATATTTTGTGGGTGGCAACCTATGGAGGCGGTATTAATTTGGCCGATCCCAATAAGAAGCAATTTAATATTTATCAACGAATACCACATATTCACAATAGCTTGCGCAACAATGCTGTTAATGCCATTTTGGAAGATGACGGTGAATTATGGTTTGGAACCAAACGAGGCATCAGCATTTTTAATCAGCAGCAAAACCAGTGGCGCCATATTCCTGCTCTTAAAAAAAGCATGCAAAAGCCGTTTCATGTTATGGCCATGTGCAAAGGCAAAGATGCATCCATTTGGGTAGCTACTTATGGCCGTGGACTAATAAAGATTAACCCAACAACAAACCGTAAGCAGTATATTAATAAAAGCTCCACCGGCAATTACAAGACCGAAACCAATCACCTCTACCAGGTAATTTGCGATAGCGAAGGTCGCATATGGGCAGGTGGCATTTGGGGTCAGGTTAGTGTAATCGACGAATCAAAAAAGCAGTCGAGAATGGTGAATATCAGCAACATTCGCTCCTTTGGCGAATATAAAGATCAGGTGTTTATCGGCACTTTGTTTGGCCTATTTATAGTCGACAAAGAAACGCTTGAAGTAAGCAGGCCATCCAATAGCCTATTGATCAAAAGCCGCATCATCTGCATCAATACCCACCCCACTGAAGATAAAGTATACCTGGGCACCGATGTGAATGGTTTGCTTGAATGGGACATGACCACTGACTCCATAAAGCAATACAACAAACATCAACTGCCTTCAAGTTATATCAGAAGCGTTATTTGGGACAGAGAGGAAAACATGTGGGTGAGCTCCACTGGTGGTTTATCTTTCTATAACGATTCAAGCGAACTATTTGATAATTATAACAACAGCGACGGATTAGCTAACACCGAATTCTCGGAAAATGCGGCATGTCTTCACTCGTCGGGCCAGTTAATATTCGGAGGCCCCAAAGGTATTTCGTGGTTTTACCCCGAAAACATCACCAAATCAACACAAAGCAGCCTGCCCATTTTAACCAAGCTAAGTTTATTTGGCCAAAAGCTAAGCATCAGTCCCGATGGCCCATTAACCGAGAACATTAATTCGCAGGAAAGTCTGGAGCTAAAGTACGATCAAAACTCATTAAGTTTTGGTTTTGGTGCCATCTGTTACACTAACCCTCAAAAGGTACAGTACAAGTGGATTCTGGAAGGATTTGAGGAACAATGGAACGGACCAACAACGGTTCGTGAAGCCATTTATTCAAAGCTTCCACATGGTAACTACACACTAAAACTAATGGTAACCAATGATGACGGTGTATGGCAGCCTGTGGTCAAATCATTATCCATTAACATTGCAGCGCCTTTCTGGAAAACACCGCTTGCTTATGTGCTATACGCGCTCATTTTATTGGGGCTGATACTTTTGAACATGCACTATTACCACATCATCGTGCAAGAACGCCATGCATCAGAAAAACAGCAATTCTTTATTTCAATTGCCCACGACCTGCGCACGCCTCTTTCATTAATTAAATTGCCTATTGAGAAAATATTTGAGAAAGGCGGCAAAGATGAAGATGAGGAACGTAATATTGGCTTGGTCAAACGCAACGTCGATCGCTTAACCAACCTTGTTAATCAGCTGCTTGACTTTCAAAAAGCGGATTTAAAAAAGATGCAGCTCCAGGTAGAACCCACTGAAATAATCCCCTATATTTCTGAACGCCTTGAAGCATTTGCTCCGCTTGCCATTGAAAAAAACATTGATACAAAAAGTCAGTTTCCAAGCGAGCAATTAAGCGTGTGGCTTGATAAAAGCAAGATGGATAAGGTGATGTTTAACCTCCTGTCGAATGCTTTTAAATACACACCCAATGGCGGATCGATAGAAGTGCAGGTGGTAACTGCAGGTAAGTACCTTAAGATACATGTTATTGATACTGGCGAAGGCATTCCGGCCAATCAGCAGAAAAACATATTTCAACGTTATTACAGGGCCACCAACGCCATCAACTCTAAAGAAGTGGGCAGTGGTGTTGGACTGATGCTCACCAAGCAGCTTGTTGAACTGCACAAAGGAAAGATCAGTTTTAAAAGCGAGGAACATAAAGGCTCAGTATTTACCGTTCAACTGCCAATAAGCAATTCGGCTTTTTCGCCTGAAGAAAAAAGACAGTTTGATACTGAGGAGCATCCGCTTACGCCAATTATAAACACGTCGAAAGAGAATTTCGAAACAACAGGTGATGGGCCAAAACTATTGTTGGTTGAAGACAATCCTGAATTATTGGACAGCTTAGCCATTGAATTAAAAGATCGTTACCAGGTATATAAAGCTGCTGATGGCGAAGAAGGCCTAAAGGTGGCTGAAGCACAATTGCCCGATATTATTGTATCGGATGTAATGATGCCCAAAATGAACGGTCACCAGCTTTGTGTTAAGCTGAAAAGCAAAGTTGAAACCTGCCACATACCCATCGTATTATTAACCGCACTTGATTCGCCCGATTACAAACGCGAGGGGCTTGAACATGGTGCCGACG